>Ga0310811_10004326_pt1 | contig 17828 bp, 23 predicted proteins | sample YCmetagenome_FD_207642 | JGI IMG/M metagenome (GOLD analysis project Ga0310811, IMG submission 207642) | Soil microbial communities from experimental microcosm in Duke University, North Carolina, United States - YC | ecosystem: Engineered > Artificial ecosystem > Soil microcosm > Unclassified ...
CTTTGCATGCTTACATGCTTTGCATGCTTACATGCTTTGCATGCTTACATGCTTTGCATGCTTACATGCTTTGCATGCTTACATGCTTTGCATGCTTACATGCTTTGCATGCTTACATGCTTTGCATGCTTACATGCTTTGCATGCTTACATGCTTTGCATCCACCAGTTGATTTGACAGTGAGCAATAAACAAAATTTATGTCTCCATTGGTTTGACAGCCTCTTTCCATAGGTTGCGAACTATCCACCTATCATCTAATTCATATGCAACCACAGCATTCCAGGTCACCTCAAAAACACAAACACAAACAAGGATCTATTGTGAACATTATCAGTGAGCCATTTCTTGAAAACGCAAATGCAACTGCCATAGATGCTCCTCCCAGCGTTGACGAGTGGAACAGCAGTCTGATAAAGGAAAAATGCGTAAAATTAATGGTTCAGGAAGGCTGAGCTAAATAGAAACCATTTTCCAGCCCTGGCATATGGACCATGGACCGAACCACAGAAAAGTCCAGTTCAAACCATGGTTCTGGACCAAACCATTAGGTGGCACTGTCACTGATAAGGTCACAAGGAGGATGGAATTCTGTATTGTCATGCTGGCAGAATTCTTGGACAGTCATGAGAACCCTTTAAACAGGGTGATCAACAAGTCCATTTAGTCACATAGTCTGTATTATACAGGCAGCTGAGGTTGAAAATATGCTGTTCCACACAGGCCAATGGACGTCAGCCTATCAAATATATTTGCCTGTGTCTGATGTTCGGCCAGTGGGCTCACTGAGGGACTATTTTAACAGCTGGGCCCATACATAGTGATGCTCGATGTTAACATGTCAGCCGATGATGGGTATGAAGCCATCAGCAGGCCCATGCAAATACATTTCCTGTGCATGTCAGTCAGCCCATGTAGAATACGTTGCTTGTGCTTATAGGTCGGCCCAAGTGGAACACATTGTTTATGTGTGTCAGTTGGTCAATGCTGGGTATGAAGCCATCATATTGGCCGATAGACATGAACACCTGATGCCATTGGGTTGGCCAATAAAACAAATTCCCAATGCCATCAGGCAGGCCAATAGAAATGAATACCTGATACAATCTGATGGGCCCATAACCCGATGCTATCAGTGGGCCAATGGAAATGATTCCTGGTGCTATCAGTGGGGCCAATAGAAACAAATCTCTTATGCAATTGAACGGGCCGATAGAACTGATGATACCATGTGGGCCGATGGTAAGGAATACCTGATGCCATCAGGTGGGCCAATGGTAAGAAATACCTCTGATGCCATCAGGTGGGCCAATGGTAAGGAATACCTCTGATGCCATCAGGTGGGCCGATACTCACAAATTCCCGATACCATCAAGTGAGCTGATACCAGCAAATGCCTGATGGCATCAGGTGGGCCGATGGCAAGGAGTACCCCATGCCATCAAGTGGGCCAATGGTAAGAAATGCCTGATGCCATTAGGTGGGCTGATGCCATCAGGTTGATGGGCATCTCCTACATGCATTGGTCGGCACATGTCAGCTCAGTATATCAGTTGCCATGAAAGATGACTTCGGGCATTCAACAGCAACAATTCAAATTAATTTGCAACCTTGTGATTATTCTATCTACAAACCTAATGCAGCTGTAATGTACTATTATATGGCATGGCACAACCTATCTAGCCAGAAACCGAGACATCCCAATCTACATCAATATATTTTGCATACTGTGCCTGAGGTGTCTCCACAAAATTGTGAAGGCTATCGCACATGAACCATGTCCACACGATGCGATCACTGGTAAATGTGATACCATGCCTGACAATGCATCCAGAACAGCCAACAATGGCACCAGAGTTGTATTGCAACTGAATACTGAGGTTGGACAGGGTCATGAGTCCACCGCAATAATTTCTGATGCTGGTCATTAAGTCAAACCCTTCTGGAGCAGATCTTGGATCTCAGTGAGGAGGGCATTGCCTGTTACAGATGATAGATGTGCAGTTGAACACTGAGGCCCAAAGTTGCAGACGAGTATATATGTTGTTGAGGCCATTTTCCATGGCCCATCAAGCAAGTTTTATTTGAGTTATGACTGATGTCCAATATAACTCTGGATGCATCACCCAGAGAGCCGCTGATGCCAGAAGTGCCAGGCGCTGCATGGACATTATGACCATAGGGCCACCTTCCCCCTTCAGTGTGGCTGACACCTCGGGGGTGAACACATCGGAGGGTGGAAACCCATATGGCTGAAACAGCTGAATGAGTACAAGCAGCCAAGTGGAAGAAGCAGGCCTGACCTCTCAGCCTTGCTGGAACCAGCAAGGGGCTATGTTGATGCATCCTGGGGTCAACAGGCATTGGTTGCTCATATTGAAATACCCAGGGAATGTTCACCACTTAGCCTCTTGTCCACTGGTCATGCTCGTCTTGAGTAGATCGCCCATGCTGACAGTGGCTTCTTCCATCTCGGTCTGTTGGGTCAGTGTAAATGTTGGCCAATAAGTAACAATACAGGGGCTCACTTGAATCCACTGGCTAATGGCACCTGGAAGGTACCATAAGATGATATGGCCTCCAGAATCTACAAGCACCAAGGGCTTGTCCAGCAATTGTTGGGAACCATGAGGGAATTTTTGGAGCAAATCTTCCTCATGTTTTGTTGTCCTCCCAGTGGAGCATCTGTCAAGGGCTTCGTTGTACCAAATCATGTCAAGATCAAACTGAACTGTAAAATGTTAGCAAAGCACCAACTGTATAGAGTAACAATCCACTTGGGTTTGAATAGGCATCGGCAAGAACTCGGGCCAATTGCCGACAAGCAAGCATGGTAGGCACATCCAGTGCAAGCAGTGGCAAGACCAACTGTTGTCGGCCACTGATATGGCAATCAAAGAGCCGGTGCACAAAGTCACCAGCAATGCATGTGGTATGGAGTGCCCAGTCAGTAGGAATTGGAGCCATGATTGGGAGCAAAGTGACAGGGATCATTCATCATTGGTTTATATAGACAAGTGCCTAAACACATTCAGTGATACTATGCACATTTCCAGTATTGTAGGTGACATGGGCGATAGGGTGGCATCAATGATGTAAAGTCAGTTACTACTTGCCAGTAATTTGTCCACAGGGTTCAAGAGTGCTTCTACCACCTCAGCAATTGGTGTATCAAGTTGCAACATGGTGGACATGGCCTCGGCAGCAACCTGGGTCTTCTGATCCAGCAAAGACAACATTGCCTCACTGAGATGTTGAAGGTGAGCCCTCACTGCCACAATTTGATTGAAGAGGGCATCACCATCCACCTGCTCAGTCACTGCGGGACCCAGCACAAGCATGGCTCCCATAGGCTAACATTCAGCATCAGTGGAAGTCCAGCATGAGATAGAGAGAAATGACCGACCAGTTGCTCAAAGTGGTCTTGGGTCATCTCCATGACCTCATGCACGTTCAAGACTGGCAGTTCCAACCCCAAGCTGTCGAAACGATCCTTCCACCAATCATGGTGGTAGTTTGGAACAACTCGGTGAATAGACCTCAGTTTTGGGTCATTTGGAGAGTAATATGCGATGAATTCATCATGCAATTACTCAGGGGTGACAGTCCTGGTTTGGAATTGGACCAACCTGCCGATGATGCTACACAGGAGGTCAGGCATAGTGGGGTGAACGTTGAGGACCAAACATATATTGGTATAGGGGAAAACAAAATGCTGAAGGTGGAATTAGCTATGTCATAATGACCAACCGACCGATCAGGCACTTACATCTGCCTCCCACTGAAGGTGTTTAACAAAGCTGGCTTTGTAAGCCAGCATCCAAGGCACATGGCTGTGGTCACATGCAAGCCAGATGGCAGCAAATCAAGAAGTGGCAAACTCTAAGATGTTTACAGCATCCCAAGCAGTAAAGTCCACCAGATCATATATGAAAAGTGTTGAGTTGGACATGATGGGGTGTAGAAAGGACTAGTTGAAGTTTTGATCAATGCCAAATCACAAGTTTTATAGGGACCGGTATTGTACTACTGACTAATCCACTGTGGCACTTGCCAGTGCCCAAATGCAGTTGTGACTGCATGTGGACCCCTGTCACTCCACCACTGCAGCCACCCATTTTGTTCTCACAAAGCTGTCTTGTGCATGTCGTGAGAGTCGGAGATAAATTTGAGCCTGGCGGGCTGCATAGCAGCAGTGCCCGACCATGTTGTTTGCATCGGCCTCTTGCATTCAGCCGACCCATTGCTGGGATTTGTGAATAAAGAATTCAATGGTCCATATCATTTCCCAGTAAACCAGTAGCAGCTCCTCTACCCAATGATCACACAGCACCAGCACCCTAAGCCAATGGACATGGTAAACTGTTGTGCAAAAAAAATTAGCATCTCATAGGAGCATGTACTTTGGTGAAGTGCGCACATTCATTCATCCAGTCATTGCTTGTGGAATCCCCCTCAACATCAATGGACCAAAACCATGCTAATGTGCTATTTCTTTGACTGCTTGCATTCGGGTCTGCCACAGCCATGGTAGCCTTTAGGTCGGCCTTCTCCAATGGCCGATACTTGGTCAATAGGTCATCAGCACTGAGATGGATGAGCTGCTTCTTGCATTTTGAGTAAATCTGGGTGTTGAGGCACAGGACCTTGTCAACCGAGTGCACTCGAGCCCATGCCCTGGTTGATCATGCTTGTGACTTTGCCAGCTGAACCATGGTGTGAAAGAGAACAGCCTTGTTGGCCAAGTTCACCCTGATTGCATGCAATGCATCATTTGCTTGGCCTTCTCTTAATGAAATTTCTTGCAGAACGAGGTCGGCAACGCCCCACTTGGCACATCTTTCTATGCCAATATTGGAAGGCAATGGAATCACCACAGTCTCAGGATTGAACTCGACTGGTATATCGTATTGGTTGCCCTCATCTGGCCGATCGGGATCCTTGGATGATGACCCAATTGAGTCCAAATCTGCTGTATCCAACATCATGGCCATGCTGTTCAACTGGTCGTAGCTGTCTAACTCATTGCCAAGAAATGTCACTGCCAACCTGACAAATTCATCAAGTTGACCTTGTAATTTGTTGTGATGCCGAGCTACAGCCAGCTTCTGGGTGTCAGTTGGCCATTTTCCTAGCTTTTGTACATCAATCAGGAGGGCTATTTGCACCTCCTCCAGTGTGATTCCAGAGGCTAGCCATGTTGCAGAACCACGATGGATTTCACCGGTGGGCCGTTGTGCCTGATGGCTCAACAGGTGCAACTCTTGCTGTTTTCTTGTCGGTGCTTTGCCAAAGCATATCAGCATGTGGTAATTAGCTGTTCCATTGCAATGCACCTTTTGTCAATTGAATTTCATAGATGTCCATGGAACTGGGGTTATGGAGTCGGTCATCCTGAGTGGCAGTAGCCTCTGCTTCCCATTTGGCAATCGTATCATCCTCGGTGGTCTCGGTCAACCAGTCAAATGCATGTCAGCTATCTTGGACACCCTGCACAGCCTCCTTGTATTTTTGGCAAAGAAATTTGCCTGAGTACATGAAGATTTGTGAACTCGGAAAAATGATGTTGCTCACTGATGCATATCACCTTCATAAAATTGCAGTTGTTCATTTGAAAGTCCAAACACTCCTTTCGGTGGGGTGTGGACATCCCCCTCGCTGACGGTGATATGATGTGCAAGGGTGCCCATAGGGTCTCCATGATTTCGCCATCCATCCTGGCAGCACCAGCAATGAAGTTGGATGCATACTGCACATAGCATTTGTCTTGATGGCCGTGGACATGCCAGAGCCCAATGCCAGGAATAATGTCCATGCCCCATGGCAGGTCAAGATAAGGTGACTCCTTAATCCGCTTGTTGAGATGCTTGTGGTATTGACAATTTATGTCATAGAATGTGAATGCCCAATCGATCCCATTGGTATTGTACCTGAGTGCTTGACATAGCACATAATCCATCTTCATCTGCCTTTGGCTGACCGGCTCATCAGTTCCCAGCTGATTTTGCAGTTTGATTGGTGAACCTTTCCCCTTTCTGACAATCTACCATTGAATGGGGAACAAAACACCCATGTCTCGCACAAGCACACCCGCCTATCCCTGTAGCTTCTAGCTTGTGGCAGGAAGCATTTACCTGGTTGACTGCTTGGTGGTTGTTGCAATCCAACCTTTGTACAACGTCCTGTGCCTTGGACAGATGCATTTTGTATCAGGCATCACTGACCATGAAGCCCAAGCCATCGGTCGGATTGGCCAGATACAAATGCTCGGCCTTGAAATTGTCATCCATGACCAATGATCTGGAATACAGCCATGCAGGTTCAGATGCACTTTTGTCTGACAAATCGAGGTTTACACTGGGCTGAGGACATGCAGGACAGAATAGTGCAAGCTCCCCTGCCTTTGGCTTTTGCTTCTCATGGCCAAATCCATGCCACTTGAGCTGCTTCAGTTGTCTCCACTGCCTGCCGACCCTCATTAATTCTCTGTACCAGTCCTTTCAGCTATTGTGAGTGATTTAATGGAGAAAATCGATCAACATCACTCACTGGAACCAGATGAGGGAACATGCTGGAGGTAATTTGCCTCAATTTACTGTAGTAGTTCATTGCCAAAGTGCCGCATTCCAGGTTGTCCAGCAGGAAGTCATCCAACACCGCAAATATGAATGCTGTCTTTGGCGAAGTGAAAGATGCAGGGAAGAGGCCAGTTTCAAATAGTTGCATGTTGGTGCTCAGTGCATCAGCACACTGACAAAATCTAATCATCAAGGAGTGGAGCCCAGATGTGTCCACCACCATAGTCATCTGAGGATTGTTAACCAAGGGCACCCAAGGACCTTCGGTAAAATGGTCCTCTTCATCATCTGTGTCATACCACTCATCAGTCAGTCCAGGGCAAGGCTCACCCACATGGCCAAGGTAGACTTCCAGCCCAATCTTTGTCAAGGAAGTGTCATTGAAGAATCCCCCAGTCCATTGACTGATCTGGTGGAAAGACATGTGGCTGTGAACCATCTGACAGCAATGAGTGCAGAAGAGCGGTTCACCCATACAGCCATGACATCTGTAGACTCCATCTGTTGGACAGACCAAGCACTTCCTGTTCAAAGGTGGACCCTTTCACCAAAGGAGCAAGTCCAAGTAGTCTTCAGTCTTGTGCTGCCACTCACGCAGATAGTCATTTTGACTCTTGATATTTGGCTTCAGTGCATGGGACAAGGAAAATGAATGGTGAGATTGCCATGGACTTGCGAAGCTGAAAAGGCTTCAAGTTGCATTCACCCAGGTCATAGTGTTCATGATCACCTTCTGCATGAAGTCCTCTAGTGGATCCCTGCTTGGTAGGTGATTTTCTGGGGGATGAATGAACTGATGCTGTTCTGTTATAACATCGAGCTTTGACAAACCATCCTGTATCTCCTCTAGATGTTTTTTTGTCCTCCCATTGAACCAAAGAGAATGTCTTCTGAGGACTCCAGGCCTTTGGCTTTGACTTGACCATTGACTGAAATAGTGCTGCAATTGTCTGGTGGTGTTGTTTGCAATGGGATGCTTATACTTTGGGACAGTGTGGTGCTTACATGCAACTGCCAAATGCAATGCATTGTATGTAATAGTCACTTTGATATCTTGTGCAGATAATCAGGAGGGATATTCACAGCACAACATCAATGGTTAATACTGATTGTGTATATGATATGTCAAGAACACTTCAGGACCTCTGGTTTCAGTCAACACACCCACCCATGCATCTACACCACTTAATGAGTCTCATAGCGGTAGGGGACATGCTATTCGGCACAATCTAGCCCTTACATGCACTTATGAAATGGGTGTGTCACTGGTGTGAATCATTACTCACATGACTCGTGCTTCCATTTTTTGCTTCATCAATTACATCAACGCTCTCTTTCACTAACATTTGCAGGTCCTTTATTCCAAGCTACTTACTGTGATATGGCTCGGACAAAGATAAATACAGGGGATCAGCCTTGGTTGAATGACCGAGAGACCACCACTCTGCAGTCCCATGTTGAGGACTGGGAGAAGGTGAGTGGGACCAAGCGACAATAGATCTTCAAAGCAGCCGCCAGAGAGGCCAAACTCCTGACTCCAAAGATGGACAAAGTGCTCTTGAAACAACGGAAAGAGGTAAGTGTTCTTGTTGTGACATCAGGTCATACTGCATTACAGTTGCCATGGGCAGAAATATAGGCAGTGGTTCCACAATCACAAAAAAAACAAGGCCAATGCAAAAGTGCCGATGAAGCTGCAAAAGAAATGGACGGCACGCAGAGTCATCGAAGAGGAGTGGAAGGCCAACATTCTTCAGCAAATACGTGAAGAATATGAGGAGAAGGCTGGGCAGAAAGAAGTCCTCAAGAGGTATCAACCCACAATGATGGCAATCATGAATGGGTTGGATGACAATGAGTTGGAGGAAGCCCAGGCAAAGGCCAATGAGTGGACCAATCAAGCACCTGATGCCACAGTCCAGGCCAAGACAGCTAAGAAGAAGGGCAAAAAAATGATCAAGCACTTAGCAAATGAGATGTTTACTCAGACTGGTATGAGACTCTTTGTATTGGGTTCCTGGAAGGATGAGAAGGGTGGTCTGCTTACATCTGGGCAAGTTGATATGGTTGGTCAGTTAGTCAGTTGGTCAACATGCTGACATGGTTTGGCAGGTCTGATTTCAATGAACAGCTTGGGATGGGCACCAGCTTCATGAAATGCAAGGACTGGCAGGTGATCTTACCAGCATGGGAAGATTTCATCGGTGATGTATTCAGTGAGTCCCAAGACCACTCCAGAGGTGCTTCATATAATATGTGTCTTGTCCACTAAGACCAGGATGAAGACCAGGACAGCACGCTGCTCGGAGGCACTTGCCGGGTTCCCAAACCCTGCTATGAGTTCAACCTGGATCGGATGGGTTTGCCAATGTTGCCCGATATTAAGGGTTTCTCGCTCGACACCAAGAAGGGAATTATTCAGTCATTCCTCACCATTCATTACAGTAAGCCTGACCACAGAACACTTCCACCATTATTTGATGCCCCCCTCCCCACCACAGGAATATGCTGTGCAAAAGTGAAGGTCCTGGTGCCTTGGAGCGATATAATAAAGGGACAGTCTAGATTCATCTCCAGCTCATACCTTCCAGACAATGCGAATATCATGGACCCATCCAAAATGCACCAGGATGAAGCCAATGCTTTGTTAGAATGTTGGTTGGACTGACAGAACAACCAGGTCAGACTAACATTCAAGTTCAAGGCCTGGATTGACGACAAGGGCAAGATGCACCCACCTTTTGCTGAGGAGGCTGATGACTCCCATGGCGATGCTGACGACAAGAGCATGAGGTGCAGGCTGACCAAGAAGCCATCGGCAACTGCTGCACTGTCACATGCTGAAATTCCCAAAGGATGGCCAAGGTCTATCAAACAGGCCTACGTCAGTTCTGCCAATGAATAATCCAATGACACTGATGCAGATGCATCTCTGCCGAAGGCAAACAAACATGCCCCCAATCATGCTGGGAGAGGCACTGATGCAGATCACAGTGATCAGGAGGGACGCCAGTTGGAGTCAGATGACCGACCACCGCAGAAGAGCTTGGGGAAGAACGTCAGAGTTGAAGCTGCCATGATCTCACCCAAGATAGACTCAGCTTCTGAAGACCGACTGATGGTAGATTTGGTCAAGAAGGTTTCCCATTATAGAAAGCATCTGCTGCAGGGAAGGCCCGCATGCCCACTGCGCAGGTGGCCAAGGGATCAGAAGATGAAATCGGTGGCCATACTGCAACAAAGGCCGATCATTGGTCAACTCGAGTTGGTGCTGGCCAGCAGGCCTGTGGCTTTGGCCCACATTCAACTCGTCAGGGTCTTGAACATCTTTGTGCATCCCCAGTGCCAGTGGTGCAAAACCAGGCACCAAGGAAGACAAGGGCTAAAAGAAATGCATCAGCTATGGTGCCAGACCAGTCGCCAAAAAAGACAAAAACTACCAGATCAGCCACTTGCTTGCTCTCTGATGCACCAGCAAAGTGCACCAGGAGTAATGTTGACAATGTGCTTGGAACCAGACTTCAGCAAAAGCCCAAGAGATATGCCAACTATGTGTAGTTGGCGGTCTCAGTGTTATTCTGCGCGGTCGTCAATCATCTCAGTATATACATGGTGTTTGAGTCAGTATAGCTGTCAGTCCTCAGTCTCAAGTACACTTGGTATATACATTGTCATCCGTGCTCAGTCTGGATTGAAGAATGCCCCTTACCCTTTCCCCTCAATGCTTTCAGTATATAAATGGTATTTGTGGGTCATTATAAGTGCCGGTGCTTGGTCTTGAGTATAAACATAGACGTTTGTCATCCTGACTAGGTCTTCTACACTACTGGATTGGAGAATGCCCTCAGTCATTCACCCCTGCTAGCACATCAATTGCTTTGGTATATACATGGTATCTGGGTCATCATGAGTGATGGTACTGAGTCTCGAGTGTGATTAGTATATACCTTGTGGTCCCAAGTCGGTCTTCTATACTACTGGATTGGAGAATATCCCCAGCCCATTTTTCTCATTGCTAGTAGCAAGACATGCAGTGGATCATCAATCTGTCGGTGCATATTCATCAGGTGTTGAATCTTGGAAACATCATCGCTGGCTGTGATGAATTGGTCGCGTGCATCCCAATACTCTGATATCAAATCCTGATTGGCATCCAAGATGTCGGTAGAGTTCAGTCCTCAGTCATTTCCTGGCGAGTGGTAGTCAATGTCATGAAGAGTGATCAAGCAATATATCAACTTACTCATTGCAGTGTCAATGCTTTCAAGCCTCATATTGGCTCAGCGCAGCAATTCCTCACTGGTTTGAAAAATCTGACTTGGCAAGCCATTGTCAACACATGAATCCTCAAATGGCTGGTTGTCAGTGGAGTGACTCTCAGATGATTCCACTGTGTCGGCTGCTGCACAAGTCAGTCAGTACTTGTGCACTGACATGTAAATTGACCGACCTGAGTTGACCGAGTTGATGGTCAGCGCGCTTTCAAGGTGATCACCTCCACCGGATGTCGAATCTCCCCAGCACATATCATAATCAGCTGTGCAATAGTTAAGTCAAGGTCAGCAGTGTAAATGACCGATATTACCTTCATGTCCAACTGCCGACATAGATGGTCGGTCATCCCAACACATATCATATGGGACAGCTGTGATACCAACAGATTGAATTTCGGCAGTCACTGGCTCTAGGATTGGCGATGAATCAACCTTTGGTTGACTCTGTTTGTCATCCCAACAAAGGCCATAGTGAGTTGTTGCCAGCGGTGTTGCTGCATGCATGGTAATAATCGGGTCCAAATTAACTTCGGTGTCCCAGCACATGTCAAATTCTAACTAGGTCAGAAATAAGCAGTGTCATGCTTGGACTGGACTTACTTTGGCCTCCAAAGTGTGGTTTGGTCGATTGTGTTGCTGCCGCCGGTGTTTCCACTGCCAGCACTTGATCACCCTCAGTATTCCAGCACATGTCAAACACTGATGCGATAAACTGTCAGTGATGGTCTATAGCCACACTGACTGGACTTACTTTGGCCTCCATAGTGTGGTTCAGCCAAATGTTTTGCAGTTGGTGTTTCCACCATTGGCTCTTGGTCAGCCTCAGTATTCCAGCACATGTCAAACACTAACGTGGTCAACAGTCAGAAAAGGTCCATTAAGTAGGAAGCTTACCTTCATTGCCAAAATATTTCCTGTCTTCGCTGGATGGCATGGTTGAGGCTATGTCTTTCTTTAGTTGATGAGCCCAGGATGTAGATATTATGTTGGGTCTGGTGTGTGCAGTGTTGTGGCCCACAATCCCATCCTTTTGAGGGGATGGAATCAGCCAAAATTTCAGTGGCACCCAGTGGTCCCATGTGATGAAACAATTTCAGTTGGCTTTGATGCACTTGTCCTGTAACCTTCAGGCTTTGTCGATTGGATGCTCATGGGAATACATGGTGCTGGCAATTGACTTCGAAAATAGTGTGCTGGCAGTGGGTATAAATGGATTTAATGCAGACAGCTATGGAGCTCTGGGCCACTGAGGTCAATGAACAATACAGAAGTCCTACGACCACTGCCACACTTTGGCCATTTCTGGTGGTGTCACGATGTGGCGTTTCTAACTTCAATCCACATCCACACATAGTCATTCCCTATATTACCAGGTCAACACTCGTCCTATCCTCTTCATCATTTGCTACAATTCACTTCATCTAAACATGCTGTCACAACATGAATCCAACGAGGCTTTGGCGCTTGCCAACAAGTCTCTGCATGATTCACTCCGCTGAATCAAATGCTGGCAAGCAGATGGCCATGTGGCTGTTGACCAGGCCCATGATATTGCATGACTAGTGGTGAGCCTTTGTTTTGTTTTCCACTTCACCTGCTCACATTCCATTCAACAGTCTCAAGCGCTCCAGCAGCATGGCAGGAATTGCTCGGTCATCTCACCATTCCTGCTGTCTGCAGCTGCTGAGATCCAGGAGACCATGAATCAGGGTCTTGCCCCCCAATGGTCTTGTGTGCAGGTTGATGACCCATGTATGGAGTCGCATCCTTTTTTCCCTAAGACCATTGGATATGGTGAGTCGGCACCCTTTGGATGCATAGTGGTAACATGACATTTATTGCTACAGAAAAACCAGGGTCAGCACCAGCACCAGCACCAGCACCAACACCAGTGGTCTCCCCAGTCCCACCCCCAGCTCCCAAACAGGTGTCAGTTCCACCAATTGACTCACTTCCTCATGCCGGTGACGAAAAGCATCCGACCAACAAGGGCAAACGGCCTAACCGAGGGACTTGTAGATCCAGAGAAGACAGCCCAGGTGCTGAGTCAGGCAGGAAGAAATGCAAGGTGTCCAAGCCCTTGTCCAAGGCCATACTCTCTGACACCAAGGACAAGGACCGACAGCCAGGAGGAGTTATAGTTGTAAAGGTATGCCTTATTTTTAGAGTTTTCAAACTACTAAACAACTACTAATATCACCTTAGCTGTCCAAGGTTGTTGAGTTGTTGCCTGCAGCGCTGCCAGAATCAAAGGTAAGAACATTGTTGATATCAGTGCCGATTTCATTACTGACTTGTTTGCAGTGCGTGACCAAAATGATTAAACAGGTGAGATTTACCTCGTCCTGTAAGTCATCACCCCTCAACCATGTTCAGGCGAAAGTCACACCAAACATCAACCGAGCCTGGCCAAAGGCCAAAGGAAAGAAGGCCAAGGACAGCACCAAGCCTGTCAGGGGGCGTGAGCTACTGAAGGCCACCCCTAAGCAGGTAAGTTTTGGCAACATTCATCTCAGTGATCAAGTACTAAGTGTCTTGTAGTACAATCCACCCTGCAAGAGATGCACTGAGGGGCCTTATCTCGTTGTGGTTGGCAGGAAGGGTCATGCCATCAAGTCCTGTGCCAAGTGCCACAACATGAAGGTGCAGTGTAGCTGACCAGCGTCAGCAGATGCCAACAGCCCTGCAACAACAAGTAGTGAGGAGCCGAAGCCATGCCCCAGGTCAAAGCCCGCACCGGTCTCCAACTCCAAGTCTCAATCCAGGACAACCAGAGCCACCTCCCATGCATGCCCACTGACTCCTACCATAGAGTCTGAGGAAGCTGTTGAGGAACCGGGTAAGTCATTTTATTTTGTTATCATAATATGCCTTAACATTCAGTCATAGATGCACCTGTCACCAATATCAACAATGCCGAGACGGATTGTGAGGTCAATGCCAAGCAGCACACCAACATCACACCAACATCACTGCCAAGATGTCGGTTGTGGCTGATGATCAAATCATGGCTGACCAGCCTGCAGCCATCACTTCTGCAGATGACTTCCCTGCTGAGCATTGCCTGGAGGATACCGATGACATTCCCATTCCCATCCCCCCACCAACTCCTGTGGCTGACCACCTTTCACTTGCATCAGAACCTTCATCACCCACAATCCGCCAATGCCTGCTTGCCCTGACGTCTCAGGTCACTGTGATGCAAATTGCCGATGATCATGCCATCACCAGGATGGATGCAATGGAGCACAAGTTTGATACCCGCATCTCCTCAATGTGCACTGAGCTTTCCTCCATGCAGCTCAATGTCAGCACCACCATGACATTGGTGAATGGACTGGTCGGTATAGTTGAGAAGCTTCGGCAGGAGCGCATCCTACCCAATCCATCGTTCCCACCACCAGCCATAAGACATGGCAATGAGTCCTCGGCCACTGCATTTGGCATGAGGTACTTGAATGGTGTGTATGGTCCTTCGGTTGCTCCTGTCACCCTTTCTGCAGGAGTTGGTCAAACCTCAGTGTCTCGCCCTTCTGGTTGTTCTGATATGCAGGGCACCACATTAGCATCTGGTTCAGCATCCTTGGCTTCAGGACATGCCGGTCCTTCATCTGCTCCTGCTGCAGGTGAACTGCATCTTGCTGTTGTATCACCACCTCCTGCCCAGCACTCTCTCCCTTGATCATTCAGCACACTACTTAGTTGTACAAATATATCATACATTGTTCAAAAGCCTTGTGGCTGTATATCACTTTATTTCAAATTGAATTATTTTGGCATAGATTACATGTGCATAATCTTGTGATTCAAATCACTGACAGCATGTTGGCACAGTTGATCTCAGCTGCGTGTGCAATTGGCCTGTTGGCATGACCAATTTATACTCCATGCGACCAATAGCTTGTTCTATACATCAGCAAAACCATCGCATGTGTCTCAGCTAGTTTTTGTTTGACCGAATTATTACAGTTGGTACATACAGACGCTTGGCTGCCCTTGTTACACTACAATGTGCACCAGCTCTTGGCAATTCCTCATGCATCATATTTGACCGAGCTTGTTTTGACCAAGCATGTCCTGGTAAGTATTTAATGACTAGTCTATGAACAACCTATTGACCGACCAACTCATTCATCATATTTCACCGATGTGGACGTGGAAAGTGCATTGCAGAAGCTAGGTCTATAAATGCCTACCAACTGGCCAACTGCCTCTTCCACCATATTTGACTGGTTGTCTTTTGACCGAGGTGGCCCTGGCAAAGCTGTGGAAGCTGGTTGGTGAACACCGATCCATTGACTGACCAATGTCCATTGCACTTCTATATCCTTAGAATCTTGGCCCACCTGTATATATCAGCGCCATCGCCCACTCAGCCCACTTGTTGGTATCAGGTGCATGCTTCACACTACCTATTAAAGTTGATAGAAAGGCCTTCACTTATCTACTGTGCTACATACTATCAGCCCACTGTTGGTATCAGATGCACTTGGCATCAGCCCATCTGTAGGCATCAGATACACGCTCAGCATCGGCCCACCTGTTGGTATCAGATGCGCTTGGCATTGGCCCACCTGTTGATATCAAGACACACTTGGCATTGGCCCATCTGTCAGTATCAGATGCATACAACTGACAGATGGGCCGATGCCAAGTGCATCTTGATATCAACAGGTGGGCCAATGCCAAGCACATCTGATACCAACAGGTGGGCCAATGCCAAGCGTGTATCCGATGCCTACAGATGGGCCAATGCCAAGTGTGTATCCGATACCTACAGATGGGCCAATGCCAAGTGTGTACTTGCCATTGGCCCATCTGTCAGCATCAAATGCACACCTGCCATCGGCCCATTTGTCAGTATCAGATGCATACCTGCCATCGGCCCACCTGTTGGTATCAGATACACACTGGAGATCAGCCCACATGTTGGTATCAGATACATATTTCATGCACTACCAACCATACACCACACACTATCAAAGTCAATAGAAAATTTTACACCTATTTACTACACATGCTATGGGCCCAATGATTGCATCAGATAAACACTTGACATCGGCCCACCTGTGTTTAACCCAACAATACATTGATGGGCCCACATGGGCTGGCCTGTGTAGAACAGGGATATTTCAACCTCGGCTGTATGTATTATACAAGAGTAAAGTGACTGCAGTATGTGGATCAACCACTGCCTACCTTTGTGAAGTAGTGGTTTTTTCTTCGTGCATATCCCGTGAGCCTTTTCCGCGATACCATGATTTTTTTTACAACCACTGGCAGTGCATGTGGCCAAAGGATTGTCAGTCTGATTATCTTCTGCGCTGTCTTCACTGACGTAACACGTTGCTTCCAGCGTCATCACGTGATCCATGGAATATACGGAATTCATCTCTTGTTTGCTTCGCACTTGACTTGACGATCTCAGCTTGCACTCCCTGTTACATTGTACCTACCTTCTAACTGCTCTCCCTCACTGCCACGGCAGATAACTAGTTACAGACATTCACAGACAGATTCACGCGAGAACGTGAACGTGAACGGTCGCCATCACATTTCCAATTTGCATCTTTTTCAGTCTCGACTATGGCACCCACCAACTAATCACCTTCAAAGCCCGCTTATATCACCTATGGACCGTTCGTACATTGTTGCCAATCTTCAATGTTCGTCTTGCCCCAGGTATACTGGTATACCTGGTTCATTTGTCTCGCTGTAGATTAGGTCTCACATCCATTTGCAGCACAACGATGCTGACAATAACTTGATGAGGGTTATGTTGCTCATTAATCCAATTCGCAACAGTTAGACTTCCACAGAGCAGCTCATGGCTGAAGCATGGAAGTGACTGGTTGCGTTGTTGCTGGTACATCAGCTTCAAGGACATTCCGTGCGTATTGCTCTTCTCATACGTCAAATACACACTCTTGGGTTACTGGTGTAAATAATACCAAAATGCATACAGCTACAATATCTCTAACGTCTTGATCATGTCCTGAATAGAAGAAAGGTCCTTGATTTGTGCAATAATATCATGATCTGAGGCGATTCTCTTGTATTCTCCGCTGCGCTAGCAAAAATGCGCTAAAGGGCTGCTCAAGTCGAGCAGCCAATCGGAACGCTCGATCTCTCAGTTCCGAATCAACTGACTCCTGTGCTTCAGAAAACCCGCCAGGCGAATCCTGTAATGGAGAACCAGGCTCCGACCAATAACCTTCCTCACTCTCCGTGTCGTCAGCAATGTCAAGCAGCTCCACCAAGCCAAACGGCTTCGCGAAGTCAGGAAGTTCAAGGAGATCACGATTCCACGGACGAACAAGCAAGAATGTTTGCATCGTGGGCCGTGGTGATGAGAACGGAATCAGCATGTCCTCCGTGGTGATCAGCAAGTCGTGAAGCCCGTCGGCCTTGACTTCGTATATGTCCTGGTCTTGAGTGCGACTCCTTTTGACTGCTGTGATACGAAATGCGATGCAAGGTAGATGCAGTCTGCAATTCCCGAAACGAGGAGCGTTCAGGTTCTCAAGCACGGCGTAAAGTTTCAGAACCATATCTGTAGTCGTGACATGTCGGAGCGAGGAGATTGACTTCTGAATGTCATCTTCGGACAGAGATGGCACAGTGTATGGTGAAGCTTTGTATGAAGTAATGTCGGCCGGTAGACAGCTATTGAATTCAGATGATTGCCCCACCCAGTCCAGGGCGCTGATATCACCTGACTGAGCCACCACCTCCTGCAAGAGTCTTCCAAGCGCCTTTTGCTTCTTCTCGCCATAAATGACAGGCAGGTTGACGCCGAAGATCCCAAACAATGAGTATGCTATATCTTCCTGCCACGTGGTGACACGGGCCGACACCCATTGGAGTTTCTCCCGGGCGTCTCTCATCCCCGGACAGAAGGTGACTAGGGCCTGCGCATCTATGCCCGTCGCATCTCCCATTTCCTGCATGATTGCAAGGGAGTCTTTGTGGTTGGG
>Ga0310811_10004327_pt1 | contig 17827 bp, 18 predicted proteins | sample YCmetagenome_FD_207642 | JGI IMG/M metagenome (GOLD analysis project Ga0310811, IMG submission 207642) | Soil microbial communities from experimental microcosm in Duke University, North Carolina, United States - YC | ecosystem: Engineered > Artificial ecosystem > Soil microcosm > Unclassified ...
GGCCGCGGTACGGGGATGGTCGCCGGTGATCATGATCGGCCGGATCCCCGCCTGCTTCGCGCGCGCAACCGCTTCGCCCGCTTCGGCGCGGGGAGGATCGATCATGCCGATCAATCCCGCGAAGATGAGATCCTGCTCGACGGAGCTGTGGACCTCTGATCCGGCAGATACCGCGACGTCCTCAGTGAGGCGACGGATAGCCACACCGAGGGTGCGCAGTGCCTCGTCCGCGAGCGCGAGATTCGTTTGCTCGATTTCCGCGCGCCGCTCCGCAGTGAGTGGGACCGGATTCTCGCCAACAAGCTCGCGCGAGCACCGCGCCAGCAGCACATCGGGCGCGCCTTTGGTGAACACCGTCTGCTTGTCGCCGCGCTCCCTGTCGCGATGCAGCGTCGACATCAGCTTGCGCTCGGAGGAAAACGGAATCTCGCCCACGCGCGCAAAGCGGGCGTCGAAGGTTTCGCTCAGACCGGCCTTGCGCGCGGCAACGAGGAGCGCGCCCTCCGTCGGATCGCCTTCGACCATCCAGCGTCCGTTTTCTTCGCGAACGGTGGCGTTGTTAGCCAGGTCAGCGGCGGCCAATGCTCTCGTCAGCTCCTCGCGCAACGTTCCGTCGACTGGCCCGCCGCCTTCCCGTTGCACTTCGCCTTCGGGAGAATAGCCTGATCCGGTGAATAACACGCGTCCGCTCGATGTCACCACCACTCTCACCGTGATCTCGTTTCTTGTGAGAGTGCCCGTCTTGTCCGACGCGATGACACTTGCGGAACCAAGGGTCTCGACGGCGGCCAGATGCCGCACGATTGCGTTTCGCTTTGCCATCCGCTGCACACCGATCGACAGCACCGCCGTCACGATAGCCGGCAGGCCTTCCGGCACCGCGGCGACGGCGAGCGCTACTCCGAGAATCAGGACGTCGAGTATGCCCGGCAGGCCGTGCACGTCTTCGACGACAATGATCGTCACGATCATGATCGCCGCGATTGCCAGCACGATGAAACCGAGGATTTTGCCGGTACGATCGAGCTCGCGCTGCAGGGGCGTGACCTCGGCGGGCGACTCCTTCAGCAAGCCGGCGATGCGACCCATTTCGGTGCTCATCCCGGTGGCCGTAACGAGTGCGCTGCCTCGGCCGTAGGTCGCGGCGGTTCCGCTGAAGATCATGTTCTCGCGGTCGGCGACCGCGGTTTCCCCGGCGATGGGAGTGGCGTTCTTTGATACGGGGAGGCTCTCGCCGGTGAGCGCGGCCTCCGCCGTCATGAGAGCCGTCGATTCCATCACGCGGGCATCGGCTGGAATCGTGTCGCCCTGCTCGATCAGAATGACATCGCCAGGCACGAGCTCCGCCGCTGCGACCCGGCGCCGCTCGCCATCCCGAATGACTGACGCTTCGCTGGCTGACATCGCGCCCAACGCCGCCACCGCTGCCTCCGCGCGGGATTCCTGTATGAACCCCATCGTCGCATTGAGCAGAACCACGGCCAAGATGGCAATCGACTCATATGGTAGCGCCGTTTCGCGCTCCACAAACCACAGCGCAACCGAGACAGCGGTGGCGACGAGCAGCAGGATGACGAGGACATCCTGGAACTGCGATAGAAAACGCCGCCAGCCCGGCACTCGCGCCTCGGAGGCAAGCTCGTTTCTTCCCAGCTCGCTCAGCCGCCTGACTGCCTCAGCGGCGGCGAGTCCGCGATGCCGGTCGGTGGCGAGAGCGGCGACTACTTCATCGGCCGTGAGCCGATATGCGTCGGTGCGGTCGCGCGTCAGACGACGGTGCCGAATAGTTTTCCGACGATCGCTGTGAGGGCCATTGCGATGGCGCCCCAGAAGGTCACCCTGACCGCGCCACGCCAGCGGCTCGCTCCGCCGGCCCAGGCCGCCAGCGCCCCGAGCACTCCCAGGAACAGCAGCGACAGCAATGAGACCAGCCCGATCGCTTTGCCAATCGGCACCAGCGCGGCGGTCACGAGTGGTAAGGCTGCTCCGACAGAAAACGTGAGCGCGGACGCCAACGCCGCCTGAATCGGACGCGCTGAGGTTATCTCCGAGAACCCAAGCTCGTCGCGCGCGTGGGCGCCAAGCGCATCGTGATGGGTGAGCTGCTTCGCAACTTCCATGGCCGTAGCTTCATCGAGCCCGCGCTCGATGTAGATCTTCTGCAGCTCGCGCAGCTCGAGCTCCGGCATCGTTGCCAGCTCGCGCTTCTCGAGATCGAGGTCGGCTCTCTCGGTGTCGGCCTGCGAGCTTACGGAAACGTATTCTCCCGCCGCCATCGACATTGCGCCCGCCACCAGCCCCGCGACGCCCGCCACCAGAACGTTGCTGCGGTTGCTCTCGGCGGCCGTGACGCCGACGATCAGACTGGCGGTGGAGACGATTCCATCGTTGGCGCCGAGCACTGCTGCTCGAAGCCAGCCGATTCTCTCGCCACGATGACGCTCTGGTGGTGCGAGTGGGTGTCTTGGCATCTGATATTTGATATGTGTATCAGCCGAATTGTGCAAGTTGCATCGCCGGTTGCGCTCCTCGGTCCAGTCGACCATCCTCTGCCATCGACCAGTTCCCAGGTGTGACGCATGTATAAAATCATCATGGCGCCCACGGATGGATCCGACGCGGAGTTGCCAGCCCTGGACGTTGCCGTGAGCCTCGCGCGCCGCTTCGACGCCGAGCTCCGATTGGTGCGCGTGGAGACGCCACCAGTGGTGGTCGATCCGCATTCGGGACCGGGCGTCCTCGAACAAACCGAGGAGTCGTTGCTCGAAGCGCGGCGCGTCCGCGAGAAAAAACTGGAAGAGCTCGCCGCCGACCTTCGGAAGCGCTCGGCGTCTGGTATAACCAGCTCTCTGGAAAGCGGGCGGGTTGAGCAGACGCTTCGCGACTACGCCGATCGGGCTGGCGTAGATCTGATCGTCATGTCGAGCCACGCCCGCGGCGGCCTGAAGCGCATGAACCTCGGAAGCGTGACGGACTACTTGATCAGAAACACCGAAATCCCGACGCTGGTAGTCAGACCATCCCACCCGCCCGGCGATCGGATTGCACCGTTCGAGCGAATCATCGTGCCCCTCGACGGGTCGCCGCTCGCCGAACAGATAGTTCCGCACGTGAAAGCGTTGACCGCCGGCTCGAGCGCAAACGTCAATCTCGTGCGCGTGCTGAGACCCGTCACGTATTCGCAGCAACAAATAATGCAACCCGGGTTGCCGTGGTGGGATGATGCGATTGCGGAAGCGGAATCATACCTGGATCGAATCGCCCGCCTTTTCAATGACACGGAGCTGTCGGTGACAAAGGAGGTACTGATGGGAGACGACGTTGCAGCTGCGATTCTCGAGTGCGGTGCGCGCGCCGGGGCCGACCTGCTCGCAATTGCGACCAACGGAATCGGAGGACTGAAGCGGCTGATGTTCGGAAGCATCGCCGACGAGATCACCCGCCGATCGTCGACGTCAGTGCTGGTGTTCCATCCGCGGGAGAGCGGCGGCTAACCAATCCGCTGCGTTGCGACCGCTATCGGATGGCCGGCAGGATCTGGTTCGGAACCAGCTCGTTCTGAATCTCAAACAGCACTCTGTCACCGTAGTTGCTCGCGTATACCGCAATCACCAGGTCCAGATCCGGTACGACGAAGACGTTCTGGCCGCCGTTTCCCAACGCGGCGAACGCACGCACCGTTCGATTCCTGTACGGAAGATCGTAGATCCACCAGCCGAGGCCGTAGGGTCGTGTTCCGATTTTGGCGAGGGGAGACGAGGCGCGGGCGACAAAATCCCTGGAGAGAATGCGCTGGCCGTTCCACGTGCCCTGATTCAGCATCAGCTGGCCGAACTTCATGAAATCGCGCGGCAGAAAGTGGGCTCCGCCGCCACCATAAGGATTTCCTGCCGGGTCCGTTCCCCACCCATACGTGCGCATCTTGAGTGGGCCCGCGATCAATCGCTCGAACGAGTATAGCGGAGATTCTCCGGTCGCTTGCTGCAGCACACCAAGCGCGAGGTTCGGATTGGTGCTGCAATAGATCGCTTTCTCGCCGGGACGATACGCCATTGGCAGGCGCAGCGCATACTGGTAGAAATTGGGCTCTTCCTGCTGGTCCCACATCGTGTCCTCGCGACCGGGCGCCTTATCGTCGGAGTCGTCGCAGTAGTAGCCGGAGGACATCGACAGCAGATGCTCGAGCGTCATCTGCCGCTTCATCGGGTCGAGGCTTGCTGGAAAAACGCCGCCGTTCATGACCTGGTAGACGGGCGTCGACAACGTGAGTGGCGCACCCGCGTACATCGCCGCGCCGACGATAGTGGCGGTCATGGATTTCGACGCCGATCGCGTCTCGTGCATCTCGTCGCGATGATGACCGTGGAAGTATTCCTCGAGCACCAGCTTGCCGTGACGCGCGATCAGCACGCCGTCGATCTGCTGGTTGTGGACGGACTCCATCGGCGTATTGATGATTCGCTGCACCATCTTCTCGATTGCGACGCGGTCGATGTCGACCTGATCGAGACTAGCGGTCGGCCAGCCGTCGTCGCGCGCGAGCGGCGCGCCGCCATATACGTAAGGCGCGGGATTCTTCCCCCGCGGATAGAAATCGCTCGCGTCGCCAGTCTCGCGTCTGAACTCGTAGTTACCGCCGCGGGCGTCAAAATCGATCGTGAGTACGGAGTCTTGAGGGTTGTAGCTGCCGCTGGCGAGATCCGACTCCTTCTCACCGCGTTTGGAAATCAGCTTAACAGCGTTCCCGTCGCGCGTGATCCGGTCGACCGCCCACAGCGCGCCCATGTCGCGATCGGGGTTACGCAGGAAGACGCCCATCGAGCCGTCGGCGCGCTTCCGTGCGAGGATATAGAAAGTGAAAGTGTCGTCGGGCGGATTAATGTCTCCACGCCAGAGATTTGGAGCGGCCGAGTGCAGCGTTACAGGAAGAACGCGCACCATTCCGGTTGGAGATCCTGCTGGAAACCAGAAGCCGAAGATCGTGCCGTTGCTCTGCAGCTTGCCCATGAACTTTCCAGCCTGATTTGAGAGCTCAAAGGAGAGCTCATTGCCCTCGACGCGAATCGGGATCGTGCGGCCGAGCATGTCGGCGGTGTAGGACGAGCCGCTGCGCTTGATGACGAGCGGCCCGCGGGCGATAGGACCAAACCATCGCTGTGCTTTCCAGAGACCGGCGAGCTCGTCGACGCTGCCCGTCTGGCTGAGTGCTTGCTGCGCGGTTCCAAGAAGCGTTGCGCCGACAAACGCGAAGAGGCGGGCAGATGCGCGAGCGGACATTGGTCCTCCGTAGCTGGACAGTACAGGCCTCCAGCTTTGACGCTGCCACGCTCGAAATGGTTGAGGGACCGGGGGCTCGCGGACCGGAGTCCTGATAACTGCAACTACAAATAAGACTACCTGCCGGGTGCTTTCAGCGGAGCAGCTTTTGGCTACGGGCTCGCACGCGATCTCCCCAAGACCCGCCCACAGCCAGAAGCCACTCCGCTCACTGCACCTGGCAGGTAGTCTTCAGTGCCCAATTCCTGGCTGTTCCTTCCCCACGCAGGATTAGCGCGATCCAGTTTTTTCGCCGCGGACCGTCGCCGGCTGCCAGAATCGAAGCGCAACGTATCCCAAAAAGAGTCCAACACCGTAGACTACGGTGACGCCAACGGTTTGCGGGTGAGCTAGCGGGTTGATCAGACGGTCCGCGATCTGAGGGAATAGCTGATGAGGGCTGGTTATCGTGTCCCAACTATTCCACCGAAGAAAACGCCCAAGGTAGATGCCGAAACCGGACAAGAGAACTGCGGCGATCACGAGCAACCAGCCCACCAATGTGGAGAATCTTTGCGTGATCGCCGCTTGTACATCCGCAATGGACGTATAGCCAAGCAGGAGCCCGGTCCCTGCGCTCGATGTGATGAGCGCAGTGTCATACCAGAAAGGGATCCTGGGCTGCGAGGTCAGATGAACGAAGTCGGTGATGATGTAAGGCGCGTTGGGAAGGAATACGAGCCATATCACGAACCATCCAACCTTCTCGATCAGCGAGGAACCCTTCGCCATCGCTCGTGCAAAGAACCATGCTGCAACCGCCGGAATCGCGGCAAGAAAGAGATTCCAGGCCAGGAACCCCATAGCGAGCGAGCCCGACCGCACGAAGCGGAACAGAAGCAAGGCGGCGCACCAACTCAAAAGCATCCCGAAAAGCAGCAACCGATTGGTAGGTCTGTGTTGGTGGGCGCCTGGATTCATGCTTGAAAGTTAGCTAGCGCACTACGACTACAGAGTAGCGCCAGCTTTTTCCCGCCACTTCGAGACGTCCACGCCTTTCACGATCAGCCAGAACATGAGGACGACTTCCGCGAGGCCGCCGATCGGTATTATGACGAACCTCAGTGCGGTTCCCAGCGGCGGCCAGAGAAACAGGAGCCCGACCGCTCCGGCGATCATGAACCACACTCCAATGAAGCGCGGGAGATAGGTCGACTCGTAAATCAGATAGCCTAGCGAAAAATCGAACAGCGCGAAAAGGACCAGGGAGATGTTGAAGACTTCCGGATAGAGCTTGAAAGACAGCAGCGCCACCGACTGGAGCTGGACCGCCGTAAATGCGCCAGCGAATTGGTTGTCTCCCAGGATCGTGAGAGGGGCGACCTGCAGCAGACCGCCGAAAATCTGAACGGTGCACCCCACCAGGCTGAAGAACGCCATCATCATGGCCAGGCTCCGATTCACCGGCGCGAGCAACCCATAGAACATGGCCGTCACCGCGATGTAAAACGCGTTCCCTACCAGGCCGATCTCCCAACCGGATCGGTACACGGTCTGGTGCGCGAGGAGGTTTTGTGCAGTCGCCACCGGGTCGGTGGGAATCACCAATCCCTTCATTAGAAGTGCGCCGAAGACTGCCGTCAGGAAGTAGAGCAGATAGACGACACCGATGGTCCGCGCAGGGGGGCGCGGCGAACCTTCTACGACTGGTTGCATCACAACCTCAGGCTTGGCCGGTCAACTGTACGGGGGCGGCTGAGGAAAGGATTCAACGAAAGTTGGCTATGCTGTTTTCAGTCGCGACCAATCCTGCTCGCCAGCCCAGTCGCTGAAGCGGTGCCAGTCGACCTCGGGATAGAGCGATCGAAGACCGACGATGTCCGCGTCGTATCCCACCCGGTCGAACCATTCGAACATCAGAGCCAGATCGTTATTCGATGATCGTGCTGCCTCGATCGGAAGGGCCGTGTACTTGATGTGCCGGCCCATGACCTCACTGATTGCCGCGGCCACAGTCACGCCCGTCAGCTCGTCAGACGCGATGTCGATTCGCTTACCGAGGAAACTTTCGCGGCGTTCGATGACGAGCGCGGTGAACTTCGCGATATCCGAGACCGCGATCTGCTGCACACGACGCGTCGCCGGCAATGCCATCGAGATCGACCCCTTCGCGATGTCGGCTGCCATATAGTCGGCGATAAAATTCTCCATGAAGAAGACCGGCGCGACGATCGTAAAGGGTACACCCGACCGCCGAATCTCTTTCTCGACCTCGAACTTGCTGTCGAAATGCGGAATGCCTGTCGCTCGGTCGGCGCCGGCCACCGACGAGTAGACGAGATGCTCGACGCCCGCCGTCACCGCCGCGCGAACCATGTTGATACCCTCGCGTGTTTCCGTCTTTGAACCGCTTTCGTACGGCGTCGACATGGCGAAGACGGTATCGACGCCTCGCGCGGCGCGCTCCAGACTTCCCTGATCATCGAAGTTGCCCGTAACGATCGTGACGCCTCGGCCCGCGAGCTCGGCGGCGGCAGGGGAATCTGGTTTCCTCGTCATTGCGCGAACCGAATGCCCACGTGCGAGAAGCTCGCGCACGAGATGGCCGCCCTGCTTTCCTGTCGCGCCCGTGACGAGCACGTTCAGAGCCTTCGAAATTGGGCTCACGGATGCGCCCACGACGCGAAGCCGAGGTCGGGGCAGAGCTTGTTCGTCTTTGGGGCTGCCGCGCTGGTTGCGATTGCCCTCGCTACTGTCATGATTGGCTCAGCTCGCGAGTGGAATGGCGAACTGGAAAGTGCTTCCTTCGCCGACAGTCGAATCGACCCAGAGACGGCCACCGTGCGCCTCGGCTATTCCCTTGGCGATGGCGAGACCCAATCCCAGACCGCGACGGTCGTTGCCTCGCGCCTGCCAGAATCGATCGAACAATCGCGAGCGCTGCTCCTCGGCGATGCCAGGTCCAGTATCGGCCACGGCTATTCGCAGCTCGCCGTCGTCGACGTAGCCGGCAATGCTCACGCGACCTCCACTCGGCGTGAATTTGAGCGCATTTCCGACGAGGTTGTCGATCAGCTGCAGCATGCGCTCCTCGTCGGCCTGAACGACCGTGCCGGAAGGCGCAGGCGTGACGACCAGAGAGATCCCTTGTTCCGACGCGCGGGCCTCGAACGCTTCGATCGTCTCCGTCAGCAGGTGATTGACATCGGAGCGGCCGAGATTGAGCGACAGGTGTCCGCTCTCCAGACGAACGATGTCGAGCAGGTCGCCAATGAGCCGGTTCATTCGTTGTACCGCGCGCGTGCTGATGGCGAGGGTTGTCTGGCGGCGCTCGGGAGTAAGATCGGGTTCAGCCAGCAGCTGCGTCGTCATGCCCAGAAGGCTGAGCGGATTTCGTAAATCGTGCGCCACGACGCCCAGCACCTGCTCGCGCGCGTGAGACATGAGCTCGGCGGCTTGCCTGGCGGCGCGTTCTTCATCGTAGCTCCGCGCCCGCTGCAGGGCGTCCGCGGTCGCCTGAGCAAGCAGACTGGTAAAAAGCTCGTCGGTGGCGTGGGTGGCCGGACAGAACGCGAACTCGAATGCCATTCCACCCACCACTTTGTCGGCGTGAATCAGCGGCAAGGCGAGATGCGCGCCGACGTCGGCGGCATCCGTCACCGCTGCGCCGAGGCCGGCAAAACAGACTTCGTACTCCTCTGCAGAGCGCAGCCACACCGAATGCCGCTCACGAATTGCCTGCAGAATCGGCAAGCTGGGGTCACCGCTCGAGTAGAGCTGCATCAGCTCCTTGTCGTCGGGTCGCCCGACGGCGCCGATCACCTGCGTTACGCGTCCGTCTTCCACCAAAACGAGGTGGCCGCGCGTCGCCTGGACGGTTTGCAGTCCACGCGTCAGCAGAGCCGTCGCGATCTCGGCGGTGGTGTTCGCAACCGACATCGCCGCCGTCACCTGCTGCAGCGCGTTGGCTCGCGCCGCCGTTCTCTCGGCGTCCGCCAGCGCGTCCTCGAGCGACTCATTCGCGGTGCTGAGATTGTCCGAGAGAGCGCGCACCTCCTCCATTTGCTGGGCGAGGTTTGCGTTGAGAGTGTTCAGCTCGAGGACGTGTTTATCCGCTTCGGCGCGGGCGCGTCGCAGCACTTCAGTCGCCGCACTGACGAGGCCGACGATGAGGAAGAAAAACACCACGTGCGGAACGTCCTTGAATACTCGCGCGTAAAGCGTCTTGTCCGAGGCCGGGATGAAGAACGTGAACAGAAGCGCGATGACGCCCAACGAAATCACCAGGGCCCGGAACGCGCCGAGCCGCCAGATGTTGGTGGCGACGGCTGTGAGCAGGAGCAGATAGGCGATCGTCGGCCAGACAACGGCCGCGTAGCACGCCAGCGCGGTGATGCCGATAGCGATGATGTCGCCGCGAAAGCCAGTTTGCGCGTAGCGACGCACGTATTGGCCGACGCCTGGCAGGTTGCTGAGGTCGAAGACTCGTGTAGTCATGGTTCGGGCCGAGTTTCAGTTTCCAATCGGCCTGATATATAGAGTACGCGCTGGGACGGGAAACTGAAGGCCCGGGCGTCTTTCGATGCCCCCAGATCGCGAGACCTCTGCGATCGGCTAGCCGGAGAGGCTTGGCTCGGCCGTCACGCCGAGCTCGTTAGCGCGCGTGGCCGCACGCCCTTGATGAGTAGCCAAAAACCAATGGTGAGCTCGAAGAGGAAGATCGGACCGCCGTAGTACCCGATGGTGATCATCTGCCTCAGATCGGGGAAAACGATGAAGGCGAATGAACAAACGCCGATCCAGGCCGAAGCGAGCAGTCCCCACACCGCCAGCGGTATGGGGATGTATCCCGATTTGAGCCACAGGTAGCAGAACAGTGGCGAACCGAAGCCAAAGAGAAGCAAAGCAACGCCGTACGCAGAGCTGTGCGCTCCGATGCTCACGCGTGCCAGCGTGGCCAATTCATCGGAGTTCATGGTCGTGAGATAGCTAGCCCCGCTGAGAAGGCGCAGCACGTAAAAATCGTTGAGCACCGCGACGATGAGGATCGTGGTTTCGATGAGGCGGAAGAACACGGCGAGCAGAGCGAGTCGCCGATTCACACGCTCGAGGACGATATAGAGTGCCGTGACCAGCACTACATCTGCCGCAAACACCAGGAGATTGCTGGCGAGGCCGAGTCGAAATAGCCGTTCGTGTGCAATGATATTCTGCGCCGTTACGATCGCATTGTCGGAGACGAGCCGGTCCGACACGTAGAACTCTGCGAAGATCGACGGGAGGAGCGCGAAGATGTAGCTGAAACCCACTACCCGGGCCCATCGGCGCTCGATCGCGTCCGGCGCCGTCATCGTGCCGCCGGATTGATCGTGGAAGAGCGGGTTGTCGTCGATCGCCACCGCTCGACGTCCACGCCTTTCACAAGTAGCCACAGCGCGAGCGAGCCTTCTCCAAGCAGGACAATCGGCAGGAGGACCGGTGCCAACCGGTCGCCGAGCGCCGGCGACACGAAATTAGTGACCGAAGTGATGAGGAAGCCCGCGCCGCCGAGCACCAACAACGCTCCGATTGCCCGAGGGACGAAACGCGAGCGGGTGATCAGATAGCCGACGGACAATATCTGAAATCCAAAATAGACATCCTCCCCGCTGAATCCCGGTACTGTGGCGAGGAGGAGTTTCGCCGAGTCCGCCAGCTGGCCGGCGACCGGCGCAACTGCGCGTCGCGACTCCTCCAGCAGCGAGAGGGCGGTGAGCACGTTGAAATGACCTCCGCCGCCCCTCAGGAGGCCGGCAAGACCGCAAAATGCGCCGAACAGGGCAACGCTTTTGTTGACCGGTTTGAGCAGCTGGTAGAGGAGGACTGTGACGCCCAGGTAGCAGATCTTGCCGAGGAAAAAGAGCAGGAAGGTGAGACGGATCTTCGACGCGGACGCGAGGACATTCGCGGTCAGAGTTCCCGGGTCGCCGCGCATGTCGAGGGAGGCGCCCCCAAGGACGGCTCCGATGCTGACAAGGATGACGATAAGCCAAAGCGCGCCGGCCATGCGTGCGTCGAAGAGTGGGGAAGGCTCGGGCGATGTATCTGACGGCATTTAGGGTGTCCCTGGAGATGAGCGTTCTCCACCCTAACGAATAACTAAGTTGTTAGTTTCAGCCGGACTGCCGTGTTCGGGCTGCCTCGCCGCAAACGCAATTAGGCTCGCGAAGGAATGCGCTGGTTGAACACTGCAGCTGTGATCTCGAACGCGAGTCGCTCCCGGCCGTAGCCATCGATCCTGGTTCCGGCGGGAGTTGCGCCGATCTTCTCCACTGCGCGCTGCGAACGGTAGTTCTCGGGGCCGATCAGGAAGATCACGCGGTCCACGAACGTGAATGCGTGTCGCAGCATCAGCTCCTTCATTTCGCCGTTGTATTTGCCGCCCCAGTAAGCCCGGGCGAGAAACGTCCACCCGATTTCGATTTCGTTCTGCTCGGCGTCGTAGCCATGGTATCGCGAGCCGCCAATGACCTGGCCGCCTCTGGCGTCGGTTGCGATGAGCGCACCGCCGGAAGCCATCGCCTCATCGAAGAATGCGCGGAACACCTCTGGTTGATAACGATCTCTTGCGGGGTGCTGTTCCCAAATCAGTGGGTCAGACGCGACAGCGAACAAGGCATCGAAGTCGTCAGTGCGAAGCGGGCGGAGGTGGAGCAAATTGCCGCGCAAAATCGGCTGAAGATCGGGGGGCGTCACTCGCCGCGCGGTGGGCGACCAACGGCGATGGGGGGATCCTGGAGCAGCCATTTTCGCGCCTCGGTCTCCTCCCGAAAAACCTCGCTTGTAATGCCCTCATGTTCGAGGGTAACGCGTCCCATTCGCATCATCCCGTACGGGAAATCATCGAACCCTACGAGAGCCACTCGACGTGCAAAAGCATCAGCATGTTGGGCGAGGAAATACCCCATCGCGACGATGTCGTCATTAGTCCTTATCCTCAGCGATTTGGACAGACTCACGTCGAACAGAAGTCCGATGGCACCCGATGTTCTGGGATCCGCCAGGCCCTGGAGCAGGGTCTTCTGAATATCCGCCGGCACGTAGAGATCGATCATTCGAAGCACAATGATACGGTCCGCGAATTCGAAACTGACGGGCATTAGTCCTGATGAAATCGAGATGAGTCCAGCGCCGCACGTGCGGGGCCATGAGTGCTTGCAGCTTGGGGCAGATAAACTGGAGTCCACCTCTCGGTGCGCCAAAAGAATCCGGCGGTGCCGCCTATGATTGTGCCGATGAACGCGCCACCGATCGCGCCGCTGAGTTCTTTCAGAGCTCTGTCTTCACCGTGTCGACCTGCTGCTCCGATCGCGATGCCTGCGACGGTGCCGGTGAGGAATCCGAGTCCAAGGCCGAGTCCGGCATGTCTGTGCTGTCCGGCGCTGACCTCCATTTTGGTGATTTGTTGCCAGTCGAGCGATCTCGTATCGGAGCTTCCCCCGAGACTATAGCGCAGGCAGTCGGGTCTGGCGGAAGCAATCGTGATCAGAGTGAATCTGGAATCCGGCGCCACTTCGATTCTCGCGCGAGTCCCCGTCGCCAGTGCGAGAGCGCTGATTTTCACAGTCTGCGCGGGAAGCCTGACCGGCAGGACAGCGAGGATAAGAGCAGTCGTAAGTGCGAGGAGCTTTGTCATCTCTCGTTAAGGATACCACAGGATGCGGGGACGTCAGCAAAAGGTTTTGGATCGAAGAAGGCGCAGCGCCTTCTCTTGCTCGCCGAAGTCTCCAGGCGGGGGAATGCTTAGGCGCGAGCCGGCAGAAACCGACCCCAGAGAAACGGAGTGAACGCAACGAACGCGAGAACGATTGGCCACAGTTCTCCGCGCCAGATCGCGTAGTGCTCGGCGATCTCAGTCCATGACTTGTTATCGACCAGTATTCCGAGCGCGCATTCGAACGCGACGGTCAGCACGACGAGCATGATGCTGGCGAAAACCAGGGATTTCGTTGTCGCGGTGGTGCCGATTGGACGAAAGCCGACGCGCGTGATCGCGGCTATCAAACCGATTCCGATGAGGGCGCTGAGCACGTCGGCCACGCGAGCGCTCACAATTCGTTTCAGCGCAAGCTCACGGAACATTCCGTTGGCGGTCATCGCGACCGCCATTGCCGCCCAAACAGCAAGGAATCGCGCCCACGTTATGGGTAGCACTATCGGCTCATTTCAGATGACACAGGCATTCGCCGAAAAAGGATCGCCAGCGCCCAAGTCGCGCCCGGAAACGTCACTGCCCAAAGGGAAGCGATCCAGATCAACTGGTGGAAGTACATCTGCAGCGCCAGAAATGGGATCAGAAGTCCATTTGCGGTGAGAAAGATGCGGACGATTCGCTCGAGCCCCACGCCGGTGAAAACTCTCGCAGCGAATAGAGTGGACACGCTCATGAAGGTGTAGCCCAGGATGTCGACCGCGTAAAGAAAGGAATCGAAGGGCACGAATATGAATGGCTCTATGCCTCTGATCTGTCCGCGAGCAATGTGGGGCGCGACGAATGTCAGTTGAACGAAATAGACGGTGCTGATGAGGACACAGTATGCAGTTCCAAACACGACGGCGGCGTGGCTCCAGACTTTTTGGTCGTGCGATGCGAGCTGATGGATGCTCACCGTCAGAACGAGAAACGCCGATCCCAGAAAGAGCGACGGGGTGAGAAGGACAACGATGCCCAGCACGGTGCTGCCGCTCTCCGGACCGCCGGCCGATCCGAGCCATCCCAGCCATTCGGCGAGTTGTCCAATGACGTACGCCAGGCTGAACACCGTCGCGAGGGCGGCTGACCAGAATCCAGCAGCCTTCGCCGAAGGTGAAATGGGCGTCGTCATGACGCGACGAACACTTCCATAGCATCTAGCTCATCACCCATTGAGAAGGAGAGCTTATCAGGTGACGAATCATTGTCAAGCAAGTTTGGTTGCGCGTATACTGATCAACGAGACGATCGGACGACACGGAGGAGGTAGATATGCAGAAGCGGAAATTGGGACGCGGCCTCGAAGTCTCGGCAATCGGGTTCGGGGCCATGGGAATGAGCCAGAGCTACGGTCCGCCTGGACCCAGGGAGGAATCGATCCGTGTGCTGCGCGCCGCTGTCGAGCGCGGCGTCACCTTCTTCGACACGGCCGAGGTTTATGGCGGGGGCCACAACGAGGAGCTCGTCGGCGAAGCGCTCGCTCCTTACAAGGGCCGCGTGGTGATCGCGACCAAGTTCGGCTTCAAGGATCCCGCCGCCGGTCCCGGCGCTGGCCTGGACAGCAGCCCCAAACGCATTCGACAGGTCGTCGAGACATCACTGAAGCGACTCAGGGTCGATGCGATCGATTTGTTATATCAGCACCGTGTCGACCCAGCCTTTGCGATCGAGGATGTGGCGGGGACTGTGAAAGATCTGATCGCGGAAGGAAAGGTGAAGAACTTCGGTCTCTCCGAGGCCAGCGCGAAGACAATCCGTCGCGCGAATGCGGTGCAGCCGGTGACCGCGCTACAAAGTGAATACTCGCTCTTCTGGCGAGAGCCCGAGAGGGAGATTCTGCCGACCTGCGAAGAGCTGGGCATCGGCTTCGTTCCCTTCAGCCCGCTGGGGAAGGGTTTTCTCACTGGAAAGATCGACGAGTCGACGACATTCGATAGCAGCGATTTCCGCAATACGGTCCCGCGCTTCACGCCGGAGAACCGGAGGGCGAATCAGGCTATCGTCGATGTTCTTGCAAGAATCGCCGACCGCAAGAAAGCGACGCCCGCGCAGATCGCATTGGCTTGGCTGCTGGCTCAAAAGCCGTGGATCGTTCCCATCCCGGGCACAAGGAAGATCGAGCGACTCGAAGAGAACATCGGCGCGGCGTCGGTCCAGCTGACTTCCGGCGACCTCAATGATATCGAGAATGCTGCGTCGACCATCACGATCAAGGGTGCGCGGTACGCCGAAGCTCAGGAGAGAATGATCGATCGCTGACGTGAAGCCGGCGTTTCAGGAGGCAACGTGCGAATAGGCATTCTTGGTTCTGGCCGGATGGGTGGCAAGCTCGGGACGATTTTCGCACGCGCGGGCCACGACGTCGTGTTCAGCTATGCGCGCACAAAGGGAAAGCTCGAAAAACTTGCGCGCGCTGCGGGTGGACGGGCGCGTGCTGGTACGCCGGCCGAGGCGGCGAAGGACGCGGACGCGTTGCTGCTCGCCGTGCATTGGTCGCGTGTCGACGATGTACTGAAAAAGGCCGGCGATCTGTCAGGAAAAGTCATCGTTAGCTGTTCGCTGCCGATGGATGCCGATGATACCGGATTAGTCATCGCGAACACGTCGTCCGGCTCTGAAGAATTGGCCAGGAAAGTTCCCAAGGCTCACGTCATCTCCGCGTTCAATTCAGTGCCGAGCGAAGTGCTGTTCAGCGTTTTCGAGAGGAAGGGCAGCGAGCCGCGACCGAGTGTCGTGTATTGCGGAGACAACACCAAGGCGAAGAAGGTGGCTGCTCGGTTGATCAGTGACGTTGGGTTCGACCCGATCGATGCCGGGCCGCTTCGAATTGCGCGATACACCGAGCCATTTACGATGCTCGTCGGGCAACTTGCGTACGAAGGATCCCGCGGTCCGGCGCTCGCATATCGCTTCGAATGGTTCGAGGAGCGCGAAGCCTGAACGACAAGCGGTAATGCCGGGAGGAGACGGCCGAGACATGAAGCGTTTGCTGGTTGGTGTCTGCGTCGTGTTTGCGTTTCATCGATTGACTGCGCAGACGATGATATGGCAGCCGTCGCCGGGACATACGCAAACCCCGATATGGCCCGGAGAGCCGCCGGATGCGCAGCCGCTCCCGAGAGCGGAGATCGTCGGACCGGTGACCGACCATCCGGTCGCGGGCAGGCCTTGGACCTATATCGCCAGCGTCACTCGGCCGACGATGACGGTCTATTCGCCAAGGGGAAAGAATACGGGCGCCGCGGTGGTCGTATTTCCCGGCGGGGGTTATCGGATTCTCGCGATCGATCTCGAGGGCACGGAGGTCTGTGACTGGCTGACCGCGAAGGGGATCACGTGCGTTTTGCTCAAGTACCGCGTGCCGGGTGTGGAGTTTTATCCGAAATCGTCTCCTTACCAAATGTCAGGGCCGTACCCGAAATCACCCATTGCGTTGGAGGATGCGCAGCGGACGGTGGGGCTGGTGCGTTTTCACGCCGCGGAATGGCACATCGATCCGCACAAGATTGGAGTCCTCGGCTTTTCGGCGGGCGGACACATGGTGGCGGCGATCAGCACACACTTCGACCACCGCTTGTATCGGGCGGTTGATGCGGCCGACAAGGAGAGTTGCCGTCCCGACTTTGGGGTGGCGCTCTATCCCGGACATTTGTCGCTGGCTGACAATAGCGTCGCGGTGAATCCCGACATTCGCACCCATATCACCCGCCAGACGCCGCCCACGTTTCTGCTGCAGAATGAGGACGACCACGTGGACCGCGTCGAGGACGCGCTGAGCTATTACTTCGCGCTCAAGAAGGCTGGAGTTCCCGTGGAGATGCATCTGTACGCGCAGGGCGGCCACGCGTTCGGGCTCCGACCCACAGAATATCCGGCGACCAAATGGCCTCTCCTGGTGGAGGCCTGGCTGAGGCAGATCGGAATGATTTCGGAGTAGAGCGGTGCTTTGTTTTTGAGTGTGGTTAAATCCAGGCGATCCACACCGGACACTGATTGCGATGTCCGAATGCACGAAGGCACGGACGGCCGCGCGCTAGCGGCCGCCGTCCTCGCATACGCAAATAAGAGTCAGGTCGTGAAGCGAGCCGGGAACTGTTTCACGATTCCATCGCTCAGCGCATCCGCCATTCCCAGGATCTGATTGAAGATCGAGTCGAATGTGCTCGCATCATCGGCCCACCGACCCTGCAGGCGCGCGGTCGCTTCCTGCGTAGTGAGCGCGAGGTGCTGATTCAGCATCGCTAACAGCGTCGCCTTCGGCCAATTCGGATTGGCGCCGCTCAGGAAAGTCGCGAGATCATTGGCGTTGGCATGCCAGCGTCGATCAGCGTCCGCGACTTTTGCATTATCTCCAGCCTTGGCGGCTGCCACCAAGTCGACCGCTATCTGAATGTGCTGCTTGAGCAAATCGGTGAGCTTTGTACCCGCGGCGGCTCCATAGTAGGGAGCGATAGCGTTGCCGATATCTTCCTGATTCCGCATCAGGCGCGCGGCGGCGGTCGGCGCGCTCGCATCATTGGCAGCCGCTGCGATGATGTACAGGCGAGTCCATACGACGTGATCCGACCAGAGCTTTCGCATTGCATCGTGGAGCTGCGCAGAGCTCGGGCTTTGAGTTACGGGCGCCATCCCGCCGGCCGTCATTGCTGACGAGCAACCGGCAAGAGACACAAGAGAGAGAGCGAGTACGAGGCGGGTGGGCCGAGTCATGGCGATATCCTCCAGAAGCGTCCGAAAACGAACATAAGAAACCACAGCTTTTTCTGGACTTAATGCATTCTCCATTCCTGCACTCGTCGCAGCTGGAGGTTGCTGGGAATCAAAAAACCAAGGCTGTGT
>Ga0310811_10004328_pt1 | contig 17826 bp, 15 predicted proteins | sample YCmetagenome_FD_207642 | JGI IMG/M metagenome (GOLD analysis project Ga0310811, IMG submission 207642) | Soil microbial communities from experimental microcosm in Duke University, North Carolina, United States - YC | ecosystem: Engineered > Artificial ecosystem > Soil microcosm > Unclassified ...
CTGCCGCGCTCCGGCGTGCTCGTTTCGGAAATCGATATCGCTGATCAGTTGAAGATGATCGAAGTGCGGCGCGAGCTGGAAAAGATTCTTGCCGGCCGCGCAGCTCGCCTGGCGATGGCTGAACAGCGACAGCAATTTACGGAACTGGCGGACGCATTCGATGAAGCAGCGCAGAACGACGATGGGACGCTCTTCATCGAAACCGATCGCACCTTCAACAGCCTGCTGGTCGATACCGCGCAGAACAAGTACGTGACGTATGCGATCGGCCCGATCGAGGCGCAGACGCGGCGTTTCTGGTACCTGCATTTCAAGCGCTTCGGCAATCTGGCGCGCGTGTCGCAGCTGCACGCCGCGATTGCGCGCGCAGTCGCGGCCAATGACGAAGGCGAAGCACGCAAGGCATCTGATCGTCTGCTCGATTACGTCGAGGAATATACGCGCAAGACGCTGGAGTTCATGGGCGCAATGCCCTCCAGCACGCTTGATGGCTGAGCATGTGCGCCGCGTTGAGCGGCGCACATGGTTTTATTCGTGGTCCTCCATCGCTGGATGACGCACATCGCGGATCTTCAGCATCATTGTTTTTCCCATTGGCAGATCGACCTTCACCAATTCGTCGACCTGCCTTCCTATCAGCGCGAGTGCAAGCGGCGCCAGGATTGAAATTCGCCCGGTTGCAGGATTCGCATCCTGTGGCAGCACGATCGTGATTGCTGTTTCTGTTTCGTCGTCATGGCGAGCATATTTCACTTCCGTGTTCAACCCAACATTTTTTTTCTTGCGCACGTCGACGGGTGTAAGTACCGCCGTAGCGACGATATCGGCAAGCACTTCGCCCATCGCGATTTCCTTGTCGCCAAGGCGAAATAAGTGTTCCGCGAGGCGGCTCAACGTCGTCGCGTCTTCGTGGTTCAGGTGTCGTACAAAGTTCATTTCGAATTCCTCCGTGTTCGCTGCGATCGCGAACGGCCTATCGTTTTGCTGGAGGGCGTGTATGTACACCCTCCAGCATCCTGTGTATGGCATGCTGGCTCGGGCGGAGACTTGCAGATCAGGAATAATCAGCGTGCTGCCGCCCGAGCCGGGGAAAGGCCGGCCGGGGCACGTACATACGAAAAAAGCAGTTGCCGGTGTCGGGCGATACGCGAAAGGAATGGACGGGTTGCGCACTCAGTCGCCGGCTCGCGTATGCGAGCAGGCGCTGCATGCGGCGCGCATACAGTGCTGGTCGACATGCCGAGTTGGCCGTTGAGGGCGTGCGCCGTCATTGCCTGGTCTAGTCGAACAGGTAGGCAAGCGCACTGAGCGTGATCACGCCGGTGGTCGCAAACAGGCGAACAATGCGACGGAAACGCTGCCGCTTCTTGATCAGACGTGATGCGAACAAGCGGCGATCCGATGAGGATTCCGCCGTGATGAAATCGACGTCTTTCAGGACCGAGGTTCTATGCGCCGCCGTCCGTGACGGTGGCGTCGAACGAGATTCGTGGTTCATGCGATAAAACTCCCGAGCGACGCAAGTCGGCTCTGTAAAGAACGCACTAGCGGGTGCAGGTGTTCAGGTCTGGAAGAATTTGATCGGGGAGGGCTCGGTCGTGATTTTCAGCGGCGTAGCCTGCGGAAAAATACCAACCGAGCTCAGGAAAGGCAGGCGAAACCTCGCCATGCCGAAAGTGCGGCATCGCGCACGGGCAACCGGCGTGTGCGCGAAAAGGCGCCTTGGCAAAGGAATGCGTCCGGAAAAGCGAGCGCGCGCGAGCTATCCGCGTTCAGAACTGAACGCTTGCAATTCAACAGGAATGTGAATGGCCGGATCACTGGATTGTGCGCATGCTTGGAAAGTGATGGGTCGAGTATAGCCACAGCTGTGGCTTTGATCAATGCACGGCCAGGATCAGCGCTTCTTCCGTCACGCACGGCCGTCTGTGCCGAGCTCGCCGACTGGTGCGATTGGTTGCTTGCAGAGTCGTGCGGCTTCATATCCGGACTCTCAAGTCGCGCAAGCGGTAAAATGTACCCTTTGCCGCATTCCCTTGTTTATTTGGCCAGGGTGTCCCAATCCCTGGCCAAGGAATTTGATTCATTCTTGCTGGAGCAAACGTGCCAGGTCTTCTTCCCAACGTCGATCCCGACGGTCTTCTCGAATATTCAGTTGTCTACACCGATCGCGCCGTCAATCATATGTCGCAGCGCTTTCAGGGCGTGATGCGCGACATCTCGCGTACCTTGAAGCAGGTCTATCACGCACATTCCGCTGTCGTCATGCCAGGCTCTGGCACCTTCGGTATGGAAGCGGTGGCACGCCAGTTCGCAACCAACAAGCCTTGCCTGGTGCTGCGCAACGGCTGGTTCAGCTTCCGCTGGAGCCAGATCCTGGAAACCGGCAGCATCCCGTCCGGCACCACGATCCTGAAGGCGCGTCCGGTTGATCAGTCGCCACAGGCTGCTTTCGCTCCGGCACCGATTGAAGAAGTCGTTGCAGCGATCAAGGAGAACAAACCGGCAGTTGTGTTCGCGCCGCACGTCGAAACTGCCTCGGGCATCATGCTGCCGGACGACTACATGCGCCAGGTGGCCGATGCCGTGCACGCGGTCGATGGCCTCTTCGTACTGGACTGCATCGCTTCCGGCACGATCTGGGTGGACATGGAAAAGACCGGCACCGACATTCTGATCAGCGCGCCGCAAAAAGGCTGGAGCGGTTCCGCCGGTTGCGCGTTCATCATGCTGAGCGAACTCGCACGTGAAACCATCGATTCCACGCAAAGCACCAGTTTCGCCTGCGATCTGCGCAAGTGGCTGCAGATCATGGAGACCTACGAGCAAGGCAACGTCGCTTACCACACCACGATGCCGACCGACGCGTTGACAGTCTTGCGCGACACGATGAAGGAAACCGAGGATTACGGCTTCGACAAAGTTCGCGCCGAACAGCAGGAGCTGGGTGACCGCGTACGCGAGCTGCTGGCAAAACGGGGCTTCAAGAGTGTCGCCGCCAAAGGCTATGAAGCGCCGGGTGTCGTGGTGAGCTACACGACGGATGACGGCATCCAGTCATCGAAGAAATTCGCTGCGGTTGGTTTGCAAACTGCGGCCGGTGTGCCGCTGCAATGCGATGAACCAAATGACTTCAAGACCTTCCGGGTGGGTTTGTTCGGCTTGGACAAGCTGCATAATATTGAGCGCACCGTGGCCAACCTGAACAAGGCGCTGGACGCGATGCAGTAAAAAGGTGGCGACGGACAGCCCAGACCGATCGCTTCAAGTCGTACTGAATGGCCGCCATGAGGCGGCCATTTTTCTTGCGCGTCTATTTCGCAAATGCGCCCCGTCGCGCTACTTTGCCGACATGGTTTTTGGGCGGCGTACCGCACGAACCTTGCCACTTGATCCGCCGCCACAGTAGAAAAGATCAGCGCCGTTAGATTCAAGTCCGCTGACGCTGACGCCGGGCGGCATTTCCAGACACTCGAGCACGGCACCGCTGTCGGGATCGATACGGCGGATATCGCTCTTGTCCTCTTCCGATGTGCCGTGCCACAGTTCGCCGTCTATCCACGTGACGCCAGTGACGAATCGATTGGACTCGATGGTGCGAATGATCGCACCGTTCGCGGGATCGATCTGGTGGATCTTGCGATCGCGGTACTGTCCTACCCACAAGCTGCCTTCGGCCCAGGCGAGGCCCGAGTCGTATCCATGGCCGGGCGCCGGGATCGATGCCACCACCTTGCCATTTGCCGGATCGATTTTGTCGATGCGTTGCTCGGCAATCTGATAGAGATACGTGCCGTCAAACGCCGTGCCGGCGTCGCAGGCGCAATCGAGCGTACGTACGGTTTCGGCGGTCGCTGGATCGAAGGCAAGCAATGTGGCGCCGGTGGCAGCCCATACGCGCTGGCCGTCATGCGTCACGCCGTGCACCTGGCTGACGCCGGTGAAAGGTCCATATTCGCGCACGATCTCGGCCGCACGTGTCGTTACCTGGGTGATGTCTTTGCTTATGTTGCGGGTCATCGCTAGCTCCTTGTTGGTGCGCCTCGGATCGGCGCTGCAAGAGAACTTTATTCGATTGAAAGTGCAGCAGGGAGTAACAAGATTGTCGTGAATTCCGCTAGCGGCGGCGACAGCCAACGACGAGCACGCGCTTGCCCAATAGCGCGTACTTGTCCAGTGGCTTCAAGTCCGGCCAGTGCGCGCTGCACGGTACGTTGACTGGTTCCCAGCGCCAGCGCAAGCGCCGACGTCGACCAAGCTGTGCCGTCGGAAAGCAGCGCTACCAGTGAAGCCTGTTCACCGTCGATAGGCGGCGCCAGCACGGCTATTGGGTGATCATCGAGCGGCCGGAGGACGAAGCCTCGCGCAGTCGCTTCGATGTGCGTCATCGATTTGACAAGCGCGCGCAAGCGGCCGATTTCGACCCGTAAACGCGCCCGGTGCGATTCGTTGGGGCGGCGGGTGCGAAATGCACAGGCGATCAAGGTTTCACGATCGACATCGTCGGGCCAGGCTTGGGCCAAGGCGTGGGCTAAGGTGAACAGCACGGGTCGGCGCGCCAGCGAGCGCCACCTCGCGCCGATGCCCAGTCCGCGGCGGCAAGCGTCAACCACGAGCGTGTCGGAAGCCAGAAGCGCAGCGACTTCTTCCAGGCGCAGCGCCTGCTCAACGCCGGCAAGCAGGCGCCGGCCAGCCGTGCGATCAAGCACAGTTTGCGCTTCTATCACCTCGGCCAGCAGTGCCGGCACACCTGCGCGCTCGGCCGCCTCGCGCGCGTGGGCAAATGCGACCCGTGCCGAATCGATGCGCAGCCATCGCAATGCCAGTTCTGCCGCAATCAATGCGGCCACCGCTGTCAGCGAGGGCGGCATGCCACGCGTATCGATCCTTGCCAGCGCTGCTTCGGCTTCATTGAGACGACCAAGCAGCAGGAATCTTCGTGCTGCAATAAGGCGCGCCTGCAAGGCATTCACGTAATCGGCATGGGCTTCGAGCGTGACCAGCGCTGCAGCTAGCGAGCGGGGCGAGCTGCCGATATCGCGCCCGGCCAGCGCTACCTCGGCCTCGGCGACGACGCAGCGCGCGCGTGCCAGTTCCTCGCGGCCGCCGAAGCCACGGGCCGCGCGCCGAAGGAGTTCACGCGCACGCGGATACTCCCCCAACTGAGCCATCGCAATGCCGCGCAATGCCAGCGCCGGCGGGTCGTCACGAAGTGCAATCCGCTTAAGCGCACCAAGCGCATCACCAGCGGCGAGGGCGCGTGCGGAAGCGGCGATCAGGGAATCCATCGCGACACAATACACTGCCACCCCGTCCGCCAGCACTCCTTCGGCGAACGGACGGCCTTGCCGCGTGTGGTAGTGCGGGCGAGCGCGGCTCGCTTCCTGCAACGCTTCTCTTCGGCTCCGCTACTGCATAAACACATGTGTTTAGCTGATATTGCACTTTCACTGTGCGCGATAAGTACTTAATTCATTAAGGTATTTTTCGAATACGTTACCTGAACGCATTCCGCTAAGTCCTTGACTTCATTGGAAAAAATCATGTTTTCATCGTGAAATTCGCTTGACCCGCGATCAGCGCATCCTTTAAAGTGGGCGACAGTGTGAAAAAGTGTATTTTTGTGGGTTTCCTAAACCAACAAAACGCGCGTTCACAAACGCTAACCAAAAGGATTTCAGGGTGTTTCAAGGCGCGTCTTCTCTCAATCTCGATGCCAAAGGGCGGATGACCATTCCGTCCAAGCATCGTGACGCACTGCAATTGCAGTGCGAGGGACGCGTCACCCTCACCAAGCATCCGCATGGATGCCTGCTGTTCTTCCCCCGTCCTGTCTGGGAAAGCCATCGCGAGCAGATTGCCGCTTGGCCGATGTCCGCCCGCGCCTGGCAGCGTATCTTCCTCGGCAATGCGTCCGATGTGGAGATGGATGGCGCCGGCCGCATTTTGATCGCACCCGAGCTGCGCAACGCCGTCGGCATGACGCGCGACGTAATGTTGCTCGGCATGGGCAGTCATTTCGAGATCTGGGACGCGGCCAAACTGGCTGAAAGCGAATCGGAAGCGGTTGCCTCTGGCATGCCCGATGTACTAAACGATTTTTCTTTCTGACGCCGTGACGAATGTAGAGGCGGTGCAGCCCTTTCAGCACCGGACCGTATTGCTGGATGAAGCAGTCGAGGCCCTTGCGCTTGACGGCGATCGTGCGGACGGCGTGTACGTCGATGGCACTTTCGGTCGCGGCGGGCACAGTCGCAGGATTCTGCAGCGTCTTGGCGCGAAAGGCCGCCTGATTGCGTTCGACAAGGATCCGTATGCGATTGCCGAGGCGCAGACAGTTGACGACACCCGCTTCGATATTGCGCACGACAGTTTTGCAACCTTGCGCGATGCGTTGGCTGCGCGCGGCGTACAGAAGGTGAATGGCGTGCTGCTCGACCTCGGCATTTCGTCGCCGCAGGTGGATGACGCGGCACGCGGTTTCAGTTTTCGTGCGGATGGTCCGCTGGACATGCGCATGGATACGACGAGAGGGATCTCGGCGGCGGAGTGGCTGGCAACGGAATCAGAACAACAAATCGAGAAAGTGATACGCGAATATGGGGAAGAACGGTTTGCTTTTCAGATTGCAAAGGCGATTGCTGCTCGCAGGGCAATCGAACCAATTTCAAGCACACGACAGCTTGCCGAGATCGTGGCACACGCCGTCAAGACCCGCGAGAAAGGCAAGGACCCGGCCACTCGTACCTTTCAGGCTATCCGGATTTTCATCAATCAAGAGCTTGAAGAACTCGAAGTAGTTCTGGAACAGGCATTTCAACATTTGGCGCCGCATGGGAGACTGGTTGTGATCAGTTTTCATTCGCTGGAAGACCGCATCGTCAAGCAGTTCATGGCAGGCAAGGCCAAGGTGCCGCAGCCCGACCGCCGGCTGCCTATTCGCGCTGTCGATCTGCCGCAGGCGCAAATGAAATTGCTGGGTCGTATCAAGCCATCGTCCGAAGAAATTGCGGCTAATCCGCGTGCGCGTTCGGCTGTCATGCGTGTGGCCGAACGCCTGCCGATGCCGGAGGTGCTGCAATGAGCGGCCGGATCTGCGCAGCGCTGGCAGCGGTGCTTGTGCTATGTGCGCTGGCACTGGTGAACGCCCAGTATCAGCATCGTCAACTGTTCATCGAACTCGAGCGCGCGCAATCACAGGCGCGCCAGCTCGATATCGAGTGGGCGCAGTTGCAACTGGATCAGTCCACGCTGGGCAAGCACGGCCGTATCGAAACCATTGCGCGCCGTGACCTGCACATGGTGCCGGTCACGCCCGATCGCACGCAATACCTGACGATGGGGGCGAAATAATGGGCGCGACACCGCGTACCGCCGCCGCCAGAGGCGTTCCTTTCGTCTCCAGTCCGGTGCTGGCAGCGAAGCTGCCGGCATGGCGCTCGCGTCTGGTGCTGTTCCTGATCTTTGTTGCCTTTGTCGCGCTGGCTGGCCGGGCGTTATGGTTGCAGGGCATGTCGACCGATTTCCTACAGAAGCAGGGCGCGGCACGGTATGCGCGCACGCTGGAGCTGCCGGCGATCCGCGGCAAGATCACCGACCGCAATGGTCAGGTGCTGGCGTCGTCGCTGCCTGTGAAGGCAGTGTGGGCAATCCCGGATGATGTGCAAGCGGCACCCAAAGAAAAGCTCGCCGAGCTCGCGAAGCTGCTCAATATGAGCAGAGCTGAACTGAACAAGAAACTTGATTCGGACCGCAATTTTGTTTACCTGAAACGCCAGGTCGAAATGGATACGGTCGATAAGATCCTGAAACTCGATATTCCGGGCATCGAAACGCGCAAGGAGTACAAGCGCTTTTATCCCGAAGGCGAAGTGATGGCGCATGTGGTCGGCTTCACCAATATCGAGGATGCCGGCCAGGAAGGCATGGAGCTGAGCGCGCAGAAAACGCTAGCCGGCGTGACTGGTAGCCGCCGCGTAATCAAGGACAGGCTCGGCCACATCGTTGAAGACATCGAGGCAGTGCGCGAGCCGCACGACGGCAAGGATTTGGCGCTGTCGATCGACAGCAAGATTCAGTACATCGCCTACACGCAACTGAAAGCCGCGGTCGAAAAGAACAAGGCCAAGGCCGGCGGCATCATCGTCGTCGATGCGCGCACCGGCGAGGTGTTGGCACTCGCCAACCTGCCGAGTTACAACCCGAACGATCGTTCCGATCTGACCGGTGCACAGTTGCGCAACCGCGTGCTGACCGATACCTTCGAGCCTGGCTCGACGCTCAAACCGTTTACGGTGGCGCTGGCGCTGGATACCAAGCGCGTCACTCCATCGACCGTGTTTCAGACCGCGCCCGGCCAGATGACGATCGGCACAGCAACCATTCATGATTCGCACGCGCACGGCCCGTTGACGGTGGCGCAGATTATCGAAAAGTCGTCCAACATCGGCACCGCGAAAATCGCGCTCGAAATGCCGCCGGAAGAAATGTGGGAACTGTTCACCAGCGTCGGTTTCGGCCAGCAGCCGAAATTCGGTTTTCCTGGCGCGGTGGCCGGCCGCGTGCGTCCGTATAAGTCATGGCGTCCGATCGAGCAGGCGACGATGAGCTACGGCCATGGCATTTCGGTATCGCTGATCCAGCTGGCGCATGCCTATACGATTTTTGCGCGCAACGGCGATGTGATTCCGCTGTCCTTCCAGAAAGTGACCGATCTGCCTATCGGTCAGCGTGTGATTTCGCCGAAGACGGCACAGCAGATGCGCACGATGCTGGAAACCGTCGTTTCCCCGGAAGGCACCGCGCCGCAGGCGCAGGTACCGGGTTACCGCGTCGGCGGTAAAACCGGCACGGCTTACAAGATTGTCGGCGGCAAGTATGTGAAGAAATACGTGGCATCGTTTGTCGGCGTTGCGCCGATGTCTGACCCCCGCCTGATCGTTGCAGTGATGCTCGATGAACCAAATGCCGGGCAGCACTACGGTGGCGTGGTGGCGGGGCCGGTATTTGCGAACGTTGTTGCAAGTGCCTTGCGCTCGATGGATGTCGCGCCGGATTCCAGTGTAACGAACATCATCATCCCGAAAGACGCGGTCGAGGAGAGCATGTGATGACCGCGCCGACAAACAAGTTGCAGAGCATCGTGGACTGGATCGCGCAGACTGCCCCGCAGGCGGCGCTTGCTTCCGATTCACGTGCGATACGGAAAGGCGATGTGTTTGTCGCCTATCCGGGCGATGAGACCGACGGCCGCTCGTATATTGCGCAAGCATTGACGGGTGGTGCTGCTGCTGTCGTGCATGAGGCTGCAGATTTCAGCTGGAATGCGGAGTGGACCGTGCCGCATCTGGCAGTCGACCGTCTGAAAGAGCAGGCTGGTGCCATCGCCGCCCAGTATTACGGTCAGCCGGATCGCGCGATGGCGACCATCGCGGTGACCGGCACCAACGGCAAGACCTCATGTACGCAATGGCTCGGCCGCCTGCTGTCGCGGCTGGGACAGCCCACTGCAGTAATCGGCACGCTGGGTGTCGGCATGTTCCGCAATGGCAGTGCGGGCGATTTTGTCGCTACCGGCTACACCACGCCGGATGCAATCCTGCTGCAGCGAACACTGGCGGAATTACGGAAGGATGGCGCTCGTGCGCTGGCCATCGAGGCTTCGTCAATTGGCCTGCATCAGGGTCGCATGGCCGGCATGCATGTCGACATCGCCGTATTTACCAATTTCACACGCGACCACCTCGATTATCACGGTGACATGGCGTCCTATGAAGAGGCAAAGGCCATGCTGTTCGACTGGCCGGGATTGCGTCATGCGGTTATCAACCTGGATGATCCCATGGGTCTGCGCCTGATCGAGCGCCTGAAGCGCCGCCAGTCGAAGGTCGCGATTCTCGGCTACACGCTGAACGGCACCGTCGTTGAAGGTATCGACACGCTATTCGCCAGCGATATTCGCAGCACGCAAACCGGCACCTCGTTTCAGCTTGGATACAAGCTGGGCAATGCGATGGTGAAGTCGCAAGTGGTCGGTCGTTTCAATGTCAGCAATCTGCTCGCGATCATCGGTGTGCTGCTGGCGCAGGGAATCAGGTGGAACAAGGCGGTGGGCGCAATCGAAACCTTGACGGCGGTACCGGGTCGCATGCAGCAACTCGGCGGCGGCGAAGCGCCGCTGGTCATCATCGACTACGCACACACGCCGGATGCGTTGGAAAAAGTGCTGGCCTCGCTGCGCGGTGTCGCGACCGAACGCGGCGGCGCATTGTGGTGCGTCTTCGGCTGCGGCGGCGACCGCGATACCGGCAAGCGTCCGCAAATGGGTCGTGCCGCGGCTGCCGCCGATCATGTGATCGTCACTACCGACAATCCGCGCAACGAAGAACCATCGGCCATCATCGAGCAAATTCTTGCTGGCTTTGACGGCACCGGCAAGACACCGCACGTCATTGAAGACCGCGCAACCGCAATCCTGTGGGCCGGCCATCATGCGGCGCGCCAGGATGTAATTCTGCTTGCGGGAAAAGGACATGAAGCGTATCAGGAAGTCCGCGGCCGCAAGCTGCCTTTCCTCGACGCGGATCACGCGGCGCTGGCCTTGTCCTCGCGCGTGATGAAAGGAGTCAGCTGATGCGCGGCGCATTGTCCCAGCTGCAGGCCGCGCTTGTCGATGCGCGCATGACGGCGGACGCGCGGTTCGACGGCGTGTCGACCGACAGCCGCAACGTGGCAGCCGGCAATCTGTTCGTCGCCCTGCGTGGCGAACGCTTCGACGCGCACGATTTCCTCGATCAAGTGCTGGCACAGGGAGCTGCTGCTGTGGTGGCCGAACGTTTGCCGGAAAACTGGAGCGCGCCGGCGCTCGTCGTGCCGGACACGCGCGTTGCGCTGGGCCAGATCGGCAACTATCGCCGCAAGCAATTCGCGATGCCGCTGATTGGCGTGACGGGCAGCAACGGCAAGACGACGGTCAAGGAGATGATCGCTGCAATCCTCGAGGCGGCCTTTGGTGCAGATAACTATCTTGCTACGCGCGGCAATTTCAATAATGAAGTCGGCGTACCGCTGACGCTGTTGCGCCTGCATGAAGGCTGCCGCGCTGCGGTAGTCGAATTAGGCATGAACCATCCAGGCGAAATCGCGACGCTGTCGTTAATTGCGGAACCGCTGGTTGGTCTGGTCAACAACGCGCAGCGCGAACATCAGGAATTCATGGAAAGCGTCGAAGCGGTGGCAAAGGAAAACGGCGCCGTCATTTCGCACCTACCGAAGGACGGCACCGCGGTATTCCCCGCTGACGATACCTATACGTCGCTGTGGCGCAACTATGCCGTGGCGGCAAACGCGAAGGTGATCACCTTTGGCCTGTCGGATGACGCCGATGTGCGATGCACATATATCGTCCAGGATTTCGGCAGCAACATGCAGGTAACTGCCTGCGGCAAACGGTTCGACGTTCGTCTGGCGGCGGCCGGGGAGCACAACGTGCGCAACGCGCTGGCCGCGATTGCCTGCACGGCGGCAATCGGTGTAAAAACGGAGGCCATCGCGCAGGGACTGCAATCGTTTGCACCGGTCAACGGACGCTTGCAGCGCAAGACCGCGGTCAACGGCGCGCTCGTGATCGACGATACCTACAACGCCAATCCGGATTCCGTTCGCGCGGCAATCGACGTGCTGGCGAATGCGAAGGCGCCGCGCATTCTGGTGCTCGGCGATATGGGCGAGGTCGGCAACGAAGGCCGCCAGTACCACGAGGAAATCGGCGCCTATGCGCGCGCGCGGGGCATCGAGCATTTAATGACATTGGGCGAACTGGCACAGCATGCGAGCGTCGCTTTCGGCATCGGCGCTGTACACCATAAAGATATTGCCGCGTTAAACGCTGCGCTTTCGGCGCAATCGAATCACAACACGACCGTGCTGGTGAAGGGTTCGCGTTTCATGAAAATGGAACGTGCAGTCCAGCATCTGCTCGGTCAAACCCATCAGGAAGCCCACTAATATGCTGTACTGGCTCGCACAACATTTCCAGGACCAATTCGGGCCGCTGCGCGTCTTTACGTTCATTACCTCGCGCGCAGTATTCGCGACGATGACGGCGCTGCTCATCGGCCTGTTTGCGGGGCCAGCGGTGATCCGCTTGCTGACGCGCCTGAAGGTCGGCCAGGCAGTGCGCGACAACGGCCCGCAAACACACCTGATCAAGAGCGGCACACCGACCATGGGCGGTGCCCTGATTCTGCTCGGCATCGGCATCTCGACGTTGTTGTGGACTGACTTGAGTAACCGCTTCGTGTGGGTAGTGCTGATCGTCACGCTCGGCTTCGGCGCGATCGGCTGGGTCGACGACTATCGCAAGGTGGTCCACAAGGATCCGAAGGGGATGGCATCGAAGGAGAAGTATTTCTGGCAATCACTGATCGGCCTGTTCGCGTCGGTCTATCTCGCGTTCTCGGTTTCCGCGCCGAGCAATTCGCAATTTTTTGATCTGTTTGTTGCATGGATACAGTCGGGCTTTTCGATGAGCCTGCCGCCGAAGGCCGACCTTATCGTGCCCTTCTTCAAAACCATCAGCTATCCGCTCGGCGTGTGGGGGTTCATCGCACTGACTTATTTCGTCATCGTCGGCACCAGCAATGCAGTCAACCTGACTGACGGCCTGGACGGTCTGGCGATCATGCCGACGGTAATGGTGGGCACCGCGCTCGGTCTGTTCGCCTACCTGACCGGTAACGCAACTTATTCGAAATATCTGCTGATTCCCCATATTCCGGGCGCTGGCGAACTGATCATTTTCTGCGGCGCGATGGCCGGCGCGGGTCTGTCTTTCCTCTGGTTTAACGCACATCCTGCTCAGGTGTTCATGGGCGATGTCGGCGCACTGGCGCTCGGCGGCGCGCTCGGCACCATCGCCGTCATCGTGCGACAGGAAGTAGTGCTGTTCATCATGGGCGGCGTGTTCGTGGTCGAGACGCTGTCGGTGATGCTGCAGGTTGGCTATTTCAAATATACAAAGTGGCGCACCGGTACCGGGCGCCGCATTCTGCTGATGGCGCCGCTGCACCATCACTATGAACAGAAGGGCTGGAAGGAAACACAAGTCGTGGTCCGTTTCTGGATCATCACGATGATGCTGGTGCTATTTGGTTTGTCTACCTTGAAACTGCGTTGATGGATTACACGGGAAAACACGTTCTGGTGCTGGGTCTCGGTGAGTCGGGGCTGGCGATGGCGCAATGGCTGGTCCATTGCGGCGCGTCGCTGCGCGTGGCCGATACCCGCGCCGAACCGGATCGCCTGCCGCAATTGCGCGCGCTGGCGCCAGCGGCGGAATTCGTCGGCGGCGAATTCGCATCGGCGCTGCTGGACGGTATCGATTTCGTTGCTGTCAGCCCGGGTTTGATGCCATCGCGTGAACTGGCGACAATTCTTCCGGCAGCTGCCGAGAAAAATATTCCTGTCTGGGGCGAGATCGAACTGTTCGCGCAGGCGTTGGCAGCATTAAAGGAAACGCACGGTTATGCGCCACGTGTGATCGCCATCACCGGCACCAACGGCAAGACGACAGTCACCAGCCTGACCGGCTTACTTTGCCGCCGGGCAGGCTTGAGCGTCATTGTCGCCGGCAATATCAGCCCGGCTGCACTGGATCGCCTGCACGATGCAATCGTCAACGAGCAACTGCCACAGGTTTGGGTGCTCGAACTGTCGAGCTTCCAGCTTCATACGGCCTTCAGCCTGCAGGCGGATGCCGCCGCTGTGCTGAACGTGACGCAGGATCATCTGGACTGGCATGGCGACATGGACGCGTACGCGGCCGACAAGGCGCGCATTTTCGGCAACGGCACCGTGCGCGTGCTGAATCGCGACGATGCGATCGTGATGCAGATGGCGAGTCCGCTGGCGAAAGTCGTGAGCTTTGGCATTGATGAGGCAGAGGAAGTGGGCAGCTTTGGCCTGGTCGATGAAAACGGCATGCGCTGGTTGTCGGTGGCGGTCGAGGCGGAAGAGCCGCAGAAAAAACGCCGTAAGAACGATATCGTCGAAGTGCCGGTCATGACGAGCAAGCTGATGCCGATGGATGCCTTGAAGATCCGCGGCCAACACAACGCCGCCAACGCGCTGGCCGCGCTGGCGCTGTGTCGCGCGATTGGCTTGCCGATGGCGCAGTTGCTGCATGGGCTGCGCGAATACAAGGGCGAACCGCACCGTGTTGAACTGGTGGCACGGATCGGCGGCGTCGACTACTACGACGACAGCAAGGGCACCAACGTCGGTGCCACAGTCGCCGCGCTGAACGGCTTGGGCGCGAGCCAGGACGGCGCGTCGCAGCAACTGGTGCTGATCGCAGGCGGTGATGGCAAGGGCCAGGATTTTGCGCCGCTTGCCGAGCCGGTTGCGAAATACGTACGCGCGGTGCTGTTGATCGGCAAAGATGCGGGCAATATCCGCCATGCCCTGCAGTCTAGCGGTATCGACATGATCGATTGCGCAACGCTGGAAGAAGCGACGAGAAAAGCTGCCGAACTGGCGCGCAATGGGGATGCCGTGCTGCTGTCACCCGCTTGCGCCAGTCTCGACATGTTCCGCAATTACGCGCATCGCGCACAGGTGTTTGTCGATACGGTGCGCGATATCGGTTTGGCGCATGGCGAGGTGATCGCATGAAGTTCGCCTTCCCATCCTTCGGTGCCGGCACGGCAGGAAAGCCGGTTCCCAGCCTTGAGCAGCGCTCGAGGATGATGGCCTACGACCAGTTGCTGGTGTGGGTCGTGATCCTGCTGATGCTGTTCGGCATGGTGATGGTGTATTCGGCGTCGATTTCGCTGCCGGACTCGCGCAAGTATGCGGGTTACACAAGTTCGCATTTCCTGGTGCGGCAGGCCGTGTTCATCCTGATCTCGCTGTTTGCCGGCCTGCTGGCTTTCCGTGTTCGTATCGAAACCTGGCAGAAACTTGCGCCCTACCTGTTCGTCGGCACGCTGATCCTTCTGGTGCTGGTGCTGATCCCGGGCATCGGCAAGGGCGTCAACGGGTCGCGTCGCTGGCTGTCCTTCAAGATATTCAACCTGCAGCCTTCCGAATTAATGAAACTGTTCGTGGTGTTGTATGCCGCCGATTACACGGTGCGCAAGCAGCAGGTGATGCACAAGCTGACCAAGGGCTTCATGCCGATGACGTTGGCGATCGGCTTTGTCGGCCTGCTCTTGCTGCTGGAGCCAGACCTCGGCGCGTTCGGCGTGATTGTCTGCATCGCGATGGGAATCCTGTTCCTCGGTGGCATCAACGGTATCTGGTTTGGCGGCATAGGCGCGACGCTGGTCGGCATCTTCACAATGGTGATCCTGTTATCGCCATGGCGGCGCGAGCGCATCTTCGCTTACCTGAATCCTTGGCAGGAAGACAATGCGCTCGGCAAGGCTTACCAGTTGTCGCACTCGCTGATCGCCTTCGGCCGCGGTGAACTGTTTGGCGTAGGCCTCGGCGGCAGCGTGGAAAAACTGCACTACCTTCCGGAAGCGCATACCGATTTCCTGCTGGCAGTGATTGGCGAGGAACTTGGCTTCGTCGGCGTACTGGTGGTCGTGCTGCTGTTTTACTGGATCGTCAAACGCTCGTTCGAAATCGGCCGCCAGGCGATCGCGATGGATCTGACTTTCGCTGGCCTTGCCGCCAAGGGCATCGGCATCTGGCTTGGCGTACAGGCCTTCATCAACATGGGTGTAAATCTTGGCTTGCTGCCGACCAAGGGCCTCACCTTGCCATTGATGAGTTATGGCGGCTCCGGCGTGCTGATCAATTGCGTTGGTCTGGCCATTCTTTTACGGATCGACTACGAGAACAGGGTCTTGATGCGCGGAGGGCGCGTATGAAGAAATTACTCATCATGGCCGCCGGCACAGGCGGACATATTTTCCCTGGTCTTGCAATCGCGGACACGATGCGTGAACGCGGCTGGCAAGTATCGTGGCTAGGTACCACGCATGGCATGGAAGGCGAGCTGGTGCCCAAGCACGGCATTGAAATGGACACGATTGCGTTCAGCGGTTTGCGCGGCAAGGGGCTGATGCATACGGTAAAAGGTGCGCTGCGTCTGTTTGCCAGCTTCGGCACCTGCCGCTCGATTTTCTCGCGTCGCAATCCGGACGTGGTGCTCGGCATGGGCGGCTATGTCACGGTGCCAGGCGGCTGGATGGCGCGGCTGCGCGGCATTCCATTGGTGCTGATCAACGCGGATGCTGCCTTGATGCTGTCGACCAAAAGCCTGGTGTCATCGGCGCAGCGCGTGCTGTTCGGATTTCCTGCCGACTTTGGCGCCGCCGCAGGCAAGGCCATTGTCACCGGTAACCCGGTGCGTGCGGAAATTGCGGCGCTCGCTCCTCCTGCGCAGCGTTATGCAGGGCGCAACGGCGCGTTGAAAGTACTGGTCGTTGGCGGCAGCCTCGGCGCCAAGGCGCTGAATGATGCGTTGCCGGCGGCATTGGCCTTGATCCCCGCCGAGCAGCGGCCGCTCGTTACGCACCAGTCGGGCAAGAAAAATATCGATGCGCTGCGCGTCAACTATGCGCAAGCCGGCGTGGATGCCGAAGTGGTCGATTTCATCGACGACATGCCGCGTCGTTACGCGGAAGCTGATCTGGTGATCTGCCGCGCAGGCGCGATTACCGTGTCTGAACTGACGGCGGCGGGCGTGGCGAGCGTGCTGGTTCCCTTGCTGGTGTCGACCACCACGCATCAGCGTGACAATGCGCTGTGGATGGAACAACAGGGAGCTGCGATTCATTTGCCGCAAACCGAATTACAGGCGCAGTCGCTGGCGGAGCTTTTGCAAAACATGAAGCGCGAACGCTGCCTGCAGATGGCGGAAGCTGCGTATCGCAACGGACGACGCGAAGCGAATGCCGCGATCGCCGAAGTGCTCGAACAAATGGTGAAAACCGCATGAAACATAAAGTTAAACACATCCATTTTGTAGGCATCGGCGGAAGCGGGATGAGCGGCATCGCTGAAGTCATGCTGAATCTTGGATATACAGTATCCGGCTCGGATCTGGGTAGCAGCGCCGTCACCAAGCGCCTGGCCGAGCTGGGCGCAAAGGTAATGCAGGGGCACGGGACGGACAACATCGCGGGCGCGGATGCGATCGTGACTTCAACCGCAGTGAAGGCCGATAACCCGGAAGTAGTCGCCGCGCGAGAAAAGCACATTCCGATCGTACCGCGCGCAATCATGCTCGGTGAGCTGATGCGGCTGAAGCAGGGCATTGCCATTGCCGGCACGCACGGCAAGACGACAACAACCAGTCTCGTCGCCAGCATCCTGGCAGAAGGCGGGCTGGACCCGACCTTCGTGATCGGCGGCCTGTTGAACAAGGCGGGCGCGAATGCGCGCTTGGGCACCGGCGAGTTCATTGTGGCGGAAGCAGACGAGTCTGACGCGTCCTTTCTTAATCTCAGTCCAGTGATCGAAGTCATCACGAACATCGATGCCGACCACATGGAGACCTATGATCACGACATCGAAAAGCTGAAGCAGGCGTTTGTCGATTTCACACAGCGTTTGCCGTTCTATGGCGTCGCAGTGCTGTGCATGGACGATCCAACGGTGCGCGAAATCATGCCGCGGATATCGAAATTGATTACGACGTATGGCTTCCATGAAGATGCGCAGGTTCGCGCAACCGATGCGCGCGCTGTTGGCGGCCACATGGAGTTTACCGTCATGCAGGATGGCTATCCGCCGCTCGAGGTGTGCGTGAACCAGCCCGGCATGCATAACGTACAGAACGCCTGTGCCGCAATCGCGATCGCGCGGGAACTT
>Ga0310811_10004329_pt1 | contig 17826 bp, 10 predicted proteins | sample YCmetagenome_FD_207642 | JGI IMG/M metagenome (GOLD analysis project Ga0310811, IMG submission 207642) | Soil microbial communities from experimental microcosm in Duke University, North Carolina, United States - YC | ecosystem: Engineered > Artificial ecosystem > Soil microcosm > Unclassified ...
ATATCAGAGAAAAGATTTGTTTCACGTGAAACACCAGATCTGTGACACAGAAAAATTCTTCCCTGTCCATCCTTGAGATTCTATGCTACACTCTTGAAAGCAGGCAGTCACTGTGGATTACTGCTGTCTTGATGAAGAGATTATACAAAGATCATAACGAAGGGAGCACGATAGCTATGCCCCATGAGCCCTCCACGGATTCTTACACAATCCTGCCCGCCACACCTGATGAGCAACGCACACTTCTTCGCCAGCTCCGCAGCGAATATATTCATCGTTATCGCCCTCACATCATGGAAGGACCTGGACCAATCCGCGTAATGGCACGCATCGTCGCCGAACTGGCGGAGGCATGTCGTCAGCAAGGTATCTCGGAAGAGATCATTTCTGCCGAGATCGTCAATCGCACCATCGGCGATATCGATCTACGCCGCGTTGTCGAGTGCGAGGGTGCCCCTGGCGGTGAGCAGGATTATCGTACGCTGGCCGATGAACTGGGCATCGCGCTACCGGGTGAAATGCTCCATGGCTATCAGGCAACTGGCGATACCTATCTCTGGCTACGTGAACATATGCAAATATATGAACGTCAGTTGCTGGCTCAGAACTATGATCTCCGCATCTATGACATCTACGGCGTAGGGAATCCCGTGCTCCGCTCCTGGCTGGCGGAAGAGATGCAATGCTGGGGCCTGCCTGTCACCTTCGCCCAGATCAACCTGGGCATAGGCGCAATGGACTGTATCGACAAAGTCTTGCGCGGGCTCGCTCATCTCTATCGTACACGAGGATTAGACATGCAAGAGGTCGCAGTGCTCTTTCCTGAGCCTGGTTTCCATGTGCCAGAATGGCAGGCACGCATGTCCGGCTATCGCCTCCAGCACTTCCCGACACGGCCAGAGCATCACTTTCGCCTGACAGCACAAGAGCTAGATCAACTCCTACAAGCTCACGCCGATATACGCATCATCTATCTCACCGTGACAAATAATCCCACAACCCTCGCTTATACCGCAGCCGAATTGCGAGCGCTGCATGCAGTGCTGCGCGCGTATTATCAGAAAGGACGCGAGATCTTGATCCTGGCAGATCTGGCCTATATCGGTACTGGACGACCCGAGGAAGATATGGCACGCATGCAAACATTCAGTGTCCCCGATATATTGCAGCATACGATCTTCGTGAGCAGCCTCTCGAAAACTTATACGTTGACGGGTGAACGTTTCGGCTGGGTCACCTGTGGCGATCCGCAGATTGCAAGCAGCATTGTAGCCAGCTGGACCAATACGATGGCCACGCTTCCAGGCGAATGGCAATTGCGTTTTATGGCCTACTACCGCCTGCTTCAGGAGCGTCCCTGGCTGGCTGAGAAACTGCGCAAATTTTATCGTCTGCGTCGCGAGCGTTTTATTGCCCAATTGCACGCGATTAATGAGCAGCAACCACTCTTCAGAGAGATTTACATTGACGATGATGCCACAGTCTATAACTGGAGCCGACTCCTGCCAGGAGAAGACGCCTTCTCCGTGTTTGAGAAAATCGGCATTGCGGGCGTCCCCGGTTCCGGCTTTGGCTATAGTGACGACTATATTCGTTTCTCCATAGGCGTCATCCCGGTCCCTCCATGTCTCCCTTCCACCTCTCTAACTTGACATAAATGACAGAGTTTATCTCTGTCCTCGCCATATTGCTCTGGAAGCACGCAGATTGCGTAATCTGATCTTAAAAAATCCCCAAAAACGCTCTCTTGAGTTATCGGTCGTGTGCGTAGTTCACATGTATTCTTTCAGTTCTATGATCTACATGCATGTTGCCAGTTGTAGGATCTAGTGGTACTCTGTAAAGTGTGATTCAAGGTTGAACCCAAAGGTACACAGAGTCGTCACCAGGATCAAAAGGCTAATGAGTCAGAAATCGCCTCTCCTGTTTCTCGATCTTTCACAGATACATCGGGGAAGAAGAGCGATTTTCATCCAGCTTCACAGGGGAAGCACACATCCGAGTCAAATGGAAACACCCTAAGGCAGGAACACGTTCTACTTCAGCACACTTTGATGTTTCACGTGAAACATCCATTCCTGGTATTTTTTAGAGATGAAGAGATACGGGAAGATTTTTCACGGCACCGAATCTTCTCAGTAAGAGGTCTGGCAATCGGGGATCGAAGGGAAAGATGCTATGGAGCATCTCGCATACCTATCTCATTCCTCTGACAGGGTACGAACATATCAAACGAAACTGGGAACAAGTTGTAATGGCACAGTACCTGAATGTGAGGAGTCTGTGAGGTCTACGTACGATACTCTTAAAGATGGAGACTTTCTAAGAGAGAGACTCTCTCCAGATTGAGAGACAGCGTGGTCTCAAGACTTGCTTACATATGCTCTGGATACAATAGATTTGCGTTATACCAAACACATCACATAAGGAGAATTAGGAAATGACAGTCCGTATAGGTATCAACGGTTTCGGGCGCATTGGGCGTCAATCATTGAAGGCTATTCTTGAACGCCACCCTCAAGACCTGGAAGTTGTTGCTGTCAACGATCTCACCGATACACAAACCAACGCACACCTTTTAAAATACGACTCCACTTATGGCCGTTTCCCCGGCGAAGTTGAGGCCAAAGAAGATGCCCTGATCGTCAATGGCCATTCTATTAAAGTGATTTCTCAGCGCGATCCTGCTCAAATTCCCTGGGGTGATCTGGGTGTTGATATCGTCATTGAGTCAACAGGCTTTTTTACTGATGCGCCTAAAGCGGCCGGTCACTTACAGGGGGGCGCGAAGAAGGTCATTATTTCCGCCCCAGCCAAAGGCGAGGATCTCACGATTGTCCTCGGTGTCAATGATAATGTCTATGATCCAGCCAAACACACGATCATCTCAAACGCCTCCTGTACCACCAACTGTCTTGCTCCAACCGCCAAGATTCTGAACGATACCTTTGGCATCGAGTATGGGCTGATGAATACGATCCATTCCTACACCAACGATCAGCGCATTCTGGATCAGGTACACAAGGATCTGCGCCGCGCGCGCACAGCTGGCGCGAATATCATCCCCACCAGCACTGGCGCGGCCCGCGCCCTGGCCCTGGTCATTCCTGAGCTCAAAGGTCGCTTCGATGGTATGTCCCTGCGCGTACCTACCGTGACGGTTTCAGTCGTCGACTTTGTGATTACCACAAAGAAAGAGGTCACCCGTGATGCCGTCAACAATGCCTTCAAAGAAGCAGCCGCTGGTCCTCTGAAGGGCATTCTGGCTTACAACGAGGAGCCTCTGGTCTCTAGCGACTATCGCGGCGATTCGCATTCTTCCATTGTTGATGGACTCTCCACAATGGTGCTCGGTGGCAATATGGTCAAAGTTGTTGCCTGGTACGACAACGAATGGGGCTATTCCAGCCGCATCGCTGATCTTACTCATTTCATTGGTCAGAAGGGCTTCTAGCTCCTTCCTGGGTCTGAAAATAGGTAAGCAGAGGTTGCACGTGAAACACGTGCAACCTCTCTCGCCATTTTACTCCCGGTTCTTGTACGATATACCAGGAACAGGTATGAAGGGAGACAGTATTCTATGGATAAGAAGACAGTTCGCGATATAGAGGTTGCAGGCCAGCGTGTCCTGGTGCGCGTTGATTTTAATGTTCCGCTGGATAGTCAGCAACACATCACAGATGATACCCGCATTCGCGCCGCGCTGCCCACGATCAATTACTCGCTTGATCACGGAGCCGCAGTGATTTTGATGTCTCACCTGGGTCGCCCCAAAGGTCAGGTAGTCGAGAGCATGCGTCTAACGCCAGTTGCTCAACGCCTGGGTAAGTTGTTAGACAAACCGGTACAGAGTGCAAAGGATTGCATCGGTAGCGAGGTTGAGCAGCAAGCACATGCCCTGCAACCAGGCGAAGTGCTCCTGCTGGAAAATCTGCGCTTCCACAAAGAGGAAGAGAAAAACGACCCGGACTTTTCGCGTCAGCTTGCCTCGCTCGGCACACTGTATGTCAATGACGCCTTTGGTACGGCTCATCGCGCACACGCCTCGACAGAGGGAGTTACGCGCTATTTACCGGGTGTCGCAGGATTTCTGATGGAGAAAGAGCTGAATTTCCTTGGCTCAACACTGGAAAATCCGAAGCGTCCCTTTGTGGCGATTGTCGGTGGCGCAAAGGTCTCTGACAAGATCATGGTCCTTGAGCGCTTAATCAGCCTCGCCGATGCTGTCCTCATCGGCGGTGGTATGGCGAACACCTTTTTTAAGGCACAGGGTTATGAGGTCGGAGATTCCCTGGTCGAAGAGAGTAAGGTTGAAGAGGCTCGCCATTTAATCACGCAGGCACAACAAAAAGGTATTCGCTTTGTACTTCCGAGCGATGTCGTGATTGCGGATCGCTTCGCTGCCGATGCCGAGCATAAAGTGGTTCCTGCGAATCAGGTTCCTCAGAGCTGGCGTATTCTCGATATTGGCCCCAACACCGTCGATCTCTTCCGTCAGGTCGCCTCTGGAGCGAAAACAATCATCTGGAATGGTACACTGGGAGTTGCTGAGATGCCCGCCTTTGCGCAGGGGACCAATGCCACGGCCCAATTGCTGGCGGACAGCACTCGGCAAGGCGCAATCACGATTATTGGTGGTGGTGACTCAGCCGCAGCAGTCGAGCAGGCGGGTCTGGCAGATCAGATGAGCCATGTCTCCACTGGCGGGGGCGCCTCGCTCGAATTTCTCGAAGGACGCACACTCCCTGGAGTGGCAGCGTTACAGGATAAATAATCACGAAGATTTCTGTTTGATACTCTATACTCTTCATCTACGAAGTTTTCGCAGGGACGCGATGGAGCATAGCAGAGATCGTAAGGGACGCGATGAAGCGTAGCGCAACTGCTTCCTGAGCTGCAAGCTATACTTACTGTGCTCCTTTGTTTTGTTTCACGTGAAAAGTAACCATTCATTAGCAGGAAGATGTGGAGGTACACTAGTATGGCACAACAGCGCACCGCAATTATTGCCGGTAACTGGAAGATGAATTATGGCCCCAAACAGGCTGCCAGCTTTACACAGGAGATAGCCCCCCGGCTGGCAGCATTACTGAGCCAGACTACTTCACTGATCAGTATTCTCTGCCCGCCAGCCATCTCGCTTCCGATCGTACGCACGATTCTCGAGCAGACAGGCAGCACAAAAATTGAGCTGGGCGCACAGAATATGTATTATGAAGAGCAAGGCGCATTTACGGGCGAGATTTCGCCTACGATGCTTCGAGAGATATGCTCCGACGTCATTCTCGGCCATTCCGAGCGCCGTACCTATTTTGCGGAAAGCGATGAACTGATCAACAAAAAAACACTGGCCGCCTTCAAGTATGGCCTGCGCCCGATCGTCTGTATCGGCGAAAATCTTGACCAATATGAACATGGTCAGACACAGGAGATTATTCGCTCTCAGATGCATTTAAGCCTGGCAAATTTGAGCGCTCAGCAGGCGACAGAGCTGGTAGTTGCCTATGAGCCAATCTGGGCCATTGGCACAGGCAAGGCAGCCACGGCCGAAATTGCAGGCGATGTTATTCATTTCATACGCACACTCTATCAAAAAATGTACGGTCCGGAGGCTGCCGCAACCTTGCGTATTCTCTACGGAGGAAGCGTTACCTCAGCCAATATCAGCGAGTTTATGGCTCATCCTGATATCGACGGCGCTCTGGTTGGTGGAGCAAGCATCAAACCTGATTTTCTGGAAATCGTGTCTAAGTCCCTTTCGGTTATACAATAAGAGGCGAGAAAACGCTCTTCCACGAGATCTATTTGTGGCTACTTGAGGTAGCCACAAATTCCGTGATGGACGAAAAGATTGGACCTCCATCTCCCAGAAAACTCTGGAGCGATCATTATTTCTGAAGAAGAAACGTTACAACCACATAACCCCTCACTCACCTGAAGCCTGATCCGAGTCATCTTCATCATCTGTAGCCTCTTCTCGCTGGCTCTCCCGTTCAGCCATCATTTTCTTCTTCAGCTCAAGATAGCCACGCGAGACAAAGCCATCTCCAGGTCTCCATCCCCGATTATTTCGCTCCTGGTTATCTGGATGGAAAGCAGAATTCGGATCACGAGATGCATCGTAGAGAACAATCTCATTCTTCTTCACGTCCTCCACTTGTTTGGCTTGATTCTCCAGATAGTATTTTTTAAAGGCGGCTGAGACAGGGCCGGTATTCCGAGGCCGATCCTCGTCCTCTACAAAACGAGGATCGCGAACCGTCTGCGTGCTCTTTCTCCGCGGCGTACCACCGGTAAAGAGACGAAAAAAGTCTTCTGTACTGACATCGTCCCGTATAATGACCACTTCCTTCTCCTCGCTGATAGGGACAGCGATCAAACCATTTCCCAGATCTCGCACTCCCGGAGGTAAAGGCTTCAGATCCGAGGAAGCAGGCTTACCCGGGCTGTTATTTTGCGCTTCGGCCTGCTTGGCCTGCTCATCCTCTCTCGCATGGCGCTGCTTACGATTGAGCTCCTTCTGTTCTTCATGAGCCTGCTCTTTTTCCTGCTGCTTCTTGCGCATATGCTCCTGAATATACATAGTAGCAAGAGTACGCGGATCCAATTTTTTCTCTTTCGCAGCCGGGACGGATTCTAAAGTCGAGGTCTCCATATGGCCCGCATGCTTGAATCCCTCGCGAATGACAGCAGCACCAGCCTCAGACCAATGTAGTGGCTCTCCTCGTTCTTCACGCTCAGCATCATCTGCACCCGTTTTTGCAGCCTGGGCAACCGTAATCGCATTCTGCACCTGAGCGATCATTTCCGGATGTTCTTTCCAGGCTTGAATCCAGGCCTCCGGGGAAACGACATCGAATAAAAAGCCTTTGAGTTCCCCATTTTCTGAGACAGTATAAACCCCTTGAGCGCCCTTCACATCTGTAGTTTTTGAGCCACTTTCGCGAGAAACATCCTCTTCAGATTGTCTCTCCTCTCCCCGAGCTTCTTTATCAGGGTTTTTACGCATTCTCTCCTGCACCTTCTTCTCCTTGACCTCTCCCTTTGAATGCGGCTGTACGTTCTCATCTATCGCTTCCGCGCCTACTTCCCCTTCAACTACTATTGCCATCTGAGAAGGCGGAGGTTGCTCACTTACAGGTTGCTCCAGCACCAGTCCGGGATCTACTTTGATTTCCTCAAAACGAATATGGCTACCTAGCGGCCTGGAAGAAACAACCAGATGTGCTGTACGTTGCATGATATTTCTCATACGTTCATGGTTCTGTAATTTGTGCCCTTCTGGCATCTGGTCTGGTGGCTCTTGAAATCCTTGCTGGTCTTTTTGCTCATATAGGGGCTCTGGTAAGGACTCATGTTGTGGAGGTTGTAATTCTGAAGAAACGACAGTTACAGGAGGCTGTGGGGGATAGGATGCTGGAGAGGGCTGATACTGTTGAGGGGAGACAATATTCTCACATTCATCCTCCTCTTCCACTACCGCCTCGCAATACACCCCTTCCGCACCTTCTGACTCCTCGTCTTCTTCATAATACACTTCTTCCCCACCTTCCAACTCATCATCTTCCGCCTCACTCACTTCCGGCTCTTCTTCTTCCTCCTCGCAATACACCTCCTCTATCACTTCCGACTCGTCTTCTTCTTCCTCGTAATACTCTACCTCCACTACTTCCTCGCAATACACCCCCTTTGCCAATTCCGGCTCTTCTTCTTTCCCTTCGCAATACGTTACTTCCGACTCGTCATCTTTCCCTTCGCAATACGTTACTTCCGACTCATCCTCTACTTCTCGGCGCACTTCTTCTTGTGAAAATTCTTCCTGGGAAGCCTGCTGGTTAAGCTGTTGTGGTTCTTTATACTCTTCTGTCGACAGGACTTCTCCTTGCAGCTCCTCGACTGGCTCTTCTGCTTGATCCGGCTCCGGAGGTACGTATTGATCCATGGGTTTTGGATATTTATAACGTCGATAGCCATTCTGCTCGTAAAATTCCTCTTCCTTTGTCCAGTATCGGTCCCTCTCGATGCCAACAATCTCTACCCAGACAAGGTCCCAGTGCTCCATTTCATGTACGAGCTTCTCCCTTGCTTTGTCTATCTCTTCTATTTTCAAAGCAAGGTCCCATCTCGTCTTATCGACTTCCTCCATTGTCTCATTAAATAACTTCAACGTAGGAGAGGACCATAAATAGTTCATACGCTTCCTTCTTGCAAGATAGCGTGCTGATGGCTGTCGAGTTGCAGTGGATGAAACGATGAGAGCTTGTTTATCCTCATCAGAGGGGAGCGCGGACCTTACCTCCAGACAATCCTTTTCTTCGTACTCTTCATCCTCATCAATCTCCTCATCAAAGCGGAGCGCAGGCCTTACCTCCTGGTGGGCCTCTTTATCTGAAACTGGTTCGGCCTGCTTTTTTGGACTACTATTCGCCAACTGTGGTGACATAAAAAGGCCCGGTATTTTATCCCACTGTATGGACTGTGGCTCTTCCTCTTTATCTGAAACTGGTTCGGCCTGCTTTTTTGGACTACTATTTGCCAATTGTGGTGACATAAAAAGGCCTGGTATTTTATCCCACTGTATGGACTGTGGCTCTTCCTGTACCCTCGAAGAGTGATCCACCCTTTTATATTGCGGCTCCCGTTGTGGCTCACGCTGGACATCTACTGGTCTCGGCTCTCGTTGTGGCTCACGCCGCGTATCTGCTGGTCTCGGCTCCCGTTGTGGCTCACGCCGCGTATCTGCTGGTCTCGGCTCCCGTTGTGGCTCACGCCGCGTATCTGCTGGCCTCGGCTCCCGTCGTGGCTCTGCTGGCCTCGGCTCTCCTGCATGGCGCTGATCGTCCCCTGACTGCCGCTCATGCGCACGATACTGTGCATTTTGTGATTGCTGTCCTCGTTCCCGATATTGAACCTTCATCGCTTGCTGCCTCCGCTCCTGATACTGAACATCCTCCGACCACTGCGCCTGTGCTTGATACTGAACATCCTCTTTAACCACATACTGGTTTTGTGCAGGCTCGCCCTCTTGCTTCTGCTTACAAGCAGGCAATTCTGGGGGAGATAGAGAAAATGGTATCGCTACATGAATTGTCTCTTCTTGCTGTTCCTGCCGTGGAGATTGTGCGGGCTCTTCTATCTGCACTTCCCTGAATACACCATCAACACACTCTTTTTCTTCCTCATAAACTTTTTTCCGTTTCGGACCAGGTTTTTTGTTGCGAATAAGTCGGCGATAGTTATTGAAGCGCAAAAGAGGCTGGCAAGTAGCCCAATCCAGCTGGTCGATCGCAAAATATTCGCGCACAGGAGGAATATAAGAGGGAGATTGCTCCCAGGTAAGATACTCGATCACCGCTTCATATAAACCATCAAAACATTTCTCTACCACCCAGTTCCCATTGCGCAAAGAATGGGCAGTAGATAAATAGCCCGACTGACGCAGACGCTGCATATTGAGCTCAATTGTGCGCAAACTCTTTTTTGTATACTCGGCTACATGCTTCAGTGTCACATAGGGAGGAAGATGGTCAACCTGGAAACCAACGAACGCCTGCCAGGTGAGATAGAGAGCACCAGGCAAGATCAACTGCGTCACACGATAAAGCGTGGCATAGCTACCATCTTTATCACGAAAATGTATATCATACTTTCCAAACAATGGTGGAGATATTTCCCCTACAACCTGCCCTCGAAATCCATCCAGATCTTTGTTATGCCCTGGTATTTCCTGCTCATATATATGAGAGCGCCCGGAGATATGATTATCGCCCTTATTCCCCGACGATTGCTGCATAGATATTGTCGTCCTCCTCCAAACACATGCCCACCATCTTTAGCAAAGATCATCCCAAATCGACATGGCTTATGAATAATCCCTATCTGGCGATAAGGAGGCTTATTCAATTATTAGCCTATATAGTTTTTTCTCGTCGTCAATATGGCCTGTTCCAACATAACAGTTGTAGCTCAATCGCGGATGCCGCTGCTATTTTATTCGCAGCTTATAATGGCTACTCATATTTACACGCTATGATACAGAATTCTCAAAAAAAAAACAATTATCTAAAATAAGTATTTTTCTTGTGTTTTTCTCATACTTTTCTCGTATTTTTTCTCCTTCTCTCAATCAGAGGAGGGAATCTCTTGCTCTCAAAGCTCTGCAAAATCGAAAACACCGACACGGTTACAGTTGTTATGTATTCTTTTTGGCAAGAAATTTTTTAGTCCTGATACCAGGCCTATAACACATTACTCACAAAAATCTTTCTTCTCACCTCACCTGCTTCTTTCACTTTTTTCCTACCCTGATCATTTGCAATCTTTCTTCGGTTTTGCACGGCTTTTACAAATTCACCCATAATTTTTTCTTCGGTCATCTGGTCCCCCACAAATCTTTTCCACATTTTTTCTTCGGTCTGATTTCGCCCCCGCCAAATTCTCTCATAGTTTCTTCTTCGGTAACATAACAACACTCAAGAAAAAACTCTCGCCTGATCTTTACAATGCAGCTAGATCGGCCTGGAGAGACGATTTAGCCGCATTGAACACAGCCAGAAAAACGCCTCTTACCGAAAATTTAATTGGGAGTCAGTTTTTTTTCGTACACAAGCCATTTTTCTTCGCTTTTATGCGCTTGTACGATTGCTTTTTTTATCGCCTGGAAGCCTGCTTCACCCGCCATTTTGGGGGAGAGTATTATCAATGAGCCTGGCAATCGCTGGCTATTTTTACACAAGAATTATCCACTTTTCCACAGATGTGTATATCTTCAGCAGCAAAATGTTGTATAAGGGGACACTGAGGCCTTGTAACGTCCTTCTGGCTCCCAGAATACTGCTATCCATGTGCAGGCCCTGCTACGGGCCTGTAGAGCGCAAATTGTGAGCAACAAGGCGAGGCTTTGTACTGGATCAGGAACAGCACCTTTCTCGCAGGATACGAGGCACAGGTGTGAAGATTGAGAAGAGATGCACCTTCTCGCACTCCTCAGCTTCGATAGCGCTCCCTGCATAGTGGCTGGTAGAGCAGTAGCGCTGTTTGGTAAACTTCATTGCGAGCAGAATTGACTCAGATTGATTTCACATCAGAGGGCATAACAAAAAAGAAGAGGCGCGATTCTGCGTCTCTTCTTTTTGTTTGTCTATTTCTGTGTCAGCAATCCTAATCGAGATAATCTTTCAGCTTGCGGCTCCGGCTGGGATGGCGTAGCTTGCGCAGAGCCTTGGCCTCGATCTGGCGAATACGTTCACGTGTAACATGAAACTCTTTTCCGACCTCTTCGAGGGTGCGGCTCCGGCCATCATCCAGGCCAAAGCGCAGCTGTAAAACTTTGCGTTCGCGCTCAGTCAGACTATCAAGCACATCCTCCACCTGCTCTTTCAGCAGCTGATGACTGGCAGCGTCGGCAGGAGCCAGAGCGGTATGATCCTCGATGAAATCACCCAGGTGGCTGTCGTCTTCCTCACCAATAGGAGTTTCCAGACTGACAGGCTCCTGGCTGACCTTAATAATCTCCCGAACCTTTTCCGCGCTAATCTCCATCTGCTCGGCAATCTCTTCCGATGTAGGCTCGCGGCCAAGATCTTGTAGTAAGCGCCGACTGATACGGATCAGGCGATTGATCGTCTCGACCATATGTACGGGAATGCGGATCGTACGAGCCTGGTCAGCAATAGCGCGCGTAATAGCCTGACGAATCCACCAGGTAGCATAGGTACTAAACTTATAACCCTTAGTATAATCAAATTTTTCCACAGCACGAATCAACCCGATATTTCCCTCCTGGATCAGATCCAGCAGATTCATGCCTCGGCCAATATACTTCTTCGCCACACTCACCACCAGACGCAGATTCGCCTCAGTTAAGCGACGCTGAGCCTCCTCACCCTCATCGATATAGCGGCGGTTGACGAGTCCCTTGTGCAGATCCGTCTTCAGGCGTTCTGCTTTTCCACGTTCCATAATCTGGGCCAAACGAACCTCTTCTTCAGCCGTGAGCAATGGTACCCGACCGATCTCGCGTAGATACATACGCACGGGATCGTCCAGGCTACTTTCGAGATCGGCGACCACAATGCCAAAGCCGTCTTGCAGCTCCTCCCATTTGGGGTCGGTCAAGATTTCAGCGTCGACCATTTCCTCAGGACTTGGCTCCCAGTCGGGGGGCGGCTCTTTGGTTGTGTCCAAAGTATCCATAGACTCATCGTCCTGTAGCTTAAACAGGTCAAAGGGCTCAGTTTCATCGTCGGGAGTCACCAGACTACCTGCGCCAGAGATATGAGCATGATGACCTAGGTTCTCAATATTGTCAAAAACAGTTTCCGTATTATTCAACATGGACTCATCAAAAGGTTCGATTGCAAACACGTCTTTTAAAGGCTCTGTAATCAATACACGCTCATCGTGTACACGATCCATTACATCTTGTTCCCGATTCACCATTCTGGCATCCCCCTTCAGAAAACAGGACGAATTATGAAAACGAATATGAAAAATATCCTGTTCCCCGATTCCGTTTTGGTAAAAAAATGATTGCACAATTGCGACGCTTTTTCGCTCGCTCGCGACATCATGCGCTCACCAGCGGCGTGCTATAAATTTTTTGGATAGGCCCACAGGCTATACCTGCAAACGTACCCCTGAATGTATTGTACGTAGAAGCATGGAATTTTGTTGCTTCCGTTGCAGTAGCTGCATTAAAGCATCAGCATCCCCAATTGCAGTTGCTTCGCGTATAAGATAGTCTAGCTCAGTATTCGATTGTGACAGTTGTGCGAGTTTCAGCCGAGTTGCACACTGAATTGCCTCTTTCACCAATCCGACTCCATCTTTTGGAACACTCGACTCAACACACTTTAATGCTCTGGCAACCGTCGCCAGCAACGCAGAAGGCACAAACTGTTCAAAGGGTTGTTGCGATGAGGGAGGAGAAGCACGTTGCTCTATAGAGTTGAGAATGCGGTACAACTCTCGCGTGTCCGTCCCAGCGAAGTCACCATCGTTAATTATACCACAAACATGCGCATTTAAGCCCGGATTTTGCAAGAGTAGCCCAATCAGGTAGTCCTCCCATTTTAACCCATCTCGTACTCTTCTGTCAAGCCCACGTACAGGCGAGGTCAAACCGCCTGTGGAGCCTGCTGAGCCGCTCTCTTGTGCCTCTCTTTTTACCCAATCTGGTTCGTCTTCTGTCTGTTCTGACTTTTGCCCCCTCCTGCTTGATACCCTTCCAGCAGCACCCTCCCCAAAAGTACTGGTTGCCCGCCCTGCTGGTTCTGAAAACTGCGCACGTATACCTGTTGCTGGCTGTCCACGAAGGACGAGCTTTAATTCCTCGTACAGACTCGGCACGTCGATACCAATCATCATCGAGAGCTTTTGCAAGTATGCTTCACGCTTGACACGATTGCTAATGGTTGCAATTACCGGCAAGAGGCGCTTCGCAGCTTCCGTCTTTCCCACTGGCTCCTGCAAGTTCAGCTCCAATGTTTTGGTTGCAAAGTAATAATCAACCAGGGCCAGAGGATGGGTTACAGCGTACAACCAGGCCGTGAAGTCCCGTCGAATGACTTCGTCCGGATCTTCTCCTGGCGGCAACTGCAAGACGTTGATTTCAGCATCAACCTGCTCTTCCAGGCGAATCATGCCCTGTATATGCGGCTTCTGACCACCTTGCTGACCCGAACGCGTTTTTCCTGCCTCACGACCCGCTGAGAGAGGCACTGGTACGATGGTACGATCAAAACCTTTGATCGCCTCTTGAATACCCTGCTCAGTCGCCGCATTACCAGCAGCATCTGGATCCAGGGCCAGCGTCACCTGGCGCGTAAATTTCTTGAGCAGTTGAATATGTTTCTCAGTAATGGCGCTACCGATACAGGCCACAGTCTGTTTCGTGCCGTACTGATGCGCAATCACAGCATCAACGTATCCTTCGACAATAATGACCTGCTTTGCCTGTTTGATTGTATCTTTTGCCATATCCATGGCGTAGAGTACGCTATTTTTCTCGAATAGGAGTGTCTGCGGAGAGTTTAGATACTTCGGCTTCCCATCGCCAAGGGCTCTACCACCGAAGCCGATTACGCGGCCTCGTACATCGCGAATGGGAAAGATAATGCGCTGCCGAAAGTAATCATAAATCCCCTGGCTCGCGCGCGCTTCCAGAAAACTGCTCTCCCGAAAACGCGCCAGGCCTCCCTCTACGAGCTCACGCTCACTGTATCCCTGGCTCAGTAGAAAACGCGTCAGGCTATCCCATTGGTCAGGCGCGTAGCCCAACCCAAAGGCGATAACACTATCTGAACTTATACCGCGACTCTGGACATAAGTGCGTGCTTCTGTTGCCTCTTTGGAGCGTAGAAGCATCTGGTGAAACCAGAGCAAGGCATCTTCATTCAATTTGCGCAGACGTTCTTTGGCCGCGCTTGCCTCACGCTCTTCTTCAGCACTACGACCGCTTGTATGCTCCTCAAGCTCGACATTGGCTTTTTGGGCCAGATATTCCAGTGCTTCGCGAAACTCCAGTCCTTGCTGCTTCTGCACAAAGGTAAAAATATCGCCTCCTTCGTTGCAGCCAAAACAACGCCAGGTTTGCGACTCTGGAAACACATAGAATGATGGTGTACGCTCGTTATGGAAAGGGCACAGGCCTTTGAGTGCCTTACCAGCTTTCTGCAAGCCTACAACCAGGCCAACTTCATCCCCAATATCTATTTTTGCCTTAATAGCCTCAATGGTAGACGTCATGCCAGATTATCCCTCGACCCTGATTATTCCTCGACAACGCAGTGCAAACACTATTTATTTCACCAGTTGAACCAAAATCCAGCCAATTCTTCCCATCCTATGCAGATGCTTGAGTCTATTCACCCCTCTTGTGATAAACATATCTGCTTGTCGAACACCAGGAGGGTTGTACTACTGCCTATTTTCTGTATGGCAATGTATGAGTGCGGCTCCAGTTTTTCCTACACCACATATAACGAGTCATCTCTCTGAAAGTCGCATCTCACTCCACATTTCAAAAATCAAATAGTACTAGCTGTCTGATCGATGCCATGAGACAGCTTCCAGTGCCATGGCTTGCCTATGTTATCAGTTGTTTCTTTCAGAGGAAAAACCGGAGTTCTCTTTACATTTTAACGTCCTCTCCATAAGAGATATGACTAAGACATTTTTTGCATCTGATATCAAACTACGCCAATATCTAGCTTTTTTTCTCACAAAATAGGAGGGCCTTTTTTTGCTGTTTTTCTGTTTGCTTGTTTGCGAAGAGAACGGAAGCAAAGGCCCTCTGCAAAAATCTCTCCAGAGCAAAGTTATCCACTTTTCCACATTGCTTATTACTAATAGATATTTTTCTTTTTAAAAAAATAGAGAACTCGTAGTAGTAGGGGATGTGGAAAAGTGGATAACTTTGCTTTTCCCCCTTTTCTGACGTTTTTGTCTCCCTCATAAATCCGCTTCTGGAGCCGATCGAGAGATTTGTCGTGAAATATTTTTTCGGGGTACGTACCTGTGGACTAACAGTGGATAAGTCAGGGGATAACTGTGAATATCTATCATTGATGATATTCACTCTTCCACATTTTTTTGCCCTATGTGGATAAACTCGGCCACTTTTCCACATGCCCTGTGGATAATCAAATATTTTGATGTTTCTATCAATCTTGAGTGCCATGCTATCAAATAGATGCATGTGGATATGTGGATAATCTATCCCCAAAATTTGTGGAAAACCTGTATATCGCGGCGATATATTCCCCTTCCATCCAGCAAAAATGGCATGAGGGGACTTGAACGATAAGCCGCGTATTGCCTCAAAATGAATGCTCTACGGGAGAGTTTTACACAAAAAAGAGTAGTTGTCCACATTTTTTGCTACTTTATCCACGCTGGCTCATTGTATCTTACCGAAGATTGTTCTGCGGTCTTGTGAAGGGGAGAGAAGCGTGTGCAGAGATTGTTCTGCGGTCTTGTGAGGGGGAAGGATAGTTGTTGCGAAGATTACTTTGCGGTCTTATATCTAAGAATAAACGTAAGATGGAGCAAGGTTCACGGGCACAGACCGCAAGAGAAATGAGACAGGGGTATCTGCGAGCATGGATCATGAAATTATTCTGCGGGTTCGCTGAGGTGGATCTTCTTAACTTAAAGCAAGATAAGAGAAGTTTTCTTCGGTATGAGCCAGTATACTGGGAGTGTTTGCCATTAAACATAGAGGCGTAAGAGATCTCTCCAGGTCTCTTTTTCAAGCAGATGGCGATAGGACGTTAATTCAGGAAAGGAAATATATGGAAAATCTTCAACCTGTTTGCCCTCCAGACTTTTCATCAAGGCCATTTCGTCTGACTGTGGAGCGAACGATGCATGTGACTCCTGACGTATTATTTCGCGCATGGACAGAACAGATCGATCGCTGGTTTGCAACGCCAGGAACGGTGTTGATGAAGGGCGAGGTTAACACCGTCTTTTTTTGGGAAGTACAGGTCGAGGAAAAGCGCTATCCACATTATGGACGTTTTCTCAGGCTGGAGCGTGATCGGCTGGTCGAACTGACCTGGCTCACTGGACCCGATGGGACGAAAGGGGTCGAAACGGTGGTGACGGTCGAGCTTGCTCCTGAGGGAACCGGCACGCACCTGAGACTTACACATGCAGGTTTTTTAGATCAAGAATCAAGAGATCAGCATGAGGTGGCATGGCCATTCGTACTCGCGCAGCTCGAAGAGCGAATGTCGTTGTAAAACTATCTCATATACCTATGTGATATATTCATCTTCACAGCATGATATATCGCGGTGATATATCATGCTGTGAAGATGTGGAGAATGTGGAAAACTTATCCACATTTTGTGGATAAGTGCATCTATCCTGGTGATATATCCCCCCTTATGAAGAAAAGTAGTCAGTCTTATAGAGCCGCTACACAGGGAATAAACACAAAAAAACCTCTTCTCCAATTGATGTGGAGAATGTGGAAAACTTATCCACAAACAATGTGGAAAACTCATGTATCATGTTGATATATCCGGCAAATGTGGAGAATGTGGAAAACTTATCCACATTGTTTGTGGATAACTCTCTCATGAGCCGTGGATATCCCCATTAAAAAGTATTCTTCAGTGGATAACTTTGCATAAAGTACCTTTTCTCTTGCCATCTTTTCTATCGTGATGATAGATAATAGACTGTATCGGTTTTTCTCCTATCGCGAAATTTCTTCAGTAGAGTGCGGAAAAATCCATAACAGCATAAAGTTATCCACATTGTTTGTGGATAAGTCTCTCTAAGAATGTGCAGAAGTCGATCTTTTCCTGCTTGTATCCACCCGGGAGGTGGATAATGCTTCTGTATTCTGCTTTGTATTCGAGATAAAGCACGCTCTGGGCGTGAGCTATTCGTCTCTGAGCTAGCAGGTTGTATACATGTAGTAGTTCCGCTGTTCTGTTATTGATACTACCTCTGTTCCAGGTTGATGAGGATAATCTCCACCAAACACATATTCCCACATACCCAATACTCCATTGTTCAGCTGTTTTGCACGCAAAGGATTCAAGTCATGGTACCTATTGCGCCAGAGATATCGTTTGCGCTGATTTTTGTGGTATAGAGCTCTTTGAAAACTCTGCTAACATTGTAGCAATAAAAACTGGCAATAGAAAAGAGAATGGCCGAAATGTCCTACATATTCGTTTTGCCAGGTCTAGTCGATCAGGAACTATGACAGAACAATACTGTCACTCGGCTTCAACAGGTTTACGAGTGAGAAACATTAATACGATAGAAGCGGCATTGCTTTATTTCCCCTTTTCATGTAGTATA
>Ga0310811_10004330_pt1 | contig 17825 bp, 15 predicted proteins | sample YCmetagenome_FD_207642 | JGI IMG/M metagenome (GOLD analysis project Ga0310811, IMG submission 207642) | Soil microbial communities from experimental microcosm in Duke University, North Carolina, United States - YC | ecosystem: Engineered > Artificial ecosystem > Soil microcosm > Unclassified ...
ATCCCCGAGGGGAAGATCCGCGATTTCCTCACCGGGAAGATCGTCAACGACACGCCCGAGGAGTATGTTCGGCAGAACATCGAGAAGGCATTGGTGCGTCAGTATGGCTATGATCCGGCGGATTGCGTTCCCGAGTTCCCGATAAAGATCGGCTCTTCGCGTAGGCGGGTAGATATCGCGGTCTTCCTGGCAGGCGAAAAGCATGTTCAGGATAACATCCGCATTATCGTTGAGACCAAGAAGCCGGGCACGAGTCCGACGGCCAAAACGGACGGGGTCGCTCAGCTGAGGTCGTACCTGTCGGCCTGCCTGAATTCCGCCTATGGAATCTGGACGAACGGCGACGATCGCGAGTGTTTCGCGAAGCGCGTGGATTCGAGTGGCAAAGGCCGTATCGGCGAAATCCTTGAGATTCCGGCGGCCGGCCAGTCCGAGGAGGATGCGCAACGCCCGAAGCGGCGCGACCTGAAACCTGCAACGGGCGACAACCTGCTCTTCGCTTTCCGGCGATGCCACAATTACATCGCCGCGAACGAGGGGAAGCAGAAGCCTGAGGCTTTCTGGGAACTCCTAAAAATGATCTTCTGCAAGATTGAGGATGAGCGCTCGAAGGATTTGAATTTCTTCGTCACACCCACTGAGCGCTCCAGCGCGACGAGCTCGATGCCCACCAAGGCGCGTGTTGAGAAGATCTTCAAAGATAAGGTGTTGGCCAAGTATCCGACCATCTTCACGGGAGCCGACCGGGAGATCGATCTAAGTCCCAGTGTCGTCTCGTATGTCGTCGGTCAGCTTCAATCGATCTCGCTGCTCGCTTCGCCGGTGGATGTGAAGGGCGTTGCCTACGAGGAGATCGTGGGTTCCAACCTGCGTGGAGACCGTGGCGAGTTCTTCACGCCCCGGAACGCCTGTCGGATGGCCGTCAAGATGCTCGACCCCAAGCCCGGTGAGCGAATCATCGATCCGTCGTGCGGTACGGGCGGCTTCCTCATCACCGCGATGAACCACGCGCTCGAGCATGTCCGCGAGGACCACATCGATCAGTGGGTGGACCCCGCGAAGCCCACGGATTCGGAAATGGAAGAACTCTGGCGTGCGCGCCGCGAGTATTTGAGCACCTGTGTCTTCGGCCTGGACCTAAACCCAGCCCTCGTGCGGGCGGCCAAGATGAACATGGTCATGAACAACGACGGGTCTGGTGCGCTCTGGCAGGCCAACAGCCTGGCGAATCCCCACAAATGGCGCCCCGAAGCCTCGGCAACTGTCAAGCTGGGCACCATGCACGTGGTGGTAGCGAATCCGCCTTTCGGCACGAATATCCGTGTCGATGACCAGGAGATCCTGCAGCAGTACGATCTTGCCGCCGTCTGGGAGCAAGACCCGGAGGGAAAGTGGCGTAAGCGGGAAGGCGCGGGCGGCCAGCCGCTGGTCCAAACCTCGCAGCCGCCCGAGATCCTCTTCATCGAAAGGTGCCTGCAGCTCCTGGAGGACGGCGGCCGCATGGCAATCGTTCTTCCAAACGGAATCCTCAACAACCCGGCCCTCGGCTATGTCCGGCACTGGCTATTACAGAATGCGCAGATACTCGCTGTCGTTGACATGGCACGCGACCTCTTCCAGCCGAAAAACGACACCCAGACGTCGATGTTGGTCATGCGCAAGCTCAACGCCGAAGAACGGGCGGCCGCAGCCACATCGGGCATCGAGTATCCCATCTTCATGGCAATTGCAGAGACTGTCGGGCGAGACAAGCGGGGAAACACGGTCTACCGTCGCGATGAAACCGGCGAAGACATCCTCATCGAGCGCGTTGAAGTCGTTTCACAAATCGACCCCGCGTCCGGCGCGGACATCCAGAAGGAAGTCAAGGTTACAGAACGCCTCGTGGATGACGAGCTCGACGAGGTCGCCACCGCTTACCTCGCCTGGAAGGACGACCGATCGTGATTACTGAAACAGTCGGCTCGTCCTTCCTTGCGAAAACGAACCGTATCGACTCTTCCTACCACCTGTCTCCTGGGGTGATGTCGGCCGAACGGATCGAGACCAAGCGTCGGCAAGGCTTCGACGTCAGGAAGCTTTCTGACATCGCTGAGCTCATGGCGCCGAAGCGCTTCAAGCGCGTTTATGCCGCGAGATCAGAAGATTCTCTGCCGTACCTTCGGCCGTACGACATCTTTGACTACCTCCCTGTCCCCGCCGATCTACTTTCCGCGACGCGCAATTCGAATATCGCGGAGCTGCGCCTCAACACGGAAATGATCCTTCTGACGTGCTCGGGCCGCAACCTCGGACCCGCAGTCGCCGTGGACGAGCACATCGGCCAGTTTCTGCTGAGCCACGATGCGATCCGGATTACGATCGAAGACCGCATCCTACGGATGTACGTTCTGGCGTTCTTGAATACGCCGACCGGGCAAGAACTCGTGCGGCGAGACATGAGTGGCTCAGTCATCGATCATATCACCGTCGCCGACGCAGCCTCACTTCGAGTCCCTATTCTTGCGACCGACGTAGTGTCTTCCATCGCAGATAGACTGTCGGCGGCCGTGGCACTTCGCGAAGAGGCGCGACTTGAACTGGCAAAGCTTCACCTCGAAGTCGCTGACGCCCTAGCGCCGATCTCATACGCGCGCCCGGCGGACGGATGGACGACGAACGCGTCCGATCTCCGTGGCCGCCTCGATGCTGCGCCGTTCCTTCCCAAGGCCCGGAATGCGGCGTTGATACTAAAGGAAGTGGGGGGTGTCCAACTCGGAGACGTGGCCCGCCTGCATAAGCCAGCAAGCAGGTACAAGGCATATCATGTCTCTGCTGCGTACGGCCGTCCGTTCCTCGCCGGCGGCCAACTTAGGCAGGAGTACGTCATTGGCCCTAAGTTTATGGCTGAACGCGTCTTCGCCAACCCCGAGTGGTACAAGCTCCACGAGGGTGAAACGGTCTTCGCCGCCGACGGGCGAGCGTATGAAGGCCTCGGCCAACCTGTGATGATCACTCCGGACCGACACGGATGGCTCGCGAGCGAGCACGTTCTACGCGCCCGATCCAACGGATCGGTCGACGACGGCTGGCTCTACCTCGCGCTCGCTAATCCCTATGTTCAGGAACAGATTCAAGTACTGGCACGGGGAAGCGTCGTGGATACCCTCTACACCTCCGATCTTGAAAGTGTCATCCTACCGCCACCCACCATCGGCAATGGAGAGGCAGCTGCCGCTGCATGGGCAAAGTTCGCAACAGCGGACTCTCTATCCCGCGACGCCGTGGACGAACTTGAGGGGTGCCTGCACGCCGAGTTTTGACAAGCAGATAGTGAGTGTACTGACATGGGCAAAGGCGGCACCTTCCGGTAATACATCTGGTGAGTGTTCGCGCGACTGCTGCGCAGAATCCGGTTCCGTTCGCACCGCGGGGGCAACGGTCCGCTGCACAAGGGACCGCAGGCGCTGTGTCAGCCGTCTTCGAGACCTACCCGCGCACACGGCCGAACAGCGCCAGCGTGAGCTGCGCCTGTCAGATACAGGCGCTGACGTCTACGTTCTCCCGAGCTGCCCGAGGAACACGTGGCGCGGTTGCGGTTCCGCAACGGGGCCTGGACGGAGTGTGCGAGCCCTGGCAGCCTTGATCGCCACAGGGGTCTGATGACTGAACGAGGCGGCATGGGGGCGGATTGTGGCGATCGAGCTGCCGGGTCCGGTGATCGATTTCCTGAACTTCATCGGGGTGGACTTCCCTAGGGTGAACGAGGACCACGTGCGCGAGTTCGCCACGCACGTGCGCACCTTCGCCTCGAACATCGAGGACACACACTCCGCGGCGACCAGCACCGTGCAGCGGATGAGCGGCGCGTACACCGGTGCGTCCTATGAGGCGCTGGTCGAACGGTGGACGCAGATGAGCAGTTCGCACATGCAGGAGCTGGTCGAGATCTGCGGCACCGTGGCCACCGCGCTGGATGTGGCCGCGGGCTACATCGAGGGCAAGAAGTACGAGGCGATCGCGCAGCTCGGCGTGATGGCGGCGGCCTTCGTCGCCGACCAGGCCGCGGCCATCGCGACCTTCGGGATCGCCGAGGCGGCCGAGGCCGCGATCGTAGCGGGCGCGAAGGAGATCGCGAAGTTCCTGGAGCAGGAGCTCGAGCAGTACATCATCGGCGAGGTCATCGAGAAGGCCGTCACCCCGCTGGAAGGCGTAGTGGAGCGCGCGGTCAGCGGCCTGATGTTCAGTGCGGCGAGCTCGGTGCTCGGCGGCGGTGGGGGCACGGTCGGGGCTTCGTTCGGCATCCACCCGGACGAGCTGGCTGCGCACGCCGCCGAGTTTCAGGGCCACTCGGACGCGGTGGCCGGGCACGCGCAAGAGCTCGCCGGGAAGCTCTCCTCGCTGAGCTTCGACGGCTGATCGGGAAGGCACCGGGGTGGGAGATCGAATAGTCCAGGCGCTGAGCCAGGCGTCGCAGCGGGTGGGTAAGAAGCTGAGCGAGGACGCGGCCAAGGCGATCCAGGACATGTACAAGGACGTCGGCTCGAAGACCGAGGACGTGATCAAGCGGACCGCCGAGGCCGACACGGTGCACGCGAAGAAGCTGATCAGCCTTGCGAACAAGCTGGCCAGGAACGACGCGAAGGTGGCGGTCACCGCCGAGGAGAAGAGCGCGAAACTCACGGTCGACAACTCGCTGCGCCGGCAGATCCGGAACATCCTCGGCGGTGAGGGCGAGGACTTCGACCATGTCGCCGTCGTCGATGCCAGCAGGTTCCCGGAATCCGCGCAGCACATCAGGGAAGCCCAGTCCGGGCGGATATGGCAGGGCTCGCGCATCATCGAAGACGACGAGGACGCCGCCAAGCCGATGATCCTGACCGTCGCCCGCGAAGGCGCGGACGACAACCGTGCCGAATCGCTCAGCGGCATCGCCACTGAACCGGGCAAGGACCGGGACGAGTACCCGCTGGCGATGTTCGAGGAGGGCGGGTTCGGCGCGAGCGTGAAGCACATCCTCAGCGCGGACAACCAGGCCGCTGGGGCGTCGATCGGCAAACAGCTCACCGGCGTCCCCAATGGGGCTAAGGTGCTTATCAAAGTCGTCCAGCCGTGAGGGCAGCGAACGTGAACCAGCCCGTGTCCGAGCTCGTGGAAATCGGGCGCCGCGACGGATTCCCGGTGATCCTTCCCGCCCTGACCGACTTGGCACACGCCGGGGCCGAGCCCGAGACGGCCTGGCAGGCGTGCGCCGCTGCCATCGGTATCCTCGCCTGGAGCGACCGCTTCGCTGAGGCGGCGGAGCTGGCGGAGCTGGTCATCGCGCGCGACGTCCCCGGCGGCGGGTCGCTGTGCGACCAGCGCGAACCGTTCGGCGAGGTGTTCATCGCGGCCGAGCTGCACGCGCAGGTCCCGGCGGGCCCGCGGCTGGCCCGCCTTGCTGAGGCGGTGCCGGACAAGCGGGTACTGCGTTCCTGGCTGTTGAACCGCGTCAAGGGTCTTGAGACCAAGCCGCTGCCCAAGCTGATGTCGAACTTCGCTCCGTGGGACAAGGAGCCCGGCTCGCTCGATAACGAGATCGGCGGAGCCTACGTCGGCCGCGACTATCACGGCCTGACCGGGCCCGAGCAGCGGGTGCTGTGGGAGGCGCTGCGCTCGACCAACCGGTTCGAGCAGGCCGTGGAACTGATGGACAAGGTCGGCGAGGTCCCGCCGGTGTGGGTGGTGTGCACCTGGCTCGCGGGCGGATTCGTCCGCCAGGGCGACATCGACCGTGCGGAAGCCGTGCTTCTGGCCGCGCACGGCGCCTGGGTCCCGTACGCGGACTGGGACGTGCTGCCTCCCGACCCGGTGTGCCAGCCGCAACTGCGCCCGGCCGCAACAGCCCGCGTCCGCGAGCGCTACCTGTATCCGGCCGGAGCCCCGGGATCCGCCACACACGTTACGGAGAAGTGATGACCGCCGGTGCGCTGGAGCAGCTGCTGACCGAACGGGCTCGCGGCCCGTTGGGCCCGCAGATCGAGCTCGACTTCGGCCTGGAGGCGGGGCCGTTCGTCGAACTCGGCCAGATGCTCTCTCGGATCAACGGGTTCTACCTGTTCAGCGGAGGCGTTCAAGTCTTTCGGGCCGGCGAGCAGGGCCTCGGCCCCGAGCTGATCGACTGGAACACGGACACCACGTGGAAGGACACCTATGGGTCGCTCGTCGATGACCTGTTCCTGTTCGGCCAGGACCTGTTCGGCGTCCAGTTCGGCATCTATGACAACGAGGACATCGTCACTTTCGACCCGGAAACCGGGCAGATGAAGGCCCTCGGCCCGAGCCTGGACGACTGGGCCGCGTGGCTGCTCGAAGACCCCGACGTCAATGGCGCCGCCAGCTTCGCCAAGGCCTACCAGGAGGCCAACGGTCCGCTGGAGCCGGACCAGCGGTTGATCCCGCTCAAGTTCTTCATCGGCGGCGGCAGCTACGACTACGACAACCTCGTCGTGCGCGACGCGGCGACCGCCATGCGCATCCGCGGACCGATCGCGCAGCAGGTCCACGATCTGCCCGACGGCGCCACGCTGCGCATCTCGTTCGAATAGCCGCGACGCCCGCGCCGGGCGGAGGATATGCGCCGAAACATCCCAGTACGCAGCGGCGTAGCGCTAGCGTTGGCTGCATGAGCGACCAGCTGCCCACACCCCCGTTCCCGGAGCCCGACAATGCCGCCTTCGCTGTGCTCGTCAGAAGCGCCATCGAGGTCTACCGATCCGGGGAGGCGACCGCCGAGCAGGCGATCCTCAACGCCGCTGCCAACGCGTGGTACGAGGGACACATCCAGGGCGAGGATGCCTGTCCCGGCTGCGACTACCGCGGGAAGCTGCACAAGCAGGGTACAAAAGGCTGGGTCGACCCCAGCCAGAACTGATCTTGATCTCTGAGGGCCATGCCCACAATTCGGCCCGCCTCACAAGATCGCACGTGAGGCGGGCCGAGTGACGCGAGGAAAGCTTCGCTCCCGCGGCCGGGGCTGTGCGGTGCCAGCGACTGCGCAGCCCCGGCCGCGTCGTGCTTAGTCGTCTTCGGGATCGAGGGCGAAGTTGGCGGCGATCTTCTGGGAGGCGGCGCGTTTGACCTCGATGGCGACGTCGCCGTAGAAGGCGGCGGTGAACCACTTGGAGGCGTGCCCGAGGTTGGCTGAGATCACCGAGTCTTCGACGCCTCCGGCGCGGGCGAGGGTGGCGACGCCGTGGCGCAGGTCGTGGACGCGGATCGGGGGCAGCCCGCACTGGGAGGCGATCGCGGCGAGAGCGGCGTTGAGCTTGGCCGGGTGGATCGGGTAGCCGCGGCTGTCGGTGAAAACCAGCCCGGACTCCTTCCACTCCTCGCCGGCCTGTTCGGCGGCGAGCTGCTGCGAGTCCTGGATGGCCTCGAGTTTGGCGAGGGTGGTCAGCAGCGACTTGGTCGCCACCACCGTGCGCACCCCGTCCGGGGTCTTGGTGCCTTGCTGGATGTCGGCATCCCAGCCGTACTGCACGAGCTGCTGGTTGATGTGGATCGCGCCGGTTGAGTAGTCGATGTTCGACTTCGGCAGCGCGAGGGTCTCGCCGCGCCGGGTGCCGAGCATCGCGATCATCTTGAACGCGGCGAAGTAGACGTACGGGTAGCCGCAATCCTTCTGCTTGGCCCGGTTCAGGAACGTGGTGGTCTGCTCAGCCGACCACAGCATGACCGGCGACGGCTTCTTCCCGGTCTCGCGCCACGCGGCGACGCGTTCCTTCGTCCACAGCAGCGGCTTGTGGTGGTGGACCTCGGCGAGGTGAACGTGCTTGGCGGCGTTCTGGGTCATCGGATACTTCGCGAACGCGGCCTCCAGCGCGGAGGACAGGCACGAGAGATAGCGCTGGATGGTGGCCGGGCCGCGCACCCGCTGGTAGTCCGGGAGCTGCTTGAGCAGGGCGCGCGCGTTGCGGGCGTCGTAGGAGCGGTGCTCGCGCCAGGCGGCCTTGGACTCGGCCTCGACGGCGCGGCGTTGGGCGTTCTGGTCGGCGATCACGAGTTGTTCCTCGACCATGTCGTTGAACGCCTGCTGCACATCGTCGACGGTCAGCTCCAGCAGCTTGATGCCTTTGAACCTTACGGCGAGGTCGGTTTTGATCTGCTGGCGGTAGGAGCGTTCCCCGTTCGGGGAGAGGTCCTTGCGGTCGGCGATCCACTTGACGAGGTACTCATCGACGGTCGGGTCGGTGCCGACGGGGAGGTTGCGGCCGATCATCCTGCGGACGGTGTCGGCGTCGGGCAGCGGGCTGCGGGCTTTGAGGGCCGGGCGGACCAGGTCGGCGATCGCCAGCCGGGTGGTCAGCGGGTCACGGGCGCGGTCGGCCAGGTCGAGCAGCGCGGTTACTCGGTCGAGCGCGGCCTGGGCCGCGCCGCTCGTCGCGTGCCCGGACTGGCGCAGGTGGGCGCGGGTGGTGGGGTTGGTGCCGGGGATCTGGATCTGGTAGGCCCAGGTCCCGTGGTTCGCATAACCCCTACCGTCCGCGCGCTGCAGCTTCGGGCAGCGCCCGCCCAGCTGGATCCGCTTGCTGCCCCCGTCGGGGGTGGTGACGAGTTCGGTGCAGCCGCACCGCTTGTAGATCGTGCCCTCAGGCATGCGTGATCAACTTCCTTGGGGGTTCGTGTCGGGGTGACGGGCCGGTTCCGCCCGCCGCGCCGGGGCGCGGGCGGGCGGAACCGGTGATCGTCTGACGTTCCGGCCCGTTGTCAGCGGGTCGGGGTTTTCCCCATCACCGCTCGTGCGGGCGAGGCCGGGCAACGGCGCGGTCAAGCATCTTGACCGGACCCCGCCCCGCGCCCGTCCGGCCCCGTGTCGGCCGGGTCCGCCGCACCCCCGGCGTCGGGCGCGTCGGCGCCGTTGTCGGCGGCCGTGGCCGGGCCGGGGACGGGGGTGAGCCCGAGCAGGGCGAGCAGCGGCGCGGTCGGGATCCTGCGGCTCTTGCCGACGGTGACGACTGGAACCGGCAGGGCGTCGTCCTTGGCGGCGAGCCGGTAGATGGTGGCGCTGCTGACCCCGAGCAGCGCCGCGGCGGTCGGCAGGTCGAGCATCGGCGGCAGGTCGTCGACGTTTGGCAGGGCGGGGATCTGGTGGTGCGGGGTCGGGTCGGTGGGGGGCATGGTCAGTTTCCTTCCTGTGAGCGGTTGGCAAGCAGGAGCAAGTCCTCGGCTGCGATCAGCGACATCGGGGTGCCGCGGTCGCGGGCCTGGCGGACGTAGTTGAGTTGGAAGAAGGACGGGCGTCCGACGAGGTATTCGCCGTCCTCGTCGTTGGCGTACTTGGCGAGCAAGACGACGACCCGCTCCACCGGCACCAGCCCGGCGGCGCGTCCGGCGTCGAACACGGCGGAGGGCAGATCCACCAGGTGCCCGTGCTCCCGGTACGGCCGCGCCGTGATGGCGACGCGTCCGCCGGGGGCGAGCAGCGGGCGGATGGCGCGCAGGATGTCGGTGAACCCGGCGAGCTGGATGCGGGCGGAGCGGCGGCCGAGGTTGGCGCGGTCGGCGCCGTAGCGGTGGTCCCACTTCTCGACGGGGCCGACGTGTCCGGCGCGGCCCTCGATCGCGACCTGTCCGTGGTTGGCCTTGCCGTAGGGCGGACTCGTCAAGACGAAGTCCACCCCGCCGGTGTACGCGTCCGTCATGTCGGGCGGGAGGTGACGCGAGTCGGCGCACCAGATACGCCCGTCGCCCTCGGCGCCCTGCTCGTTGGCGAGTTCGATGTTCCGGCGGGCCATGACGGCCCAGCGGTGCTCGTACTCAATGCCGAGCCCGGTCCGCCCGAGCCGGACGGCCTCGCTGACGGTGGTGCCGATTCCGCACATCGGGTCGAGCACGGTCTGGCCCGGCTTGGTGTACGTCGCGATGGCGTGGTTCGCGATGGACGGGAGCATCTTCGCCGGGTGCGCGATCGACTCGCGGGTGTAGCGTCCGGCGCGCTGGTGGCGGGAGGTCTGCTGCCCGGTCAGCCACACCGACACCGGCACGCCGCCGGCGAGGTCGGCCGGGGTCAGGTGGTGGGAGAGCGCGGCGGCGGCCATGTGGTCGAGCCGCGTCCGCTCCGTGTTCGGGTTCGCGTTCGGAGTTTTGGTCATCGCCCGTCTCCTTGCTTGATGAGCGCGTAGAGGTCGGAGTGCGCACGGCGGCAGACCGGCGGGACCGGGGACTGGTCCGGGGTCCGGTAGCGCGGCGTGGTCGCCGCGTCGAGCCGGGTGTGGACGATCACGACGTGCTGGAGGTAGCCGAGCCCGGCGGCCTGCGCGGCGCGGATGGTGGCGGCGGCCGGATCGAACAGCCCGGCCGCGGTCGGCTGGGTGTGGGTGTGTAGGAGCGCGATGCCGCCGGGGGCGAGCGCGGAGTGCAGATCGCGGTAGAACTCCCGGACGCGGTCGCGGTGCCAGCCTTCGGTCTCGCGTCCGATCAGGTCGGGGTAGTCGGGCGGGTCGTCGAGCACGACCGCGAGCGCGACCGGCGGGGTGCGCGGCGCGGGCAGTTCGACCTCGTCGGCCGACTGCAGCCAGCCGGGGGCGAGCCCGGTCGGTGCGACCTCGGCGTCGAACGGCGTGGTAGGTCCGGTCATGACGGCGACGGCGCCGCCGCGTCCGGCGTACTCGCGGCAGGCGGTCTCGAACGCCCACACCGGCATCTCGGTCGCCTCGGCGACGGGGGACTTGATGGCGTGGGGCGGTGCGATCCACACCGAGTGCGGGGCGCCGGGGCTGCCCGCGTCCGGCAGCGCGCGGCGCGCGCCGTGCCCGCGGGCGGTGGAGTAGAGCGTGGTGGTGACCATCAGGAGCGGGACCCGCTTTATCCGGGCGGTCCGCGAAACCTCGACCACTCTTAATACAGATCGAGACCCCCTGTTTGTCCCGCCTTACCGGAGACGAATTTCGGGTGATTTTCTCGGGGATCGGGCCGTCACCCGGACGGCCTATCGGCGGCGAAATCGGGCTAGGTTTTTCTGCCGCCCGGCACTGCGAAGCGGGCCGCGTGTGATCACGCGGTGATCACCTGGTGATCACATGCGCAGGTCAGCGCGTTGCGCGGGCCCGTCGGCGAGATCCCCTGCGAAGCCTTGCCGGAGGGCGCTTTCAAGATCATGTGATCACCGCGTGATCACCGGGTGATCAATGTCAGCGCCATGTGATCACTGTGTGAGCACCAGGTGAGCACCGCGTGATCACCGTGTGATCACCCTCGGGGACAGGACGGCCGCCGGAGTTTCCGCCCCGGCGTTCCCGTCTTCCCCGGAGGTGCGCGATGCGCGATCAGACCCAGTTCCCGGCCCCGAGCCACCCGTCGACCGAGCGGTGCGGGGCGGCGCGCAGGCGCCGCCGGGCGAGCCGGTACCCGGCGCTCGACGCGGTCGAGCAGGCCTTCGCCCGGCTGACCGCCGACCCCGACACCCCGCGGGTGCGCACCGTGGAGGGGCGGCTGCCGCTGCCGATGGTGCGCTCGATCCTGGCCGACCCGGCGACCCCGACGCCGGAGGCGGATGTGATCTGGCGGACCCTGATCGGCCGTGCCCGCGGGGACGGCGGCACGTGGATTCTGGCGGCGGTCGGCTGTGCGTTGCCGCGCATCCGCTCGGGCATCTGGCACGCCACCCGCGACAGCCAGGTCGAGCGCGACGAGGCCGTCCAAGCCGCGCTCGCGGCGTTCACCGAGGCGCTGCTCACCCTCGCTCCGATCCCTACGTTCGGGGTGCTCGACGAGCTGGTGCGGCCCGCGCGCAACGCCGCCCAGACGGTGGCCGACCGGGTCAGCCGGGAGCGGATCGCGCACCGGAAACCGCACGCCTCGATCCCGCCGTACACACCGTCCGGGCACGTCGACTTCGTCCTGGCCGACCTCGTGAGCGACGGGGTGATCAGCCGGGAGGAGGCGGATCTGATCGGCCGGCACCGCTTCGAAGGCGCCACGATCCGGCGGCTGGCCGAGCTGAACGAGGTGCCGCGGATGCGCATCCAGCGGCGGCTGGACTCGGCCGAGGCGCGCGTCATCGCGGCTCTCGCCGGTGAAGAAATCTCGCCGAAAGACGAAAAAGTTCGCGGCGAAGCGGGACAAACGGGGGTTCCCGATCTGTATACGGGGTGAAGGAAAAGCTCCGCCAGGAGTACTCACCCCTTGCCGGTCCGGGGTCGCGCGCAGAGCCCAAGAGCGTTCGACGGCTCGCGAAACCCGACCCTTTCCCGCCCCCTGATCCCGATCCCCGGGAGGAGGCGGACCCGCTTCCGGATGACGCCCGCAGGCGATGCCGCGGCCCCGGACCGGCCCGATCAACCACCCAGCCAGGGTGCTCATGCGGCTGCTGCTCCTTCACTCCCCGATCCGCAGATCGTGTGAAGGAGGCGATCGCCATGACCGGCGACGTCCTGGCCGCAGCAGCATCCCTGACGAGTGTCATATCGAACCTCACCACCTGGATCACCGGGTTCCTGGTGGTGCTCGCGACCCTGTTCCTGACCGTCGGCGGGGTGCTCTACCTGACCGCGGGCGGCGACCCGGGCACGGTGGAGAAGGCGAAGCAGTGCCTGAAGTCCGCATGCGCCGGATACGCGCTCGCCGTCCTCGCCCCGCTGTTCGTCGCGGCGCTCCAGAAGATCGTCGGCGGGTGAGCCCGATGGGCAAGCACCCGGATTCTCATCCTCCGTGCCGCCTGCGCGGCGCTGCGCTGGTGCTCGCGAGCGTGCTGGCCGTGCTGATGATCGCGCCCGCCGCGGGCGCCGCCAGCACCCGCACCGCGGCGAGTTCGGCGCCTGCCGGGGCCGTAGGTGCCCCACGGGCCACGTCGTTCGAGTCTTCAGGCGCGCTGGGCGGACGGATCGTTTTGGCGAAGGCGGATCCGTGCGCGGCGCTGTTCGGCAGCGTGAAACAGGCCTGCGAAAACTTCGGAAAGTCGGGATCGGGCAGCGGTTCGACGTCCGTGACCGACATTCCAGGGCAGGTCGAGAACGCGGTCGACAGCTGGTTCGGGAACCTGGTGAAGTCCGCGCTGACCCCGGTCATGAACGTCTTCGGCGAACTCATCCTCGCCACCCCGAACCTGACCGGCGGGCGCGTGACGGGGATCTGGGAGATCACCCTCGGCATCGCCGACACCCTGTTCGTGCTGCTGGTCGTGATCGGCGGCGTGGTCGTCATGGGCCACGAAACAGTCCAGACCCGCTATTCCATCAAGCAGATCCTGCCCCGGCTGAGCCTCGGTTTCATCGCCGCGAACACCAGCCTGCTGCTGGTCCAGCACGCGCTGACCTTCGGCAACGCGCTCACCGTCGCCGTGTGGGACAACGACGCGCCCACCGGCGCCGGGATCGGAAACCAGCTGCTCGGCTACATCCTCACCTCGATATTCCTGCCGGACGGCGTGACCCAGATCTTCATGGTCCTGTTCGGGCTGGTGATCGCAATCCTCGCGCTCGCCGTGGTGTTCTCGCTCGCATTGCGCACCACCGCGCTGGTGCTGCTCGTGGTCCTCGCACCGCCCATGCTGCTGTGCCACGCCCTGCCCGGCCTGGACGCGATCGCCCAACTGTGGTGGCGACTACTGGCTGCCGTGCTCGGGATCGGGTTCCTGCAGGCGTTCGTGCTGATGCTCATGCTCCAGGTGTTCTTCGACTCTGACAGCAACGTCCTGGGCATCCCGACCGCCGCCGGTCTGGTCGACCTGCTGGTGTGCGGGGCGCTGTTCGTGATCCTGCTGAAGATCCCCGGCTGGGTTATGCGGATGGCCCTCGGCCGCGCCCCGCGCTCGACCGCGATGGGCCTGCTGCGTACCGCCGCGACCGCGGCCGTCGGCACCGCTATCGGGGTTCCCGGAGCCACCTCCGTGCGCGGATTCGCCGCGCGCCTCGGCGGCCGGGCCGCCGCCGCACGGCTCGGAACCACCCCGCCGCCGGGCACGGGAGGCCCGGGGCGGCGGCCGAGTTGGGCGCGGCCGATCCGGCATTCGCCGCGCTTCGGCACCGCCCACGGACGCCCGACCGCAGGCGGGCAGGGCGTGCTGTTTCCCATTCCGAAGGGCGCGCGCCTGACCGCAGAGCAGGTGCGCCGGCGTGACGCGATCCGCTCGGGCCACGCCCGCGGCGGCTGGAAGATCTCGCCACCAGACGGCGCACCTCGCCCGCGCTACGAGCAGCCGGCGCTGTTCAACCGCGACGGACAAATCACCGCGTCTGAGCGGGCGGAACGACGCGCGCCGAGGCAGCGGCAGGATGCCCTGTTTCCCATTCCGGAGGGCGCGAAGCTCGCCCGCGCGCAGGCCCGGAAACGGCTCGAGCGGCGCCAGCCGTGGCGCAGGGCCTGGCATCCCGAGCCCGCGCCGGGCCGCTCGCCGTACCGGGCGGTCGCGCTGTTCAACCGCCAAGGCCGCCTGCACCCGGACGTGAAGGCAGCCGCGACACCGCGTCCCCCGGCCGCGCCCGCGCCAGGCTCCGGGACCTCGACGCAGCCGCACACCAGCACCCCGACCCCGCGCCCGGCCAACGCCACGAAGCGCGCGCGAACCTCGACGCCGCCGGTGAGCGGGGCGCCGAGCGTTCCCGGCCGAGCGGTACCGCAGGCCCCGTCCGACCCGGCGCCGCGCATGGTTCCGGTCCGGATGGCCGCCGCGCCGAAGCCCCGAAAGCGCCGCCAGGCACGCAAATCCAGCCGATCGCAAGGAGGTGAGCAGTCGTGAGTAGAGGCAGCACCCGCGACCACGACGAAGGCGTCACCGCGGTCCCGGTCAACGCCGACCTGGAGATCCCGGACAAGATCCTCGGCCCGTTCACGGCCCGGCAGTCCGCGATCCTGGCCACCGCCGCCGTTGTCCTGTGGCTGATCTATGCCGGGTTCCACAAGCTCGTGCCGCCGATGGTGATCCTGGCCGCGGCCCTGATCGTGGGCGGCGCGCTGGTCACGGCGGTCACCGCGAAGAAGGACGGGCTGCCCCTGGACCGGTACCTGCTGGCCGCGCTCCGGCACCACCGGCGCGGCAACCGGTACATCACCGCCGACGTCGACGAGCCGGTACCGGCCGGGTTCGACCGGCTCGAGATGCCTGCAGCCGGGTTGGATGAGGCCGGGGTGCTCGACCTCGGGCCGGACGGCGCGGCGGTGTTGATCGAGTGCGGCACCGTGAACCTGGCGCTGCGTTCCGGGGACGAGGTGCGCGCCGCGCTGGCCGGGTTCGGGCAGGCGCTGAACGCGCTCGGCGGGGCGTTCCAGTTCACTGTCACCGCGCACCGCATCGACCTGGCCGGCCGCGCCGAACAGGTCGAAACCGGAGCCGGACAGCTCGCGCATCCCGCGTTGGAGGCCCGCGCCCGCGCCCATGCCGGACTGCTGCGCGAGATCAGTGGTGAGCGGGATCTGATCGCCCGCCGGGTGCTGCTGACCCTGCGCGAACCGGGCTCCGCTCGGCACGCAGCGGCAGGCGTGCTGCACCGCGCGGCCCAGGCTGCCGCGCTGCTGACCGGCTGCGGGATCACCGCACGGATCCTGACCGCGCCCGAGGCGGGCGCGGCGCTTTCCGCCGCCACCGATACCAGCCGCCCGGCGCCCGCCGCCGCGCAGGCCCCGCCCGGCCGCCCCGTCCGCGCCGCCGTCCAGGCCCCGCAGACTGCGGCGTGGGACGGGCCCGGCTCTGGCGAGTACGGCTATCCGACCGTTCCGACGAGCCCCGATCAGGAGGGGTGACACCGATGTTCCGCACACAGATTCAAAGCTCGATATCCGCTCCGGAGACGGCCGGGTGGTTCGGCCCCGGCGGCCTGGAGGTCCGCCCAAAGCATCTGGAGATCGACGGCGTCTACGCCGCGACGCTGACCGTGACCGGCTACCCGGAGGCGGTGCTGCCGGGCTGGCTGGAGGCGATCACCTCCTATCCGGCGCGGATCGACGTCGCCCTGCACGCCGAGGCCGTCTCCCCGCTGCAAGCCGCCTCCCGGCTGCGGAAGCAGCGTGCCCGGCTGGAATCCGGGCGGCGCCGGGACGCCGAACGCGGCAAGCTCGGCGACCCGATGGTCGAGGCCGCAGCCCAGGACGCGGCCGAACTCGCGGGCCGGATCGCGCGCTCCTCAGCGAAGCTGTTCCGCGCGGCGCTGCACCTGACCTGCTACGCGGATTCCCCCGACGAGCTCGACGCGCTCACGGCGGAGGTGCGCGGCCTTCTGGCGGCGCAGTTGGCGACCGCGACGCCGGCGACGTATCGGCAGTACGAGGGCTGGATCTCCTCGCTGCCGCTCGGTCTCGACCGGCTCGGACCGCGCCGCACGCTGGAGACCGAGGCCCTTTCCGCGTGCCTGCCGATCGCCTCGCCCGATCTGCCGGTCACCAGTTCGGGCGTGCTGATCGGGGTGAACACCGCCAGCGGTCTGCCGGTGTTCTGGGACCGGTGGGCCCAGCAGAACCACAACAGCCTGGTTCTCGGCTCGTCGGGTTCCGGCAAGTCGTTCTTCGCGAAGTGTGACCTGCTGCGGGAGCTGTATCAGGGCACGCACGCCACCGTCATCGACCCCGACGGCGAGTACCTCCGCCTCGCCGAGGCCGTCGGCGGCGTCGTGCTCGAACTCGGCAAACCCGGGGTGCAGATCAACCCGCTCGACCTGCCCGACCCGGTAGCCGCAGCCCCCGACACGCTCGCGCGCAAGGCCCTGGACGTGCACGCTCTGGTCGAGGTGCTCGCCGGGAGCGAGGCTGCGCGCGCCGGGCGCGCCGCGCTGGATGTCGCGGTCACCGCCGCCTATGAGCAGGCCGGGATCACCGTGGATCCGCGGACCTGGAACCGCCCAGCCCCCGACCTCACGGCCGTGCGCGCGCAGCTCGCGGAGGGCGCGGACCCGGCCGCGGCCGTGCTGGCTTCCGGGCTCGGGCCGTTCACCTCCGGTTCGCATGCAGGGCTCTTTGACGCCCCGGGCAGCCGCGGCCTGGCCGGGCACCTGACCGTCTACACCCTCGAACACCTCCCCGAGCAGCTGCGATCGGCCGCCGTGCTGCTCGTCCTATCCGAGGTGTGGCGCCAAGCCCAGGCCGCGGACGGGCAGCGGCGGCTCGCGCTGATCGACGAGGCGTGGCTGCTGCTCGACACCCCGCTCGCCGCCGAACTGCTGTTCCGGCTGGCGAAATCCGCCCGCAAGCACGCGTTCGCGCTCGCGCTGGTCTCCCAGGACGCCGACGACCTGCTCTCCAGCCGCCTCGGCACCGCGGTCGCCGCCAACGCCGCCACCCAGGTCCTGATGCGCCAGGCCCCGCAGTCCCTCGACCAAGTGGCCGCCGCGTTCAACCTCTCCGCCGGAGAAACCCGGTTCCTTAGCGCCGCGCCACGCGGAAACGCCCTGGTCACCGGCGCCGACGGGGTGCGCACCACGGTCCTCGCGATCGCCGACGAGGACGAGACCGATCTGCTGCACACAGGTATCACAGCTAACTGATATCAGGTAAAGGAGATTGAATCTCATGGCTCAGATCCTCAACCACCCCGCCACGATCCTGCCCGACCTCGCCCGGATCGCCGCCGAGATCCGCCACGAGGCACCGGTCCTGCTCGCCGTCCTCGCCGCCGCGATCACCACAGGCTCGCTGCTCACGGTGTCGGTACGCTCAGCGCGGCAGCGGCAGCTGGCGCGCGGGGCGCGGCTGATCGAGGTCAGCGTCCCGCCCACGGTCGAGCCGGGGGCGAGCCAGGCACTGTGGGCGCACCTGCTCGGCCTGCACCGGCCCGCGTGGCGCCGGATCGTGTTCGGGCAGGTGCACCTCGGCTTCGAGCTCACCGCAACGGCCGATGGCCTGCTGATCAGGATATGGATACCCGGGGTGGTGCCACCGGG
>Ga0310811_10004332_pt1 | contig 17824 bp, 15 predicted proteins | sample YCmetagenome_FD_207642 | JGI IMG/M metagenome (GOLD analysis project Ga0310811, IMG submission 207642) | Soil microbial communities from experimental microcosm in Duke University, North Carolina, United States - YC | ecosystem: Engineered > Artificial ecosystem > Soil microcosm > Unclassified ...
TTCAGCTGTTCCGGAAAGGTCTTTTGAAGGCCTGGGTAGATGGTCTTCCACCAGGACAGGCTTCTTCCGATGTTATTTTCCCAGAGCCGCGACTGGGATTCGTGGATGCTGAGTGAGGCATATTCGCCCAGCGGAAGTCCGTATTCCTCCGGTGGCAGTCCCTGTTCGTACAGGGCATGACCGGTCTCGTGGATACACGACCACGTCATATGATTGAAGTCGTTCTCGTCGACGCGGGTGGTGATGCGGACGTCGAGGCTGTTGAAGTTGGTAGTGAACGGGTGTTCGGACAGGTCCTGTCTGCCTGCTTCGAAGTCGAAGCCCATCTGGCGGATCAGCTGCATGCCGAAGTCCCATTGCGCCTGTTTGGGGAAGTTGCCGTGTAGGAAGCTATCGTCTACCTGTGGCCGGCCGCCGATGGTTTGCAGCAGGTCGCGCAGAGGAGTCCTTATTTCGGAAAAGACCCTGTCGAGGAGGGCGATCGTCGCGCCTTTCTCGTACTGGTCGAGCAGGGCGTTGTAGGGATGTTGCTGGTAGCCCGCGAGCTCCGCCTCTTCTTTTTTCAGCTGGACAAGTTGTTCGAGGTCCGGCTGGAAACGGGTGAATGCATTGGCATTCCTCGCCTGCAGCCAGCTATGGAAACCGCGGGAGGTGGCCTCGCTCAGTTTGCGGATGAAGGCCGGGGTGAATTTTTTTTGTTTGTCGTAGTCTTCCAGGCTCAGGTCTACGTTGCGGCGCTGTGATTCGCCGAGGTCTCCGCGTCCGTGCAGCTCCTGCAGCAACCGGCCCAGGGAGGGATCGATAAACCATTCGTGCGCGATCTCAGAGAGCGTGGCCAGCTGACGGCCCCGGAATTCGGCGCCTTTGGGCGGAAGGTAGGTCTCCTGGTCCCACTGGAGTACGGCTGCCGAGTATTTTACGTCGGCGATCTTCTGCATGCGATCCTTATAGTCATTGTAGAGGTCTGCTGTGGACTTTGTTAAAACCATTTTAACAATTTTTCTGGCTGGGAATTTTCGAAATTAATTGCCCGACTGGACGGAGTCCAGTTAATTTGTTAGATATTTTGCGCCAAAAAAACATATTTGATGGTTTTTTTTGGTGCGCAATTCAAAATAAGCGAATTTTTCTGATTGAGTTGAATAATTTCACCGTATGAACAAGCATCGCTGCCTTTTGCCCATTGTCCTGCCATTGTTTTCGCTGCTGCTTAGCCTGGTTGTTTCCCCGGTCAGCGCCCAGAAGCTGGATTCTATGCTGAACATCTACGCAAATAATTTTCCTCAGGAGAAGGTCCATATACAGTTCGATAAAAAGATCTATTCTCCCGGGGAGACGATCTGGTTCAAGGCTTATATCTTTTCGGGGGCAGACCCGTCCCTTTACAGCAAGAACTTTTATGCAGAGCTGTCCGATGCTTCGGGGGCGATCCTGCAGCGTAAGGCGTATCCTGTCAGTGAGTCGAGCACGGCGGGCAATTTCGACCTGCCGAAGACGGTGAAGAGTGGTCATCTGCATTTCAGGGCCTATACGACCTGGATGACAAATTTCGATACGGCGTTCTATTTCGAAAAGGATATCCGCATCTTTGATAAGCAGCTGGACTCTGCCGGAGTGACGGTGACGCTGGTGCAGCGTCAGATGAAGCTGCAGTTCTTTCCCGAGGGCGGGGACCTGATAGCAGGGGTGGAAGGCACCGTTGCTTTTAAGGCGAACGACCAGTTCGGCTATCCCTTTCCCGTGAAAGGGTCTGTGGTCGACAGGGCGGGCAAGGAGGTGCTGACCTTTAACTCGGATCACGACGGGATGGGCAAGTTCCTGCTCACGATGGATAAGGATGACTCGCTGACCGCGGTATGGAAGGACGATGCGGGGGTCGAGCACCGGACGGGACTGCCCGCGGCAAAGACCAGGGGGGCGTCGCTGAGGGTGATACCCGGCAACCAGAAGGTACTGTTCTCTGTTGCGCGCGCCCAGGACGGTGGGGCGGATTTTCAGCACCTGACCATCATCGCGCATATGCACCAGCATCTGGTGTACAAGGCCAAGATCAACCTGGAAGAGAATTTTATGAGCGGGGGTACGATCCCAACGGGGCAACTGCCGTCGGGTGTGTTGCAACTGACCGTTTTTACGGCGGACATGGTGCCGGTGGCCGAGCGGGTGGTCTTTATCAACAACCATGAATTTCTTTTCAACCCGGAAATCGCGGTGACGCTGAAGGGCGTGACCAGGAGAGGGAAGAACTCGCTGACCATCGACGTCCCGGATACGCTGAAGTCGAATATGTCGCTGGCGGTCACGGATGCCACGGCCGACGGGGAGTTTCCGGGCGATGACAATATCGTATCCCGGCTGCTGCTGACCGGCGAGTTGCGGGGATATATTCACAACCCCGCTTACTATTTCTCCGGGACGGCGGATAGTCTGACCAGACAGCTGGACCTGGTGATGATGACGCACGGATGGCGCCGGCTGAAATGGGATATGCTTGCCCGTGGGCAGGTGCCGGTGATCAAAAATCCCGAACAGGACTATCTTTCCATGAAGGTGCAGGTGCTGGGTGTGGACGCCAGTAAGATCAGCAGGGACGAGTTCATGAACGTCATCATGAGCCGCAAGGATTCCAGCACGCAGATGCTGCAGATACCGCATCTGACGGGAAATAATTTTGGGGTGACGGGGCTTGTCTTTTTCGACACTGTGCGGGCCTTCTACCAGTTCAATGTCAACCGCGCCCTGTCCGACCAGGCGGCTATCACTTTCAATACGGGTCTGGTGAGAGGACAGCGCACGGCCAGGCCGCTGACGGCGGCTTTCGAAGGATGGACCGCGGAAGACTCTGCCTATCTGAGGCGCAACCGCTATATAGCGGAAGAAGTAGCGAAGGTCAAGCCGATAGACGATGCGAAAGTGAAGACCCTTGAATCGGTGACGGTAAAGGGCCGCGTGAAAAGCGAGGTTGACAAACTGGACGAAAAATATGCGTCGGGTCTTTTCAGCGGTGGGGACGCCTATAAGTTCGACCTGATCAACGATCCGCTGGCGGCCTCGCAGCTGGATATCTTTACCTATCTCCAGGGCAAGGTTGCGGGTCTGCAGATCACGCCGGGGAACGGGCCGGGCGGTACGCCGTCGCTGAGCTGGCGCGGGGGCAGGCCGCAGTTATACCTGAATGAAATGCAGGTAGATGCACAGCAGCTGCAGAGTACGCCTGTGACCGACGTCGCCATGATCAAGGTCTTCCGGCCAGGGTCGGGAGTAGGGTTTGGCGGTGGTTCGGGCGGTACGATCGCCGTATACACGAAGAAAGGAGGCGACGAGAAGAGGTCCGATCCGAATTTCAAGGGGCTGTCCAGGGCGATCCTTATCGGCTATTCGATGCCGAAGGAATTCTATGTGCCGAACTACCTGGAGAACTCTGCGCAGAATGAGACCGGTGACCTTCGGACGACCCTGTACTGGAAGCCCTATCTGTTGACGGACAGGGATAGCAAGCGCGTCAGTATCGACTTTTTCAACAATGATATTACCAAAAAACTGAGAATAGTGATGGAAGGGTTTAATGAAGACGGTAAATTGACGCATATTGAAAAGATAATTCAGTAGCGGACCCGCGGGCCGAAGTTCCAATCATAGGACTATGAAGATATCAGAGGTCATCGCACATTTGGAGGCGCTTGCGCCATTGTCCTACCAGGAGTCCTACGACAATGCGGGCTTGCTGACGGGGCGTGGTTGCTGGGAGTGTACCGGCATTCTGACCACACTCGATGCGACCGAGGCGGTGGTTGCGGAGGCTGTTTCCCGCGGGTGCAATCTCGTGGTGGCCCATCACCCCATCGTGTTTGGCGGACTGAAGAAGATCACCGGGCGTAACTATGTCGAGCGGACGGTGATCGCGGCTATCAAAAAAGATATTGCTATATACGCGATCCATACCAATCTCGACAACGTCGTCCGCGAAGGGGTGAACGGGCGGATCGCGCAGAAACTGGGTATCTCCGGCGGAAAGGCGTTGCTGCCGCGGACCGGGACCCTGCAGAAGCTCTATTGTTTTGTACCGGTGGACCATCTCGACGCGGTCCGGTCGGCGATATTTGCGGCCGGGGCCGGGCATATCGGGGGGTACAGCGAGTGTAGTTTTGGCGTAGGCGGTATCGGGACGTTCAGGGCGGGGGAGGGGACCCAGCCCTATGTGGGGCAGCAGGGTCTGCGGCATGCGGAGATGGAGGTACGCCTGGAGGCGGTCGTTCCGGCTTATCTCAGCCGGAAGGTGGTGGAGGCCATGGTCGCCGCCCATCCTTATGAGGAAGTGGCCTATGACCTGGTGCAGCTGGCCAATACCTGGTCGGGGGTCGGGTCGGGGCTGGTGGGCGAATTGGCCGTGCCGATGGAGGAGAGAGCCTTTCTGGACCTGTTGAAAAGGGAGTTCGGGGTGCCGGTGGTCCGGCATACGCCGCTGACGGGGAAGATGGTGTCGCGGGTGGCCGTTTGCGGGGGCGCTGGTAGTTTCATGATTTCCAACGCTTTATCCGCCGGAGCCAACTTTTATGTAACCTCGGATGTTAAATATCATGAGTTTTTTGACGCGGATGACCAGTTGGTCATAGCAGATATCGGGCATTTTGAGAGCGAGCAATTCACTGTTGACTTGCTTTTTGAGGTTTTGCGGGAAAAATTTAGTAATTTTGCGGTCCTTAAATCGGGGATCAAAACGAATCCGGTTAATTATTACTGAGCCGCTGGCGGCGGCTCGGCCGAAGGCCAATTAAAAGACTCATTTAGCGGACCCGGGCTAAATTGAGATAGGAGACCGGGTCGCTAAAATAAACTTATGTCAAACGTAAAAGAATTCTCTGTTGAGGAAAAGCTCACATCACTTGTGACCCTCCAAAAAATTGAATCGAAGTTAGACGAGTACAAGATCCTGAAGGGCGAACTTCCGATGGAAGTCAGTGACCTGGAAGACGAGATCCAGGGTCTGCACGCTCGTCAGACCCGGGTGGAAGAGGAGATCAATGGGATCCAGGAATTCATCAATCAAAAGAAGGAAGCGATCAAGGAAGCCGATACCCTGATCAAGAAATACGACAAACAGAGCCAGAACGTAAAGAACAGCCGCGAGTTTGAAGCGATCAACAAAGAGATCGAGATGCAGCAGCTGGAAGTCAAGCTGGCCGAGAAACATATCAAGGACGCCAATGAGGAGATCGCCGAGAAGGTGCAGCTGCTCGAGAAGGCCAAGAAGAACATCGGCACGAAAGAGTCTGTTCTGAAGAACAAGAAGGATGAGCTGGACAAGATCATCGCTACTACCGAAAAGGAAGAAAAGCATTTTACAAAGCTTTCCACCGATGCGAGAGAGAAGGTAGAGTCCCGGCTGCTGCATTCCTATGACCGCATCCGCGGCAACTACCGGAATGGTCTGGCCGTAGTACCCGTGCTGAGAGACGCCTGCGGCGGCTGCTTCAACGCAATCCCGCCACAGCGCCAGAGCGAGATCCGTCAGCGGAAGAAGATCATCGTGTGTGAGAACTGTGGTCGTATCCTTGTCGACAACGAACTGAATGACTCTATTGAAGTTAAATAGATTGTATCGGGTGAATTTTTTTAAAAGGCGTTCTACTACTGAACGCCTTTTATTTTGCCTGGTCCTTACCGGTGGCCTTTTGCTGTCGTTGCCGGGGTTTGGGGGGATTGGCGGGCCTCCCGCCGGTTCGCCGAAGCATTTCGATCTTAGTCCCGGCTGTCGCCAGGCCTACCAGGCCATTATCCAGCTGCGGCTGGAAGAAGGCGGGCGGCTGCTCGAGCAGGAGAAGCGCCGGGACCCGTCCAATCTCATTCCTTATTTTCTCGACAACTACGTCGATTTTTTTCAGCTGTTCTTCAATGAAGACCCCGTATTGTATCAGGCGGCCCGCGACCGGCTGGACGCGCGGATCGAGCTGATGAGCGAGGGGCCGGAATCCTCGCCCTTTAGTCTGTTCACGAGGAGCATCATTCATTTTCAGTGGGCTGCTATCCGGATCAAATTCGGCAGCAACTGGGACGCAGGCTGGGAGTTCAGGAGATCGTTCATCCAGAGCCGGGAGTGTGAAAAGAAGTTCCCTGATTTTGGACCGGCGAAGATGCTCAGCGGGGCTATGCAGGTCGTGGCAGGGACGATACCCGATGGATACAAATGGCTGAGCAATCTGCTGGGGATAAGGGGAAACGTTGCGGGCGGAATGGCGCAGCTGGAAAAGTTCCTGGCGATGGAAGGTCAGGCGGCGGAGCTGTATCGGGATGAGGCGATCTTTTACTATCTCTATTTACAGTTCTATATTGAGAACAAGCACGAAGAAGTGTTTCAGTTCATCCGGCAGCACCGGCTGGACGTGAAGAATAATCATCTTTTTACTTATCTGTACGCCAACCTTTGCATCAACGATCACCGGTCGGCGATGGCGGAGCAGATCATCTCGCAGATGAATGACGGACCTGGTTATATGGACATGCCGGTCTGGGACCTGGAGATGGGTTATGCCAGGCTGAACCATCTGGAGCCGTCAGCGGCGGCCTGCCTGGGACGCTATCTGCAGCGGTTCAGGGGCCGGTTCTATGTAAAGGACGCGCTGGAAAAGCTGGGCTGGTCTTACTATCTGAGCGGAGAAATGCAGAAGGCGGACAGCTGCCGGATGCTGGTGATGCAGCGGGGCTCGGCGGAGGCGGACGCCGACAAGCAGGCGTTGAAGAATGCGCGCATCGGGAAGTGGCCGGACAAAAGGCTGTTGCGGGCCAGACTGCTGAGCGACGGCGGATACTATTCCGAGGCGCTGCCTTCGCTGGAGGGAATGAGCAGTTCGGACCTGGCCTCTCCGGAGGATAAATGTGAACTGGCCTACAGGCTGGCGCGTATCTATGACGGACTGGGGAGAAGTGATGAGGCGATCGGGGCCTATCTGACGGCGATCAAGACCGGAGAGCATTTAAAAGAATATTACGCTGCCCGGGCGGCACTGCAGACCGGGTATATCTATGAGCAGCGGGGGGATAAGGGCCGGGCGGTGGCTTTTTTTCAGAAGTGTTTGTCGCTGAAGGATCACGACTATAAGAATTCGCTGGACCAGCGCGCCAAGGCGGGGATCGCGAGGTGCAAGGGGGAATGAGGGGGCGGGTGTGGGAATTTTGTGCGGTACAGAATGGGCTAAATCGTTAATTTGCCGTCGTCTTATGTTACAAAGTATCCATATTCAGAATTACGCCATTATCGACGAGCTAAGTATTCAGTTCTCGCACCGGATGAATGTCATTACGGGTGAAACGGGGGCTGGTAAGTCCATCCTGATGGGAGCTTTGTCGCTGATCCTCGGAGACAGGGCCGATACGGCCGTGCTGCTTCAGCGGGACAAGAAATGTGTGGTCGAAGGGAGTTTTGGGGTTAAGGGGAAGAAGGAGGTGCTGGCTTTTTTTGCGGAGAGCGAGCTGGACGTGGAAGAAGAAGTGGTGATCCGCCGGGAGATAGCGCCAACGGGCAAGTCGAGGGCATTCGTGAACGATACGCCCGTCAACCTGGAGCAACTGAGGAAGCTGAGCTCGCTGCTGGTTGATCTTCACCGCCAGTTCGATACCCTCGAGCTGGGCGAATCCGACTTTCAACGGGAGGTGTTGGATGCGCTCGCAGGTCAGGGGACGGCGCTTGAGGAATACCGGAATATCTACCGGACATGGCAGTCTGCGGTGAGGGAACTGGCAACCCTGCAGGCGCAGAAGGCTCAGTTCAATAAGGAGTTCGACTATAATAAATTTCTTTTCGACGAATTGAGTGAGGCCGGCTGGAAGGACAACGAGCTGGAGGAGCTGGATCAGGAGCTTAAGCTGCTGAACAATTCAGAGGGTATCAAGAACGCGTTGTCGAAGGTATACAATGACCTGAAGGAAGGCGAGCAACCCATGGTACAGCAGTTGAAGGCGCTGCAGCATTCGCTTCATCAGTATGCGGCGTTCCATCCGGAACTGAAGGGCCTCGCCGACAGGATATCTTCCGTACAGATCGAATTGCAGGATATTGCCGGGGATGTCGAAAGGGTCAATGAGGACGTGGGCTATGATCCGCGTCGCATCGAAGAGATCAACGAACGGCTGTCCACGGGCTACAAGCTACTAAAGAAACACGGTGTGCATACGACGTCCGAGCTGCTGGAGATATTCCGGCGGCTGGAGGAGAAGCTGAAGGACTCCCTTCAGGCGGATGAGAGCATCGCGGCAGGAGAGAAGGAGGTCGGCCGGCTTTTGCAGGAGGTGAAGAAGAAGGCGGCAGCCCTGTCCAAAGCGCGTCAGGCACAGGTTGAGCCGCTGGAGCAGCAGGTCAATAAATTGCTGAAGCAGGTAGGGATGCCCAATGCCCGGCTGAAGGTGCAGGTGCAGAACGCGGAGCTGAATGCCTTTGGGATGGACGATATTCAATTCCTGTTCGACGCCAATAAAAGCAATCGCTTCGAGCCTATCCGCAAAGTGGCGTCCGGCGGCGAGCTGAGCCGGCTGATGTTGTGTATCAAGTCGCTCGTTGCGGAGTCGATCGATCTGGCCACCCTCATCTTCGACGAGATCGATACCGGTATCTCCGGGGAGGCGGCGAAGCAGGTCGGGATCATCCTGAAGAATCTGGCCAAAAAGAGGCAGGTCATCTGTATCACGCACCAGCCGCAGATAGCGGGCAAGGCCGATGCGCACTATTTTGTATACAAGCAGGTGAAGGGAGATGCGATCAAGACGAATATCCGGCTGCTGAACCAGGAGGAGCGTATCACGGCCATCGCCCAGATGCTCAGTGGGGAGAAGCCTACGGCCGCGGCGCTTGAGAATGCGAGGGAGATGGTTATGCAATAACACTATGAGACTTCGATCGCTACTTATTTTATTGATCATTATTGCGGCGTTGGTTCCATTCTACTATCTCAACAGGTGGTTGCAGCGGGTGATCAGGCCGCGGGAGGCGGCGGTACGGTTCTTCCTTTTTATTTTTGCGAATTTCCTGCTGATCATCATCTATACCGTCCTGATAGTGGGCATCGTGGTGCGGTTGTTTGGGCAATAATTTGTTATTTTGCGGGACTAATTAAAAATTCAATCTATGTCATACAACCTGTTAAAAGGGAAAAAGGGGATCATTTTTGGCGCGCTGGATGAGAAGTCCATCGCGTGGAGGACGGCTTTGCGTTGTCATGAGGAAGGGGCGCAGCTGGTGCTGTCGAATGCGCCGGTGGCGTTGCGGATGGGGGAGATCAACAAGCTGTCTGAGGCGGTGAAGGCGCCGGTTATCGGGGCCGACGTGACCAATATGGATGACCTGAAGAAGCTGTTCGAAGAGTCGATGAAACATTTTGGCGGGCCGGTCGATTTTGTCCTGCATTCCATCGGAATGGGGCTGAATGTGCGGAAGGGTAAACACTATGTGGAGATGGACTATGAATGGAACAAGAAGACACTGGATATATCGGCCATGTCGCTGCACCGGGTGCTGAGGACGGCCTGGGATATGGATGCCCTGTCGGAGGGCGCCAGCGTGGTGGCGTTGACGTATATCGCCGCACAGCGGGTATTTCCTGACTACAATGAGATGGCGGATGCGAAGGCGCTGCTCGAGAGCGTGACCCGCAGCTTTGGCTATCACTATGGCGTGCGGAAGAAGGTAAGGGTCAATACGGTCAGCCAGTCTCCCACGCGGACGACGGCGGGCAGCGGGGTAAAGGGTTTTGACGGCTTTATCAATTTTGCGGAGAAGATGAGCCCGCTGGGGAATGCGTCGGCGGACGAGTGCGCGGACTATTGCGTGACCCTGTTCAGCGATCTGACGAAGATGGTGACGATGCAGAATCTATTCCATGACGGAGGATATTCCACCACCGGGGTTACGGGAGCGGTGATCGATCAGATGGAGAAGTAAAGCGGGTAGCCGTTAACGATATGAAAAAAAGCGCTTTTTGGGAGCGCTTTTTTTATTTTAAGGTATTGATAATCAGTATTCGTCTTCGTTAAAAAAGAAATCCTCCTGAGACGGATAATCCGGCCAGATGTCGTCGATGCCTTCGTATATCTCCCCTTCGTCTTCCAGCTCCTGCAAATTCTCTACAACTTCGATGGGGGCACCGGAACGAATAGCGTAGTCGATCAGTTCATCCTTAGTAGCCGGCCAGGGGGCGTCTTCGAGGTAGCTGGCTAATTCAAGTGTCCAAAACATCTTCTTAATTTTTCGCAAAAGTAATTGTAAATCCGAAACCACCAAATACCGTTTGAAAAAACCTTTTTCCCCCGGTCCGGCCGGGATTTTTCCAAATTTATTCCCCTGATATGGGCCCTAACGTGTAGGTTTGCGGTGAACTGTAACGACGTTTCACAACTTAATAGTATGTTAACAGCCAAGAGAATAGAGAAATATTACGGTAACCTGCATGTATTGAAAGGGGTGGATGTTTCGATAGAAAGAGGCGAGATCGTGAGCATTGTGGGGCCTTCCGGTTCTGGGAAAAGTACCTTACTGCATATACTGGGCACCCTGGATGAAGCGGCAAAAGGAGAGATCTTTTTACGGGATAAGAAGATCCATGACCTGAAGGGACGCCCGCTGGCTGACTTCCGTAATCGTCATATCGGGTTCGTATTTCAATTCCATCATTTGCTGCCGGAGTTCAGTGCGCTGGAAAATGTTTGTATCCCCGGCTGGATCGCGGGCAGGAAACGGCGGGAGGTCGAGGACAGGGCGCGGCAGTTGCTGGAGACACTGAGGGTCGGGCACCGGGTGGAGAATAAGCCGGGCGCTTTGTCCGGCGGGGAGCAGCAGCGGGTGGCGGTGGCCAGGGCGCTGATCAATAATCCGGATATCGTTTTTGCGGACGAGCCTACGGGCAATCTGGATACCGCGAATGCGAAAGAGCTGCATCAGCTGTTCTTTGACCTGAGGGGACAGTTCAAACAGACATTTTTGATCGTGACGCATAATGAGGAGCTGGCTACGATGAGCGACCGGGTCCTGCACATGAAGGATGGGTTGATCACGCAGGGGTAGGGGGTTGCCGGCCTGGGGGCCGGAGCGCGCAGGTCGGGTGTGGCGCGGGTGTTCGGATGAGGGCCCGGGTGAGGCGCAGCGACGGTATCAGACCCGGGGCTTCCAGGGGATCTCGGGGGTGTTGAGGACGTGGGCGGCGTAGCGGGACAATTGAAAAAAGTAGTCGCTGAGGCGATTGAGATAGCGGATGACGATGGGTTCGACGTGCAACTGTTCTTCCTGGAGGCGGACGCAGGTGCGCTCGGCGCGGCGGCAGACGGTGCGTGCGATATGGGCGGTGGAGACGGCGACGTGGCCTCCCGGCAGGAGGAATGAACGCATGGGGGGAAGGACCTCATCCATCCGGTCGATCTCTTTTTCGAGGGCGGCGATATCTTCTTCTTTAAGATCGGGGATCTTTAGTTTGGGTTCTTTTTCCGGGTCGCAGGCGAGGGACGAGCCGATAGTGAAAAGACGGTCCTGGACCTCCCGGAGGAGGGAGATCACGTCAACAAAAAGGGGGGAGGGACCCGCAAGGTCCAGCTGATCGCCGAGCAGACCGACAAAAGAATTCAGTTCGTCCACCGTCCCATAGGATTCGATACGCAGATGACTTTTGGGGACTTTGGTGCCGCCTATCAGAGAGGTTGAACCCTTGTCTCCCGTTTTTGTATATATGCGCATAGCCATGGTGGAATGGGATTGATTTGAGAATGAGGACGGCCTAAGGGGCGACAGTTTCGGCGACGCGTCTGCGGTCGCTTTCAATGAGCCCGTCGCGCAGCCGCACGACCCGGTGGGCATAAGCAGCAATATCTTCTTCATGGGTGACGAGCACTACCGTATTACCGGCGGCCTGTATGCTCGTAAAGATATCCATAATTTCCATGGAAGTTTTAGAGTCGAGGTTGCCCGTGGGCTCGTCCGCAAGGATCAGCGAGGGGTTGTTGATAAGGGCGCGGGCGATGGCGACGCGCTGGCTCTGGCCGCCGGACAGCTCGTTGGGCTTGTGGTGGCTGCGGTCAGCCAGACTCACTTTTTCGAGGACGGCGAGGGCCCTTTCGTGGCGTTCCTTGCGGGGTACTCCCGCATAGACGAGGGGGAGGGCGACGTTCTCGGCGGCGGTCAGGCGGGGAAGCAGGTTAAACTGCTGGAAGACAAAGCCGATCTCGATATTGCGGACGTCGGCCAGACTGTCGTCGGGCATTTTACTGACGTCCTGTCCGTTGAGGATATAACGGCCGGCCGTAGGTGTATCCAGGCAGCCCAGTATATTCATCAGCGTGCTCTTTCCGGACCCGGAGGGACCCATCAGGGCGACGTATTCATTTTTGAAGATGTCGAGGGATACTCCTTTCAGGACGGGGAGTTCCTGTTTACCCATGAAATAGCTCTTCCGGATGTCCTGAAGGTTGATGATCGGGACCCCCGCACGGGCAGAGGGACTATTCACAGGAGAAGTGTTTACAGGCGTTGGGTTCATAGGTCAGCGATTCATGATTTGCGGATGACTTTCGGGACGTTGAAATAGACGCCGTCGGTCGCGGGCGCAGCGGACAGGGCTTCTTCCCGGCTGACGGAGCCTTGCGGAAGGTCTTCCCGCAGGACGTTGATTTCCGGGCTCATATGTAAGAGAGGTTCGACACCCGTGGTATCGAGTTCGCCCAATTTTTCAACGAAATGGATCATTCGCTGAAGGTCCTTCTTTATCTCTTCCTTTTCCTTTGCGTTGAACTCCAGTCGCGCCAGATTGGAAAGATTTTCTATCAGTGCATCATTGACTTCCATGCGGAGGTGCTTTGGGGTAAAAATAACTTATCTTCGCCGTTCTTATGGAAAAAAAGCATGAAATCGTTATGAGCGGCATCCGGCCGACGGGATTCCTGCACCTGGGCAACTATTTTGGCGCGGTGAGGAACTACGTCCGGATGCAGGACTCCTATAACTGTTATTTTATGGTGGCCGATCTGCATGCTCTGACGACGCTCAATGAGACTAAGGACCTGAAGGGCCATGTGCGGCGGGTGATGGCTGAGAATATAGCCAGCGGCGTAGACCCTGACAAGGTGGCTTTTTACTGTCAGAGCCATGTTCCAGAGACCGAAGAGCTGTATCTTTTTCTGAATATGCTGGCTTATAAAGGCGAACTGGAGAAGACTCCCACGTTCAAGGATAAGGTCCGGCTGCAGCCCAATAATGTAAATGCGGGTCTGCTGACCTACCCGGTGCTGATGGCAGCGGATATCCTGCTGCACAGGGCCACGCTCGTCCCTGTCGGTAAGGACCAGGAACAGCACCTGGAAATAGCCCGGGATTTTGCCAACCGTTTCAATCAGCGGTATGGCCAGGTATTTCCCGAGCCCTTTGCGTTCAATTTCGGGGAAGAGCTGGTCAAGGTGCCCAGTCTCGATGGGGCGGGGAAGATGAGCAAGAGCGAGAACCAGATGGCTACACTGTACCTTGCGGACGACGACGAGACCATCCGAAAGAAGGTCAGCAAGGCTAAGACCGAAAGTGGTGGGGTGCCGGGCGCGCCGATGCCGGATTCCGTAGCCAATCTTTTCCTTCTGTTGCGTCTGGCCTGCGGGGAAGACGTCGCGAAGAAGTATGAAGCAGACTATCAGGCGGGGACTATTCGTTATGGTGATATGAAAAAAGAGCTGGCGGAGGGTATGGTGAAATTTATCGCACCGATAAGGGAAAAGGCGGAAGCCATCCAAAATGACGATACCTATCTGCGCCGGATCATGGAGCAGGGGTCGGAGAAGGCGAGGGCCAGTGCTGCGGTAACTATTCAACTGGCGAAGGAGGCGATCGGTCTTAAATACTACTAACAACTTGCTGAACAAAACACCATGGTAAAGAATAAGAAGCCTAAGCATATCGCGGTAGCCGGCAATATCGGCGCCGGGAAGACGACGTTGACGGAGATGCTGAGCAAGCACTATCGCTGGATACCCCAGTTCGAGGACGTCGATCATAACCCTTATCTGAATGATTTTTACGAGGACATGCCCCGCTGGTCCTTCAACCTGCAGATATTCTTTCTGAACAGCCGTCTGAACCAGTTGCTGGAGATACATACCGGTACGGAAACGGTGATACAGGACCGCACCATCTACGAAGACGCTCATATCTTCGCGCCCAACCTGCACGAGATGGGCCTGATGAGCAAGAGGGACTACAACAACTATTTCCAGTTCTTCCAGACCCTGAAGCGGATGGTCCAGCCGCCGGACCTGCTGATCTATCTCCAGGCGTCGGTGCCCACGCTGGTGGCGCAGATACAAAAACGTGGGAGGGAGTATGAAGAGAATATCCGTCTTGACTATCTGAAACGGCTGAACGATTTTTATAACAAGTGGATCGAAGGATACAAGGAAGGTCCGTTGCTGATCATCGATATCGACAAGAATAAGTTTCCGGAGAATGAAGAGCATCTGGGGGAGATCATCACGAGGATCGATTCGCAGCTGTATGGACTTTTTTAAGTGGGGGAGCCTGGGGGGAAATAAAAAACCCCATCAGGGATGATGGAGTTAGTTTTGGCAAACAATCGAAGACTACAATTGTCGATTGTGACGCCAAGTTCTGGAAAATCTTTTTAATTTAAAAAAGTTTTTTAACCTTTTTTTCATTTTTAATGTGCCGCCCGGCCTGCGCCGGGCGGCTTTTTTATGATTTGGACCCCGGGGAAGGGGGTGATCGACCCGGGTTGGGAGACTAGCGGGTCGCGCCCGGCCCTGGGGCGGCGGCAAGGATCCCGGGGCTCACGCCGGAGGCGTATTTTTCAAAATTGGTTATGAACCAGCCGGCTACCTTGTCGGCCATCGCGTCGTAGGCGGCGGTATCGGGCCAGGTCTGGCGCGGGTTCAGCAGCTCGCCGGGCACGCCGGGGCAGCTGAGGGGCATGGCCACGCCAAAAACGGGGTGCGCACGGTATTCCAGGTCATCCAGCGCATTTTCCAGCACGGCTGTGATCATCGCCCTGGTATAGGCCAGGTTGATCCTGCTGCCTTTGCCGAAGGGGCCGCCGGACCAGCCGGTATTGATCATCCATACCTTTACGCCCTGCTGTCTGATCTTTGCACCAAGAAGCTCGGCATAGCGGCCGGGATGCAGGGGCAGGAAGGGGGCGCCGAAACAGGCGCTGAAGGTAGGTTTGGGTTCGGTGATACCCGTCTCCGTACCGGCCACCTTGGCGGTATAGCCGGAAATGAACTGGTACATGGCCTGGTCGGGCGTGAGCCGGGAGATGGGCGGCAGCACGCCGTATGCGTCGCAGGTCAGGAAGAAGATGTTCTTTGGTGTAGGGCCGGCCGAGGGTTCGAGGGAATTGCCGATATAGGACAGGGGATAGGAGACCCGGGTATTTTCGGTGACCGAGCCGTCCTCGAAATTAATGCGGTTGGTGCCGGTGAAGAACTTTACATTCTCCACCAGGGCGCCGGGCCGGATGGCGTGGTAGATCTCGGGTTCCCTGTCCTCTTTCAGATTGATACATTTGGCATAGCAGCCGCCTTCAAAATTGAAAATATTGTCGGCGGTCCAGCCGTGTTCGTCGTCGCCGATAAGGAGTCTCGAGGGGTCGGCGCTGAGGGTCGTTTTGCCGGTGCCGCTGAGTCCGAAGAAGATGGCCGTGTCTCCGTCTGCGCCTTTGTTGGCCGAGCAGTGCATGCTCAATACTTTTTTTTCGCGGGGCAGGATGAAATTGAGGATGGAGAAAATGCTCTTCTTGATCTCTCCGGTATAGCCGGTGCCGGCCAGCAGGATCAGCCGGTGGCGGAAGGATATCGCTACGGCATTCGGGCTGCGGGTGCCGCAGCGTGCGGCGTCCAGCTGCAGACCGGGTGCAAAGAGTATCTGCCAGTCGGGTGTAAAATTATCCAGCTCGTCTTCGGTGGGCCGGAGGAACATGTTATGCGCAAAGAGGTTGGCGGAAGCGCTCTCGGTGACCACGCGGACATTGAGCCGGTGACGGGGATCGGCGCAGACATAGCAGTCGCGGACCCAGACCTCGGGCAGCTGGTTCAGCCAGTCGCGGATGGAGGCGAAGAAAACGTCGAAATGGTGTTCCTCCATTGGCTGGTTGAAGTCATTCCAGTGCACGGCGTCTGCCGTCGTCTCGTCCTTCACGATATACCGGTCTTTGGGGCTGCGGCCGGTAAAGGTCCCTGTCTGGATGACGAGGGCGCCGGTGTCATTGAGTTCGCCTTCCCCTCTATGGAGACTTTGCCTGACGAGCTCGGCCGGCGGTAACTGATAGTGGAGTTTGTCTGCGATGTATAAACCAAGCTTGGCCAGGCGGTCGGCCGGGGCTGCAATAACAGGTACTGACATAGAGAGCAATCGTTTGTTTGGGACAAAGCTAAAATTAAATTATTCATTAGCATGCCGGAAACAGATGGTTAAATTAGAAATTATCAAATTTGGGGTACCATTGGTTAAAATATTGCCAAACTAACAACTGTTAGTTTAAGTGGTTTTTTGGGAAACGGGGGAATTAATGATCAATCCATAAATTTGTTGGCCCCGGGGGGCGGACAGGAGGGTCTGGCCGGGGAGTGATTTTCCGGGACGCCGGGGGACGAAGACCTAAATTTGAGTATGAGATATTTTCCAGTATTACCAGAGCTATTTACTGCAAACCGATCGCGTTTTGTCCAGGCTATGGAGCCCGGCTCGATCGCCATTTTTGTGAGCAACGACGAAATGCCGGCCAACGGCGACGCGCACTATGCTTTCCGGCAGAACAGCGATCTGTTCTGGTTGTCCGGGATCACTCAGGAGGACAGTATGGTCGTGCTTTTCCCGGATCATCCTGATCCCAGGTACCGGGAAGTGCTGGTGCTTGTCCGGCCGAACGAACTGAAGGAAAAATGGGATGGCCGGCGGCTGCGGGCTGAGGAGGCAAAGAAAGTTTCCGGCATCGGCACGGTAGTCTGGCTGGACGCTCTCGATGGTCTGTTGCAGCAGTGGGTACACCTGGCGGATACCATCTATCTCGACTCCAACGAGAACGATCGCAAAGGCGGGCCGGTGATCACCCGCGAATACCGTTACATCCACGAGATGAAGGAAAAATACCCTCTGCACAATTATCGCCGCAGCGCGAAGGTCCTGCGTGAGCTGAGGGCTGTGAAGACGGCGCTGGAGGTCTCGCAGATGCAGGAGGCGGCGGACATTACCGGCGCCACCTTTCTGGAGGTGCTTGGAATGATGAGACCGGGAGTAATGGAGTACGAGATAGAGGCGGAGATATACAGGGGATTCCTGTCACGCCGGAGTTCAGGGCCTGCCTACAGCAGCATCATTGCGAGCGGCGACCGGGCGAGGACCCTGCACTATATCAGCAACGATCAGGAGTGTAAGGAGGGCGAGCTCGTGCTGATGGATTTTGGCGCAGAGTACGGAGGGTATTGCGCCGACCTGACGCGGACCGTACCGGTGAGCGGAAAGTTTACCAAAAGGCAGAAGGAGGTATACAATGCCTGTCTGGACCTTCACCGTTTTGCAAAGAGCTTGTTAAAACCTGGGATCAGTCTGGCTGATTATCACAAACGAATGGGGGAAGAGGCGAACAAAGCGTTTGTACGTATAGGGTTGTTGAGTGAGTCTGACGTCAGGAACCAGACACCCGAAAGTCCGGCTTATTTCAAATACATGTATCACGGCGTTTCGCATCATCTGGGTATCGACGTACACGACCTGGGACCGCGCAACGAGCCGTTGAAGGAAGGGATGGTGCTGACCGTCGAGCCTGGTATCTATATCGGGGAAGAGCAGCTGGGTATCCGA
>Ga0310811_10004333_pt1 | contig 17823 bp, 15 predicted proteins | sample YCmetagenome_FD_207642 | JGI IMG/M metagenome (GOLD analysis project Ga0310811, IMG submission 207642) | Soil microbial communities from experimental microcosm in Duke University, North Carolina, United States - YC | ecosystem: Engineered > Artificial ecosystem > Soil microcosm > Unclassified ...
GAACTCGCCGGGCGCGATGCGCAGCGTGGTGTCCTTGACCGCCGTGTAGCGCTGCGCGCGGATGTCGCGTGCGGCGAACGTGCAGGTGATGTTTTCGAGCGCCAGAGCGGCAACGGTCATCGTTCGGCTCGCTTCTTCGAAGATCGGTTTCGGGAGGGGTGTTGGTGTGGCGCGCGTGGGCGAGGCGTTCGCGTTGCGCTTCACGCCCGCGTTTCATGTCCGCGCTCTACGCCCGGTTTACGCCCGCTTCACACCTTCACGGTGGTCAGCGCTTTCTTCACGAAGTCGTTGGTCCACGTCTTCGACAGATCGATCGGCTTACCTTGCACATTTGCATCGAATGCCTGCAACGTCTTCAGCGACGTCGCGGGACCATCCGCGGGCATCAGGCCGTCAGGCGACATCGCTTCCTTCACATGCTGCCACGCATCCAGATACACCGCGCGGTCACCGAGCAGATAGCCTTCCGGCACCGTGTTGATCAGCTCGCTGCCAGTCGACGCCTGCAGCCACTTGAGCGCGCGCACCATCGCGTTGGTCAGCGCCTGTGTGGTGTTCGGGTTCTTCGTGATGAAGCTTTGCGACGCATACAGGCAGCCTGCCGGCATGTCGCCGCCGAACACGCTGCGCGTATCGGCGAGCGTGCGCGTGTCCGACACGACGCGGATCTCGCCCGTGCGTTCGAGCTTGGTCATCACGGGATCGAGATTGGCGATCGCGTCGATCTGTCCGGACTGCAGCGCGGCGATCGCGCCCGCGCCCGCACCCACGCCGATGAACGCGACGTCTTTCGCGCTCAGCCCTGCCTTCGCGAGCACGAAGCTCGCCATGATCGAGGTCGACGAACCCGGCGCGGTCACGCCGATCTTCTTGCCCTTCAGATCGGCGATCGACTTGTAGTTCGGCATGGTCTTCTTCGACACCGCCAGCACGATCTGCGGCGCGCGCCCTTGCAGCACGAATTCGCGGAACATCTGCTTCTGCGCCTGCAACAGCAGCGTGTGCTCAAACGCGCCAGAGACCACATCCGCGCTGCCGCCGACCGCCGCCTTCAACGCTTGCGAGCCGCCGGCGAAATCCGAGATCTCGACTTCGAGCCCTTCGTCCTTGAAGTAATTGCGACGCTCGGCAATGGTGAGCGGCAGGTAATAGAACAGGTTCTTGCCGCCGACCGCGATCGCCACCTTGGTGGTTTCAGGTTTGCCCTGCGCGAAAGCGAGCGGCGCGGCCGCGAGCGTGGCGCCTGCGAGCGCGGCGCCACCGGCGAGAAAGGTTCTGCGTTGCATGGTCTGTCGTCTCCAAACTTTTGTTGTCCGGCTTTTTTTCAGCTTTCTTTTAGCTTGTTTTGCAGCTGTTTTATCGCTGCTCTGTTTTTTGCCGCGGCGCTAGTGGGCGCCGCGCTAGTGGGCGCCGCGCTTCACACGATCTGTTGCGCGTGCAACCGTGCGATGTGCCCTGCATCATAACCTAGCGATTGCAGGACTTCATCGGTATGTTCACCCAGTTCGGGACCGAGCCAGCGCGTCTCGCCGGGCGTTGCCGATAGCTTCGGTGTGACCGCCGGCAGCGTGATTTCCTGGCCGTCCTGCCACTTGAAGCGCTGAATCATCTGGCGCGCGATGAACTGCGGATCGGTGAACATGTCCGCCACGCTGTAGATGCGGCCAACCGGCACGTCGGCCGCATTCAGCACCGCGAGCGCCTCGTCGATGGTGCGCGTGGCGAGCCACGCGGCGATCGCGCCGTCGATTTCCTGGGTGCGCGGCACACGTCCGTCGTTATGCGCGAGCCCCGGATCGTTCGCGAGATCGTCGCGCTCGATCGCCACCATCAGACGCTTGAAGATCGGATCGCTATTGCCGCCGATCACGATGCTGCCGTCGCGGCACGGATAGGTGTTCGACGGCACGATGCCCGGCAGCGATGCGCCGGTGCGCTCGCGCACCATGCCGTACACGCCGTACTCGGGCACCACGCTTTCCATCATGTTGAAAACGGCCTCGTACAGCGCGACGTCGACGACCTGCCCCTTGCCGCCGTTCACCTGCTTGTGATGCAGGGCCATCAGCGCGCCGATCACGCCGTGCAACGCGGCGATCGAATCGCCGATCGAAATGCCGATGCGTGGCGGCGGCAAATCCGGGTAGCCGGTGATATGGCGCAAGCCGCCCATTGATTCGGCGATCGCGCCGAAGCCGGGCCGGTCGCGATACGGGCCGCTCTGGCCGTAGCCGGATAAACGCACCATCACGAGGCCGGGGTTTTCCGCGGACAGCACGTCGTAACCGAGCCCAAGTTTTTCCAGCAAACCCGGCCGGAAATTTTCGACGACGATATCCGCTTCTTTCGCCAGACGCCGCACGATCTCCTTGCCCTCTTCGGCTTTCAGATTGATCGTGACGGACTTTTTGTTGCGCGCCTGCACGGCCCACCACAGCGACGTGCCGCCGACTTCCGGATACAGCTTGCGCCATTTGCGCAGCGGGTCGCCGCCTTTGGGGTCTTCGATCTTGATGACGTCGGCGCCGAACTCGCCGAGAAAACGCGCGGCGAACGGCCCGGCGATCAGCGTGCCGAGTTCCAGCACCTTGACGCCGGCGAGCGGGCCTTGGGGCGCGGCGCTCGCGCCTGATTCAGGGGTGGCGCTCATGGGTCTCCTTGTTTCTGGTCTTGACGTGGGCGGTCGTGACGTATCGGGTCCGGATGTGCGCGGCGGTCTGCTCAGCCGCCTGCCGACGCCGCGCTACATCGAACGGCGGTCGAGCATCGCGCGGGCGATCGTGCCGGCGTCGACATACTCGAGTTCGCCGCCCACCGGCACACCGCGCGCGAGACGTGTAACGGCGAGACCGCGCGCCTTGAGCGTCTGCCCGAGGTAATGCGCGGTGGCCTCGCCTTCGTTGGTGAAATTGGTCGCGAGCACGACTTCCTTGACGACGCCATCCGACGCGCGCTTGACCAGCCGGTCGAAATGGATCTCCTTCGGGCCGATGCCGTCGAGCGGACTCAGCCGCCCCATCAGCACGAAATAGAGGCCGCGATAGGTCATGGTCTGTTCGAGCATGATCTGGTCGGCAGGGGTTTCGACGACACATAGCAGCGTCGGGTCGCGCTCGTCATCGAGGCACACTTCGCAGATCTGCGCTTCGGTAAAGGTGTTGCACTTCTCGCAGTGCTGCAGATGCTCGGTCGCGAACAGCAGCGAGCGGCCGAGTTTCTCGGCGCCCTCGCGGTCGTGCTGCATCAGGTGATACGCCATGCGTTGCGCGGACTTCGGCCCGACTCCGGGCAGCGCGCGCAGCGCTTCGACGAGCGCCGACAAAGCGGAAGGTTGTTTCATGCGGATCGGCGTCGAAGTGTGTAGTGCCCGTTCAGGCGGGTGGCGATGGGGCGGGTTCGGTCAGGCAAATGTCGGCGTCGCTGCGGCTGCGGCGTGAATACCTGCGTTTACCGGGCAGTTCGGGCTGGCGTGAAGCGGCACGAACTGAAGCGAATGGGAATGCACGTGCAGGTAGCGCGATGCGTTCGAGCCGCGCATTCCATTCGCGAGCCCGGCCGGCGCGTTCCGCTCACGCCACGGCGACGGCCGCCGCGGCGCTCGCCCACCTCGCGGCGTGGTTCAGAACGGCAGCTTGAAGCCCGGCGGCAGCGGCAGGCCCGAGGTCATGCCACCCATCTTTTCCTGGGCGGTGGCTTCGGCCTTGCGCACGGCGTCGTTGAACGCGGCGGCGACGAGGTCTTCCAGCATGTCCTTGTCGTCGGCAAGCAGGCTCGGGTCGATCGACACGCGGCGCACGTCGTTCTTGCAGGTCATCGTCACCTTCACGAGACCGGCGCCCGACTGCCCCTCGACTTCGATCTGCGCGAGTTGCTCCTGCATCTTCTTCATGTTTTCCTGCATCTGCTGGGCTTGCTTCATCAGCCCGGCGAGTTGGCCTTTCATCATGGACATGCTCCTTCTTGATAGCGTGAAATCTGGAAATCAGGCGCGCTAGAGCGGATAACGCGGCGAATCAGTGGACCGACGACGCGCCGTTCGCGGCGGCGTCCGGGGTAATCGGGCGAATCGAGCCGGGCACGATGCTCGCGCCGAACTCGCGGATCAGCGACTGCACAAACGGATCGGCGCCGATCTCGCGCTCCGCATCCTGCTGACGCTGCGCGCGCAGCGCGGCGTCGTGCGCGGCAGCGGTGCGGCGCGCCGCACCGACTTCGACCAGCACGTCGACATTCTGGCCGAGCCTTTCGGCGAGCGCGCTCTTCAGTTTAGCGACCTGCGACGCTTCCGCGTACTGCGGCACCGGCACGTTCAGCTTGAGCGTGTTGCCTTCGAGCACCATGAGTTCGCTGTTGAACGCGAGCTGATACGAAATGCCCTTGAGCGGCAAATCGACGGCGAGCGCGGGCCAGTCGCCTTTGAAGCCGAGCGGATCGAGCGGCACGGCGGGCGGCAGCGGGCGCGAATCGGCCACCGGCGCCGATGCGGCGGCAGCCGTGGCCGTGGCGTTCATGCGGACATCGTCCGGGCCGCGGTCGAAAACGGGCATGTAGTCGTCGTCCGGCGGGCCGAAATAGCCGTCGTCCGATGCCGAGATCGGCACGTAGTCATCGGGCGGCATGTCGTCCCAAGGCGGAACCGACGAGCCGCCCTGCTCCGCGCTGTTGCGTGCGGCAGGCGACGAAGCGACGCGGCCGGCCGGCGCGGCATCCTGTTGCGGCGCGCGGCGCGCAGCACCGGGCGTCGGCACCGGGACGACCACGCGCGGCGCGGCGGGGGGTTTCGGCGCTGCCGGCGCGGCAGGCTTCGCAGCCGATGCTGCGGTGGCGCGGCCACGATCCGACGAGACCTTCAGGCCAGCGCTGCGCAACACATCGAGCGCTGCGCTCGCGCCGCCTGCGCGGCGTGGCGCGGTTTCGGCTGAGGTTGGCGGCTGTTGTTGCGAGGCAGCCACCTGCTCCGTACGCGCGAGCGCGGCGGTGGCCGGTGCGGTGAGAGGTGACGCGGGCGCTGCCGTACCGAGAGCAGTGGGTTCGATGGAAACGTCGTTTGCGGACGCGCTGTCGAGGCCTGCGTTCGCGGCGACTGCGTTCGAAACGGCATCGGCGGGCGCGTCGTCCCACGGAGCCAATGCAGGTGCTGCGCTAGCCGTTGCCGCCGCGGCCGCTGACTTTACTTCATCGGCAGCCTGCATCGACTCGACTGTGTTTACCGCTACGGCGCTGGATGATTGCGATGCTGCGGCGTCCGGCGCGGAATCAACCGAAGCCGGACGCACGCCCATTGCATCGGCGCCTTCCTGCGCAGCGGACGGCGCGGTTCCAGCCGTCCCGCCCGATGCAGCGCCCTTGTTCGCCAACGCGTCGCCACCCTGCGCTTCGCGCAGCGGCGTGGCAGCGCTGACTGTTTCGCGTGCGCTCGCCGGCGCAGCGGCAGCTGTCACGGTCGAGCCCGACAAGGCCCGCAACGCGGCCACCGTCGGCGCACCAGTACGCTTCGCACCCGCCGCACCCGCCTGACCAGCAGCACGCGCGCCACCCGCCGTACCGTCACCGCCAGTCGGCGCCGGTTCGAACGCCAGCATCCGCAGCAGCGTCATCGTGAAGCCGGCATATTCGTCCGGCGCGAGACCCAGTTCGCTTCGGCCGATCGTCGCGATCTGGTAGAACAATTGCACCTGCTCTGCGCTCAGCGTTTCGGCAAAGCGGCGCAGATCGCCGGCCTCCGGCCACTCGTCCAGCACCGACGATGGTGCGAACTGCGCCCACGCAATCCGGTGCAGCAAACTCGCCAGATCTTGCAAGGCCGCCGAAAACGACAGGCTGCGCAACGCCATCTCGTCGGCGACCGCCAGCACCGCGGCGCCGTCGCCGTCCGCGAGCGCGTCGAGCAGACGGATCAGATAGCTCTGATCGAGTGCGCCGAGCATCCCGCGCACCGCCTCTTCATTGACCTGATTGGCCGAATAGGCGATGGCCTGATCGGTCAGCGACAGCGCGTCGCGCATCGAGCCGTCGGCTGCGCGCGCGAGCAGGCGCAGCGCCTGCGCGTCGTACGGCACCTTCTCTTCGCCGAGAATGTGCTCGAGATGCGACACGATGTGGCCGGCGGGCATCTGCTTCAGATTGAACTGCAAACAGCGCGACAGCACTGTGACCGGAATCTTTTGCGGATCGGTGGTGGCGAGGATGAACTTGACGTGCGACGGCGGCTCTTCCAGCGTCTTCAGCATCGCATTGAACGCATGGTTGGTGAGCATGTGCACTTCGTCGATCATGTAGACCTTGAAGCGCGCGTCGACCGGCGCATACACCGCGCGCTCCAGCAGCGCCGCCATTTCGTCGACGCCGCGATTGCTCGCCGCGTCCATCTCGACATAATCGACGAAGCGCCCTTCGTCGATCTCACGGCACGCACGGCACACGCCGCACGGCGTGGAAGTCACGCCAGTCTCGCAATTGAGCGCCTTGGCGAAGATGCGCGACAGCGTAGTTTTGCCGACGCCGCGTGTACCGGTAAACAGATAGGCATGATGCAGACGGCCACCGTCGAGCGCGTGCGTGAGCGCGCGCACCACGTGCTCCTGTCCGACGAGCGAAGCGAAATCCTTCGGCCGCCATTTGCGTGCGAGAACTTGATAGGTCATCCGGAAATTGTATCAGTAACGATGCCGCGCAAAACCGAATCGAAACGACGCGCGAACGCGTGTCACCGCTTCATTGAAAGAGGCTAACGGACCGATAGAAAAAAATGGATGAAGCGCGCGAAATACGACCGCAGCACAACCGCATGCACCCGAGAAGGCGACGCTAAGGGTAAAACCCGAGTTGGGGAATATCGCAGCAGAACCCGCGGAGACAAACAGAAGAAAGACAGAAAAAGGAAGGTGACGAGCCCGACCCTCGGCACTGGTGGAAAACGGCTGTGGCTGCTTCGTTCCCGACCTGACCAGGTTGACCATCCCTCCATGCGAGGAGGCCCGTCACGAAACATTCTATCATCGCTTGGCCCATCGTGCGACTGTTAATACGAGCAAAGGGACATCGACGCGCCGAATCAGGCTCTTCACACTATAGAGAGGGATCCTCAAACGGACGCCGGCGAGGCACTTGAGTTCGCGTAGCCAGCCACCAAATAGGTTGCGTCACAGTTATTGAACGTGGTTGGAACGCGCCTGGAACGTAGTGGCCCTTCACCGGCAGCCGTTGGCCCCACTGCCCCTGACGAGTACTATCGCCCCCGGCAACGCATAGCGAATTAAGCTAAACTGCCATACGGATGACCCGCATGCGCGAGCCTTCCGCACATTCAGGATAAGGCATCAACTTTTCGGTGTGTGTCGGCAAGGCCCCGAGTGCGGCAAAGCGAACGGAAGTTTCCTTAGGTTTTGACGTATCGTGGCGAGCAATTCAGGCGGGCCTCGAACCGATAGAGGTATTCATACAATGAGCGAACAAATCAAGCATATTAGCGACGCATCGTTCGAACAGGACGTCGTGAAATCCGACAAACCCGTGCTGCTCGATTTCTGGGCCGAATGGTGCGGTCCGTGCAAGATGATCGCGCCGATCCTCGACGAAGTCGCGAAGGATTACGCAGATCGTCTGCAGATCGCCAAGATCAATGTCGACGAGCACCAATCGACGCCGGTCAAGTTTGGCGTGCGCGGCATCCCCACGCTGATCCTGTTCAAGAACGGCGCTGTCGCCGCGCAGAAGGTCGGCGCATTGTCGAAGTCGCAGCTCACCGCGTTCCTCGACGGCAACCTGTAAAACGGCGCATATCGGGGCGCCGGGAGTCCGCGAGACTCGCGAGCGCGCCTGAACGGACGTATTGTGGGCGTGTTGTCAACCGGCAACACACCCAACAAGAAAGATGCCATGCCGCTGCACTGGCGGAAATTGGCGTGTGCTATGCTAGAATCCGCAAAACGTCGAAAAGACGTGTAAGTCCTTGAGCGGTTCCGCTCACTCTCCTCCCAGATTTCATTTCGTCGCACCTTCTCCTGCGGGTTCTCCGTATGCATTTATCCGAGCTTAAGACTCTGCACGTGTCCGAATTGATCGAGATGGCCAACGGCCTCGAGATCGAAAGTGCGAACCGCCTGCGCAAGCAGGAACTGATGTTCGCCATTCTAAAAAAACGAGCCAAAACGGGCGACACGATCTTCGGCGACGGCACGCTCGAAGTGCTGCCGGACGGCTTCGGCTTCCTGCGCTCGCCGGAAACCTCGTACCTCGCCAGCACGGATGACATCTACATCAGCCCGTCGCAAATCCGCCGCTTCAATCTGCATACGGGCGACACGATCGAAGGTGAAGTGCGTACGCCGAAAGACGGCGAACGCTATTTCGCGCTGGTAAAGGTGGACAAGGTCAACGGCCAGCCGCCGGAAGCCTCGAAGCACAAGATCATGTTCGAAAACCTGACGCCGCTGCACCCGAACAAGGTGCTGCTGCTCGAGCGTGAAATGCGCGGCGAGGAAAACGTCACGGGCCGCATCATCGACATGATCGCGCCGATCGGCAAAGGCCAGCGCGGCCTGCTGGTCGCGTCGCCGAAGTCCGGCAAGACCGTGATGCTTCAGCACATCGCGCACGCCATCAAGCAGAACCATCCCGACGTCGTGCTGTTCGTGCTGCTGATCGACGAACGCCCCGAAGAAGTGACCGAAATGCAGCGTTCGGTGGCCGGCGAAGTGATCGCCTCCACGTTCGACGAACCCGCCGCGCGTCACGTGCAGGTCGCCGAAATGGTGATCGAGAAAGCCAAGCGCCTCGTCGAAATGAAGAACGACGTGGTGATTCTGCTCGACTCGATCACGCGCCTCGCGCGCGCATACAACACCGTCGTGCCGGCTTCCGGCAAGGTGTTGACGGGCGGTGTCGACGCCAACGCGCTGCAACGCCCGAAGCGCTTCTTCGGCGCGGCGCGCAATATCGAAGAAGGCGGTTCGCTGACCATCATCGGCACGGCGCTGATCGAAACCGGCAGCCGCATGGACGACGTGATCTACGAAGAATTCAAGGGCACCGGCAACATGGAAGTGCACCTGGAGCGCCGTCTCGCCGAGAAGCGCGTTTATCCGTCGATCAACCTGAACAAGTCCGGCACACGCCGCGAAGAACTGCTGATCAAGCCCGAAGTCCTGCAAAAGATCTGGGTGCTGCGCAAGTTCATCCACGACATGGACGAAGTCGAGTCGATGGAATTCCTTCTCGACAAAATCCGTCAGACCAAGAGCAACTCCGAGTTCTTCGACATGATGCGTCGCGGCGGCGGCAGCTAAAGCCTCACGCCAGTTCAGCCGCATCAGCCGCACCGCAAAAGCCGCTCGCCACAAACGAGCGGTTTTTTTTCGTCCGCCCACTTCGCCTTTCGGGTCCGGCGGAGTCCAGTCACCCAACCTGAACGTGAACGTACACGTTGGAGTACAATGCGACCACTACGTCATACCCGCCACTGCTCATGTCGAAGGACTCATCCGCGCTGCTGACCGTGCGTGACGCCGCCGAACGCCTCGGCGTCACGCCGCGCACGCTCAAGTACTACGAGGAACGCGGCCTCGTCTCGCCCACGCGCAGCGAGGGCCGTTACCGGCTCTATGACGAAGAAGACCTCAAGCGCTTCGGCCGCATTCTGCGTTTGCGCTCGCTCGGCTTCTCGCTGCACGGCATCACCGAAATGCTCAAGCGTCCGCTGGAGCCCGTCGACGGCGGGCACCGCTTTTCGACCGAATCGCTGCAACAGATTCGCGACGCCATAGCGCAACAGGTCGAAGCGCTCGACGCCCGCATCGAAACGATGCGCCGCGAACTCAAGGAAGCACAGAAGCTGCGCGCCGAGCTGAGCCCCGACCTCGACTATCTCGAACGACGCCTCGCCGGCGAGAATGCCGACGCGCTGCTCGCGCAACGCCGCAGCGCGCTTGCCAAAGCGGCAAACACGACGAGCGCGGCACAAGCTCCTTCGGCAAAGCGCGCAAGAAAAACACGACCCGCCGCGCCGGACGAATCGTCATGAGCGCGGCGGCGTCCCGCGTCGCGCTATTCAGCGTCGAAAAGCTGCGCGGCGATTTCTTCCCTTGGGTATTGGCGGTCGTCACCGGCCTCGACTACTTCGACAATTCGATCTTCTCGTTTTTCACGAGCTATATCGCCGGCGGCATCAATGCGTCGCCCGATGAACTGGTGTGGGCCTCAAGCGCCTACGCGGTCGCGGCGGTGCTCGGCATCCTGCAGCAGCAATGGTGGGTCGAGCGCTTCGGCTACCGGCGCTACGTGGCCGGCTGCATGCTGCTCTATTCCGCCGGCGCGATGGCCGCCGCGCTCTGCGAATCGTCGATCGAACTCGCCTTGGCGCGCGGCTTTCAGGGCTACTTCATCGGCCCGATGATGGGCACCTGCCGCATCCTGATCCAGATGAGTTTCACGCCGCAGCATCGGCCAGCGGCCACGCGCGCATTTCTCGTGCTGATCGTGTTGAGCAGCGCGCTCGCGCCTTTGATCGGCGGCCAACTGGTCGCGCATTTCGACTGGCGGGCGCTGTTCGCTTGCACCGCGCCACTGGGCGTGCTGTTCGCGGTACTGGCCTTGCTCGCGCTACCCGAGTCCGGCAACCGCCTGCCCGAAGAGCGCGGGTCGGCGCATTTCTGGCCGTATCTGATCTTCGCGTTCGCCCAAGGGGCGCTGCAAATCGTCATGCAGCAGGTGCGCTTCCAGTTGTTCAGCGCGTCGCCGGGGCTGATTCTGCTGACGGTCGCCGGCCTCGTCGCGCTGGGCTGGTTCGCGTATCAGCAGTGGCACCATCCCGCGCCGCTGATGCGTCTGCATGCGCTGCGCGAAAAGGTTTTCCAGGTCGGGCTCGTGCTGTACATGTTCTACTACTACATCTCGACGGTGTTCAGCTATCTGATCTCGCGCTTTCTCGAAGGCGGCCTCGGCTTTCCGGTCGAGAACACCGGGCGGCTAGTCGGCGTGACCTCGCTGATTTCCGCGAGCGCGCTGTTCGTCTATCTGCGTTATGCGAAGCTGCTGCCGCGCAAGAAGTGGATCATCGTGCCGGGCTTCGCGGTGGCGGCGTTCACCGCCGCATGGATCACACGTATGTCGCCGGGTGTCGGCGAAGCGGCGCTCATCGTGCCGTTGCTGCTGCGCGGACTACTGTTGCTGTTCATCGTGCTGCCGGTCGCCAATCTGACATTCAGAATCTTCGCGATCGAGGAATTCACGCACGGCTACCGGCTGAAAAACATCGTTCGGCAGTTGACGATCTCGTTCGCCACAGCGTCGGTGATCATCGTCGAGCAACATCGGCAGGCATTGCATCAAACTCGCCTCGCGGAGCTCGTGAATCCGTACAATCCTGTGTTCCAGAACTCGCTCGCCACATTGACGCACGGCTTCGCCGCAGCAGGTCGCCCGGCATCCGAGGCGTACTCGCTGGCGCTCGTCGAAATCAGCCGGACGGTCGCGCAGCAGGCAAGCTTTCTGGCTTCGCTGGACGGGTTCTACTTTCTAATCGGCGTAGCGATATGCGGCGGCATTTTCGCCGCGTGGCAAAAACAGATCGACTAAGGTTCATCAGGCGATGCTTTCGAAACTCACTCAATGGCTGGGCTCGCGCCGCCGCGACCGCGCGCTGCGCGACTACGCGATCGACGACGCGTTGTGGCAAGCCACGCTCGACGGCCTGCCGTTTCTCGCGCATCTCGACGCGCCGGACCTCGCGCGGCTGCGCGAGCTGACCAGCCTGTTCATCGCGCAAAAGGAATTCTCGACCGCGCACGAACTGGAACTGACCGACGCGATGACCGTGGCGATCGCCGCGCAGGCGTGTTTGCCGGTGCTGAACCTGAGTCTCGACCTCTATCGCGGCTGGGTCGGGGTGATCGTCTATCCGGGCGAGTTCGTGATCCGCAAGACCGTCGAGGACGAGGACGGCGTGGTGCACGAGGTCGAGCACGATGCGAGCGGCGAAGCGTGGGAAGGCGGCCCGGTAGTGCTGTCGTGGGAAGACGCGCAGATGACGGACGACACGGACGCGTACAACGTCGTGATTCACGAATTTGCGCACAAGATCGACATGCTGAACGGCGAAGCGGACGGCCACCCGCCCCTGATGCGCCGCTGGCACGCGCCGCTCGACTCGCAGGCGTGGGCCGACGTGTTCGACTCTGCGTACGACCAGTTCTGCGCCCGCGTCGATGCAGTGCCGGAGCGTCGCTGGGCGCGTTTCGAGCGCGAGTCGCTGATCGATCCGTACGCGGCGGATCATCCGTCGGAATTTTTTGCCGTGTGCAGCGAGGCGCTGTTTGTCACGCCGCGGGCGTTCGAAGCGGACTATCCGGAGCTTTACCGGCTGCTCGCGCGTTATTACCGGCAGGACCCGGCGCGCGTCGGAGTGGCGTTCACGCCGGCCTGACAGCACGCGTCTCCCACCGTTATGCCTCAGGTCGGCTGAACATGGCCCGAAGCCAAGAATCCGCGCAAGCTGCGCTGGCCGGCCCTGGCGCCGCGGAAATGCCCCTTTTGACTGCTGTCAAAAAGCTGGCGGAAAAGTCGTCAAGCGACTGATTTTCTGGCATAATCGCCGTTTTTCGACCATAGGCAAGTGGCTCGCGCCTAGATGCAGTCCGCGCTTTGTGGCTGCACGCGGGTTGGCTACCGCCAGATTAAAGGAAAGACCATGAAAGAAGGCATTCACCCGGATTACCGCGAAGTCCTGTTCATCGACATGTCGAACGACTTCAAGTTTGTGACGCGCTCGACCATCCAGACGCGTGAAACCGCCGAATTCAACGGCAAGACCTACCCGCTCGCCAAGATCGAAGTGTCGTCGGAATCGCATCCGTTCTACACCGGCCAGCAAAAGATCATGGACACGGCAGGCCGCGTCGAGAAGTTCAACAAGAAGTTCGGCGCACGCGCTACCGGCAAGGCAGCAGCGAAGTAATACCCGCCTCGTCGCTGGCTTTGGCCGGCAGCGACGCAGCAAAAAAAGGGCAGCGCGAGCTGCCCTTTTTTTGTCACCTAGGCCGTCGGCTTGTTTGCGGCCTTGTTTGCGGCCTCGTTGGTTGCCCCGTTCGCGGCCTCATGCGTGGGCTCATCCATCGCCGATGCCGTACTCGCACCCGCCGCAGCTGCGCTCGCAATGCGCGTGTTACAGGCTTCACAACGACGTTGCGGACCGTTACCAGCCGTGACGCGCAGCGCACGGCACGACTACAATGCCGGATGCTCCAGATGGGCCATCCCGGCCGGACGCATAGCCCGGTCATGGCCGCCCCGCTTATCCAATTTCCACACACCGCATGAGACCTGTCGTTCGCCTCACTGCCTCTGCGACCAGTGCGCTGCCGCGCTGGCTGCTGCTGACCATCTGTATCGTCTACGCATCGTTCGGGCTGTTCGGCCGCGATCCGTGGAAGAACGAGGACGCAGCCGGCTTCGGTGTCATGTGGACCATGGCGAACGGCGGTGCCCACGACTGGCTGCTGCCGAATCTGGTCGGCAAATACCTGACCGAGGACGGCCCGCTCGGCTACTGGCTCGGCGCCAGCGCGATCCGCGCGCTCGCGCCGTGGGTCGATGCGAGCAACGCGTCGCGCGTGTTCACCGGCCTGCTGTTTTGCGCGGGGTGCGCGTTCGTCTGGTATGCCGCCTACCTGCTGGGCCGGGGCGCCGAAGTTCAGCCGTTCAAGTACGCATTCGGCGGCGAGCCGGAACCGCGCGACTATGGCCGCACGCTCGCCGACGGCGCGCTGCTGATTCTGCTCGCCTGCTTCGGCCTTGCCGAACGCGGTCACGAAACCACGCCGCAACTGGCGCAGTTCGTCGGCATCGCGATGCTCGTGTACGGGCTCGTGCGGATGATCGACAAGCCGATTCAAGGCGCGCTGACCTGGGGCCTCGCACTCGGCCTCGTCACGCTCGCGAGCAGCCCGGTGCTGGTCGGCGCGCTGCTGGTCGGCACGCTGGCGATGTCGCTGATCGTGCGCGAAGCGCGTTCCCGCTGGCTGCTGCTCGCCGGTCTGCCGGTCGCGCTCGTCGTGTCGGTGTCGTGGCCGATCGCCGCGCTCGCCGCCTTTCCCGACGACGCCGTCTGGTACCTGAATCAATGGGTACACGTCAGCCTGAGTTCGTTTGCCGGGCCGCCGGGCTCGGTCGCCGCCTATGCGCTGAAGAACCTGCCGCTCTTCACGTGGCCGGCATGGCCGCTCGCGCTGTGGTCGTGGTTCAGCTGGAAAGGTTTGCGGCGCGCACCGCACGTGGCGATTCCGCTCTCGGTGATCGGGCCGCTGCTCGCGCTAGTGATCCTGCAAAGCCATCAGTCGAACCGGCTCTATATGCTGTTGCTGCCGCCGCTCGCGGTGCTCGCCACCTTTGCGCTGCCCACGCTCAAACGCGGCGCGATCAACGCGATCGACTGGTTCGCGCTGCTAAGCTTCACGATCCTCGGCAGCTTCGTCTGGCTGGTGTACGTGGCGGGCCTGACAGGCTTTCCGCATCCGCTTGCGCGCAATCTCGCGCGGCTCGCGCCAGGCTTCGCACCGCAGTTCAAGATTCTGTCGTTCGTCTGCGCGGTCGCCGTGACCGTGTGCTGGTTCATGCTGGTGCGCTGGCGTCTTGCGCGTCATCCGAAAGTCTTATGGCGCAGCGTGGTGCTCTCGAGCGCCGGCACGACGCTGATGTGGGTGCTGCTGATGACCCTGTGGCTGCCCGTCGTCAACTACAGCCGGACCTACAAGGACGTCGCGCAACAGATCGCAAGCCATCTGCCGGACGACTACACCTGCATTTCGCCGGTTCGCCTGGGCAATGCGCAGATCGCCACGTTCGCCTATTTCGGCGACATGCACTTCTCGTTCGACCAGGACTGCGACGTGATCCTGCGTCAGGACTCGACGGAATATGGCGACCCGAGCGCGATGCCCGACTACATCTGGAAACTCGTGTGGGAAGGCCGCCGCGTGGCCGACCGCGATGAACGCTTCCGTCTGTACGTACGCATTGACCGGCCGAAGCCGCCGGTCGTCAAACGCCGCAACTGGCACAAGAAGCTCGACTGACCATGTTCGCCGACGTACGGAAAATCGCCGCGCTCGCGTGGCCCGTATTGATCGGCCAGCTGGCGATCATCGCCTTCGGCGTGATCGACACGGCGATGGTCGGCCGATACTCGGCGGTCGATCTGGCCGCGCTCGGCCTCGGCTCGTCGATCTATATCTCCGTCTACATTGGGCTGACCGGCATTCTGACCGCGCTGCAGCCGATCGCCGGGCAGCTCTACGGCGCTCGCCGCTACGCCGAGATCGGCGAGGAAGTGCGCCAGTCGCTGTGGCTCACGCTGGCGCTGACCGTGATCGGCTTCCTGATTCTGTTTTTCCCCGGGCCCGTGCTGCATCTGGCGCGCGTGCCCGACGCGCTGCATGAACGCACGGTCGCGTATCTGCGGATTCTGGCCTTCGGCCTGCCTGCCGGCCTCGCATTTCGCGTCTACAGTTCGGTGACCAATGCGGTCGGCCAACCGCGGCTCGTGATGATCCTCCAGATCGGCGCGCTGTTGCTCAAGTTTCCGCTCAACACGTGGTTCATCTTCGGCGGACTCGGCGTGCCGGCGCTCGGCGGTCCGGGGTGCGCGCTCGCCAGCACCGCGATCAACTGGGGGCTTGCGGTGCTCGGCATGGTGCTGCTCACGCGCGTCGACGTGTTCAGGCCGTTCGCGATCTTCGCGCACTTCTGCTGGCCGGTGTGGCGGCGCCAGGCCGCGCAGTTGCGGCTGGGCATTCCGATGGGCCTGTCGTATCTGATCGAAGTCACGTCCTATACATTCATGGCGCTGTTCATCGCGCGTTTCGGCACGACGACGCTCGCCGGCCATCAGATCGCCGGCAATATCGGCGCGGTGCTGTACATGACGCCGCTGTCTATCGGCATTGCTTCTTCGACGCTGGTCGCGCAGGCGCTCGGCGCGCATCGTCCGAAAGCGGCGCGCACGCTGTCGCGTCACGGCATCGTGATGGCCGTCGCGATCGCCTGCTGTTATGGCGCGATCGTGCTGGTGCTGCGGCCGTACATCATCGAAGGCTATACGCCGAATGCGCAGGTCGTGGCGGCGGCGATGCCGCTGGTGCTGATCGTCGTGTGCTACCACCTGTTCGACGCGTTGCAGATCACGACCGCGTTCGTGCTGCGCGCGTACAGGGTGGCGGTCGTGCCAACCGTCATCTATGCGGTGGCGTTGTGGGGCGTGGGACTGGGCGGCGGCTATCTGCTCGGTTTCGATGTGAGCGGCGTCACGCCGCAATGGCTGACCGGCGCGCGTGGGTTCTGGGTCGCGAATACCGCGAGTCTGGCGATTGCCGGACTTGGTTTGCTGATGTACTGGCGGACCGTGAGCAAGCGGTATTTGCGCGGCGGTGCGGCGGTTTCGCTGGATTCGGCGGGGTGAGGATTGGCGGGTTGGCCTGGCGGGCCGCCAACCCGGCCGCTGGCCGCTGGCCACTGGCTACGTGACTGACGGCTTGGCTGGCCCCCTAATTGACCGTGTTGCTGGCTTGCATGTCAATGATATTTGGCATTGCCCCGTTCCTGCCAAACGGCTGTTACGAGTAACCACGCACGCCTCTCCGAAGTCTGCTTTGAAAACAGACTGTTAGTTGCATTGAAGCAGAAGGAAAAAGCGGCGCCGCGAGGCCACCGCTTTCCAACCCAACGCCCAACCGATCAACCCACGAGCGCTTCCTCCGCCACCTCGCCTCCCCTGTCCCGCTGCGCCATTTCCGCCTCCCGATCGTGCCGCTCGAAAATCTCCCGCGCGGCAAACAGCGCATTCAGCGCCGCCGGAAAGCCCGCATAGAGCGCCATCTGCATGAACACCTCGACGATCTCCTCGCGCGTGCAGCCGACGTTCAACGCCGCCTCGATATGCACCCTCAACTGCGGTTGCGCGCAGCCCAGCGTCGCGAGCGACGCAATGGTCGCGATTTCGCGCGCACGCAGATCGAGCTGCGGCCGGCTGTAAATATCGCCGAAGCCGAATTCGATCAGCAGCCGGCCGAAATCTGGCGCGATCGGCGCGAGCGCGGCGATCACCTGTTCGCCGGCCGAGCCGTCGATGTCCTTCAGCTTGTCCCGGCCTCGGGTGTAGCGGTCGTTTTGTGTGTAGTTCATGGTGAGTCCTCGTCCGAATGTGAATGCGTTGAGCTTGCGTCGATCTGTCGTGCCGGATTTCCCGCGACGGCGTTCTGCTCCGCCGCTTTTTCGTAGTACGCGATCTTGTCGAGGATCGCGCCGAGGTTGTTCTGCAACTCGGCGATGCGCGCCAAAACCGCATCCCGGTGCGCCACCAGCAGGTCGCGGCGCGCGCCCATCGTCGGCTGGCCTTGCGCGCGCAACGCCGCGAAAGCCTGCATCCCGGCGATCGGCATGCCGGTGGCCTTCAGACGCATCAGGAACAGCAGCCAGTCGAGATCGGCCGGCGAATACAGACGATGCCCCGCCTGCGTGCGCCCCACCGGGCGAATCAGCCCGGCCTGTCCGTAGTAACGCAGCGTATGCGTCGAGACGCCGATCGTTTCGGCGACCTGACCGATGGTGAGTGCAGTTGGGAGTTTCGACATGACGGACTCAGGTTAGGACTTCGAGTGCACTCTAAGTCAAGCACTCGTCGTTGTCATTTGTCTGCGTTGTCATTCTTTATGGCGGCCGATATTGATGGATAAACTCGCAAGAGCCCAATCGGCATGCAAAAGGTTTAAATATTGTCCGCGCTGATTTACTTGTCATGAATCGGTCGGTATAAATCGTCGGCGCTAGCAAATA
>Ga0310811_10004334_pt1 | contig 17823 bp, 11 predicted proteins | sample YCmetagenome_FD_207642 | JGI IMG/M metagenome (GOLD analysis project Ga0310811, IMG submission 207642) | Soil microbial communities from experimental microcosm in Duke University, North Carolina, United States - YC | ecosystem: Engineered > Artificial ecosystem > Soil microcosm > Unclassified ...
ACATCTCCAGCCTGCCGCGCGGCTGCCGCGGTGAGGAGGCGACGATAATGATCATCGAGTCGCTGGCTCGTCCGAACGGCGGTCGCCGCGGCGTCACGTGCTAGGGCATCGTCCCCAATCAGTTCTGCCGCGTGGCTCATCCGATAGTACGCGAGCGCGAAGCCGCTGTCCTGGCGTACCGCGTCGCGAAGCGCATCGATCGCGGCGGAAAAACGGCCGTTGCCAATGTGCTGCTCCGCGGCGAAGTACGCCTTCGCTGCGGGGAGCGAGCTGGAAGAGTTCGCGGCGACTTGAGCGAGCGCGCCGCGAGTGCCTGGGAACCGGCCAGCAAGCAGCTCGGCCGCGACCCGATCCACTACCTCGAACATCTCGTTCGCGGAGCCTTCCGCGGTAGCGCGAGCGAGCGGTTCGACGTGACTGAGGTCATACATCATGGCCGTCACGCGCAACCGGCCGCCAATCTCGACGAGGCGCCCGGTCACAAAGAGCGCCGCGCCGAGCCGCTCCGCGACATGCGCTGCGTTCGCCACGTCCACGACTGCCGAATCCCGAGCCGCCGAGCGGTTGTCGCGTGCCGTCTCGCTCGGCACCGAGACCGCGGTGAGTCCGGTGCCGCCGTCCAGAGACGCTGTAAGCAGCTCCGCCGTCGCGTGCGACAGCTCGCCGGTCAACGCCGTAGCGCGACCGTCGAAGGGGAACACCGCGATCGTTGCCGGAACGTCCGGCGGAACCTCGCCCAGCGCGGTCGTCGGACCGAACAGGCGAGACCGTCCCCAGAGTCCAAACACGACGACGTTCGCAATCGCCAGGCACCCGATCGCGAACCGCCGCAGATTGATCCGAGGCGTCACCGCGTGAAGAGCCTTGCGCAACGCGGAACGTTCCGGCTGAGCGACTGTCTCGGGTGAGCTGGTGGTGCTCTCGTTGCTCGCAACCGGTTTCGTCGCGAGAATCTCGATTTCCGCGCTCGTGACCGACGGTTCGCGGTTGCCGTTCGTCCGAAGCCGTGCGACGAGCAACCGCATCTCCGGTCCGACATCCGTATCGAGCTCGCTCCGAACCAGCCGCTCGAACAGGTGTGCGTGACGCAGCGCCCCGGGGATGTCCCCCGCGTCAGCGAGAGCGCGCACGAACGACACGGCGTATCGCGCGCTCAACGGGTCGAGCGCCGCGAGGTGACGCCGCCAGGCGGCGGCAATCTCGAACTGTCCAGCCTTGGTCGCACGTTCGGCCAACGTATCGAGCGTCCCCGCGTGGACGCTCGAGAGTCGCGCACGCTCGGTCTCGACCCATCGCTCGAATTCGGTCAGGCCAGGAACGTTGAAGCCGTCGAGAAACGGCCCTCCGTATCGTGCCACCGCGCTTTCGAGCGCGCCCTCGGTAATGGCTTTCTCGTACGCCCAGACATCGACGGTGATGACGTTCGGGTCGAGCCGTAACGAGGGCCCGGTGGCGGCGAAGACCTCGGGTGACAACGCGCGCCGCAGCGAGAAAACCAGCTGTTTGAGATTGTTGCGGGCTCGCTCGGAATCGAGCTCCGGCCAGAGGAGGGCGAGCGCGCGATCCCGTGGCAGACCGTCATCTCGAGCGGACGCCACGAGCGCGAGAAGGGCGAGCGCGCGTCGCCGGCCGGCAGCACCTGTCAGGGCACCGTCAGACGAGAGGACAGCTGCGCTGCCGAGTATCCGAAGGTGGAGCACGCCAGCGTAGAGTTGGAATCGGTTTCAGCAAAACAAGAGCGGTTAGGTTAGCCGATTCACAGCTAGTGCGCCAGAGCACAAATGACCGAACCGTATACCAATGTGACCGCGTACGTTTAGCGCTTCTGGCCAGCGTTCGAAACGCCATTGCCCCCGGCAGCGTCGAATGACGTATACCATCGAGACGGGGCAGTGAAACACGTTGGCCGTTCCGGGTGAGCCGCTACCTAAGTCGCCATGCGGCCAACACTTTCAAGCTTACGCTGTGAGGGCGCGATGCCGTCAGGACCGAAGGGAGGGCTCGTGCAGGTACCCGGTCGTATCTCGTTAGGGGTCGTCGCCTGGGCTGCCATCGCAGCAAGCCAGGCGGGCTGCGGCAACAGCGGCGACGCGCAGAAGCACGCCAAGCCGACCGCGACGGCGGTCGCCTCAAACCCTTCGATTCCCGATCCGCTCGCGACGATCGGAGATGGAAAGATTACCGTGGCAGATGTCCGCGCTCGGGTGGGCGACCAGCTGGACCAGCTCGACATAGAGTATCGGCGGGCTCGCGATAAACTGATCGGTGGAGCGGTCGATACCATTGTGCGCTCTCGGCTCTTTGAATCCGAGTCGAAACGGACTGGCAAGACCGAAGACCAGCTGGTTGCGGCGGAGATAACCGGCAGCATCGAGCCCTCCGACGCGGAGATCAACACGTGGTTCAATGACAACCAGGCACGGCTCGGCGGACGCTCGCTGGATCAGGTCCGTTCACAGATCGCCGCCTTCCTCCGCAATCGGCGCCGCGCGGACGCGGCGACAAAGCTCGAGGACCGGCTGCGCGCCGAGCACCGAGTCACGGTCGCCTTCGAACCGTATCGCGTGCAGTTCACAAACGACGGCGCTCCAACGTTGGGCAGGAAGGATGCGCCGGTGACGCTCGTCGAGTTCTCCGATTTTCAATGCCCGTTCTGCAAGCAGGCGGCACCGACGCTCAAGCAGGTGGCGCAGAAGTTCGGCGACAAGGTGCAGATCGTCTATCGCCAGTATCCCATAGAGAGCCTCCACCCGTTCGCGCTTAAGGCAGCCGAGGCGTCGCTCTGTGGGAACGATCAGGGCAAGTTCTGGGAACTGCACGACGCCATGTTTGCGGATCAGACCAGACTTGCCGTGAGTGATCTCAAGCAGACCGCTCGGCGGCTCGGTTTGGATGGCAACGCGTTCGACAGCTGCCTCGACTCGGGTCGCCACGTCGCGCAGGTGCAAAAGGACATCCAGGAAGGGCAGCGGGTCGGTATCACCGGGACTCCCATGATGTTCATCAACGGCGTTGTCGTGGACGGCGGTGCGGTGGGCTTTTCGATGCTCGAGGGTCTGATCAGGCACGAGCTGTCACGCAAGGCGCCAACGAGCTGAAATGGTGCGGCGAACCGTTCTGGCCATCGGCATTCTGTGCGGCGCTTCGGCGGCCGCTGCGCTCGCATTTGGGTCCGGGATCTCGCGGGTGGGGCATCATTTAGTCGTGCGAGGGGCGTGGACAGGACGTGGCGTCACCACAGTGCCGGCGTCAGGAATGAGAGCGCATGGGAGCGTGCGCGCCGTCGCGGCACCTGCGGAGACTCCGCAGGGGGAGTACTGTCGGTTTCCTCCGCGTCGAGGTTCGGAAGCGACTGCGGTGCCGACTGATGCGGCGGTCGGCGGTACTGTGGGTTCGACGCCGTTGGTTCTCCAGGCACAGTCCAGGATTCCCGATGCGTTACTGCCAGCGCTTTGCCCGGGCGACACGGCGGGACCGCCAGTCGCGCCGATACTTGGCAAGCCTTAGCGGGCTCGAAAAGCGCCAAAACCGGGAAGAGCGCACGCGGCCCTCCATCCGAATCGTTTCGAGTTCCAACCGTTAGCGTGCTCGCGTCAGCCGGGTCGGTAAGCGCTCCCCTCTCGTCAGGGTCATCGCAGCGTCAATGTCCCTCCCGTCCGGACGCGTGCCGACGCACGAGGCTTGTCTGAAGGCAACGCTGGATGCGCGGAGCGAGGCTCCGGAAAGCTTCGAGGAGCGACGCGAGTACTCGCGCCCCGGCAGTCGCGCGCACGAGCGTGCCTAACGCGAGCGCCACGTCTCGTCGTGAGTCAGCGCCGCGTCAGACAGAATGCCCGGACTCAGTGACCGTATCGTGCTGCGATACCGGAATCTCCCGTCGGGGACGTTCGGCAACCCGGCCGGCATCGCGACTCGCGCTCTCGTTGCGCGATCTCGCGGAGGCCCCGTTGACTTCGCGCCGCCGGCTTTCGCCGACTTTGCCCTTGTCGCGCACCATCCCTGTCGGGAGGTGCGATCGTGCCGATCAATTTGTGACAGCGTGACTCACCTGTCCGGTCGCAATGCCCGCTTGGATGTTGAGTGAACGCCATAGTGCCCGTCATGAGGGGGATTCGGCGAGCGCGGGCGCCCCGCGCCAGTGAACGCCAACCGCAAACCGCACAACCAGTTGGGAGAACAACTAATCTCGCTGTTGACCCCTCGATGTGGATTTTGTAGCGTCACTCACGTTCCGTGCGTGATGGCCGCTGCGCCTAACGCACGAATCATCGATCCCGCGCCCTAACGAAAGCAAGCAGCGGTGGCAATGGAGCTAGCAGCTGCGTAGGGCGCGCACTTCCGAAGGGCACCCCGGTCGCGAGGCCGGTCCGCAAAGCCATGGGTCTCGCCGTGCGAGCGAGACAGCCAGGTTGTCGACGAGACGTCTGCCGGCGACGAGTGAGTCCGGCAACACCCTCAGGTGGAAGGACCATGAAAGTGCAGTGGAAACCAGTTGGCCTCATGGCCGCGCTGGCGCTTGCCGCCGCAGCCTGTGCGGACAGCGCAACCGCGCCGCGTGCGGCTATGTCACGCGACGCCTCGTTCATTCTCTCGTCAGGCACGCGCGTGAACTACAAGGGCCAGGGCTGGACAAACGGCGCCCTGACCGATGAGCGCTGCACCGATCTCGCGAACGACGGCGGGACGGGGCAGGGGATTACGCCGGGTGAGCCGTACCTGCTCTGGGTGCTCACGGCCAACGGCGCGACGGCAGCCACGCTGTATCTGCCTACCGGCCCGGTCAACATGTTCCCCGTCGGTGGAACGTTCAAGTTCAAGAGCCAATACTGGGAGCTCGATCAGCTCGGCGGTGTCTACGCCCTGTACGCGGGCACGGCGAAGGGCAACGTGCAGCTCGTCGTGAGCCACGGCTGCCGCCCGAAAGATCCGCGCAACGGTGCGTGGTGCTCGCCCGGGTTCTGGAAGAACAACCCCGAAGCGTTCGCGGTTCTGGAAGGTTTGCCGGCCGGCGACCCGTACGCGCTCCTGTTCGGCAACACCGTCGCTCCCTTCGCCGTCGCCCCGCTGCCGTCCGGATTTGCGGCGCTGAGCCCGATGACGCTCGGCGGGATCCTGGGCGCGCCCAGCACGAAGCCGTCGGCGACGTACAACTTCGGGACCGGCAACACGAACCTAACGCCGTTCAACGCGGTCGGCGCGTACTTCACGAGCCTGATCCCTGGGTACGTGTTCGATCCGGCGCAGGTCGGGCTGGAGAACCACAACTGCCCGATCGACGCCAACGGCGTCCTAACGCCGCCGAGCAACTAGCGCGCGAACGGTTTTTGGGACCTCGTTTCAAACAGGACTGAATGCTCGAAAGGCCCCCGATCCGGGGGCCTTTCGACTTAGGTGGCGGGCATTCGCCTTGGAACGCGACGCCCCGTCATCGGCTCTCTCCCGAAGGCCTCTTGCGGTGGCGGAAGCGCCGCCTGAAGGGCGGCGCGTACCTAACGAACGTGTTTGGTATCCGGCTCCGCCGAATGGCGATCACGCGGTCGACAACAATTGCCGCCCGGACGTTGTTAGGCATGGCGTGTCACCATTGGACCGTGCGAAACCGGTCATCGGCGCGGTCGGTCACCCTGTCTCGGACAAAAAGGCCGGGTCGGTCAGTACTACCGCGAGCATTGTTAGGCAACCCCCGTGTGCGGCGGTATGCGCCTAACGGGGATCGGCCGATTGACCGGAGGTGCGTCACGCCAACGTCAGCAGGAGCAACTGGCCTCGACGCCGCCGTTGAGTGAGAGCGGTCTAACTGGCAATTAACCCCTTCGGATTACCATAGGCCCCGCGAGGCTGGGTTCGCCAGATCACGCACCGAGAGTGATTCGCATCACGGGAACCGCACGGTTCCGCCGTGACCGAATCCGCTCGGCTCCGCTGCTCTGGACGGTTCCCACGTGCGTGTCGGGCGCGCGGCAGGTTCTCGTGACCACCACGGCCCCCCTTCACCCACACGCAAGGAGATCCTCGGTATGCGAAGTTCCACCCCTGTCCTACGCACGGCCCTTACGGCGGGTCTTGCCGCGTTCGCGCTCCTGGCGTGTACCGACACGCCTGGGGAAAGGACGACGGCGCCTCCGGTCGGAGGGCCATTGTTCGCCAAAGGCAGCAACGCCGGGGCGAACCTAGATCAATGGGCGAACGGACACCCGCCGCCGACGGCTGAATCGTGGCAGAACGGTAACCTGAACGGCAACAACTCCGCGTACGCCGAAGGGAAAGCCGTTCCGTTCCGCCTCGCGATAGAAGGCCTGGCGGGCAATAACAACACCCGTCACTTCATCACCATCCAGTACGACTTCACCGCCGGCGGACACAAGGCGTACGACTACCTGGCGTCGATTGAAGCCACGGAGCCTAACGCCCTCGGCCAGATCTGCGCCACGGGCGGCGGCGGCCGTTCGACGCTGTGCGGCGCCTCGCAGGCCGCTATGCCCAGTCCTAACGTCTCGACGATGACGATGGATTTCCCGGCGGATGGCTTCACCGCCGACGGTCAAACGGTCGACGGCGCGATCGCGGCCGGCGGCGTAGCCCGGGCACTCCGGATCTACAATGGAACGATCACGAGCATCAGCGCGGTGTCCCACGCCGGCCCGGTGGACGGCAACAGCACCGGGGAAATGCTCGTGGAGTTCACCGCGTCGGGACCAGCCGTCCTCTTCGCCTGGTCCGGTCATCTCGCGAAATCGAGCTACTGGAAACAGCAACCGGGTAACCTGCCGGACGGCGCGGGTCAGGTCAGTGGGTCACCCTGGCACATGCGCACGCTCAACCTCGATGGCGGAGGCGCCGCCAATCAGGACCGCAGCATTCAGCCGAGCGCCATCGTCCAGAACCCGACCCTGACGATCGCGAAGACGGCGAACCCCGCCGGCCCGGTGTCGGCTGGAACGAATATCGGGTTCGACATCAGCGTGACGAACAACGGTCCGGGCACGGCAACCGCGCTGATCGTCACTGACACGCTGCCATCCGCTTTCACGTGGTCGATAAGCCCTTCTGAGCCCAAGTGCGCCATCGGCACGGGCCAGGCTCAGGAGAAGATTCTGACCTGTAACGTCGGCGACCTGGCCGAAGCCGCGAGCTTCTCCGTCCACGTGACCGCCGCGACCACTACGGCGGCGTGCAGCACCATTACCAACGTGGCGTGGGCGGACGCGAGCAATACCAACCCGGTGAGCGATGACGCGTCGGTCACGGTGCTGTGCCCGAGCATCGGCCTCACGAAGGTTGCGGACCTGGGCACGGTAAGCGCCGGCACGGCCATCGGCTTCGTCATCAGCGTCTCGAACGGCGGGCCGGGTCAGGCGACCGGTGTCACGGTCACGGACAACCTGCCTAACAACGCGGGTCTGTCCTGGAGCATCGACGGTGAGAACTCGGACACGGGTTGCGGCATCGCGTCAGGCGTCCTCACGTGCAACTTCGGGACGCTGGACGCGAGCACGAGCAAGCATGTGCACATCACCAGCCCGACGACGTCGGCCAGTTGCGCGACCATCAACAACACCGGCAACGTTACCAGCACCAACAGTGGCGGCGCCCAATCGTCGGCCAGCGTGGTCGTGCAGTGCCCGACAATGCACATCACCAAAGTGGCGGATCAGGCCACGGTGAGCGCCGGGACCGGCATCGGCTTCGTCATCACGGCCTCGAACAGTGGGCCCGGTACGGCAACCGGCGTGACGGTCGCCGACAACCTCCCGACGACTTCGGGGCTGTTCTGGAGCATCGACGCGGCCAACTCGGACGCCGGCTGCAGCATCTCCGCCGGCGTGCTCACGTGCAACTTCGGCACGATGGCACCGAACACCAGCAAGCACGTACACATCACGAGCCCCACGACGGCGGCCAGCTGCGCGACGATCAACAACACGGGCCGCGTGACGGCGACGAATGGCGTCGGTCAGCAGGCCATGGGCAGTGTAGTCGTGCAGTGCCCGAGCCTGAGCATCGCGAAGACGCCTAACGCGGGCACGGTGAACCCGGGCGGCACCGCCACGTTCACGATCACGGTGTCCAACGCGGGCCCGGGGGCGGCGTTCAACGTGCAGATCGTCGACACGCTCCCCTCGGTGGCCCCGAACCACTGGACGGATGACCAGAACGCCTGCACCCTGACGTCCATCGCGGTGCCGGTCGGGCCGACGCCGAGAGACTCGCTCTTCTGCAACGTCGGAACGCTGGCCGCGGGCGGGAGCTTCACGGTCAACGTCTCGGCGACGATCCCAACTGGCTTCACCACCAACCCGCCGTCACCGGGCACCTCGGCCGACGCGATCGAGATCGACGGCAACCTGGTCGATTCGCCCTCGGGAGGCCCGAAGGACTGGGAGACGCTCGTCACCGCCTGCCCGGGCGCCGGGTGCGCGGTCGACATCACGCCCGCCGCCAGCGATAACTCGTTTGGCGAGGGAACGAAGGAGGACGACACGTCGCCGACCGTGGTGACCGGCTCGATCCCGCCGAACAAGAGCGACCTGCTCCGGTTCTACACGGCGAAGGAGCGCTTTGGGACCCATGACTTCCTGTACCTGGCGTGGATCCGCGTCAATTCGCCGCAGGGCACGACGAACATGGACTTCGAGCTGAACAAGCTGGCCCCGCCGGCTGGCGGCGGCATCCCGACCCGCAGCGCCGGGGACATTCTGATCAAGTACGACCTGTCGCAGGGTGGGACGAACCCGACGCTCGGCTTTCAACGGTGGCTCACCTCCGGGCCGAAGTCGCAGTGCGAGGCAGCGAACGCCACGCCATGCTGGGGTAAGGCGCAGGCGCTGTCCGCGGCCCAGGGCGTGACGGGCGAGACCAACGGTGGTACCGTGCACGACCCGATCGTCAATGCCGACCTCGACCCGTTCACCTTCGGCGAGGCGAGCATCGACCTGCAGGGCGCGGGGATCTTCCCCGAGGGGCAGTGCGTCAGCTTCGGGTCGGCATATCTGAAGAGCCGGTCGTCGGACAGCTTCACGTCGGCGATCAAGGACTTCATCGCGCCGATCCCGATCAGTCTGACGAACTGCTCGTCAAAGCCGCTGCCTAACACGGCGTACACGCGGGCGTCGAACTTCGCGCCATCGGGTGGAGCGGCGAACGCCTGGATCTCCGACCCCGGATTAATCACGGTGCAGACCGCAAGCGCGTCCTTGCTGTTCGCGCCGGCCAGTGCGCAGCACTTGGCCTGGACGACCGATCGTGGCAGCCTCGCGATCGGTTCGGCTACGACGCCGGCGGATCCGATTGAGACGCCGTTGCGTGGTGCCGTTGGTGCCGTTGGTGCCGTGAGAGCAGTGACAGGCCGGTACGACGTGCTGCGGGCTTGAAGAATCAGCCGTTATGCAAGTACGAAGGAAGTCGAGGGCAGATGTCGGCGTCTGCCCTCGACGTGTTCTTGTTACTGAACGGTCACGAGCGATGTGACCCAGGTCCCCAAACCATCAGCCGCGTACACCTGCACTGTGCCCGGCACTTTGCCGGTGACGGTTGCTTGTCGATTGTTCGACCCACCGGGAACGATCGAAATGATCGACCAACAATCGGGGTCCGTGTCGAGAACCTTCCGGCAACCGTAGTAGGTAGGCTTGTCATCCGTCACCGGGATGACGTTGCCGCGATTGTCCCAGTAGGTGACGCCGACGATAGCCTGTTGCCCCACGGCGAGGCTCAGCTGCGTTGGCGAGATGGCCATCTGAAGCTGGGTCGACGTCGTGCCTTGTCCCTTGCCACCTCCGCTGCCACCGCGCGCGAACGACGCGTGCGGGTTATTGAATGACGCGGCGGGACTGTTGTCGGTCGGCATGCGGTCGCACGCGGCCAGCGTGCTGACAGTCAGAATGATCGTGCCCGTTCGGGCGTAGAAGCTGCGCGCCATCGAACCTCCTCGAGAAGAAAGAGTTCGTTGGGCGGCCCGACCGGAGGGTACGATCGTGCCGATCCAGTGCTATCCGCACCGAACCGACGCCCGGCCTAACGCCATGGTCACATGACGATCCGATGGCTCCAGGTTGCTGCGCAACGCCTGTGATACCTGTCACCACCGGCCGTCTATACGACGAGCGGGCGCCACCGACCTGATGGCACCCGCGATGCGAGACTCGAGTCTGTGGGGATCGCTAGAACTTCGCGATCTCCTCGTACGCCGTTCGGAAGTCTTCGATTTGCGGGAGAATCGCGTCCTCGAGCTGCGGTGCATAGCCGACGAACGTGTCCGTCGAGCCGATCCGCCTAACGGGAGCATCCAGCCACGAGAAGCAGTCGTCAGCGATGCGAGCGGCGATCTCCGCGCCGTACCCCCAGGAGATCGAATCCTCGTACGCCACGATCACACGGTTCGTCTTGCGCACGGACGCGTATACCGTCTCCTGATCCCACGGTGACAGCGAGCGCAGATCGATGACTTCAACCGAGATGCCCTGTTCCGCGACCTGATTGGCTGCGGCGAACGCGCGCTGGACCGTCGCGCCGTACGTCACGACCGTCACGTCCGTTCCTTCGCGCACGATCCTCGCCTTCCCGAACGGGATCATGAAGTTCGGGCCCGGGTAGGCCGCCTTGTTGTAGGTCTGGCGGTACAGGTGCTTGTGCTCGAGAAAGATCACCGGATCATCGCAGCGAATCGCCGTCCGCAGCAGTCCGTTCGCATCGAGCGCTGTGGCGGGGCACACCACACGCAGGCCGGGGCAGTGCGTGAACAGCGACGCGCCCGTCTGCGAATGGTAGATCGCGCCGCGTATGTAGCCGCCGTAGGTGACGCGCACGACCACCGGCGAGGAGAAGTGGTTGTTCGAGCGCCAGCGCATCGTCGCGAGCTCGTTGCGAAGCTGCATGTACGCGGGCCAGATGTAGTCGAAGAACTGAATCTCGACGACCGGCTTGAACCCGCGCACGGCCAACCCGATTGCGCGACCGATGATGTTCGCCTCGGCGAGCGGCGAGTTGTATACGCGAGTACCGCCGAACTCCTTTTGCAGCCCCCACGTGACCTTGAAGACGCCGCCCTTGCCCTTCACGTGGCCGAGGTACTGCTCGCGTGATACGTCGGCAACGTCCTCCCCAAAGACGATGATGCGCTCGTCGCGGCGCATCTCGTCCTTCATGCATGCGTTCAGCAAGTCGACCATCGTGGTCTCGTTGCCCGAGAACTGCGGATCGTCTTCGGTGTCGAACTGCTCACTCGTCGGGTCGACATCGGGCGAGTACACGCCATAGTAGACCGAATCCACTCCCGGCTGCGGCTGGCCTAACGCGTCGTCGGTGGCGGCCAGAACGATCTCGTCGACTTCCTGCTGAATCGACGAGATCTCGTCGTCCGTCGCGTGGCCGTGCTCGACGAGCCAGCGCGGGAATACCGTCACCGGGTCGCGGGCGGCATCGGCGTCGCGCTCGGTGGGCGGGCGGTACATCACTTCGTCATCCGAGAGGGAATGCGAGTACGGACGGATGACGTGCGCGTGCACGAGGGCAGGGCCCTTCCTCGCTCGAGCGTAATCGACCGCCTTCGACATTGCCGCGTGACTGGCGAGGAAATCGCACCCGTCGACTTCCTGAACGAGTAGCCCTGGGAACGAGCTCACGAGCTTCGAGATCGATCCGCCGGCCGTATTTACTTCGACCGGGACCGAGATGGCGTACCCGTTGTCCTCGACGAGGTACACGACTGGCAGCTTCAGATTCGACGCCGTGTTCAGTGACTCCCAGAACTCGCCTTCGCTCGTCGTCCCATCGCCCGTGGAGACGTAGACGATTTCATCGTCGCGGAAGCCATTCGTGATATCGAGCAGCTTGGCGCGAAGCGTTGCCTCCGCCGCGCCGACGGACTGCAGAAATTGCGTCCCGGTGGGCGACGACGAGGATACGATGTTCAGCGTTTTGTGTCCCCAGTGACTCGGCATCTGACGGCCGCCGGAGTTTGGGTCGATCGCCGCGCCAACAGCCTCGTACAGCATCTCGGCCGGCGTCATACCCAGCGTCAGGCAGAGTGCGCGGTCACGGTAGTACGGAAAAAACCAGTCGTAAGACGGGCGAAGTACCAGACCGGCCGCCGTCAGCACGGCTTCGTGACCGGCCCCAGAGATCTGGAAGAAGATCTTGTTCTGCCGCTTGAGCTGGATCTCCTTGTCGTCGAGCTTGCGCGACAAGAGCATGGTCCGGTAGGCGGCAACGAGCTGATCTCGGCTCAGGCCGGCCAGCCCCTTCTTCTCGCCGCGCGTCTGAGTGGCCAAGGGGATCTCCAGAAAAGGTGTGCGGGTGCGCATATCAGACGAATTGCCGAGCGCGCGATGTCGCGGGATTCGGCGCGCGAAAGATACTCGGTCGCTCAGTACAAAGCTCACCCAACCGTCACGCGGTTCGAACGACGCGGCAGCCCATCCGTTTACGCTCGCGAACCCAAGAATCGTTGTGCCGGTCCTGTAGCGTCGGTGCAACTGCGCCGCGAAGGTTTGGCTCGCGCTCGACCTACCCCTGGGCCAACGCGTTGGCACCACTGGTGCATGCTGCGGTCTGGTCCCTCTCTTCGAGACACGCATGTCCAGGACTGCTGCTCACTGCATCTTCTGCGACCTGATTCAAGGCGCCGCCGAGGTGTCCGTCTGCTACGAGGATTCCGACGCGATCGCGTTCATGGATGTCCAGCCGGTGAACAGCGGACATGTGCTCGTCGTCCCGCGCGACCACTACGAGTCGCTCTGCGACGTACCGCCCAAGGTCGCGATGCACCTGTTCGAGGTCAGCATGCGTCTCGCGCCGATCATTCGCGACGTCTCCGGATGCGGAGACATGAACCTGGTCGTGAACAGCGGCGAGGCTGCAGGGCAGAACGTGTTTCACTATCACGTGCACCTGATCCCCCGACGACAGGACGACGGCTTCGACATCCCGCTGCCATTCCCGGGGTCGCAGATGCCCGACCGCACGTTTCTGGACGCCATGGCCGCGCGAATCATCGCGGCACTCCGCGACCCTGCACGACGGCTCGGAACGCTCGCCGCGGCGAGCTGACAGTCACGGGTGTAACCTCTCACAACTGTGGCGCGTCGAAGTTACAGACGATGATGTAGTCAGGGCTTGCGCCATTGGCACACCGGCTGCACTCATGTGCTTGCGTGAAGCTCACTGACTTCAGGGCCGCGGAGGCCGATGAGCGATCGACGCCGACAATCATTGTGTAGGCCTGCGCCGCCGAAGAGCACGCAGCGGTACGCGCCGCAGAGTCTCCGCTCCCGCCACCCCGCACGGGCAATCGCCCCGTCGCGGGGTTTTTTCTTTTGCAGCGAGGTGCAATGTCTCGACGTGGTCTCCACCGAGTCACGCTCCCCCGCACACCGCGCGGACTTTCTCGCCGCGCGCGGCACCTCCACGACACCGGAGTCAAGCGTGCGCTCAAGCACGCTGCCATGCGTGATTGCAGCCGACGCTGCGTCTACTGCGCCGTTCCGCTGGCGCTCGACGTCGCGACGCTCGATCACGTCTACCCGGTCTCGCACGGAGGGCCACACACTCCCGGCAACCTGGTCACGGCGTGTGCCCCGTGTAATCGCCTCAAGGGCGACATGCTCCCGCACGAGTTCTTTGAACGGTATCCGTGGGCGGGCGCCAACTTCGTGCGCTACGCGCGAGCCGTGCATCGAGCTCTGAAGCGAAACGCTCGACGAGCAGTGAGTCTGGCGTTCGCTGCTTGACCGTCCGGGCCCATCGAGGCCCGGGCCGGCAAAAGAGGTGACGTTAGGCGCCGCGGCGTTGAACGACTCGCGGCGCCCGTGGGATGGCTACCCGGCGGCGAACGCGAGTCGTTCGCCGGAGCGCTCCGGAATCGCAGCGGTCGGTAGACCGGCAGCCGCGACCGACTCGTCGTCCGCACGCGATGCGGTTTCCCGCATAAGCAGGGCGACTTTTCGCGAGGCGCCCCAATGATAGCCGCCGAACGCGCCGGTTTTTCGGATCACGCGGTGGCAGGGGATCAAGTACGCAACCGGGTTGCGAGCGATCGCGGACCCGACCGCTCGTGTGGCACCAGCCCGCCCGACAACCGAGGCGACATCCTCATACGTGGCGACCGCTCCGGGCGGAATGCGAAGCAATGCCTGCCACACGCGCACCTGGAAGTTCGTCCCGCGAACCAGCAACGACAGCGGCGTCGGCGCGATGTCGGTGGCTCCCTCTGCCGCAGTCTGCAGCGGCTGACCTCTACTCCACGCCGCGAACACCTTTCGCACCGTGAGCTGCGTCCCGTGCGAATCCTCGACAAACGTGGCTCCCGGCCAATGACTTTCCAGCTCGGTCATCGCCCCCGCGCGGTCGCCGTCCACGACGAACGACAGCCCGCAGATACCTCGGTCGGTCACGCCGATGAGGCACGCGCCGAATGGGGAATCGTGAAATCCCGTCCTGATCGTTAGGCCCGCACCACCCGATTTGAATTCGCCCGGTGTGACGGCCTCCAGCGTGACAAAAAGGTCGTGGAGACGGCCGCCGCTCGACAGTCCCGCCGAGTACGTCGCGTCGAGGACGCTGCGAGAATCACGGAGCAGCGACTTCGCACTCTCGATGGTCTGAAACTGCAGGAACCGCTTCGGACTGATTCCGGCCCAACGGGTGAACAGTCGCTGCAGGTGATGCTCGCTGAGACCCACGTGCGCGGCCACGTCAGCGAGCGACGGCTGCGTTTGACGGTTGTCGGAGAGAAAGGCAAGGGCCGACTCGACCCGAATGTAGTCCTTCGTATCCATGGCGCCCTCGTTCGACTGGCGGTTACTACGAGATCCTGGCTGAGATCTATCGAATCGCCGATCAGCCGCCAACCCGATTCTTGCGCCTCCGAACAATCCGCGTCGGGCGAACCTACTAGAAAACTAGTTGACACGGGGGATGGGCCCGCATAGTATCTACTAAACCTCTAGTAGATACCCATGCGCATCTCCTTTACGGATCGCGAGCTCGACGTCATGGCCGTGCTGTGGGGCCGCGGCTCGGCAACGGTTGCCGAGGTCCGCGAGCGACTGCCCGACGACCTCGCCTACACGACCGTGCTCTCGGTGCTCCGCACGCTGGAGGAGAAGGGGCACGTCGATCATCGCGAGGAGGGCAAGGCTCACCGCTACTTCCCGCTGGTGGAGCGACGCGTTGCCGGTCGCAGCGCGCTCGCTCGATTGATCGACACCGTGTTCAACGGATCGCCGGAGCTCCTGCTGACCCAACTCGTGAGCGACCGGGACCTCTCCGATGACCAGATCAAGAATCTTCGTCGGCTCATGGACGCGCGACTCCGAGGAGACAAGCGATGATCACCCTCTGGATGGTCTACTCGTTGATCGTGTCGCTGGCGCTCGCCGTGTCGGCCAGCGTGCTCGATCGCGCGACGAGCGGAGCGCTCCGACAGCGCCGCTGGATCTGGGCGCTTGCCCTCGCTCTTTCGGCGAGCATACCGGGTTGGCAACTGGCAGCCGCACGACTTGGCCTCACGACGGGGACTATCGGTTCCCAGGTCGTCGGCGAGGCTCGCTTCAAAACGGCTGCTCCGTCCATGTGGGCGGCTTCACAGAGTGGTTTGGCAGAGTTGATCGCGCGCGCGGATTCCGAATCGTTAGGTGCGGTGAACGTGACGCTCACCTGGGCGTGGCTCGCCGCCGTGCTCGTCGCCGTGACTGGTTATGCGGCAACAGCATGGTCCCTGAGCAGGCGACGACGGAGCTGGCGAAAGGTCGTCATCGACGGGCAACCCGTCTGGCTCGCCGCCGGAACTGGCCCGGCGGTAATCGGGGCGCTTCGTCCGACGATCGTCGTTCCGGAGTGGTCGCTTGCGCTCCCACCGGATCAGCGTGCGCTCATGCTCGAGCACGAACGGCAGCACGTGCGCGCCAGAGATCCGCTGCTGCTGCAGGCCAGCGCCCTGGTCGGCGTGCTCATGCCGTGGAATCTCGTGGCATGGTGGCTCGTCCGCCGATTGCGACTCGCGATCGAGCTGGACTGCGATGCGCGCGTGCTGGCTGCCGGGCGCGACTCCCGTGCTTACGGCAATCTCCTCATCGACGTATGCGAGCGTCGGCTGCGGTCCGGCGTCCTGCTCGCACCGGCGCTCTTCGAACGAACGTCGTCCCTCACCAGGAGAATCCTGGCTATGCACCCCCATCGTCCGCGATTCATCCGTGCGCGCGTCACGTTAGGCTTCGCCGCGGCGCTCGCCCTTGTCGTGCTGGCGTGTGACATGCCGTCACCCGAGGCGGTCGCCCCCGATGGAACGAACCAGGCGTCGAAACGACTCTACGGCAATGTGCAATCCCTCGCCGCCCCCGGGCCTGACGCCAGCGAGCTGGTGTCGCGCTACATCCCCGCGGTCGCTCGGGGCGAGGGTGGGCCAACAATCCTGTTTGTGGTGAAGTCGGCCACCGGTGCGGTTGTTCTCACCGAGGCCAAGCCGGCTGCCGAGGTTGGGCAGTTCAAGCGGCAGAGTGAAGCGTCGAACGACAAGGTCAAGGGCGCGATAGGCGACCCGGGTGCGGCACGACACGACTCCGTCCGAGTGGGCCCAACGCCGGGCACGGAACTGCACGTCGCTCAGGTTCGCCGCGCTGGTTCGGCCGAAAACGATGTGGTCATGCTCAAGGTCCGGAACCAACAGCAGACGTATTCCCCAGACGTCGTCGGGGCGCTTCAGCCTAACGATATCGCAACCGTTGACGTCTCGAAGCACGCAGCGGGGGTGCTCGCTCCGAACGCGGTCAGCATCGTGACTGTCGTCCTGAAACCCGGCGCCGCCGTGCCGCCCGCGACTCCGCGGTAACGAGCGGGGTCAGATCCGGGCGGCAGATCCAGTCATCGGCCCCCCGGATCTGATCTGACGCCCTAGTAGTCGACCGGGCGCAGATACGACTCACCGATCGCGGTGGGGCTCAGCATCGCGACCGTGGGAAGCCGCCGCTTCCAATGTGTGCTTTCGAGGCGCCGCCGCACCACCGCTACCTCGGCGTCGTCAAATCCGCGATCAACGAGCTCGCGCGGCGTGTAGCCGGACAGAAGCCAGTTCAGGATCTGGTCTGCCTTGGCGTAGCTGATCCCGAAGTCCCCCTCGTCGGTTTGCCCGGTAATGAGGTCGGCCGACGCCGGCTTGTTGACGATGACGTTGGGAACCGCGAGGTGACGGGCGAGCGCCCACACCTGGGTCTTGAACAGGTCGCCTAACGGGTTAACGGGCGGCGAATCGTCTGCATGCCAGGTGAAATATCCGAACAGGCGCTCGGTCTTGTTCCCGGTGCCCAACGGCAGGGCGTGATAACGTGACGACAGGTCGAACAACGCGATCATTCGAACCCGCGCCATGACGTTTCCGCGCCGCGCCGGATCCGCATCGGGTTCTGTCGACAGGTAACCATCCACGGCCGCCGAGATATCGATCGTGCGCGCGTCGACACCGAGGGCGTCGACGACGAGTTGTGCGTGGTCGAGACTCGACGGATTCGACGTGCGATAGGGCAGACGCACCGCCACCACGTTGGCTGGGCCTAGCGCACGAGCCGCGAGGTACGTCGTGACGGCGGAGTCCACGCCACCGGACAGGCCGACGACGGCGCGCTCGAAACGACGGCGGCGCATTTCATCGCGAATGAACGCGATCAGCCACTGCTCCACGAGCGCGGGATCGATGTCGAGCGGCGGCGGCGCTCCACGCGCGGCCTCGCCACCGTGAACGACGCACACGTCGCCGGCGGAGCCCTCTTCGACCGTGCGAGCCGACACACCACCCGACGACTGCGGCGACGCCGGTGCCGACGGCGTGACGAC
>Ga0310811_10004335_pt1 | contig 17822 bp, 16 predicted proteins | sample YCmetagenome_FD_207642 | JGI IMG/M metagenome (GOLD analysis project Ga0310811, IMG submission 207642) | Soil microbial communities from experimental microcosm in Duke University, North Carolina, United States - YC | ecosystem: Engineered > Artificial ecosystem > Soil microcosm > Unclassified ...
GGATAAATATCGCCCTGCGGAATTGCTTTTAAATACCATAAAACAGCACCACAGCAATGTTGAAGGTCGTATAATAAAACCACATCCGACGTCTGAACAATACCAGGATATTGCACAAGCGTCTCATACATTTGCTATTATACTTGTAGTAACATTGAATGCGAACCTGGACTCCTACCAGGGAGAGCTTGTGCATTATATCAGGCAAACAGGCAAGCCAGTGATTGGTCTGGCCGTATATAATCCATACGATGTGTTGGCTTATCCCGACATAAGCACCTATCTAACGACGTATGAGTATACACAACCTGCCCTTGAAGCAGCCACACGAGTCCTCTTTGGGGATGCATCGGCGCGAGGTCGCTTACCGGTGAGTATTCCAGGTTTGTATCCACTTGTTCCATAAGAAGCATTTAAGTTTTAGCTAGAAGGACAAGAGAATGCAAGTCACAACTGAACACATACAACCGTATGATGCGACCAATGATACTGAGGCAGTCTTCGCGTTGTGGCAGGACACCGTTGCCCATGCATGGCCTCTCGCTTCCTCACGCTTCTTTAGAGTGCTTGATGGTCCAGAAGCAAAGCACTTTGTTGCGCGGGTGAATGGAAAGGTTGTCGGCTTTGTCGCTACCTACAAGAGCTTTCGTGATCATGAGAAGATCGGTCACCTGGGTCTGTTACTTATTGATCCACAGATGCACGGACAGGGTCTGGGAACAAGCCTTCATAATGCGGCTCTTGCTCATTTTCGCAGTGAAGGTCTGCACAAAATACAGTTAGGGAGTGTTTCTCCACGTTTCTGGTGTGGTGTGCCAACTAATCTATCTCAAGCGACCAAATTTTTTCGCGGCAAGGGCTGGCATTATGACGATACTGTCTATGATCTGGTGCAGGATATCAGCTCCTTCACGGTGCCACAGCGTATTATCTGGCAACTTCAGGAGCAATCTGTAACGATCCATTGGGCGGAATGTCAGAATGTCACGGATGTCCTGGCTTTTGAAGCGAAAGAGTTTCCGGGCTGGTTGTTTCACTATGAACAATACGCGGACCTGGGCGATTTTCGTGATATGCTGGTTGCGCGTGACGCGGATAATCAGGTGGTGGGTACTGTTATTATCACCTCACCACAGTCGCATCCTGATCGTACGGATGTCATCTGGCAAAAGCTCCTGGGTGATACGGTTGGTGGCATCATGGCTGTTGGCGTGGCGGAAGAGCAGCGTGGACGTGGTATTGGTCTGGCACTGGTTGCCTATGCGACCGAAGAATTGAGATCACGCGGGGTTCAGAATTGTTATATCGACTGGGTCGTCAAAACTGAATTTTACGCGAAACTTGGTTATAGACCATGGCGTTCCTACCAGACAAGCTGGCGGGATATCTAGCAATTTCTGGGTTCTTACCGGAAGTGAGCACTTCGCTTCCGGCAATTTTCCCGCGTTTGTGGAGTCAGGCTTCTCCCAGGATTGGCCCCAGGATATGTACCAGTCGTACCATCAATTTTGCGATGGGGGGGAGAGCCAATAATGGACGCAACAATTGTAAGACATCATGGAAAAAGTTCAGGAAATCGCGTGTACGCGTTTGTCCTTCACTGGTGTCCTGTAACCAGAAGAGTATAAGGCCAAGTTGTGCGCCATAGAGAATGGTTGCCAGATCCAGGCTCTGTGCTTGATAAGGAGCATCTTTCGCACCCTCTACAAGTGGTATGTACAGTGCGCGTGCCTGTTTTCTGACTGCACCTGTATGCTCACCAAATAATCCTGTGTTTGTATGAGGGGTCAAGGCAACACCAAACATAGCTCCAAGGGTGGCACGATATGGTTCCATCTGGGTGAATAAAATTTGCATGATGTAGTGGAAGCGATCAGCAATGGTGGCTGCTGGCAATTGGGACAGTAAACTGGTCTGTTCTATGATAAGTTGCTCATAAAGTACTGCAACCATACGTTCTTTGCTATCGAAGTAACGGTATGCCAGACCGAGGGAACATTGAGCCTGCGCGGCGATATCACGCATTGTAGTCATCTCATAGCCATGCGCCTTAAAGAGATCACCGGCTGCGGATAAGATGCGTTGCCGCGTTTGCTCCGCTTTGCGCGTCATTTTTAGCTGTCCTGTGTTTTTACTCATCATCATAACCACCTATGGTTTTCCCTGTAATGCATAACAGAGAGAACAAGTAGGACGCACTTGTTTTATCTCACTTTTCAACTATGAAAGTAGAAACTATACCTATTACAACGAGAGAATGTGAGAAATGTTGTGCTATTTTCATGACAATTTGCTGTATTTTTTCGTCCTTTTATACAGATGTTGTAATAACGACTATGTGCAAATGCGCTCGAACTTTTGATATATCCCTGAACGTTGTTCACCTTGACAAAACTGATAAGCATCCGTATTATGCAAGTGTGAGAAGTTACATTTTTGCCATGAAGGAGCATGAAGAGGGGGATGCGCAATGGAATTTACCTTAAGAAATTTGCCCAGACATCAGGTACTCTGGGATATCGCTCATAAAATACCAGATGTGGATATCCTCTCTGTGGAAAGCTATCTGTTATTTTTGCGTGTTGCTAGCGATGTGCTTATGGCGTTGCAGGAACATCTGGATCGGTACGAACTTTCGGATGGGAAGTTGGCTGTGCTTATGACGTTACATGCCGCTCCTGAAGGTCGGATGATCCCATCGCAAATTGCGGAGTCTATGGGGGTGACGCGTTCCACAATGACTGGCTTGATTGCAGGCCTTGAGCGGCTGGAACTGGTTTCTCGGCAATCGGATGAGGAAGATGGGCGTATTGCGGCTATTTCGCTGACGCCACGGGGGCAAGATCTTCTGGCTTCGTTGTTGCCTCATCATTTTTCCCATATTCAAGAGTTGATGAAGCAACTAAATGAGGGAGATAAGCAAAATCTCATTGCGTTGTTGGAGAAGATTGCGCTGGGGATTCCAACATTGCGTGAGCCATAAGCTATGGCGAGATTCTGGTTGGTTATCTATGCCGATCTCGTGGTCCATTGTTAGACCATGAGATCGGCATAGTGTTATGTATTGGATAGCTTGTATAAATTGTGTTGTTTATGCCTTCAGGCGCTCCGCCAGATAGGACAGGCTCAGCGGATAGCGATATTCGATCGCGGAGTGGGTGGCGTCGAAGAGTTCGAAGTAGGCGTTGTCTACACCAACCTTTTGCAGGGCATTATAAAATGCTGTTGCTCCGATATCAAGGAAAAACTGATCCCTGTTTCCGGCATCAATATAGATGGCTTTCATCTGCCTCAATGCTTCTGTGTAATGGGGCACCATGCGCACCGGGTCCCATGCTAACCAGCGTTGCCAGACTTCTTCGATAATTTCTCCGGTCTTCAGATCATATGGCATGCGTACCGTGCCATCTTCGTCAGCGGAATAGCAGGCAGCCATACAATAATCATTGAGTAGCACTGCATCGCTCCCTCTGGAGAAGGCAGGCCGGCTCTGAAAATCGCGCCAGAAGTTCTCAAACGAGCTTTCATAGTGGTCACGCAAGAAACGAACAGACTCGCGAAAATCTGGCAGGTAACACAGTTCAAACAATGAATCACCCGCATGGGTCGCCAGACCACCCCAGAGATCAGGCCGTAGCATTGGCGTGACCATTGCTCCATAGCCGCCACTGGATTTCCCGGCGATACCCCGATGTTCACGTGTGGCTAAGGTGCGATAATGGCTGTCCACCCACGGAACAACTTCATCACAGAGATAGGTGTGATATTGTCCTGTTCCAGGGGAATCCAGAAATTGACTTCCTCCATATGATGTCCAGCAATCGACCCAGACTACAATACAGGGTGGCGCTTTCTGCTGCGCGAATAGCTCATCCACCAACTCAGGGAAATTTTTGCGGAATGGGGTGCGATTGCGCCACATATCTAATTGTCCGGTCATGCCCTGAATCATATAGATCGTGGGATAGCGTTGCTCTGTTCTAGCATCATATTCAGGCGGTAAGTAGATCCACAGTGGGCGTTGGTGTGGATCATGCAGAGGATTGTTTTTTAAGACGTTGCTTTCAAAGATATGTTCTTCAAAATGTCCGCTCAGTGGATAGGACCACGGCTCCATAAACGGATCTCCTTCTCAGATGAGGCTATGCCAGACTTGCGTTTGGTTCTTTGATATATGGTACCATAACCGGACCTTCCGGCAGGATGGCAACACGTGCCTGTGGACCATATTTTTGGAGTAATGTATCGATAGTTCCCTGCAAATCTGGTGCTGGTAGCAGTTGGGCGGCCTGTACTACACCTTCAGGTAGGCTGGAATGGAGATAAACATTGGCCTGTAACTGTACCTGAGCCTGTTTCTGGACCTGCCATTGATCGTGCATCTGAAAGCCTGGATGATGGATTAACTCTAAAAGATTGGCCGGACTCTCACCCATCTGTAACAATGATTTATAGTTGCCATGATCAGGTAAGCCGTCGCGGCATTCTGCGATGGTCACAATTGTTCCACCCTGTCGTGTGATCTGTGCTGCTGCGGTCATACCTTTGACACTTTGATAGAGGTTTTGATCCAATGGATATCCATTGTTGCTGGTTATGACGATATCAAATGGTGACTCAACCTCTTGCGTTGATAGGCGTGCGACAGCAGTACATCCCTCATAGTGAGCTTTAATGTAGTCACCCGCGAAAACTCCGGTGATGTGACGCTCTTGATCAAGTGTGACATTGACCATAAATTCTGGCGGACAAAGGCTGACCGCATCCTGAATTCCACGATGGATAGGGTTTTCCTGTAACACGGCCCACGTTGCCTGTGTATCGCCTATCAGTGGCGCACTGTGTAAATGTTGTATGGTCGCAATGCCCGCGATACCGGGGACGATTCCTTTCGCTCCGCCTGAAAAGCCCGCGAAAAAGTGAGGTTCAATAAAACCAGTTACAATGCGAAAATCAGCTTCGATATAGTGCTGATTGATCCATACTGGAGAGCCTGATGCACTTTCACCAAGGTAGACCAGGGTTTGCTCATCGAACGCATCATGGTTGGCGATTTCTACGGTTTCGACAATCTCATCTCCCAACATCTGACATAACTCATCTCGCGTATTGGCGCGATGTGAGCCAGTGCCATTGATGATGATGAATTGTGAGCGTGGTATAAAAGATAATTCGTCCAATATCCACGGTACAATCCGCTCATTTGGGGTTGGGCGCGTGATATCAGAAATAACGATAGCTATGCGATCATGTGGCTGTACGCGTTTGGCGAGTGACAAATTGCCGATTGGTTGCCGCAAAGCTTGCTGGAAGGTCAGACGTTCATCGGGTAAAGGAGAACTGTGTTGAGAACGCAGTACAACGGTATGTTCCGGTACCTGTACTATCCGCCTTGTGTTTCCATAAGGTATGTGTACATCCATAGCCCATCCTCGTCTCTCTGTCTTGCTTGCCTGATGTCAGTGAAAACAAATAAATTTCGAACTTCTAGAATGAGTATAGAAGGCTACCCTGTGAAATTCAAGACATATTCTGAATTGTGAGCCGGAATTATCTCGTGAATCGTGAATCTTTCCAGCGACAAAATACAGGAATTTCTGTTCGGTTTATGGTGGGTGAAATCATGGTTTTGAGGTTGATTGGTGGGATAGCAGGATAGAACTTGCTACAATGTGAGTGAATTCTAGAATGGCAAGCGCAGCAAGTGTTTCCTATCTGTCCTGCAGTGGATCAGCCGGGAACTTGCAATGTCTACAGTAAACTGCGCTTCCCATCTGAGATCTATGAAAATATTACTGAGTTTCATATAGCGTGTGTGCAGGTCGAAGAGGAGCACACACATGAAGCTTAGCCAGCGAATTTATATTTTGCCTGTCCTTTGATATCTGTCTTTAAGCGGAAGAGATCACCGGAAAGAGGATACTGGTCACGTTCCGCTTCATTGACCGCGGCACTGGTGATGTAGAGTTCGTTCAGACCAGGACCACCGAACACACAACTGGTTGGTCGTTTCACCGGCAGGTCAAGTATGCGCTCGACAGCACCATCGGGCGCGTAGCGGACAATACGTGAGCCATTCCAGTGTGCGCTCCAGACATAGCCTTCACTATCCACTGATAAACCATCAGGTTCGGAACCATCCGTTGTCTCAGCAAAAACGCGCTGATTGCTGATGTTTCCAGTTTCCGCGTCAAAATCAAAAGCATAGATGGTGTGTTTGAGCGAATCAGTAAAATACATGATGGTGTTTTCTGGATTCCAGCCCAGACCATTGGAGAGCGCAATATCGGTCAGCATCACATGTATCGAGAGATCTGGATCAAGGCGGTAGAGTGAGCCGCTAGGAACATCTGTACCTTCACCCATTGTGCCAGCCCAGAAGCGGCCCTTGCAATCAACCATCGCATCATTAAAACGTACAGAGGGCTGATCCGTGAACGGCTCGGCAATAGGTTGGAATTCTTTTTTCTCCTCATCCCAGAACGCAAAGCTTTTTCGTGTGGTCATTACGAAACCGCCGGAGACACGTTCCGCCATAGCGGTTGTATAGGCCCCCAGGCTGACGGGTTCATAATGGTCAGAGGTGGGATCAAAGCGGTAGTAGCGGCCATCGGGAACGATATCCAGCCAGTAAACTACCTGTTTATCGACGCTCCAGATCGGACCTTCTCCCAAAGTATTGCGACAGGGGATGATATGTTCAAGTTCACTCACAAAGTGACTCCTTTCAAGTAGCCGTTCCATTGATAGAAGTTGGAGCAGTATGGGGCTTTATTTGCATGCAGCCACATACTGACGAGCGAGCGCTGTTAATGATGCCCAGTCTTTCTTGCGTACCAGTTCTTTATTGACCAGTTGACTGCCAACCGCGACAGTATATGCCCCCGCAGCCAGAAATTTGCTACAGGTATCCAGATTCACACCGCCTGTTGGTACAAGGAGGAGATTGGGCAATGGTGCCAGGACATCTTTGAAGTATGAGGGACCAAGTTCACCAGCAGGGAAGACTTTGACCAGATCCGCGCCCAGATTCCATGCTTGCCAGATCTCAGTTGGTGTAAATGCTCCGCAGACGATTGGCACATTATGTTGCTTCGCTACTTTTATCACGTCTGGAGCCAGCACTGGCGTTACGAGGAATTGTGCTCCTGCCTGTACAGAAGCTGTTGCCATGTCCGCATCCAGTACCGTTCCCGCTCCGACAATCAGGCGATCACCGAATTCTTTGCGAATAGTGGTGATGACCTCATTGGCTTTTTTATTCGTAAGTGTGAATTCAATTGTTGTAATACCACCATTGAGTAAAGCATTGCTTAGTTGGATCGCATCGTCCAGATTATCCAGACGGACGATGGCAATTGGTACTCGTGGCTGTAGTAATTTCACAACCCGCTGCGACATATTTTACTCCTATTTGATATGGTTGTTTTGTACAGTCACCTCATTATATAGCGAAACACTGAATAATTGCACGTGCCAATAGAAGCTTAAGATCAAAAGACGCTGCAATAGTTCAGTATACTGTCTCTGTCGCTAGCTCTATTTTATTTAAAATGTAAAACTTGCAATGTGTTATTTTTCATTTTAAGGTGAGATTAAAAATATGATACGCCACGTCGTAGCAGGAGGACACAGAACGCTCCAAGGCATATTCCTATGAGAAAAACCAGACCATGTGTGGTATAGCCAACAAGTATGATGGATATAATACCAAGCACGATAACGCCAGGAACCAGAATAATTGCTTCGAATAATAAATGAAAAGAATGAGCAGTTGTACAAAAGTCTATCAAGGTACAGCATGCTAGCCAGATATAAAGATTTTGTGTGCTGAATTGGTTTAATGCGTTCGTGGGATCAGTAGGACCCGGATTATCTGCGTTGTTGAACTGGATGCCAAGATCTATATAGGTAAACACGAATGCTACGCAGGCTGAGATCAGACCGAAGATTGGAATGGAATAGAAGCGCATCCAGTGCTGAGATTGTGTAGGAGAAATAGCAGCCATATCTTTGTCCTTCTAGAAAATCGTATTTCTGCTGGTTGGTAAGTTGTTTGCCTTTCCCTTGTGCGTTTTAAGTGAATGGTTAGCTGACTACAAGTATAGAACTGCTCTATTCAGCATGGATAGTGAGTATACTCATGAATGTGATTATGGAGGCTGACTGATTTTGCTGGTGAAAATTGACTGACTTTAATACACGAGATACACTTAGCTTAGATGCTAAGTACACAGATGTCATAGAAAGATAGGGAGCGTCATATGTCGTCGATAGATGTCGTCAGCTTTGGTGAGACAATGCTTCGCCTCACAACTCCGCATGGTTCACGTCTGGAAACAGCCTCTTCGTTGCATATTTATGTTGGTGGAACCGAGTCAAACATGCTGGCTGGCCTGGCTCGTCTGGGTTTGCGTGTCTCCTGGCTCTCTGCCTTACCACAAACACCGTTGGGCCAGAATGTTACGACAGAGTTGCGGCGGCATGGTATCGATACAACGCATGTGCTCTGGGATACGTCAAATAGCCGTCTGGGGACTTTTTATGTTGAAGAGTCTCCTGATCCGCTTGGTATCCAGCTATTCTATGATCGGGCGAACTCTGCCTGTGCCCTTGTTGATCCTGATCTCGTAAATTATAGCGTTGTTGATGATGCCCGTTTGCTGCATCTGACTGGTATCACCCCTGCTTTAAGTGAACGTGCGCATGAGGTTTTCCACCGTTTTCTGGCACGTGCTCGTGCGCAGCATGTTCCTCTTGTCTTCGATGTCAACTATCGCGCCAAGCTCTGGTCACCGCGAGAGGCGGCGAAGGCGTTAGAAGAGGCCTGTCAGCAGGCGCAAATTCTCTTCTGTGCGCAGGCTGATGCCGCTGAGCTGTGGGGATGTGATGGAGAACCTGAGGCGATCTTACGTCAATTAGCTTCACTGTTCGGTCAGGATAAGACGCTGGTGATGACGATGGGCGGCGGTGGCTCTGCCCAGTTGCATCATGGTGAGTACCAGTTTGAGAAGGCTTTTCCCACTGCTGGTCAGATACGTTTCGGTTCAGGTGATGCTTTCGATGCTGGCTACCTTTATGCCTATCTGGATGGTCCACTCTATCAGGAACTGCGTGAACAGGCAGAACGTCACCTGACGCCATTGGCGTTTGGCAATGCGCTGGCTGCTCTGAAACGTACTATTCCTGGTGATATCCCACTGATTACCCCTGCTGATGTTCGTGCTGTCCTCCTGCAGGCTAAACAGCGTTTTCGCTAGAGCAAGTCCTTTCTGCACATAAAAAGATAGGGGGTAGCCCATCTCATAGATAGGACTACCCTGTTTTGTTTGCCTAGCGTTCCTGTTCGGTTGGGCGAATCAGGATTTCATTGACGTTGACGCGGTCAGGTTGTGTGATTGCGTATACGATGGAAGCGGCGATATCCTCGCTCTCCAAAGGTGTTAAGCCCTGGAACCACTGTATTTGTCGCTGTTTGACTTCTTCGTCTGTGATATGTTCCATTAATTCAGAGACAACTGCGCCTGGCTCAATCACGGTGACGCGAATATTGTTCTTGTATACTTCTTGCCTCAGTGACTCAGAAAATGCACCCACCCCCCATTTTGTGACGTTATAGACGCCGCTACCAACACGGGCGGTACGACCTGCAACTGAGGAGATATTGACGATATGGCCACTATTTTGTTGTTTCATGATCGGTAATACTTTGTGCGTCGCGTATAGCAGTCCAAGCACATTGATGTCGATCATTCTGCGCCAGTCCTCAGTATTTGCGCCATCGATCATGCCCAGTAACATGACACCAGCATTATTGACAAGCACGTCGATACGACCGAGTTGCTCCTTCACGTGGTTGACCATTGTCTGTACCTGCGCTTCATCCGCAACATCCGCTACCACAGTAAGGGCTGTACCCCCCTGTTCCTGAATGCGTTGCGCGAGCGATTGCAGGCGATCACCGCGACGGGCAACTATCGCTACTTTCGCGCCTTGCTCCGCAACCGCCAGCGCGGTTGCTTCTCCAATGCCAGATGATGCGCCTGTGACGATGACGACTTTACCTTCCAGGGATTTTGCCATTTGTGTGTTATTCCTTTTTCTCTGAAATAAAAAAATTCCGTTGGGAAAGTTCGAATTTACTATATATATGCAAGTGATCACCCACACAAAAGATGACAATGATAGACAAATGAAAGATTTTTTAGCACATTGTTCTTCTCTCAATAGAAGTTTTGTGCGCTGGTTCTCTATATAAAAAAAGATCTGATCCAGCTTATTTGTCAGGATCAGATCTTTTTATGATTGAATCTTTTTCTGTTTATGCTGTTATTTTCTTCAATACTTTGTCTTCACCGTTATCCTCACCAGCATATGAGAGTGGAGCGGAAACATTTTCCAGTGATTTGCGTTCAGCGTTGACCGCGAAGAAGATGGCGATGATACCCGCGCCAGCCATCAGTACTGCTCCGATCAGGTCGCCATAGAAGAGCGCGATCGGTTGATTTGTCTGGACCAGCGCACCAAAGAGAATTGGTGCCGCGACTCCACCGGCCAGCGTACCAACCGCGTAGAAGAGCGCGATTGCCAGCGCACGGATCTCTAGTGGGAAGACCTCACTGACGGTGAGGTATGCCGAACTTGCACCCGCCGAGGCAAAGAAGAAGACAACTGACCAGCACAGCGTCTGGGTTGCCGCATTCAATGCGCCCTGCAGGAAGAGCCAGCCTGTGATTACCAGGAGTACACCGGAGGCGATATAGGTGAAGCTGATCATCTTTTTCCGTCCAACAGTGTCAAACATACGTCCAATTGTTAATGGTCCAAGAACGTTACCAATGGCGAATGGCACCTGATACAGGGCGACGTTATCAGCCGGTACGTGATAAAAAGTCGTCAGGATGAGCGCGTACGTAAAAGTGATGGCGTTGTAGAGAAACGCCTGCCCGATCATCAATGCCAGACCTAATACTGCTCGTTGCGGATATTTCTGAATCATTGTACGAGCAATTTCTCCGAAGGTGATTGAGCCACGAGGGCGAATGGGCAGCGTTTCGTTTGTTTCTGGTAGCTTATCGAGATGATCATCATCTTTGATTTTCTGCTCGATATATGCAACTATCTTGTCGGCTTCCTCGAAGCGACCATGCATCATCAGCCAGCGTGGACTTTCAGGGACAAAGTGTCGAATCAACAGCACCGCCAGACCGAGGACCGCGCCCAGACCGAATGCCAGCCGCCAGCCCAGATCAACCGGGAGAATATTTGGATTAATCAGAATGGCTGTCGATGTCGCCCCGATTGCTGTGCCAATCCACCATGTACTGTTGATTACCAGATCTGTCCAGCCACGCGCTCGTGCTGGAATCAGTTCGTCGATGGCAGAATTGATAGCCGCGTATTCACCGCCGATACCCGCACCAGTCAGAATACGGAACAGGATGAACCAGAAGAAATTAAAAGAAAATGCCGTTAATATCGTTGCACCCAGGTACAGGCCCAGGGTGATCATAAACAGCTTTTTACGACCGAGGAGGTCAGTTAAGCGACCAAAGAATAATGCGCCGATAACCGCGCCAATTAAATATGCGCTACCTGCACCGGACACCTGGACATCCGTAAGACGTAATGTCTGTGGCTCTTTGAGAACACTGGAGATAGAACCAACAACGGTTACTTCCAATCCATCAAGAATCCAGGTAATGCCTAATGCAATAACAATTAACCAATGCCATCTGCTCCAGGGCAAGCGATCCATTCGTGCCGGGACATCGGTATTTACTACTTTCCCATCATTTATCTTATCTATCATCTGCTAAGATTCCTTTTGCCATGATACACAACTTTGTGTGGAAACCGATAAAGGCGCTAAGAACGTTGCACAATATGTACTGCTCATAAATCGTGTGAGCAGGAATTATCGGTTTTGCGACTGTTATTTCTAGTACGGAGCTTGTAACACATCGGTTTCAAATTGTTCGGCCCTATCATTATCAGTGCTTGCTTGTCTGCATTTTTTCGCTGATAATTGCAGTGGAAAGTGATATACCACGACTGCTGTTTTGTGCTAGAATGGCGCTATTATGTTACGAACTATCACTGCGACGCGCTATGTGGCACCACTACGAGAAGGTGGCTCATTACCTGCTATTCTGGAGGCTGATGATGATGGCCTCTATGTCGTCAAGTTCCGTGGCGCTGGTCAGGGTCCAAAAGCGCTCATCGCGGAAATGGTGGCGGGAGAGATCGCTCGTGCTCTGGGCTTACCCGTGCCTGAAATCGTTTTTATCGAGCTTGATCCTGTCCTTGGGCGCTCAGAGCCGGACTTTGAGATTCAGGAGCTACTGAAAGCCAGCGCAGGTCTGAATGTCGCACTGGACTTTTTGCCCGGTGCGCTCCCTTTTGATGCGCTGGATATACGTGCTCTGAGTACGACGCTTGCATCTGAGATTGTCTGGTTTGATGCGTTTGTCACGAACGTTGATCGAACGCCGCGCAATACCAATATGCTCTGGTGGCATCAGAATTTGAAGCTTATCGACCATGGAGCATCGTTATATTTTCATCATATCAATGCTGAATATCTGGAGCGTAGCCGAACGCCGTTTACCACGATCAAATCGCATGTATTGCTTCCCGTTGCCAATGAACTCAGGGAAGTGGATCAGCGGCTTAAAGCAGCTTTAACGCCAGCGTTGCTACAGGATATTCTGGCGCAGATCCCTGATGCCTGGTTAACAGGACACGAGCTGTATGCTGATGCAGCGATTCATCGACATGCCTATCTTGAATATTTGCTGGATCGTCTGGCACATTCTGATATTTTTGTTGAGGAGGCTCTCCGTGCCCGCGATCAGCTCATATGATTACGCTATTATTCGCATCGTGCCACGCGTTGAACGCGGTGAATGTATTAACGTCGGCGTTATTCTCTTTTGCCGCACACGACGCTTTCTAAAGGCAAAGTTGGCGCTGGATGAGCAGCGCATACGCTCATTTGCCCCGAACCTGGACTATGCTGCGGTAGAGAAACAGTTGCTGCAATTGGTACAGGTCTGTAATGCTGAGCCACAGAGTGGCCCCATCGGGGAGCTTTCACAATCCGAACGCTTTCACTGGTTGGTTGCCCCACGAAGCACGATCATCCAGGTTTCGCCTGTCCATTCAGGTCTGTGCTCCAATCCTGAGTCTGTGCTCGATCATCTGGTACAGGAATTGGTGCAGTAAACACATGCTGCATATTGGCAACCGTCCGCGCAAATATGGTACAGTTTTACAGCAGTATGCTGGCTGCGATAAGCTATAAAGTACATGGAGCAAATAGAGTACCTACTGCAATAGAAAGGTAAGAATAATATGCATTACCGTACATTTGGACGAACTGGCTGGGATGCGTCTGAAATCGGGTTTGGCGCGTGGGGAATTGGTGGTGATGCCTGGGGGCAGACTGACGATACAACCTCGATAGCTGCGTTGCATAAAGCGATTGATCTGGGTGTGAATTTTATCGATACGGCTGATGTCTATGGTGATGGTCACTCCGAGCAGTTAATTGCGCAGGTACGCAAACAACGAAGTGAGCCTCTCTTTATTGCTACCAAGGCTGGACGCCGCTTGAATCCACATACCACTGATGGTTATGTTGATAGGCAGAAGATGACTGCTTTTATTGAGCGCAGTCTGCGCAATCTGGATGTGGATGCGCTTGATCTGGTTCAGTTGCATTGTCCACCGACTGAGGTCTATGACAGAGCGGAAGCGTTCGGCATTCTTGACGATCTGGTGCAACAGGGCAAGATCCGCAATTATGGCGTTAGTGTTGAAAAGGTGGATGAGGCGTTAAAGGCTATTCAGTATCCTAATGTCAAAAGTGTACAGATTATCTTCAATATGTTTCGCCTGAAACCTGCCGAGCAGTTTTTTAATGCCGCGCAGGAGCGTAATGTTGCTGTTATCGTTCGTGTGCCTCTTGCCAGTGGTCTTCTCAGTGGTAAGTTCACAAAGACCTCACAATTTGCCGCCGCCGATCATCGCAATTTTAACCGTCATGGTGAAGCATTTGACCAGGGCGAGACATTCTCCGGTGTTGACTATGAAACCGGTCTGGAAGCGGTTGAAGAGCTGAGATCATTGTTGCCTGCGGGTACGAGTATGGCCCAATTTGCGCAACGTTGGATTCTGATGTTCCCCGCTGTCTCGACGATCATCACGGGAGCGAAATCACCTGAGCAGGCAGAGAATAATGTCCAGGCTTCCGAACTGCCTGAACTGAGCCAGGATACGCTGCGCCGCGTTCAGGAGGTTTATGATAAATATTTCCGCGCTGAGATTCATCGGCGTTGGTAGGCAAATGAAACCTGTGTTATACTGAACAGGGTCGATTTATGAGCTATGACGATATCGTCATAGCTCTTTTCTTTTATGCTCATTGTATTGTCGGTTATTCCTGTCTTTATACTATACTGTTGAATAGATGCAGTAGTGGAGCAGTGGACATACAGGATGTAATTTTTGTGATGGAGAAAAAAATAGCAGATGCGTCCCTGTTGCAGCCCATATCATCAGAGCAGGTAACAGATGAGAAAGAAATAATAATAGATAATTCAGATCAGACGGGTAGACCTCAGATTGTATTGAAGAGTGGTGATAGTTTTCTGCTCACTGATAGCTGTGGGGATCTTCCCTCATCCCGTCAGGAAATAGGCTTGTTCAGACATGGAACGCGTTTTGTGCGAATGTGCAATCTCTTTTTAGCAGGCCGTAAACTGGTTGCTCTCTCGCATCAGAGCACAGAAATGAGCAATGCCTGCCATATTGATCTGACAAATGCTCCTCTAACATCAACTCAGGGGCGAACGATTGAGCAGGGGGCTGTTCACATTGATCGTTTTGTGCAATTAGAACAGGATACGTTAGCGCAAACCTTTACGATAACCAGCTTTTATCAGGAGCCATTACAATTGACGTTGAGCCTTCTGGTGGGAGCGGATTTTACTGATCTGTTCGAGCTACGCGGTTTTGGTCGTGAGCAGCATGGGACGGTCCTTCCTCCATTACTGCATGAGCACGCAGTCACACTGCGTTACAAAGGGTTGGATCAGGTTGAGCGCCAGACGCAGATGAACTTTGATCCACCTGCCGCTGTGATACAGCCAGATCGTGCTGGTTGGATGCTTCAGCTTGAACGTGGTGTGCCATATCAGATCAGTGTCACTGCAAAGATGAGTGAAACAGACGGTGACAAAGTTTCCATGCAGTCTGCGTCTCATCACTGGTCAACTCTGGCGCAACCAACCATTACTAGCGATGATCCCATCTTTGATCGTTGGCTCAAACGGGGCATGCAAGATTTGATGATGTTAAGCACGATGACACCATATGGATACTATCCCTACGCTGGTATCCCCTGGTATTGTACGCCATTTGGTCGTGATGGACTGATTACCGCCCTGGAATATCTTCCCTGGTACCCTCAAGTAGCAAAGGGGACATTGCGCTTTTTAGCTGCGTATCAGGGCGCAAAAATTGATGCATTTACTGACGAAGAGCCCGGCAAAATTCTCCATGAATTCAGAACTGGCGAGATGGCGCAATGTCGCGAAATTCCCTTTATTCCCTATTATGGTACAGTTGATGCGACCCCTCTCTTCCTGATTTTGCTTGAGGCATATCTGCGCTGGACTGATGATCGCGCCCTGTTAGAGGCGCTCTGGCCGAACGCGCAGGCGGCGGTGCGCTGGATGGTTGAATATGGGGATAAAGATGGTGATCGTTTTCTGGAATACCATACCGCCTCCGAAAAAGGTTTGCAGCATCAGGGTTGGAAAGACTCTCTTGACGGTATCAATCATAGTGATGGTCGTATTGCTCGTTCTCCTATCGCTCTGAGTGAAGTTCAGGGCTACGCATATGCCGCATATCGTGCTATGAGCTATCTGGCGCAACGACAGGGTTATCTGGACGAAGCCAGCCGCTGGGAACGAGCCGCCACTGAATTGCAGACGCAGTTCGTAGAGCAATACTGGTGGGAAGATGAGCAGATCTTTTATCAAGGGCTGGCGGCACAGAAAGAACCCTGTGATGTTGTCTCTTCCAACGCTGGTCACTGTCTCTGGAGCGGCGTCGTGCCTGATGATCTCGCGCAAAAAGTCATTTCGCGCCTGATGCGTGCGGATATGAATAATGGTTGGGGCATGCGTACGCTTTCTTCACAGGCTGCGCTCTACAATCCGCTGAGTTACCATAATGGCTCTATTTGGCCGCATGATACGGCTGTCGTCGGTGCTGGTATCGCACGGTATGGTGGGAAAGCCCAGGCAGGAGCGCTCTTGCAGAGCCTCTATGATGCCAGTCATTACTTTGCCGATGCACGACTGCCTGAACTCTATTGTGGCTTTGAGCGTCGTGCGGGGTATGGACCTACGCGTTATCCCGTATCCTGTTCACCTCAAGCGTGGGCGGCGGGCGCACCATTTCTCCTGTTGAGTAGCCTGTTAGGTCTACAGCCAAATGCCGCCACACAGAGTCTCACCTTGCAGCAACCGACGCTACCTGACTGCTTGAATTCGCTAGAACTCCGTGGCATCACCATTGGTTCGCGTACCGTTCATCTGCGTTTTATCCGTGTTGGCACACAGACAGAAGTTGTCCTGGGTCAGGAGAACGAGATCGCAGTACGAGTCCTGTAGTCTGTCCTCATTGTCGATTTGACAAGACTTCCGCCAATCAGACATAGTCAATGATAGAGAACGAGAACAGCAAAGGAGAGAATAGTATGCTTTCTGAGGAACTCCTCCACGTACTGAAACAAAAGCCACTGGGATTATTATTTGATATTGATGGCACATTAAGTCCGATTGCGCCAACACCAGGAGAAGCTTATCTCTACCCAGGAACCGCCGATCTGCTGCGCAAAGTCAGTCAATATGCGCATGTTGGTATTGTTACAGGTCGGGCTGTGGAAGATGGAGCGCGTATCGTCAACGTGAAAGGGTTAACCTATATTGGAAATCATGGCCTCGAATGGTGTAATGATTTACCAGATGATAGCCATCAGGTACAGGTTATATCGGACGCCATACCATATGTAGACGCCGGAAAACATATCTTAGATTTTGCCGAAAAAAAATTACTACCTGAATTTCCTGACATTATCATACAGCGGAAAAGCGTTGGAGGTTCATTACACTACCGGCTTGTGCCCAACCCAGAGCAGGCACGCGAGCGCATTCTCGCAATGCTAGCGAAGCCGGTTCAAACAGTGCATATGAGACTTGGTGAAGGGAAACGCGTTATAGAAGTTCTGGCCCCTTTAAATGAAAATAAAGGGAGATCCTTACGGCGCTACGTTGAGCAAATTGGGCTACAAGGAGTCCTCTTTGCGGGCGATGACCGAACAGATGTCTTTGCAATAGATGAAATCGCCAGACTGCGTCAGGAAGGGCTTGCCGCCTTCTCCGTAGGAGTTAAGCACGCCGATACGCCTGCTGATCTCCTGCAAAATGCCAATCAGTTGGTTCAAGGAGTAGAAGAAATGGCTCATCTGCTCACTAAAATCACTGATATGTTGAGTCATAATGGGAGCGCCACTGCGTAAGGGCGAGCAACCGTAGGGGTACCCACAAAGGTACCTCTACAACTGCAACGCATCTTTATCCATACATCATGTATTTGATATATAGCTTCATGTAACGTAACGTCCTACGCCAATTTCGCAGTTGTCATAGACTCATCAGAAATTGCTTCAGTACTGGTAGTACTGGTTGCCCCGGAATCTTCATTCGCATTCGTCGAACTTGCAATAGTCCGCTCTAATAGTTCAG
>Ga0310811_10004336_pt1 | contig 17815 bp, 16 predicted proteins | sample YCmetagenome_FD_207642 | JGI IMG/M metagenome (GOLD analysis project Ga0310811, IMG submission 207642) | Soil microbial communities from experimental microcosm in Duke University, North Carolina, United States - YC | ecosystem: Engineered > Artificial ecosystem > Soil microcosm > Unclassified ...
AGGCGGTCCGCCTGGGCACTCAACTGCTCTACGTTCGGACAACTCGTCCGATGTACGGAAACGCCGTGACCTCGCGTGACAAATCCGACGATGTCGTCGCCGGGTACCGGCATACAACATCGGGACAGCCGCACCCACACGTCCGGATCGCCCGCCACCATGACGCCGGCGTTCGAATTGGCCCTGGAGCGCCCCTTGAGCCTCGTAGGGACCGCGGCCTCCGCCAGGTCCTCCTCAGCCCCGTCGACCCCTCCCAGTGCCTGTACGAGCTTCTGAACGACGGACTGGGCGGCGACATGGCCCTCCCCCACCGCCGCGTACAGCGCGGACACGTCCGGATAACGCAGGTCGCGGGCCAGTGCCAGAAGCGCTTCGCCGGACATGAGGCGCTGGAGCGGGAGGCCCTGCTTGCGCATCGCCCGCCCGATGGCCTCCTTGCCGGCCTCGATCGCGGTCTCCCTGCGCTCCTTGGAGAACCACTGACGGATCTTGTTCCGGGCTCGGCCGCTCTTGACGAACTTCAGCCAGTCACGCGACGGTCCGGCGTCCGGCGACTTCGAGGTGAAGATCTCGACCGTGTCCCCGTTGCCGAGCCGGGACTCCAGCGGCACCAGTCGCCCGTTCACGCGGGCGCCGATGCAGCGGTGTCCCACCTCCGTGTGCACGGCGTACGCGAAGTCCACGGGCGTCGCACCCTCGGGAAGGGCGATCACCTGCCCCCGCGGCGTGAAGACGAACACCTCGGACACCGACAGGTCGAAACGCAGCGACTCCAGGAACTCGCCCGGGTCGGAGGTCTCCTTCTGCCAGTCGAGCAACTGCCGCAACCAGGCCATGTCGTTGACCTGCTTGGCCTTGGCAGGCCCCGAGCCGTTCGTCTCCTCCTTGTACTTCCAGTGGGCGGCCACGCCGTACTCCGCGCGGTTGTGCATCGCCCGCGTGCGGATCTGCAGTTCGATCGTCTTGCCCTCGGGTCCCATGACCGTCGTGTGCAACGACTGGTACATGTTGAACTTGGGCATGGCGATGTAGTCCTTGAACCGCCCGGGCACCGGCCTCCACTGTGCGTGGATCGTCCCGAGCGCCGCGTAACAGTCGCGGACCGTGTCGACGAGCACCCTGATGCCCACCAGGTCGTAGATGTCGTCGAAGGCCACGTCCTTGGCGATCATCTTCTGGTAGATCGAGTAGTAGTGCTTCGGCCGCCCGCGCACGGTGGCCTTGATCTTGGCCTCGCGCAGCTCGGCGGAGACCTTCTCGATGACCTCCTGCAGGAACAGATCGCGTCTGGGCGCCCGCTCCGACACCATCCGGGCGATCTCGTCGTACCGCTTCGGATAGAGCATGGCGAACGCGAGGTCCTCCAGCTCCCACTTGATGGTGTTCATGCCGAGCCGGTGGGCCAGGGGCGCGAAGATCTCGAGCGTCTCCCGGGACTTCTGCTGCCGCTTGTGCTCGGGCATGTAGCGCATCGTGCGCATGTTGTGGAGCCGGTCGGCGAGCTTGATGACCAGGACCCGGATGTCGCGGGACATCGCGACGACCATCTTCCTGACGGTCTCGGCCTGCGCGGCGTCGCCGAACTTGACCTTGTCCAGCTTGGTCACGCCGTCGACGAGCAGGGCGATGTTGTCGCCGAAGTCGCCCCGTAACTCGTCGAGGCTGTAGGCGGTGTCCTCGACGGTGTCATGCAGCAGGGCGGCGCACAGGGTCTCGTCGTCGGTCCCCAGCTCGGCCAGGATGCTCGCCACTGCCAGCGGATGCGTGATGTACGGGTCGCCGCTCTTCCGCTTCTGGTCGCGGTGATGGTAGGCGGCCATGTCATAGGCGCGCTCGATCAGGCGCATGTCGGACTTGGGATGGGTCGCCCGGACCGTCTTGAACAGCGGCTCCAGCACCGGATTCATAGCACCCCATTGCCCCCCGAACCGGGTCAGCCGTCGTCGCGCGGCCGGCGCCGGTCTCTCTTCCGCGCCCCCCGATGCGTCGGGCACCGCGTCAGCGGGCACATCGGCCGGCTCGGGGGCCTCGCGCGGGTCGGTCCCGCGTCCAGCCCGCGTGCTGTCAGGCACGACCACATCACGGGGCACACAGACTCCTCACGTCGAGTCCAGATCCCTCAGTGTATCCGTGCCGCCACAGCACTCTCCGCCGACTGCTCGCGCCCATGATCGGGCGGCCCCGCGATCGGGCTCACACGCTCAGCAGCGCGCGGACCTCCAGACCGGACAGCCGGTCCCGTCCGGACAGGAACGACAGCTCCATCAGGAACGACACGGCGGTCACCTCTGCGCCCGCCCTCCTGACCAGTTCCACGGTCGCCTCGGCCGTCCCGCCCGTGGCCAGCACGTCGTCGACGATCAAAACCCGCTCGCCGGGCGCGAAGGCGTCCGCGTGCACCTCGATGGTCGCCGAGCCGTACTCGAGGTCGTAGGAGGCCTCAAGCGTCGCAGCCGGCAGTTTGCCCGCCTTCCGGACGGGGACGAACCCGGCGCCGCTCCGGTAGGCCACCGGCGCGGCCAGAATGAACCCCCGCGCCTCGATGCCGACCACCTTGTCGAAGACGAGGCCGTCCGCCAGCTCATCCACGACCTGCGTGAACGCCGCGTGGTCGGCCAGGAGCGGGGTGATGTCCTTGAACAGGATCCCCGGCTTCGGGTAGTCAGGAATGTCCCTAATCAGGGCGCTCCAGTCAGTCACGACGCCCACCCTAGAGCACATCCGGCGGACCCTCCCCGTACGGCAGGCCGCCTGCTGCTCGGTCAAACCCGGCAGACCCACCGCCCCCTCAACCAAGGACCGCTGCGGACGCCGCCCGAAAACAGCGGCGCCCCCACTGCCCGTTGCGGGCGGCGGGGGCGCTCGAGTATCCGAGTGTCCGGACGGCTAACGCTTCTTGCGCTGCTTCCCACCGGGCACGGTGCCGTTCTGGGATCCCGCGGCGCCGTTCTGGGAACCCGCCGCGACGGGCTCCTTGCCGGTACGGCTCCCGCCCGCGGTCGCCGCGGCGGCCTTGGCGGCGGAGACCTGCCGGGCCGCGACCCGCCTGGCCAGCGCCTGCCACTGCGGCTCCCGCTCCTTGAGCGTCACCAGGATCGGCGTGGCGACGCACAGCGAGGAGTAGGTGCCGACGAGCATTCCGACGAACAGGGCCAGCGACAGGTCCTTCAGCGTGCCTGCGCCGAGCAGCGTGGTCCCGATGAACAGGATCGCCGCCACGGGCAGGATCGCGACGAGCGAGGTGTTCAGCGACCGGATCAGGGTGTGACTGAGGGCGTTGTTCGCCGCCTGGGTGTAGGTCATCTTGGCCGACGTCCCGAGCTTGCCCGTCACCTCCTTGATCATGTCGAAGACCACGACCGCGTCGTACAGCGAGTAGCCGAGGATCGTCAGGAAGCCCAGCATCGTCGCAGGAGTGACCTCGAAGCCGGACCACGCGTAGATGCCCGCCGTGATCACGAGGTCGTGCACGAGGGCGACGACGGCGGCGAGCGCCATCCGCCACTCGAAGGCCACGGAGAGGTACAGCATGATCGCGAGCATGAAGACCACGAGGCCGAGCCAGGCCTTCTGCGAGACCTCACCACCCCACGTGGCCCCGATCACCTGAGAGCTGACCTGCGCCTCGGGAAGCTTGTACTCCTCGGCGACCGCCTTCTGGACCTTGGTCACCCCAGCGACGTCCAGGCTCTCCGTGGTGACCCGCCAGTTCTTCGACCCCGCCTGCTGGACGATCACCTGGTGCGGGCCGGCGTCCTCGACGGTCGACCGGACCTGCTCCACGCTCGACCCGGGCGTCCGGGCGAAGTCGAACACCGAACCGCCCCTGAACTCGACACCGAGGTTCAGTCCATGGAGGACGAGGCCGAGTATCGAGACGATCAGCAGGAAGGCCGACAGGCCGTACCAGATCTTGCGCTTGCCGACGAAGTCGATGTTGATGTCGCCCCGGTAGAGGCGACTGATAACACCCGGCATCACGCCTCCTGCAGGGTCTGCTCGGCGGGGCTCGTACGGCCCATGCGCTCCGCGTCGAGTCCGGACAGCTTGTGGCCCTTGGCGAAGAACCTCATCCGCGCCACCAGCGACATGAGCGGCTTGGTGAAGAGGAAGACGACCACGATGTCGATCAGTGTGGTCAGGCCCATCGCGAACGCGAAGCCCGCCACGCCGCCGACCGCGAGGAAGTACAGCACGATCGCGGCGATGAACATGACCGCGTCCGCCACGAGGATCGTCCGTCTCGCACGACGCCAGGCGACCTCGACGGCCGAGCGCAACGTGCGGTGGCCCTCCTTGATCTCGTCACGGATGCGTTCGAAGTAGACGATGAACGAGTCCGCCGTGATTCCGATCGAGACCACGAGGCCGATGATGTGGGGCAGCGAGAGCCGGAAGCCCGCGTTGTGGCTCAGCAGCACCACCGTGAAGTAGGTGATCACCGTCGCCACGCCGAGGCTCGCCACACCGATCAGCCCGAGGCCTCGGTAGTAGAGCAGCAGGTAGAGGATGACCACCAGCAGGCCGATGGCGCCCGAGATGAGGCCGCCACGGAGCTGGTCCTGACCGAGCGTCGAGGAGACCGACACGACCTCGCTCTGCTTGAACTTCAGCGGCAGAGCGCCGTACTTGAGCTGGTCCGCGAGATCGTTGGCGGTCAGCTGGGTGAAGTTGCCGGAGATCCGGGCGCTTCCGCCGGGGATCGCCTCTTCGATCGTCGGGGCGACGACGACGACGCCGTCGAGCACATTCGCCAGCTGGTTGCGCGGCGGCGTGAGCGTGGTGATCCGCCGGGTGATGTCGGCGAACTCCGTCGCCCCCTTCGACTTGAAGGTGACCTGGACGATCCACTCACCTGTCGTCGGGTCGGTGCCGGCGGAGGCTCCGCTGATCTCGGTGCCCTGCACGGCCGCCTTGTCGAGGATGTACCGCGCCGTGCCGTCCTGGCTGCATGCCACGATCTGCTTGTTCGGATCGTCCGCGGTGCCCTGACCTCGGTCCTTGGCGGTGCAGTCGATGTCGCGGAACTTGTCCAGCAACGCAGGGTCGATGCCGCTGGTGTCCTGGCCGGCGAGCGGGTCCTCGGTGGCCCCCGGAGTGGGAACGGGCGGCGTCGGGGTGGCCTCGGCCTTCCCCTTCGCGTCGCCCTTCGCCTTGTCGTCGCTCTTCGCTCCGCCCTTGGCGTCCGCGGTTGCGGACGGCGAGGGAGCGGCGAGCGCCGAGGACAGCGCCCTGCCCGCGGGCGTCCCGCTCACGCTGGGCGTGGGCGTCGATCCGCCGCTCGGCGTGGCGTTCGGAGTGCCCGAGCCGCTGGGTGTCGGAGCCGCGGTCGGCATCTGGACGGGCTGGTTCGTCGACGGCGCGTACGCGAGCACCTGGCGCATCCGCAACTCGGCGGTGGTGGCGACTCGCGCCACCGCCTCACTCTGTCCCACACCGGGGAGCGAGATCACGATGTTGGCGTTCGCCTTGGCGACCTCGGCGTCCGTGATGCCGTTGCCGTTGACACGCGCCCGGATGATGGTGACGGCACGGTCGAGGCTCTCGTCTGACGGCGGTTTCCCGTCGAGTGTGACCGGCGAAAGCGTCACCGTGGTCCCACCGGCCAGGTCGAGGCCGAATTTGGGGACGAACGCCTTCTGTAGGGCGATCGTCGCGCCCATGGCGAGAATGATCGCCAGAAGTACCAGGAGCGTGCGTCCCGGCTTGATCTGGCTACTGGTCGGTGGGGCCACTGGTGGTCAGTTCTTTCGTCAAAGGGTGTGCGATCAGCCTACTCAGGACTGCTTGCTACTCGAGTCATCGCCGTCCGTCGTCGTGTCGGGGGTGTCGACGACGGTCGAGTCGGCCTCCTCATCAGAGGTTCCCTCCGCGGGCGTGACCACACGGCCGATCGCCGCCTTGACCCACCGGGTCTCGATTCCGGGGGCGACCTCCAGGATGACGTCGTCGTCGTCGATCGCCGACACGGTGCCGAACAGCCCGGTCGTCGTCATGACTCGGGCGCCGGGAGCCAGGTTGTTCTGCATCTGTACCTGCTCCTGCTGCCGCTTTCGCTGCGGACGGATCAAGAGGAAGTAGAAGACCACTACCAGCAAGATCAGCGGCAGGAACGTCCCAAGCGGGTTGCTACCCACGGGGCCACCCTTCCTTACGTGATTAAACCGGCTGACGCCGGAGGTTTGATGCGCATTGCCACGTGGCCGCCGCGACGCTACACGGGTCGGCGTAAGCGGCCAGTCAAGCCACGCAGTGTATGCGAGCCGTTCTTGACCCGGCAACGAGCACACGTTCTGGCTCGCGGGAAAGTTCCTGTTTCATAGCCTTCGAAACCGATTTGTGATCCCACAAGGCCCATACATCACAGGTGCACGACTTTTCCTGGGACTTTTCCCATTCATTTCCTCCCCTGTACGGCACGCGTCACCCCGTCCACATGCTCATCTAGGCCTCGTCGAACAGACCTGGCAGGACGGACGCGCCGAATGCGTCAGGAGGCGGAGTCAGACCGAGATGAGCCCAGGCCGACGCCGTCGCGACCCGGCCGCGCGGAGTGCGGGCGATGAGACCCTGCCGTACCAGGAAGGGCTCGGCCACGACCTCCACGGTCTCAGGTTCCTCCCCCACCGCAACGGCGAGGGTGGACAGGCCCACCGGGCCGCCCCCGAACTTCCGGAGCAGGACGCCGAGAACCGCCCGGTCGAGCCGGTCCAGCCCTTCGGCATCGACCTCGTAAAGATTCAGTGCGGCCGAGGCGATCTCTCTGGTGATCACACCCTCGGCGCGGACCTCCGAGAAGTCTCTGACCCTCCTGAGCAGCCGGTTGGCGATTCGAGGCGTGCCGCGAGACCGCCGGGCGATCTCATGGGCGCCCTCGTCCGGGAGGTCGACGGAGAGCAGGCGTGCGGAGCGGTTCAGGACCTGCTCCAACTCGCTCGCATGGTAGAAGTCCATGTGCGCGGTGAACCCGAACCTGTCGCGCAGCGGTGCGGGCAACAGGCCCGCGCGGGTCGTCGCCCCCACGAGCGTGAACGGCGCGATGTCCAGTGGGATCGACGTCGCCCCCGGACCCTTGCCGACGATGATGTCGACCCGGAAGTCCTCCATGGCGAGGTAGAGCATCTCCTCCGCGGGCCGGGCCATCCGGTGGATCTCGTCGATGAACAGCACCTCGCCCTCCGACAGGGTCGAGAGGATCGCGGCGAGATCGCCCGCCCGCTCGAGCGCAGGACCGGAGGTCACCCGGAGCGGCGCGCCGAGCTCCGCCGCGATGATCATCGCGAGCGTGGTCTTCCCGAGGCCGGGGCCGCCGCTCATCAGCACGTGGTCTGGCGGCCGGTTCCGGCGAAGGGCGCTTTCCAGCACGAGCGACAACTGCTCGCGGACCCGCGCCTGGCCGATGAACTCGTCGAGACGTTTCGGCCGCAGCGCGGCCTCTATCGTCTGCTCGTCGTTCTCCGGCTCGGGAGACACGAGATCACGTTCGAGGCTCATGCTCGCTCCCGGTCCGTGTGCCGCATGGTGAGCCTCATCGAACGCTCAGCGCACGGAGTGCCGCCTTGAGCAGGGCCGCGACCTGGGGCGCGCGGCCCGCCGCGACCTCCGCGTCCGCTTCCGCGCCGACGACGGCGACCGCCTCGTCGGCGTCCTTGGCGGAGTAGCCGAGCCCGACCAGGCCGGAGTGGACCTGCTCGCGCCAGGCGGGAGGCTTGGCCTTGCCGTTCAGGGCGGCGTTGACGGCCTCGTCGGGGGTGCCGAGCTTGTCCTTCAACTCGAGCACAATGCGCTGGGCGCCCTTCTGCCCGATGCCGGGGACCATCGTGAGCGCCTTGAGGTCGGCGCCGGCCACGGCGACACGCAGCGCGTTCGGCGTGTGGACCGCCAGCATCGCGAGGGCGATGCGCGGCCCCACCCCACTGGCCGTCTGCAGCAGTTCGAACACGACCCGCTCGTCCTCCGCGGCGAAGCCGTACAGCGTGAGCGACTCCTCCCGCACGACAAGCGCGGTCGAGAGCCGGGCGGGCTCGCCCACGCGCAACGAGGCGAGCGTGCCGGGCGTGCAGTGCACCAGGATGCCCACCCCGCCGACCTCGATCACGGCGGCGTCCGGCGCGATGGCGGTCACCTCACCGGCCACGGATGCGATCATCGGCCCGTCCCTTTCTCACCCCGGGCGGAACGGCCGTGACGCCGTCCCGCGAGCCCGCCGGCGTGAACGTCATGGCCGGTCTCGAGACCCTGCCAAGATCTCCGTCGCGGGACCCTCGGCAGCTCGCGTCGGCGTGCCGACCCCAGTCCTACCAGAGCCCGCAGACAGAGTGCCGCCCCCATCGCGGATCGGACGGTCACCGGCCCGTCCGGTCGTCCGTACGGCCGGCCGCGGGCGAATGCCGGTACCCCGCGGCCATCGCGGCCGAGGCGCCGCCACGCGACCGGGCGAGGGCCTCGGCCAGCCGGTTCTGGACGCCTCCCCGCCACACGTGGCAGATGGCCAGCGCGAGGGCGTCGGCGGCGTCGGCGGGCTTCGGCATCGCGTCGAGCCGCAGAAGCCGGGTCACCATCGTGCCCACCTGTTTCTTGTCGGCGTTGCCGTTCCCCGTGATGGAGGCCTTGACCTCGCTGGGGGTGTGCAGAGCGACCGGCAACCCCCTGCGGGCGGCGCACACGATGGCGACGGCGGAGGCCTGAGCGGTGCCCATGACGGTGCGGACGTTGTGCTGGGCGAACACCCTCTCGACGGCCACCGCGTCGGGCTTGACCTCGTCGAGCCACCGCTCGATCTCGGCCTCGATCACCACGAGGCGGGAGCCGATGTCGTCCTCGGGCGGAGTGCGCACGACCCCCACCGCGACGAGATTGAGAGGCGCCCCAGGACGGCCCTCGACCGCGCCGATGCCGCATCGCGTCAGCCCGGGGTCGACCCCCAGCACTCGCAACTCGGGCATCCGCACCGGCAGGCCTCCCCTGGTCCGCTCGCCCAGCGGCATCCGCGAACCGCCGAACATCTGTTCGGCCCCGAACTCTACCGTGATCGGCTCGTCTTCGCTCGCGTCAGAAGTAATCGATCATGTACGCGGCGCAGTTGAAGGCGGCGTCCAGCAGGTCGTCGGCCTCGGGAGATCCGCCGGCAAGCCGTCCCGTACGCCGGAGAGTGGACGTGGGGACTCCGGCGAACAGTGCCGACAGGCCGCCGATCGTGAATCTGGGCGCCCGCCCCGGCTCGGTGCCGGCCGCGGCGGAAGCCGCACCGGATCCCGACGCGACCTCCAGTCGCCAGGTGCCCGAGTTGGCGGCCCGCTGCGGGTCGTCGACCTCGATCGCCACGTCGAGGGAGACCCCGGCGGGGAAGCCGCGCCGTTCGATGGCGGCGGGCAGATCGATCAGGCGGTACATCCAGCGCGTCTGCCTGACCTCGTCCGACTGCCGCTCGCGGAGCATCCACAGAACCGGGTCGTGGGGCTCGACGGAGGCCTTGACCGACGTGGCGATCGACGAGGCGGTGCCGACGAGCGACCACAGGGCGCGCGCCGTGGCCTCGGAGCCGGCAACGAGGTTGTCGACCTCGATGTCGCCGGAGTCCCAGCGGTAGATCACATAACCGTCGTCGGCCAGGTAGCAGAAGTCGTCATCGTCGTCGAGCCACAGGCGCCACGTGGGCTCGTCCCAGCCGAGCGGGCCGCTGGCACGGGTGGAGGCGTAGACCCGCTCCAGCACCGCCATGAGCTCCGGCGCGTCGTCCGGGCCCATGCGGCGCAGCTTCACGGCCCTTGAGGCGCCGTCGCCCATGCCCCGCAGCGCCTCAGTGGGCAGGACGGCCGTCAGCTGCGCCCCCGCGTGCTCCCAGCCCAGGCTCCGGTAGAGCGGCGTGGTGGCCGGATAGAGCGCGGACGTGACGTGCCCGAGTTCGCCGCACCGGTCGATCACGGCGGACATGAGCGTGCGGCCCACACCGCGTCCCCGGTCCTCCGGCGCGACGGTCACGCCGGCGATGCCCCCCATGGACAGCGCCCGCCCGTGCCACCACTGGGTGAAGCGGTTGATCCGTGCCGTGCCGGTCAGCCGGGAGCCTTCGAAGGAGCCCAGGTAGGACCCCTCGGGCAGGAGCTCGAAACGTTTACGCCACGTCTCCACGTCTCCCGGGGAGAGCGGGCCGAAGGCGCGCTTGCGGTTGTCGAGCACGGCGTCGAGATCATCGGCCGTCAGGTCGCGAATGTCCACAAACGACAAAGCTAAGCCGCCCGCAGCCGCAGACGCGACCTCTTTTCGCCCGGCGCTAGTCCTCTTCGAGCTTCTCCATGACCTCGTCGCTGACGTCGAAGTTGCCCCAGACGTTCTGGACGTCGTCGCTGTCCTCGAGCGCGTCGATGAGGCGGAAGACCTTGCGGGCGCCCTCCTCGTCGAGCGGGACGTTCATGGTGGCCATGAAGCTCGCCTCTGCCGACTCGTAGTCGATCCCGGCGTCCTGCAGGGCCTTGCGGACCGGGATGAGGTCGGTCGCCTCGGAGACGACCTCGAAGTTCTCGCCGAGGTCGTTGACCTCCTCCGCCCCCGCGTCCAGGACGGCCATGAGCACGTCGTCCTCGGTCAGCGAGGCTCGCGGGACGATCACGACGCCCTTGCGGTTGAACATGTACGAGACCGAGCCGGGGTCGGCGAGAGAGCCGCCGTTGCGGGTCAGAGCGACCCTGACCTCCGACGCCGCGCGGTTGCGGTTGTCGGTCAGGCACTCGATCAGGATGGCGACGCCGCCGGGGGCGTAGCCCTCATACATGATGGTCTGCCAGTCGGCGCCGCCCGCCTCGAGACCACCGCCGCGCTTACGCGCGCGCTCGATGTTGTCGATGGGGACGGAGTTCTTCCGCGCCTTGGTGATCGCGTCGTACAGGGTCGGGTTGCCGTCCGGATCGGGACCGCCGGTCCTGGCCGCGACCTCGATGTTCTTGATGAGCTTGGCGAAAAGCTTGCCGCGCTTGGAGTCGAGCGCCGCCTTCTTGTGCTTCGTCGTCGCCCATTTGGAGTGGCCGGACATCGCCTAGAACTCCCTCACCATTTCGACAAAATACGAATGAACCCGCGCATCTCCGGTCAGCTCCGGATGGAAGGATGTCGCGAGCAGCGGTCCCTGCCGGACCGCGACGATCCTATCCCCAGGATCGCTCACCGTATCCTCTCGCCGAGCGCGACCCAGCACGTCGACCTCCGGGCCGACGGACTCGACCCAGGGCGCGCGGATGAACACGGCCCTCATCAGGCCCCGCGAGGCGAAGTCGAGATCGGCCTCGAAGGAGTCGATCTGACGGCCGAACGCGTTGCGGCGGACGACCATGTCGATGCCGCCGAGAGTCTGCTGTCCCTCGATCCCGCCCTCGATGCGGTCGGCCAGCATGATCATGCCGGCGCAGGAGCCGTAGGCGGGCATGCCCTCCTTGATCCGCAGCCGGAGGGGCTCGAGAAGCTCGAACGCCGTCGCGAGCTTCCACATCGTGGTCGACTCTCCACCCGGGATGACCAGCGCGTCCACCGCGTCGAGCTCTTCCTGGCGGCGAACGGGCATCGCGCCTGCGCCCGACGCTTCCAGGGCGCGGACGTGCTCGCGCACGTCGCCCTGGAGGGCGAGCACACCGATCTTCGGCGCAGAGGTCACGGCAGTCCCTTCATCTGGTGGCCGATTCAGCGTATGACCATGCGGGGCGACGCCCCAAACCGGCGGCGGGCGCGGTGGGTCAGCCGCGGCCGAGCTTGGCCAGTGCGGGCAGGGCCGCACTGATGGCGCGCCGTTCTTCAGCGGTGAGCCTGTCCAACTGCCGGGTGAGGTAGGAGATCCTCGCCTGCCGTACGGCATGGAGCCGGGACCTGCCCTCGCTGGTCAGCTCGACCGTGCGGACGCGGGCGTCGGAGGCGTCCGTGCCCCGGGCGACCAGGCCCGCGTCCTCGAGCCGGTTGATCTGGACGGTCATGGTGGGCAACTGCACGCCGTGCTCTTCGGCCAACTCGGACATACGGCGCGGGGCGCCTTCGAGGGAGCCGAGAACGGAGTACTGCTGGGCGGTCACCGGCTGTCCCGCGGTCGTACGGCGAAGCAGCATGACGAGGTCGCGGAGCTCCCGCGACAGGCTCCCCGCCAGCCGTCCCGTGTCGTCCGTCGTCACACCCCAGACCCTAACCCCCCACCCCCGCCCCCGGCGTGATCATGCACAGGTTCGGAGATGTGCCGTCCGACCAGCCCCATCTCCGGGCGTGATCATGCACAGATTCGCACTCAGGCCGTCCCACCTGCGCGAACCTTCCGCGTGATCATGCGCAGATTCGGTGAGCATGCCCCCGACATGCCCGAACACCATCCGTGATCATGCACATCCACGGAATCCCCGAATACACGTGCGTGATCACGAACAACGAACGAGCAGCTCAGACCGCCAATTCCCGCACCTGCGCATGATCACGAACAAGAAAGGCCCAGCTCAGACGGTGCATCCCCGAATGTGTGCATGATCACGGCGCGAGAGAGCGCAGCTCAGCACATGTTTCTACGAACCTGAGCATGATCACGCCCGAGTCAGGGTCCGAGCCCGAGGCCGGGGCGGGGCCGGGGTGGGGTTACCAGCCGCGTTCGGCCAGGCGGTGTGAGACGGGGATGTCGTCCACGTTGATGCCGACCATGGCCTCGCCCAGGCCGCGCGAGACCTTGGCGATGACATCGGGGTCGTCGAAGAACGTGGTGGCCTTCACGATCGCCGCCGCACGCTTGGCCGGGTCACCCGACTTGAAGATGCCGGAGCCGACGAACACGCCCTCCGCGCCGAGCTGCATCATCATCGCCGCGTCCGCCGGTGTCGCGATGCCCCCGGCCGTGAACAGCACCACCGGCAGCTTGCCGGCCTTGGCCACCTCGGCGACCAGTTCGTACGGCGCCTGCAGTTCCTTGGCCGCGACGTAGAGCTCGTCCTCGGGCAGGGAGGTCAGCCGCTTCAGCTCGCCGCGGATCTGCCGCATGTGGGTGGTCGCGTTGGAGACGTCGCCGGTGCCCGCCTCACCCTTGGAGCGGATCATCGCGGCGCCCTCGGTGATGCGGCGCAGCGCCTCCCCGAGGTTGGTCGCGCCACACACGAAGGGCACCGTGAACTGCCACTTGTCGATGTGGTTGGCGTAGTCGGCGGGCGTCAGCACCTCGGACTCGTCGACGTAGTCGACTCCGAGCGCCTGCAGCACCTGAGCCTCGACGAAGTGGCCGATCCTCGCCTTGGCCATCACCGGGATCGACACCGCGCCGATGATGCCCTCGATCATGTCGGGGTCGCTCATCCGCGACACGCCGCCCTGGGCGCGGATGTCGGCGGGCACGCGCTCCAGAGCCATGACCGCCACCGCACCGGCGTCCTCGGCGATCTTGGCCTGCTCAGGGGTGACGACATCCATGATGACCCCGCCCTTGAGCATCTCCGCCATTCCACGCTTCACGCGGGCGGTGCCGACGGCGGACTCGTTGATTTCGGGGGTGCTGCTGGACACGGTGTTACCTCACGTCGGCGGGCCTACGATTGTCACCTCCATCGTAGGTCCTGGCCGGTCCATCCCCTTACGTTCCACTCTGTCAGGGTTGATCGCTAACTTTGTACCGTTTGCATCACGGGGAGACCGGCTTCTTCGAAGCCAGCACGACCCACACCTGGCCCCGGGAGAACGGCATCGGCTTCCCGTCGGCCATCGTGTAGGTGGTGCCCTCCTTCTCCGAGGGCCGCGACCACGACACGTTGTACGCCTTGCCGTCCCGCAGCACGATGCCCTTGCCCTCACCCACGCTGTGGATGAGGGGCGTGTAGCTGCCGTTGACGTCGTGGAACTGCGAACGGTCGGTCTTGACCCACTGGATCACGACCGTGGGCGCACCCTGCTGGCCGCCCTCCGCCGCCATGTCCTTGGCCCCGTCCTGGGTCACCAGCCACCGCTTCTGCGGCGCCGACCAGGCGAAGGAGAACCTGGCCGCGGGATATTTCACGCTGTACGACTTCTTGGCGGTTCCCCCCGCGGGCGCCTCGTCGGAGAAGACGAAGCCGATGTCCTGCGCCTTGCTCGCGTCCGGAGCCTTGGCCAGCAGTTTCTTCGGGCTCGCGAACAGGTTGTACGGCGCGACCCGCCCGGGCACGCGACTGTACGCCGAGGGCGCGGCGCTGTCGGAGACGTCGAAGAGCGGCGCCTTCTGGACATAGGGGATCATCTTCGGCTGGACCCCGGAGTAGCCGAGGGCCGGCTTGCCGAAGAGCGGCAGGATGTGCAGGTCGGAGATGCGGGCGCTGCGAACCGGCCCCACCTGGGCGGGCAGCTTCGACGAGAACACGGCCATCAGCCGGGTCAGGCCGCCCTCCACCTGCTCGACGTAGACGATGTCGGCGCTGCGCAGGCCCATCTGGGGCTTGCCCGCATGAGTGTTCTCGATCTTCACGAGCAGCACGGGCTTGCGGTCGGCGGTCTCACGCCCCGTGAACGGATGCTCGGGTGGTGCCGTCGGCGACGGGGAGGGCGAAGGCGACGCCGTGGCCGCCAGCGGCTGTTTGGCGGGCTCCTCGTCCGACGAACACCCCGCTCCCGCCAGCACGACCCCTAGGGCAAGGGTGAAGCCCGTCACTGCCCGCATTGTTCAGCACCTCCCGTGGGGACCCCCTGAGCAGGCACAACATGCCCATCAGACGTGGTCCTCATGCCATGAAACGGCATGAGCTTACCGGCGGGCGGCACGATGTCCGCATACATTCGGTCAAATCGGACTACTCCGCGGCAAGAGACTCCGGCGGGGCGTCGTCGATCTCGAAGAACTGGGGGTAGTCCGTGTGCCCCGCGAGCCTGAGCGTGCGCGCCAGCCAGCGCCGCTGCGCCCTGCGCGTGACCGCGACGGCGTTGTTGAAGAAGCGGCGGGAGTAGACGACCTTGGCCACCGCCGTGTCGAGTTCCTTCATCAACGCCGGGCCCGCGAGATGCTCGGTGAGCTTCTCGTCGAACCGTTCCTGGTCGACGACCGCCCGCAGGGTCTTGGACAGGTCGCTCTCGGCGTGTTCCCGCTCCTCGGGGCCCGACGTACGGGCCTCATGGGCGGCGGCGGCGAGGACGAGCGACGTCGCCGGGTCGAGGATGCGCGATCCGGCGAGTTCCAGGCTGACGGCGGCGCGGCGCAGCAGGGCGGCGTCGAGGGCGGCCTGCGCGGCCTCCAGCCTGATGTGCAGGCGGTCGAGCCGGCCCGCCCGCCAGGAGACGTAGACGCTGGCGAGCACCACGAGCACGCCGATGACGAGGATCAGGGTGGTCGTCACGCGACCTCCTCCACGACCCCCGCGTCCGCGGCGGCAGCGGTCTCGTAGACGCGTAGGACGTCACGGGCGACGGTCGACCAGTCGTACTTGCGCACGGCGTGGCGGGCCTCGTCGGAGAGCTTGGCCCGGCGGCCCGGGTCGTCGAGGAGACGTGCGGCCTCCTCGGCGAGCGCCGCGGCGTCGCCGGTCGCGAACAGCGCCCCCGCCTGCCCTCCGCCGAGCACCCGGCGGAACGCGGGGATGTCGCTGGCCAGGATCGGCGCCCCGGCGGACATGGCCTCGGTCAGGACGATACCGAAGCTCTCGCCGCCCAGGTTGGGAGCGCAGAACACGTCGACGGAGTGATAGGCGCGGACCTTGTCGGCCTCACTCACCATGCCCAGCAGCCCGACGCGGTCCCGGTACTGCTTGGGGACCCGGTCGAGCACGTCGTCGTGATCGCCGGGCCCGGCGATCAGGAGACGCAGGCCCGGCCTCTCGGGGGCGAGCAGCGAGAACGCCTCCAGCAGGACGGGCAGTCCCTTGCGCGGCTCGTCCATCCGGCCGAGGAACCCGATCACGCCGCCGTCGGGCCCCCACCCGGGAAGGGGTGTGGCCTCGGCGTATCTGCTGACGGTGACCCCGTTGGGGATCAGCACCGCGTCGCCGCCCAGGTGCTCGACGAGGGTCCTGCGGGCAGCGTCGGAGACGGCGATCCTTGCGTTGATCTTCTCCAGTGCGCTCTGCAACATCGGCGCGGCCACCGACATGGCCCGCGAGCGTTCGTAGGAGGCGTGGAACGTGGCAACGATCGGGCCGCGCGCCACCCAGCAGGCCAGCACTCCGAGGGACGGCACGGCGGGCTCGTGCACGTGCAGCACGTCGAACCGGCCCTCCCTGATCCACTTGCGCACCCGGTTGGCCGACAGGAAGCCGAAGGCCAGACGCGCCACCGACCCGTTGTACGGCACGGGCACGGCGCGGCCGGCGGAGGTGACGTAGGACGGCAGCGGGGCGTCCTCGGCGGCCGGAGTGATGACGGACACGTCGTGCCCGTCGGCGATGAGCGCCTCGGCGAGATCCCGGATGTGCGCCTGAACGCCCCCCGGAACGTCCCAGGTGTACGGGCAGACGATGCCGATCTTCACGGCGCTCCCACAGGCCGGGGCTCCAGGTCGTCGAGCCACAGGCGCTGGAGCATGTGCCAGTCCTCCGGATGCTCGGCGATGCCCTTCTCGAAGACGGAGGCGAGGGTCTGCGTCATCGCGGCGACCTTCTCCTGCCTGGTCCCCTCCACCGGTACCGGGATCTCCTCATAGATGCGGATGCCCCAGCCGTCGCCCTCGAACCACAACACGGCGGGCAGCAGCGCGGCCCCCGTCTGGATCGCGAGCAGCGCGGGCCCGGCGACCATGCGGGTCTTGGCGCCGAAGAAGTCGACCTCCACGCCCGAGGCGGTCAGGTCCCGTTCGGCGGGCAGGCACACCGGACGGCCCTCGCGCAGCCGCTTGGCCAGCGTGCCGAAGGCCATCGCGCTGCCGCCGCCCTTGCTGGTGAGAGGCAGGACCTCCATGCCGAGGCTCTGGCGGTAGGCCAGGAACCGTTCGTACAGCGACTCGGGCCGCAGTCGCTCCATGACCGTGGTGAAGGGATACCCCTTGTGGGCCAGCCACGCCCCGGCGAGGTCCCAGTTCCCCATGTGAGGCAGGGCCATCACCGCCCCGCGGCCCTTGTCGATGTTGTCGAAGATGAACTCCCCGTCGACGGCGCGGGTCTTGGACAGGATCCGGTCCCGGTCCATCGAGGGGAGGCGGAACGCCTCCATCCAGTACCGGAAGTACGACCGCATCCCTGCTCGGCTCAGCTCCCGGATGACCGGGCCGGCGGGGTCGCCGCCCACGACCCGCGCCAGGTTGGACTCCAGGCGGCGTACCGAGGTGCCCTGCTTGCGCCACAGATAGTCGGCCAGGAGGCGGAAGAACCACGCGGCGAGCCTCTCGGGCACCCGGCGGACCACGACCCAGCCCACCGAGTAGGCCGCCGCCACGAGACGGTCCCCCAGCGGCACCCTGACGGGTGGGGTGCCGGCCGCGCGCTTCATCTGACCACCGCCTGTCTGTACACGTGGACCATGCGCTGGACGACCGTGAAGGCGCTCGCCGCCGCGAGCAGCCAGAGCCCGATCGCCAGGATGTACGGCACGCCAAGCCCGGACAACCCGGCCGCGACCAGCGCGACCACGAGTCGCTCCGTCCGCTCGGCGATGCCCACGTTCGCGGTCATCCCCAGGCCTTCTGCCCTGGCCTTGGCGTAGGACACCAATGCTCCCGCGACGAGGCAGAACAATGCGACACCCGCGAGGACGATCTCCGGGTCGTCCTTGAGGACGAAGTAAAGGATGAGACCTGAGAAGACCGAGGCGTCCGCCAGACGGTCCAGCGTGGAGTCCAGGAAGGCTCCCCACACGCTGCCCTTCCCCGTCATCCTGGCGAGCACGCCGTCCAGCGCGTCCGCGAACACGAAGACGGTGATCA
>Ga0310811_10004337_pt1 | contig 17815 bp, 17 predicted proteins | sample YCmetagenome_FD_207642 | JGI IMG/M metagenome (GOLD analysis project Ga0310811, IMG submission 207642) | Soil microbial communities from experimental microcosm in Duke University, North Carolina, United States - YC | ecosystem: Engineered > Artificial ecosystem > Soil microcosm > Unclassified ...
GCCCGACACGCAGGCCGAAATCCGCAAAGTCCTCGCCAAGGTGACCGACGAGGTCGCAGCTAAAGCCGCGCCACGCAATTACGCGGCGGCGATGGCGACGGTGCGTGCGCTGCATAAAGAGCGCAAGCTCACCGAGGCCGATATCGCCGAATACGCGACGTCGGGGCGCTACGAGGAGACGATCGCCGGCCTTGCCACGCTTTGCGCCGTGCCGGTCGAGGTGGTGGACCGGCTGATGAACGGCGAGCGCGCCGATCCGGTGCTGATCCTGGCCCGCGCGGTCGGCTTCGGCTGGCCGACGGTGCGCGCGGTGATGAATGCAAGGACGAGCGGCAAGCCGTCGAGCCAGGTGCTCGACGCGGCCTTCGAGAATTTCGAGCGGCTCACGGCGGCCACGGCGCAGCGCGTTGTGCGCTTCTGGCAGGTGCGTCAGGGCACGGGGGAGTAGGTTTCCCGCGAGGGGCCGCTGCACGCTCCGCTCATTCCCGCGAAAGCGGGAATCCAGAGCCGCGAATTCTGAAATGCATTGCAAAGGCTGGGTCCCCGCATCCGCGGGGACGAGCGGTTACTAAGTCACTCTCCGAAAAATAAAATACGCCGGCGTGCGGCCTTCGCGGATCGCTTTCGCTTCATAGCGTGTGCGGACAAACCCAGCCCATGGCTTGCGCCAATCGTCGGCGCAATCGGCGGTCCAGACGAAATCAACCGAGCGCAATATGCGCATCAGCACGTAGTCGGAATAGCTTGGGATGTCGGTGGCGAAACGGAATTCGCCGCCGCCTGTGAGAATACGCGCCAGCCGCTTCAGGCTCTCGTCCTGCACGAAGCGCCGCTTCCAGTGCCGACGTTTCGGCCATGGATCGGGATAGAGCAGATCGATGCGCGCAAGCGCGCTCGACGGGAGCCAGTCGAGCAATTCGCTGGCGTCGCCGAAGTAAAGGCGGACGTTGTCGAGCTTGTGCGCGTCGATTGCCACCAGCGCTTTCGCCACGCCGTTGAGGAACGCATCGGTACCGATGAAGCCCACGTTCGGATGTGCTTGCGCCTGCGCGATCAGATGCTCGGCGCCGCCGAAGCCGATCTCCAGCCGCACCTCATCGAGAGCGCGTGGAAACAGCGTGCGCAGATCGGCAGGCACGGGCTGCGCGAGATCGAGCCCCAGCCGCGGCAGCAGCGTGTCGAACAACGCCGCCTGGCGCGGCTTGAGCGCGTGGCCTTTGCGCCGGCCGAAGAAGGCGCGTTGCGATTGCTCTGTGGTGTCGTGGCGCTCGTTCATGCTGCCATTGGTCCGCGCGCCGAATGATACGACTTCAGCCGCTCAAAAATGAAATGCCCCGCTTTCGCGGGGCATTCCAGTGCAAGATTCTCTAGCGCGAAGAAAGCGGCTTACTTGATCGCGCCCTTGATGGCGGCCGCGAGATCGGTCTTCTCCCAGGAGAAGCCGCCGTCCTTGTCCGGTGCGCGGCCGAAGTGGCCGTAGGCGGCGGTGCGGCGGTAAATCGGCCGGTTCAGCTTCAGCGTACGGCGGATATTGGTCGGCGTCAGGCGGAACAGCTCGGGCAGGATCTTCTCGAGCTTGCGTTCATCGACCTTGCCGGTGCCGTGCGTATCGACCAGCACGGACATCGGGTCGGCAACGCCGATCGCGTAGGCGACCTGGATGGTGCACTTGTCGGCGATGCCGGCGGCGACCACGTTCTTGGCCAGATAGCGCGCGGCGTAAGCGGCCGAACGGTCCACCTTGGTCGGGTCTTTGCCGGAGAAGGCGCCGCCGCCGTGCGGGGCGTAGCCGCCGTAGGTGTCGACGATGATCTTGCGGCCGGTGAGGCCGCAGTCGCCGTCCGGGCCGCCGATCACGAAGTTGCCGGTCGGGTTCACGAGGAAGTCGGACGGCCTCTCGGGCATCCAGCCCTTCGGCAGCGCCGATTCAACCGAGTCCTCGATCATCTCTTTGATCAGGCCGGGCGTGTACTTCTTGCCGTTGCGGCTCTGCGCATTGTGCTGCGTGGAGACGACGACCTTGGTGCAGCCGACCGGCTTGCCGTTGACGTACTTGACCGTCACCTGGCTCTTGGCGTCCGGCTGCAGGTCGAAGAGCTGGCCGGAGCGGCGCTTGTCGGAGAGCACCTTCAAAATCTTGTGCGCGAAATAGATCGGCGCCGGCATGAAGGAATTCTTCTCGTAGACCTCGCTCTCGTTGCAGGCGAAGCCGAACATCATGCCCTGGTCGCCGGCGCCTTCTTCCTCGCCGTTCTTCTTTTTCTTGGCGTTCACGCCCATGGCGATGTCGGGTGACTGACCGTGCAGCAGCACTTCGATGTCGGCGCCGTAGTAGGAGAAGCCGTCCTGGTCGTAGCCGATGTCCTTCACGACATCGCGCGCGATCTGCGTGATCAGTTCGCGATCGACGACGACTTTGTCCCCGTGCTTGCGGAACAGCGGCGACTGACCGCGGCCTTCGCCGGCAATGATGATTTTATTGGTGGTCGAGAGAGTCTCGCAGCCGAGGCGGGTGTTCACCTGGCTGTCGTCGGCAATGCCGAGCTTGATATCGTTCTCGAGGAACGCGTCGAGCACTGCATCGGAAATCTGATCGCAGACCTTGTCAGGATGGCCTTCGGAAACGGACTCGCTCGTAAACAAGAAGTTCGTATGAGCCACTTGAAACTCCCTCCGTGTCGCGGCCTATCCGCGCGGTGACGCTCGGGGGGTGTTTCTTGCAGCGACCGCTGGCGAGGTCAAGATGCGGGCAATAGTGGGCCGTGGCCTCGCCGCGGATGGGACATGAACTTTAGTCGTTCAGTCTTCGCCCGCGATCTGTTCCACCAGGTCCACGATGCGGCGGCGGAGTTTGCTGTTCTTGATGCGCATGAACGACTTGGTCAGCGACAGTCCATCGGAAGTCGCCAGAAAGTCGGAGACGTAAGCGGGCGAGGGTGCTTCGCTCATGCCGGTGGGCGCCCCACCCGGAGCATGCGGCGCGCCTTCGAAGAAGAATGAAACCGGCACTTGCAGGATGTGCGCGATCTGCTGCAACCGGCTGGCGCCGATCCGGTTGGTGCCTTTTTCGTATTTCTGAACTTGCTGGAACGTCAGGCCAAGGGCATCGCCAAGCTTCTCCTGGCTCATGCCCAGCATCATGCGGCGCATGCGCACACGCGAACCTACGTGTTTATCGATCGGATTGGGTGCCTTCTTAGCCATAAAAATCTCCTATGCCGTCATCGATACGCGTAATGTCACAAATGACGGTTCGCTTGCAATCGGAGAAATGCGCTCTTCCGGGTAACAACCTCAATGAAAAATGAAATTGTGCCCGATTTTTCTGTAGTTTTCGCATGTCCGAATACCCCAAAAGAACCTGTTAATTCAGGTTCTTTTCCCAAGTCGGTGCAACAACTTACGCCCGCAGTGGTAATGGGCGCAATCTAGGGTCGCAAGCGATTGCGCGCGATTATAAAGAGGCTTACTACCAAAGATAGAATCAAAGGGTAGCCGCCAAAATTCACATATGTGGTCGGCGGGAGCGCCTTGGGCAGGCGCGAATCGAACACGCCCTCTGCCCCCAGCGGTAACCGATTAATGATGCGTCCGACCGGGTCGATGACGGCCGAGATGCCCGTATTGGCGGCGCGGACAAGGGGCAGGCCTTCAGCGATCGCCGTGTCGCGCGCCTGCTCGAAGTGCTGGTAAGGCCCGGAGCTCATCCCGAACCAGCCGTCATTAGTGACGTTCACGATCCAGCCGGGCCGCTGTCCGGGCGGCACGGCGCTGCCCGGGAAAATCGCTTCGTAGCAGATGAGCGGCAGCATTTTCGGCGCCCCGGCGACATCCATCGCGCGCCGGTGATCGCCTGACAGAAACCCGCCGACGACCTTCGTGAGCTGCATGAGACCTAATCGTTCCAGAAAGCTCTGGAATGGCAGGTATTCGCCGAACGGCACCAAATGCACTTTGTCGTAGACGCCGCGGATCGATCCATCGGCGTCGATCACATACACCGAGTTGTATGCGCTCGTGACTCGCCCGCCATCCGGCGTCGGCGCGGCGCGCACCGCGCCGGTGATGAGCTCGGTCTTCGGATTGAGCAGCGACGCGATCTGCGCCAGCGCATCAGGCTCGCGTGTCAGGAAGAAAGGGAACGCGGCCTCGGGCCAGATGAGATGCGTGATGTTGCTCAGGCCCGGCGCGTCGGGCGTGGTCGAGCGGCCGGAGAGGCGCAGGTAGCGCGCCATGACTTCGTCCTTGGCCGAGTAGTTGAATTTGGCGTCCTGCGGCAGGTCGGGCTGCATGACGCGAAGCATCACGCCGTCGACATAGGTGGTTGGGTTCAGCCAGAGCCGCGCCGAGCCATAGACCGCGAATGCACCAAGCACCAAAAGGGCGGCAATTGGCGCGCGATAGGGACGCGGCGTATCGGTCTTCTCATCGGCGAGCACGGCCGGGCTGGAGAAGATCGCGATGGCGAAGAACGTCAGGCCCCAGATGCCGACAAGCGATACGCTCTGTGCGAGCACGAGGGGCGAGGTGAGGGCGTAACCGAATGTGTTCCAGGGAAAGCCGCTGAGCAGATGACCGCGCAGCCATTCGGCGATCGTCAGCGTCGCGGCGAGCGCAAGAATACGCGAGGCGCCGCGGACCCAGATCAGCCGCGCCGCCGCAAGGCCCAGCGCCGTATAGATCGAGAGATAAGCCGGCAGTCCCGCGACGGCGACCGGCAAGAGCCAGCCGAAGGTCTTGGCGTCGACCAGGAAGGCGTAGCCCACCCAATAGAGACCGCAGAGAAAGTAGCCGAAGCCGAAGCACCAGCCGGCAATGGCTGCCGACCACGCCCCGTTCCAGCGTCCCGCCGTCGAGCCATCGACGAGCCAGATGAGCACCGGAAACGTCAAGAACAGGATCGGCCAGGCATTGACCGGCGCCAGTGCCAGCGCCGACGCCGCTCCCGCGATGAAAGCAATGCCGGCGCGGCGCCAGCCGTAAGCGAGCACGACCGCGTGCGCAGCCGATGTGGCGAGGCGGGTGAGTGTCACGGGCGCTGTGTCTGGGGCGGGGTGCCGGTCGATCCGGCGGACTCATCGACATTCAATGTTTGTGGTGTCGTCCCGGCGAGCACTGCGTCCGGCTCACCGCGGCGGCGCGGCTCGCGCGCGCGCTCGCGCTTTTCTTTCAGCCGCGTGATGCGCACGCGTTTGATGCGGCGCGGATCGGCGTCCAGCACCTCGAACTCGAACAGGCCCGGCCCCGGTATCAATTCGCCGCGTAGCGGCAGCCGGCCGGCGCGCGTCACCAGATAACCGCCGAGCGTATCGACTTCGTCCGCCGCTTCGCCCAGTTCGAAGTCATGGCCGACGATCCCAACCACGTCCTCGAGCTTCGCGCGCGCGTCGGCGACATAAGAACCGTCGGACTGACGGACGACGTCCGCCTGCTCATCCTCGTCATGCTCGTCGGCGATCTCGCCCACGATCTGTTCGACGATGTCCTCGATTGAAATGAGGCCGTCGGTCCCGCCATATTCATCGACAACCAGCGCGAGGTGAATGCGTGTCGCCTGCATGCGCGCAAGCAGATCGATCACCCGCATCGATGGCGGCACGAACAGGATCTCGCGCACGATCTTCGTCGATGACAGCGGCGTCGCCAGATTGATGGCCTTGAAGTCGAGCCCGGCCGGCAGCGGCTTCTTGCGCTTGGCGTTCTTCTCGGGGTCGACGGCGGCTCGCGCCGTCATGAAGGCAATCAGATCGCGGATGTGCACCATCCCAACCGGATCATCGAGCGTGTCGTTGTAGACGACCAGCCGTGAATGGCCGGCGCGCTCGAAGACCCGCACCAACTCGCCGAGCTGAATGTCCTGCTGCACGTCGATGACGTCGGCGCGGGGGATCATCACGTCGCCCACGCGCCGCTCGCGCAGGCCGAGGATGTTCTTGAGCATCCGGCTTTCTTCGGGCGAGAAGCCGGATTCGCTGGGAGTCATCGCATCGAGCACATCCTTGAGGTCGGCACGGATGGTGCTCGGCTTCCAGCCGAAGAGCGCGCGAAACGTCCGCGTGAACCAGCTTTCGCCGTTCTCGCGTGGCGGTGTCACCGGGACGGGAAGATGGCGCGGCTCATACGGCGCGCCGGCGGAACTTGGACTGGTCGGGTCGCTGTCGGGCATGGCAGTCAGGCGTCGCCCTGCGCGGCATCACGGTAGGGATCGGCGATGCGCAGAACGTTCAAAATCTCCCGCTCGAGCCCTTCCATGGCGTCGGCCTCAGAATCAGTCTGATGATCGTAGCCTAATAGGTGCAAATAACCATGCACGGCGAGATGGGCCAGATGATGGAGCACCGGCTTGTTCTCCTCGCCGGCCTCCCGCGCCAAAGTTTCATAAGCGATGATGATGTCACCCAGAAGTACCGGAAACCCCTTGGTTTTCGGCGTCGAAGCGGGAAATGACAGAACATTCGTGGGTTTGTCGAAGCCGCGCCAATCGCGGTTGAGGGTCCGAATCGCCGCGTCGTCCGTCAGCGCCACGGAAACCTCGCCCGTGGCCGGAACCCGTTTGGCGGCGGCGGCGATCGCTTCGCGCACGGTCTCCTCCGCCGCGGGTTCCTGGTCCCACAGCGGCGATTGCACCTGGATATCGACCGACGGCGCGGCGGCGCGCCGTCTCTGAGGCGCGCTCATTCCCGGCCCCCACGCCCCTTGCCGTCGCCCTTCGGCGTGGCGCGGTCATAGGCGGCCACGATGCGCGCCACCAGTTCGTGGCGGATCACGTCCTCATGCGAAAAGGCGACATGGCCGATACCCTCGACGCCGTCGAGCAGCTTGACCGCTTCGGCAAGCCCCGAGGTCTGTCCGTTTGGCAGATCGACCTGGCTCGGATCGCCGGTGACGATCATGCGGCTGTTCTCGCCCAAGCGGGTCAAGAACATCTTCATCTGCATCGATGTGGTGTTCTGCGCCTCGTCAAGGATGACGGCGGCGTTCGAGAGCGTGCGGCCGCGCATGAAGGCGAGCGGCGCGATTTCGATTTCGCCGCCTTGCAGCGCGCGCTCGACGATCCGCGCATCCATGAGATCGTAGAGCGCGTCGTAGATCGGGCGAAGGTAAGGATCGACCTTCTCGCGCATGTCGCCGGGAAGAAAGCCGAGACGTTCGCCGGCTTCCACCGCAGGCCGCGACAGGATGATGCGATCGACTTCCTTGCGCTCGAACATCTGCACCGCTTGCGCGACCGCAAGCCAGGTCTTCCCCGTGCCGGCAGGCCCGGTGCCGAAGACCAGCGAATGGCGTTTGAGTGCGCGGATATAGGCATCCTGTGCGGCGGTGCGCGCCCGCACCGGACGTTTGCGCAAATTGATTTCTTCAAAGCCGGAGCGCGGCGTCGCCGGGTCGTAGTCGAACAGCGAGCCTTGCGCGATGGCGTGACGGATGGCGCCTTCGACATCGCCGGCGGAAAGATCGCGGCCGCGTTTGGCCTGCTCGTATAGTCCTTCGAGCACACGGCGCGCCTGTTCGCAGGCCGCGCGCGATCCTTCGAGCGTGACGTGATTGCCGCGCGAGTCGACGACAACGCCAAGCCGGCGCTCGATCAGCGCGAGATTCTGTCCGTATTGGCCGAAGAGAATGGAGGCGAGCTTGTTGTCTTCGAAGGCAAGCACGACCTGCGTTGTGGCCGTCTCATCCGAGGCGGCGGCGGTCGGGATCACGGGATCCGATGTACGCAAAGTCAGGTCTCTGCTCCTGCTGCGACGAGCGCTGACGCCTTATCCGGCTGCACCAGCGCGCCGAAGAGTGTGTTGGTGCCGATATCCGTAATGGTCACCGGCACCACCGTCCCGATCAAAGACCGCGGCGCCATGACCTGTACCGCTTGCAAATATGGGGACTTGCCGACCAGTTGCCCAGGGAGCTTGCCCGGCTTTTCCAGAAGCACGTCGAGGGTTTTGCCGGCGAAACTGGCGTTGAAACCGTGCCAATGGCGGGTGATCAGGGCCTGGAGCCGTTGCAGACGCTCGGATTTCTCGGAATCGGGCACTTGGTCGTCCAACTCGGCGGCCGGGGTGCCCGGTCGCGGCGAATAGGCGAAAGTGTAGGCCCCGGCGAAGCCGACCTCCTCGACCAGCGTCAGCGTGTCGCGGAAATCCTCCTCCGTTTCGCCGGGAAAGCCGACGATGAAATCGGAGGTGAAGGCGATATCGCCGCGTGCGGCGCGCAGGCGCGCGATCGCCGCGAGATACTGCGCGCGGCTGTGCTTGCGGTTCATCGCCGCGAGGATGCGGTCGGAGCCGGACTGAACGGGCAGATGCACATAGGGCATCAGCGCCGGGAGGCCGGCATGGGCCGCGATCAATTCGTCATCCATGTCGTTCGGATGGCTGGTCGTGTAGCGCAGGCGCGCGATGCCGCGCACGTCGCTGAGCCGCCGCAGCAGTTTGCCGAGCGAGGCGGGCGCGCCGCCGGTATCGAGGCCGTGATAGGCATTCACGTTCTGCCCGATCAGCGTCACCTCACGCACGCCGGCGGCGGCGAGCCGCTCGACCTCGGCGACAATCTTGTCGACCGGACGGGAGATTTCGGCGCCGCGCGTATAAGGCACGACGCAGAACGTGCAGAATTTGTCGCAGCCTTCCTGCACCGTGACGAAGGCCGCGACGCCGCGCTGGCGGATCGTTTCGCGCGCGGGCGCAGCAAGCGCATCGAACTTGTCCTCGACCGGGAATTCGGTGTCGACGATCTTTTCGCCGCCATCCGCGCGCGCGATCATGTCCGGCAGGCGGTGATAGTTCTGCGACCCGACGACCAAGTCGACCGCGCCGGCGCGGCGCATGATCTCCTGGCCCTCGGCCTGCGCGACGCAGCCCGCGACCGCGATCAGCACGCGGCGGCCTTGCGCGGCGGCTTCCTCCTTCATCACGCGGATGCGTCCGATTTCGGAATAGACCTTGTCGGCCGCCTTCTCGCGGATGTGACAGGTGTTGAGGATGACGAGGTCGGCGTCTTCCGGCCGTGCGGTCTCGGTGAAACCCGCGGGCGCCAGCGTGTCCGCCATACGATGTGAGTCGTAGACGTTCATCTGGCAGCCGAACGACTTGACGTGGACTTTGCGCGCTTTGCTCATGCCTCTCACGGTGTCAGACCGTGGCGAACGCGGCCCTGATAGCGCCTTTCGGCCTGAAAAGATACGCCGCTCAGGCCTTTTCGGGGGCCAGGTTGCGGCCGCGCAGGGCTCCCGCCATCTGCCGTCGCACCGCGCCCTCCAGCCGCTTGGTCATGACCTTGCGGTCGAGCGCGCCATCGATTGCAACCGGGTCGCCATAAGTGACCACGGCGTCGACCACGCCCTGTTGGATCAGCGCCTTGATATGCGGCACGAAATCGAGGTCGCCGTACCAGGCGACCAGGGGCCGCTGCTGCCGGCTCATCGGCATGCCATGTTGGGCGGTGTAGGAGATCGACATCGGCTGGATCAGAATCTGCCCTGCGGCGTCGCCATGGCTTGCGGCTTCCTCGACAGCCCCGAGGAGTGCGGAGCGGAACGGCAGCACGCGATTGCCATCGCTCGATGTGCCTTCCGCGAACAGCACCACCGAGGTTCCGCCCTTGAGCCGCTCGACGATCTGTTGCACCGCCTCGGTCGCCTGGTGGCGCCGCTTGCGGTCGACGAAGACCGTCCGCTGGATCTTCGCGGTGATACCGACCAGCGGCCAGCTTGCGACTTCACGTTTGGCGACAAAGGCGACCGGCGAAATCGATCCGATCACCACGATATCCGCCCACGACACGTGATTGGACACAAACAGGACGGCGCGGTCGCGCGGCGGCGTTCCGACAATGCGCACTTTGATACGCAGCAAGCGCGTGAGCACGCGGTAATAGTTCGCGCAGATGAAGCCCCAGCCGGGCAGGCCGAGCTTTCCGAGCACCCACTGAATGGAGATCAGCAGCGGCGTCATCGTGACGAAGAACACTGCGATGAACAGCGGGCGGAACATGAATCTATGCCATGATTGATTGCAGCGGGGACCGCCTGTGTCCCGTCACCCTGAGGTGCGAGCGACCATAGGTCGCGAGCCTCGAAGGGCGACGGCCATGGCGCCTCAGCAAGTGGCGGTCCAGGGGCCGTTCATCCTTCGAGGCTCGCCCTGCGGGCTCGCACCTCAGGATGACGGCTCGAAATCTTCCCCGCGGATTTGAAAAGGCCCGCCTCAAATCCCGCTTGCGCGCGAATGAGCGGAGTGTGCTGAGAGCCCCGCGAATCATGGAGGTGACTACATTATTTCTTGTCGTCGAGCGGCACCGCGTAGAGCTCGAGCCGGTGATCGACGAGCTTGTAGCCGAGCCGGCGCGCGACCTCGGCCTGCAGCCGCTCGATTTCTTCCGACTGGAATTCGATCACCTCGCCGGTGCGCAAGTTGATCAAATGATCGTGGTGCGCCTCCGGGCTCGTCTCGTAGCGCGCGCGGCCATCGCGGAAATCGTGCCGCTCGATGATGCCCGCATCCTCGAACAGGCGCATCGTCCGGTACACGGTCGAGATGGAGATACGGTCGTCCACCTTCACGCAGCGTCGGTAAAGCTCTTCCACATCGGGATGATCGTCGGACTCGGCGAGCACGCGCGCGATGACGCGCCGCTGCTCGGTCATGCGCATGCCCTTGGACGCGCAGAGGGCCTCGATGTTTCTTTTTTCCGTGTTTTTGACTGGCTGAGTGACCATTGCGTCCCGGCTTCCTGCGGTCCCGCTCTTTGTATCATATCGGGGCCGTGTCGTGTCCATGTGTGATTAGATGAGGTCGCGCCGCAGCACCAGCGCCGTAGCGGTTTTTCCTCCGGCGGCTGGATAATAGTTAGGGCGGCGCCCGACTTCGCGAAAGCCCGCGCGGTCATAGAGCCGTAGCGCCGGCGTGTTGTTTTCGTCGACTTCGAGAAACACCGCGCGTGCGCCGAGGCCCGCCAGCCGGCGCAGATGCATCGTCAGCAGGCTGCGCGCGAGTCCGCGACCGCGTTGACGCAGATTTACCGCGACGGACAGAATCTCCGCTTCGTCGGCGGCTTTTCGCGACATGATGAAGCCGCCGACTTTGTTTGCGATCGTGACGCGATGCGCGACGACGGCGCGGTCGAGCAGCAGTGTTTCGACTTCCTGCTCGCTCCACCCGCGCCGGAATGATGCCGCATGCAGGGTCGCTATCGTGGCGGCGTCGCGCGATGTCGCCTCCGACACGGCCGGCTCGCCGCGCGTGAAGAACGCGCTGATGAAGCCGATCATCGCCGCGCCAGTTGCGCCGCGTCCTGCGGCTGCGCGTCGGGTGCACGCAGGTAAAGCGGTGTCGGCGGCGCGCCGGTATCGACCGCAGCGGCGCCGAGGCGCGCCACCCATTCGATCTCGGGCGCCGGCTGTTGCTGCACGACGCTCGGCGGGCGCTCATCCGCGGGCCAAGCCATGGCCAGCGTCTTGGCGGCGGTACCGACTAGGCGTGGCGCGCCGCTGTTGGCGGCTGCGTGAACGGCTTCGGCGAGCGTCGCGACGCGCGGCGCCACCAGCGTGTGCCCGCCGGGGCCGAAGATCTGCAGGTAGACGTGGTCATGCCGGGCGTCGATCACCGCCACGACCGGCTTCGAGTCGTCGGCGGCGATGAACGGCGCGGCAAACGCAGCAAGCGTCGAGAGCCCGACCACCGGCTTTCCGGAAGCGAGGCCCATGCCGCGCGCGGCAGCGATGCCGACGCGGAGGCCGGTGAAACTGCCAGGGCCGGTGGTGACGGCGATGCGGTCATAGGCCGCGACGGGGAGCCCGGCGCGATCGAGCACGCGCTTGATCAGCGGCATCAGCGCCTCGGCGTGGCCGCGCGTCATCGGCAGTTGCTCGCGCGCGAGGATCGTGCCGCGCTCGGTGTCGAGCGCGGCCGCCGAGCAGGCCTCGATCGCGGTGTCGATGGCGAAGATGCGCATGCGGTTTGATTCTCTGCCGTCATCATCCGCGAAAGCGGATGATCCAGTAATCACTGAAGCTTCGAATTGTACCGCAAGACTTCGGAGTACTGGATGCCCCGCTTTCGCGGGGCACGACAGTTTCCACGCCTTAAACCGGCCGGACCTCGGTTACTTCCGGCACGAAGTGCTTCAGCAGGTTCTGGATGCCGTGCTTAAGCGTGGCGGTCGAGGAGGGGCAGCCCGAGCAGGCGCCCTTCATGTGCAGGAAGACGACGCCTTCTTTGTAGCCCTTGAAGGTGATGTCGCCGCCGTCGCCGGCCACCGCGGGCCGCACCCGCGTCTCCAGCAGGTCCTTGATGATGGTCACGGTCTCTTCGTCGGCCTCGTCGAAGAACTCGTCGCTCGCCGGAGCGGAGGCTTCCGCCTCGGCCAGCAGCGGCGCGCCGGACATGTAATGTTCCATGATGGCGCCGAGGATCGCCGGCTTCATCTGCTGCCATTCACCGTCGGTCTTCGTCACCGAGATGAAATCGGAACCGAAGAACACGCCGCTCACGTTGGGAATGTCGAACAAGCGCTCCGCCAGCGGCGATTGCGCGGCGGCCTCGCGGGTTGCCATGTCGAGCGTGCCGGTCTCGAGGACGGTTTGGCCGGGGAGGAATTTCAGCGTCGCCGGGTTCGGCGTCGCCTCGGTCTGGATGAACATTTTGAGCGCTCCTTGCGGGTTCAAGGCCCGTGGATGGCAGGGTTACCTTGGATAAATGGCGCTTCGGCCGGCTGGGGTCAACTGAGGCTCTTGTTCCCTCTCCCCGTCCTTTACGGGGAGAGGGTGGCGAGCGCCGGTGGGCGCGAGCCGGGTAAGGGGCCACGCACAGCCCCTCACCCGGCCGCCTTCGCTGACGCTCAGGCGACCGACCTCTCCCCGCAATGCGGGGAGAGGTCAGACAGCGTCACGCCATCGCCTCCAGATCGTTATCGTTGAGGTGGCCGGGCACGATCGCGACGGGAATCGGGAAGGTCCCCGCGGTCTTGGCGATACTGGTGATCAGCGGGCCAGGCCCGTCTTTGGAGGTCGCGGCCGCCAGCACCAGGATGCCGATGTCGGCATCCTCTTCGATCAGCTTGGCGATTTCCTCGGCGACCTCGCCTTCGCGGATCGCCCGTTCCGGTGTGAAATCGGCAATTTCGCGGATGCGCGCGTCGAACTTGTCGAGCGCGGCATTCGCCGCTTCCATCTGCTCGGCCGCCATGATGTCGGCGACGCCCAGCCATTGCTGGTTGCGGTCGCCCGGATCGATCACGCGCAGCATCACGATTTGGGACTGCGTGCGGCCGGCGCGCTTGGCCGCCCAGAAGACGGCACGGTCGCATTCCTCGGTGTCGTCGATGACAACGAGGTATTTGCGCTTATGCCCGGCCTCATAACTGCGGCGCTTGCTCGGCATCGTCGCCCCCGCTGCCGTCTCGGCTACCTGATGCTGGAATGGTGGCACGGACGGAGCCGCGGCCACAAGCGGCCCCTACCGTCATCCTGAGGTGCGAGGCAGCGAAGCTGCCGAGCCTCGAAGGATGACGTCATGGAGTCGGTGCCCGTCATCCTTCGCGGCGCGCAAGAGCGCGCACCTCAGGATGACGGGTCGGCGCTAGCGCCGCACAAACCCGACGATGTCCTTGACCGCCTTCATGGTCTCGGCAGCGATGACCTGCGCCCGCTGCGAGCCGTCGGCCAGCACCTGATCGATATAGATCGGGTCCTGCACGAGCTTCTTCATCTCGGCGCCGATTGGCCCGAGCTTCGCAACCGCGAGATCGACAAGCGCCGACTTGAAGGTCGAGAACTGCGCGCCGCCGAACTCGCCAAGCACCGCGGCCTTGGTCGTCTCGTTCAGCGCGGCGTAGATGCCGACCAGGTTGTCGGCTTCGGGACGCGGTTCCAGGCCCTTCTCCTCGCTCGGGAGCGGCTCCGGATCGGTCTTGGCCTTGCGGATCTTCTGCGCGATGGCATCGGCGTCGTCGGTCAGGTTGATGCGCGAATAATCGGATGGCTCCGACTTCGACATCTTCTTCGATCCGTCGCGCAGCGACATCACCCGCGTCGCCGGACCTTGGATGATCGGTTCCGGCATCGGGAAGAACGCCTCGCCATAGCCGTGCGCGGCGATCGAGGAGGCGAAATCGGTGTTGAACTTCTGCGCGATGTCGCGTGCGAGCTCGAGGTGCTGCTTCTGGTCCTCGCCTACCGGCACATGTGTCGCGCGATAGACGTGAATGTCAGCTGCCATCAGGTTCGGATAGGCGTAAAGGCCGACGGAGACGTTCTCGCGGTCCTTGCCGGCCTTCTCCTTGAACTGGGTCATGCGGTTGAGCCAGCCGAGACGGGCGACGCAATTGAACACCCAGGCAAGCTCGGCGTGCTCGGCGACCTGGCTCTGATTGAAGATGATATTCTTTTTCGGATCGATGCCGCTGGCAATGTACGCGGCCGTCACCTCGCGCGTCGTCCGTGGCAGATCGGCCGGGTCCTGCCACACGGTGATGGCGTGCAGGTCGACCACGCAAAAAATGCAGTCGTACTTGTCCTGCAGCGCCACGAATTTCGTGATCGCGCCGAGATAATTGCCGAGGTGCAGATTGCCGGTCGGCTGCACGCCGGAAAACACGCGCTCCTTGAACGCCATTGCCGTGCCTCTTGAGTTTGAGGGCGGAGCCATGCCACGCCAAGGCGGCCTTGGGCAAGGGGTTCAGGCGCGCTTCTTGATCGCGGTCGCGAGCTCCTTGAGCCGCGCGACGCCGAGAACTTGCAGCACGGCCGCGTAGACCACGACCCCCGCGGCCACGAGCACGAGGAGGATGGCGAGCCGCCCCAACGGCGAGACGGATGTGGCTGGGAGCAGGATGTGACCGGCGTAATGGCCGTAGGCGACCGCGGCGCCCATGACCGCGGTCGCGAGCACGATGCGCGGCAGCCGCCGCGCCGCACCCGCATCGAGGCGCAGCCAGCGGCGCCAATACAATGTGATTCCCAGGAGCGTGGCGCCCACCCAGCCGGAGATGGCGATGGCCGCGGCCACTCCGGCGTGGCCGTAATGCGGGAACAGCAGCACGCCTGCGACGATTGCGGTGGCGAGGCCGCACAAAGCGGTCAGCATCGGCGTGTGCGTATCCTCGTGCGCGAAGGACACCGCGCCGAACACCTTCTCCAGCACGTGGCCCGGCAGTCCGGCACACATGGCGGCGAGCGCCGCGCCGACGGCAATCGTGTCCTGCTCACCGAAGGCGCCGCGTTCGAACAGGCCGCCGGCGATCGGCACGGCCAGGACCGCAAATCCGGTGGCTGCGGGCAGCGCGAGGCCGAGCGCGATCTCGAAAGCGCGCGACTGTGCCTCGACAAACGAACCTTGATCGCTCGTGCGCACCGCGGCGGCGATGCGCGGCACGATCACCGCGGTCACGGCAATCGAGACGACGCCGAGCGGCAGCTCGTATAAGCGGTTCGCATAATAGAGCCATGACACCGCGGCGTCCGACGACGAGACGATGGCGGCAGCGGCGATCAATTTGAGTTGTGGGATGCCGGCGGCGATCAACCCGGGAAAGGCGCGCGTGAACAATGTGCGCGTCTGATCCGGCACGCGCACACGGGTGGAACGCCAGCGCCGGCCGGCGAACAGCCACGCCCCCATCGTCACCACGAACTGGATCATGGCGGCGATGACGACCGCGATCGAAAGCCATGCGCCGACCGAGAATTGACTGGTGTGCGTGCTGAACAGCCACAGCAATGTCAGCACCATGACGACGTTGAACAGGATCGTGCTTATCGTCGCCGCACCGACCCGTCCTTCCGCGTTCAAGGCGGCGGCGGCGACGGCGACAAGGCCGACGAGCACGATGTAAGGCGCGACAATGAGCAGATAGACGCTGGCGACTTGCCGGCGCGTCTCGTCGAAGCCGGGCGCGATCGCCGTCACGACGTAACGCGCGAACACCACAGTGAGCAGGGCGACGATGCCGGTGATGCACAGCATGGCCACCAGGCTGCGCCGCGTGAACTGATCGGCGTTGGCGGCGCCGTCTTCGCCGCCGCGCAGCTTCAGCCAGATCGGCACGAAGGCCGCGTTCAGCGCGCCTTCCGCCAGCAGGCGGCGGAAGAAGTTCACCACTTGCAGGACTGCAAAGAATGCCTCGGAGAACGGCCCTGCGCCCAGCAGCGCGGCGATGGCGGCATCACGAAAATAGGCAAGCAGCCGCGACACCAAAGTGCCGCCGCCGACGGTGGTGATATCGCGCGCAAGCGACATGGGTTCAGTGGGCCTCCGCCCGCAGGTTAGAGCATGTTCTGGCGCTCGTGACGATCATGAACCCATGCGCCCGTTGCATTGCGTCGGATCATTCAGCCGTTATAGTGCGGCGCGTTTTATCACGAGGAACCCGCATGACAGCTTCCCGCTACGACGTACTCGGAATCGGCAATGCCATCGTCGACGTCATCGCTCGCGCCGAGGACGATTTCCTGGTCGCGCATGGCATGCACAAAGGCACCATGGCGCTGATCGACGAGGCGCGCGCTGCGTCAATCTACGCAGCCATGGGGCCGGCGACGGAAAGTTCGGGCGGTTCCGCGGCTAATACCATCGTCGGTGTCGCCAGCTTCGGCGCGCGGGCGGCCTTCGTCGGCAAGGTCAAGGAGGACGAGCTCGGCCAGGCTTTCGCGCACGACATCCGCGCCGCGCGCGTCGCGTTCGACACCAAGCCGGCCAAGGACGGTCCCTCGACCGCGCGCTGCTACATCATGGTGACGCCGGACGGCGAGCGCACGATGAACACCTATCTTGGCGCGGCGCAGGACCTGCGCCCGGGCGATCTCGATGAGGCGGCGATCGCCGCTGCCGAAGTCGTGTATCTCGAAGGCTATCTGTGGGATCCGCCGCAGGCCAAGGAAGCCTTCGTCAAGGCAGCCGAGATCGCGCACAAGAACGGCCGGCGCGTCGCGCTCACATTGTCGGACGCCTTCTGCGTCGACCGCTATCGTGCCGAATTCCTCGAGCTGATCCGCAAGGGCACGGTCGATCTCATCTTCGCCAATGAGCGCGAGCTGCATAGTTTGTATGAGACCGCCGACTTTGACACGGCGGTGAAGGCGCTGCGCGGCGAGGCCAAGCTCGCGGTGGTCACGCGCAGCGAGAAGGGCTGCGTCGTCGTCAGTAAGGATGCGGTGGAGGCCGTGGCGGCCGAGCCGGTCGAGCAAGTGGCGGACGTCACCGGCGCCGGCGATCTGTTCGCCGCCGGATTCCTCGTCGGCCTCGCGCGCGGCAAGGATCACCGCACGGCGGCCCGTCTCGGCGGCCTCGCCGCGGCGGAAGTGATTCAGCACCTCGGCGCCCGCCCGGCGGTTTCTCTCAAGGCGCGCGCGGCGGAGAGCGGCCTCGCGGTGTGATTCATACCGGACGCGGGCTTTCGCCCGCCAACCCGTAAAACAGAGGCCGAATCCTCGGCCTCATGCTGAAGAGCCCGCCGAAGCGTCAGCGACGGCGAGTTCCTATTGACATTATTCCTATATAGGCTAATAATCCGTCCCGTTCTGCTCGACCGAGGGCGCTTCATGAGGCGTCATAAAGCGGAGCAGGGCGCGGCGCCCGCGGGCAGGAGACGAACGCTCCTCCCAAGCCCCCGGGCGGTGACGGACCCCGCCTGGAGGCACTAAGACCTCCCGTCAGGAGCTGGCTGACAGCGGGCCACGCCACCGTTGCGTGGTTGCTGAAAGCGCGGCCCGTGCACCGTCAAGACGCCGCGATGGCGCGCCGAGAGGCGCCGCATCGTCTCCAAAAGAGATGATGCGCTTGTTACCCCCTGACGCGCTTCATCGGCGCGCCATCCCCTCTGT
>Ga0310811_10004338_pt1 | contig 17814 bp, 13 predicted proteins | sample YCmetagenome_FD_207642 | JGI IMG/M metagenome (GOLD analysis project Ga0310811, IMG submission 207642) | Soil microbial communities from experimental microcosm in Duke University, North Carolina, United States - YC | ecosystem: Engineered > Artificial ecosystem > Soil microcosm > Unclassified ...
GATCGTAGATCTGCTGCCGGACGTATTGCGCGGTCGTCCCCCGGCCGGCGCGAACCAGGAGCGTCGAAGAGTCGGGACCGGTGACGGTAATCCGCCAGCGGTCGGGCTGATCGGCCTCGATCGTCACTCCGACGTTGCCTGCGCCAAGCTCGCGAAGGGCCAGCCTGGCAATTCGTTCGAGATCCTGCGCGTCCATCCGGAAAGAGGATTCTGCCACAGTAGAGCTGAACGCGCGAACCGGCCCTCAGAACTGGTAGCGGATCTGGACCTGGAACATCCGGCAAGGGTCGATGTTCGCGAGGGCCGGCAGCGCCGTGGCGGCGGAACCGACCGTCACGAGCTGGCCGAACGTCGGATTCGGCGCAGCCGTGTCGCCGTAGACGGTCTGGGCGCGTCCGAGGACGTTGACGGTATTGAACAGGTTGAACGCTTCCAGTCTGAGCAGCAGCGCGCCGGTGGACAGGGGAATGCGTCCCTCGACAAACGCGCCGACATCCGACGTCGCCGTGCTCCTGAACGTTGACCGGCCGACGACAGACCCGTTGGTCACAGGCCGATCGGTGTTCAAGCCATCGCCGTTGTTATCGACGCCCGTGGTGGCGCTGAACGGACGCGCCGAGGCGAGCTGCGTCACGGTTCCTGCGGTGATGTTGTACGGGAACCGGTAATTGAACGTGATGACGGCGCGGTGGCGTTGATCGAGGAGGCTGAGACCGCGCTCGACTTCGCCGAGGCTGGCGATGTTGCCATCGTTCGGGTTGACGCCGTTCCCGTCGGGCTCTGTCGTGTTCGTCGACTTCGACAGCGTGTAGCTGACTTCCGCGAACATCCTCGCGCTGCCGCGATACGTGACCTGCGTCTGAAGTCCGTCGTAGTCCGCAACGCCAAGGTTCATCAGCACGTTGACCTGCCGCACGCCGCCGTTCACGGGCAGGATGGGGCGTGTCGAATTCGCCGCGGCGACGGTGCGTACCTGTCCCGGCGCCGTCCGGTCGAACGGCGCGGGCGCGTTCAGATCGACGGTGCGGTCGATGTGGCCCCAGTGCTGGTGCGCGTAATCCGCGGAAACGAACAATCCCTTCATGAGTTCCCGCTCGACGCCAATCGACACCATCTGCGTGCGCGGATTGAGCAGCTTGTCTGGATAGTTGGGCAGAAGGTCGAAATTCAAGCCGTACTTCGCGAACTGCTGTTCGTAGAACGCGCGCGCGCCGGGCTGGATCGTGATGTCGCGCGCGGGCAGCTGGGACGCAGGGAGCGTGTGCGGATCGAACGCCACCGGCAGGCACGAACCCGTGAGACACGTCGGGAATCCGAGCTGGCCGGGAATGGCGGTGTAGGTCGCGAGGCCGTCGAGACCGCCGGTCAACGCCGCCGCAACGACATTGGACCGGACTTGTGTGTAATACATCGCGTACCCGCCGCGCACGGCAAGCCGCGGGTTCCCGTTCGGGTTCCATCCGAAGCCCACTCGCGGGGCGAGGTTCTTCGTTGCATCCGTCAGCGTCTGCCGGTCGTAGCGCATGCCGAGCGACAGCGTCAGATCCCGCCGGATCCGGTAATCGTCCTGCGCATACCCTGAGAGCAGCCACTGCTTCATGGCGTAGCTCGAGATGCCGAAGTCGATCGGCTGTGTGTACTGCTGGACGTCGGCGAGCGTCAGCTGGTCGAACGGCGCGGTCGTCGTACTGCGGAACGTGAATGTGCCCAGGATCGCCGTGCCGAACTCCGAGCCGGCTCCGCCCGAACTGTGCCGCGCAGCGCTGCCGCCGAAGCGGAAGTTGTGCGCGCCCTTCGACCACGTCACCGTGTCCGACAGTTGCGCCTGACGGCTGTATAGATCGGCCGCGCGCGACTGCCCGATGGTGAAGGGCACGGATCCGCTGCGTGTGTACGTGGTCGAGAGGAACAGCGGATCCCACTTCGTGACGGGATCGCCGTCGAGATAACTGAACCGGACTTCGTTCAGCAGCGTCGGTGCGAGCACCATCGTGTGGTTCGCCTGCGTCGACCATCCCGCGCGCGAGTACTGCCGGGCGACGGTCGGCGCGGCGGTCCCTCCGACGGTATCCTGCGGATTCGTGTCGTGAAACCGATCGAGGTTGAACCGCACCATCAGCGTCTGCGACGGCGTGATCTTGTGATCGACGCGCGTGTCGAGCAGCTCCTGGCGATACTCGCCGACGTATGCGAGATTGCCGTCGGCGGGCAGCACGAAGACCGGCAGACTCGGCGACAGGAACGACGTCCGATTCTGCCGCGTGTAGTCGTTTGTGGCGAAGAAGAACGTACGGTCCTTCACAATCGGTCCACCGAGCGTGCCCGACACCTGGTGCAACACGTCGGGAACGTCGGCCGGCCTCATCGACTGGAGCGTATCGGGGTTCGTGCACGACTCCACCGACGGCGGGCAGAAGTTGTCGGTCGAAAACGACTTGGCCTCCCACGCGGAAGGCCGGCCCATGTAGAGGCCTTCGCCGTGAAGATCGTTGGACCCGGATTTCGTGACGATGTTCAGCGCGGGCCCTGCCGTCCACCCGAATTCTGCCGAGAAGGCGTTGGTCAGCGCCGACATCTCCTGCACGGAGCCGATAGGCAGCGTGATGAGCGCCGTCTGCCGGCCCCATCCTTCATCGTCGCTCGCGCCGTCGACCGTGACCGTCGTTTCGCGCCGGCCGCCGGACGCCGTGACGAAGTACGTCGTGTTTACGAAGAGGTCGCCGGTGCCTTTCGCCTGCCGGAAGGTGGAGTCGAGGAGCGGGAGCGAGGAGATCTTGCGGCCCAGAATCGGAGTCTCGTCGATTCGCTTGCTGTCGAGCCGCTGCCCCATCTGCGGATTCGCATGCACGCCTTCGGTCGTCCCGTAGACGGTGACCTCCGCACGTTCGCCGCCGACGAGCAGTTTGAGTTTCAGAGTGGCCGTCTCGCCCGCCCGCAGGCTCACGTTGTCGACGGATTGCGGTGAAAAGCCGCTCTTGGTAACGGTCACCGCGTAAGGACCGCCCGCGGACAGCCCGGAGATGGTGGCCGCGCCGTCAGGCCCCGAGGACACCTCGCGCGACGCACCGGTGTCGCTGTTGATGACCGAGACGGTCGCGCCAGCCACGACCGCGCCTGACTGGTCGGTTACGACGACGACGACCGCGGAATTGTTTGGCGCCTGCGCTATCGCCGGCAGCGCGAAAAACAATAGGAGAACGACATCCCGAATGACCCTCACGTGCAGTTTCCCTGGCAAAAAGCACACAGACACGAGTGTATCGACCGGGTAGTACCTACTACCAGCGGTAGTGTTCGATTGCGAATGCCTGGAAGCTACGGGACGAGGCGGACGAGGGCCTCCATCGCGGCGTGGATGGCTGGCGCGGAGACGATGAACCCGCCAGCCAGCAGAGTTGCCGCGAGGCCAGCCAGGAGATACACGCGGCTGGACCCGGGCTGCGTCGCAGGTTCGAGCAGCAGCCGGACCCGATGCTCGACGCTCCCGCCGGGATAGAAGGCGCTGATGCCCGCCGGGAGATTGGGAATCGGCGCAAGGCGGGCCAGCCGGATTAGCGCATGAGCGAGGTCGAGGCGGCGCGCAGCATCGTTCCCCGCCGCGCGGGCGTCGGCCGCCTCCTCGGCGGCCATGTTCCATGCGGCGTCGAGTTCGGACGAGAACGGCAGGCGCGGACAGCCCCTCAGCGCCAGCCGTTTCAGATTGTCGCGGGATGCGATGTGCGCACGTTCGTGGCGGATCATCGCCTCGATTTCGCCGGTGGTGCACTCGCTCAGCACCCGCTCCGAAATGAACAGCGCCGGCTTCCGCCATCCAACGACCGCGACGATCGGAAATGGATCGTCCACGACGAACGCGCGCACATTGGAGGGAAGCACGACGACGCGCGCGGCGCGCTTCCAGTGTCTGCCGAGGCGCCGCGTCGAGATCCAGCTCTGTGTGGTTCGGAATGCGCTCCAGAGCAGTGTCAGGAAGCCAAGGACCGCAATGGCCGCCACGGTGCCAGTGAGCGGCTCGTCCGTGTTCCGAGGTTCGTAATACAGGAACGTCGGTAACACGAGTGCCGCGCCGAAGGCCAGGGCCGAGACGACCGGCAGCACGCGGAGGCACAGAAGCGCGGTCGCGCGAACCGATGAAGGCCATCGGGCGAGACGCTGCCGGAACGATGAAACCAGCGCAGCACCGACCGCCGACATCAGAACGAGGCCGATCGCGAACGACGACAGCGTCACCATCGACGCGAGCAGCCAATACCTCATCGGCGTCCCTGCTCGCGGCGCTTTTCCTGGACGAGGCGCTCGAGCTCGTCGAGCAACCGGGCGTCGCAGCGGCTGACTTCGTCGATGAAATACGAGAGGACCGGTTCGGCCGCCGAGCGGTCGAGCAGCGATTCGAGCGCGCGGGCGGCCATGCCCGATTCGATCTGCTCGCGGGAATATCTCGCATGGTAGACGAACGCGCGACCGGTCTTTTCACGGTCGAGCATCCCCTTGCGATGGAGCCGATCGAGCGTCGTCATCAGCGTCGTATATGCCGTCCCGTCGAACTCGGCCACGAGATCGCGCACGCTGACCGGCGCCGATCGCCGCCAGACCGCTTCCATTACGCGCAGCTCGAGCGCGCCGAAGATCGATGCCGCGCCGGAGGATTTCCTGCGAAAGAGCATTCCCCGATAGATTACACGAAGCATGGCGCCGCCCCAACCGATGCTTGCGACCCTCGCCCAGGCACCTCTCAAAGACCCCGCGCTGGTTTACGAACCGAAGTACGACGGAATCCGCGCCATCGTGGAGGTCGAACCGCGGGGCAACGTCCGGCTATGGTCGCGAAACGGCAACGACAAGGCGCGCCAGTTCCCCGCTATCGTGGCCGCGCTGCGGGAGATCGGCAACGGTCTGGGGATTCCGGCGACCCTGGATGGCGAGATCGTCGCGCTCGACAGCGCGGGTCGTCCCGCCGGGTTCCAGCGGCTGCAGGGGCGCATTCACCTGACCGGCGAGAGCGACGTCGAGCGCCAGGACCGCGCACAGCCGACCGCACTCATCGTGTTCGATCTGCTTCGCGCCGGCACAGAGGACCTCTGCCGCCTTCCGCTGACCGTCCGGCGCGAACGGCTCGAAAAGCTGCTGAAGCGGAAGGTCGACGCGACCGGTGTGCTGCGCCTCAGCGAACAAGTACGCGGTGATGCTCGGGCGCTCGAAGCTCGCGCACGCTCCGAGGGCTGGGAAGGCCTGATCGCAAAAGACGCATCGTCGACGTATCAGGCAGGCCGGCGCTCGCCGGCGTGGCGGAAAATCAAGCTCGTCCACGAACAGGAGTTCGTCATCGGGGGCTGGACGGAGCCGCGGCAGACTCGTTCGTATTTCGGCGCGTTACTCCTTGGCGTCTACGACGGGAAAGATCTCGTTTACGTGGGCCACACGGGCACCGGCTTCGATCAGAACGAGCTGGCGCGGGTGTGGTCGCTCCTGCAGCAGCGGCGCACCGACAGCTCTCCGTTCTCGACCGGATTCAAGACGAACGAACCAGCGCACTGGGCACGGCCTGACCTGGTAGCGCAGATCAAATTCACCGAATGGACGGCCGACGGCAAGCTTCGTCATCCCGTGTATCTCGGGTTGCGCGATGACAAGTCCCCACGCGACGTGATCAGGGAGGAGGCGCCCGCAGTGCGGGCGAAGGGCCGCCGCGAATCGAAAGAGCGAGAGCCCGTCTCCACATCCGGTCCCACGCCCGCACGCACGCGCGCACCGCGAAGCGCATCGGCCGTTTCGGCAGTAATCGGGCAGCTCCAGGCACTCGAGGACGCACGTCGCGACGGCACCATCGAGCTGCCGAACGGCGACCGCGTCGGTGTCACCAACCTGTCGAAGCTGTTCTGGCCCGATCTCGGGCTGACGAAGGGCGACCTGCTGCGCTACTACGTCGAAGTCTCCCCATACCTGCTACCGGCCGTCGCCGACCGTCCGCTCGTGATGAAGCGCTTTCCAAACGGCGTTGCGGGCAAGGCGTTCTATCAACAGAGGTCGCGCGCCGAAAAGCCGCCGGCCGGCGTCCGTGTCGAGCAGCTGCCTGAGGGGCTCGATCCCATCGGCGAGCCCGACTCGCTTCGTTTCATCGGCGGATCGTTGACGACGCTCGTCTACATGACACAGCTTGCGGCGATTTCGCAGGACCCATGGTTCTCGAGAGTGCAGACGCCGCAGGATGCGGATTGGGTCGCTATCGATCTCGATCCATCCGATGACGCGCCGTTTTCGCGCGTGGTCGATGTCGCCCGATGGGTGCGCGACGAGCTGGCGTCGATGAAAGTGCCCTCGGTTCCCAAGACGTCCGGATCGAGCGGGCTCCACATCTATATTCCGCTGCCGTCGCACACGTCCTACGAGTCAGGGATGCTCTTCTGCCAGATCGTGGCGACGCTCGTCGCATCGCGGCACCCGAAGGAAGCGACCGTGGAACGGATGGTGGCCCGGCGTCCGCGCGGAACGGTCTATGTGGACTTTCTTCAGAATATCCTCGGGAAGACGCTCGCGACCGCCTACAGCGCGCGCGCGAGCAGCTATGCCGGGGTCTCCACGCCGCTCAGGTGGGCGGAAGTAGACGAGGGGATCGACCCACGCGACTTCACCATCCGGACGGCGCCACGGCGTTTCCGGGAGGTGGGGGATCTCTGGGCGCCGTTGCGCGAAAGTAAACCGGCAAACCTCGAGGCGGTCTTCAAGAAGTACTCGCGATAGGCGATGGGCGTTCGATCAGCTCGCGGAGCGACTCGCGGTCACCCGCCGTGAGCCCCTCGTGCCGTTGCTCGGCGGTGCCGTTGCCGTTGCCATTTCGTGACGAGATCAGCGCCGCGCCGAGCACGAAGGCGGCGGCCGCGAGCGTACTACCGACAGTCACACCCCGGTGCGTGGCAGCCCACAGCTGTTCGCTTCGATCCGTCGCGCGCGAATCGAATACGCCGTGCGCGCCGTGATCACCCGGAACCGGCGCCCACAGATTATCGGGACGATCCGGATCCTCCGGTTCATCGGTCTGCTGCGAGTCGAAGCCCGTCGCGGCAAGATAGCGATCGAGTGCGCCAGGTGCGAGGCGGTTGGCGATGATCGCCTGCACCGTCGGCATGCCTACCCACAACTCGCGGCGCCTGTGATGCGCCGCCCAGTGGATGGCTTCGGCGGGCACTTCGGGCTGGTAAATCGGCGGCACGGGCTGCGCCTTGCGCGGCAACCGGCTCTTCACCCACCGGAACTGCGGCGTATTCACCGCCGGGAGCTGCACCATCGTCACGTGCACGCTGCTGCCGTCGTGCAACAGCTCCGCACGCAGCGAGTCCATGAAGCCCTGGACGGCGTGCTTCGCGGCACAATACGCGGACTGCAGCGGAATACCGCGATACGCGAGGGCGGACCCAACCTGTACGATCGTTCCGCGATCGCGGGCGCGCATGCGCTTCAGCGCGGCGAGCGTGCCGTGCACGACGCCGAGGTATGTGACGTCCGTTACGCGCCGGTACTCATCAGGGCGCATCTCCCGCACGGGGGAGAACACGGACGCCATCGCGTTATTGATCCAGATGTCGATCGGACCGAACTCGCGCTCGATCCGATCCGCCGCGGCATCGACCTGATCCCACTCCGCGACATCCGTGGGCAGGACGAGCGCACGACCTCCGGCATCCTCCACTTCGCGGCGTGCGCCCTCCAACCCATCGCGCCCGCGCGCGAGGAGGCCGATCCAGGCTCCCTCGCGTGCAAACCGGCGGACGACGGCGCGACCGACGCCTGCGGAGGCGCCGGTCACGACAACGATCTCGGAACGTCTGCTCAGAACGTACCCTCCTGATCGTCTTCGTCCGCTTCGCTGTCCTCGAGGTCGTCCGAATCCTCGAACTCGTCGTCATCGGCCTCGTCGCCGACTCCCTTGATCCGTTCCTCGTCCAACCCGTCGTCGTCCCTGCTACGGTCGCGATCAGCCATGTCGGAGGTCCTCCTTCGCGGCCCGACCAGGAGCAAAGCAGGTGCCGTAGAATCGTGGGATGTCCTCACCAAAGCCGAAGCGCACGCTGGCCGAATCGGTCGCGCTCTTCGGAATCGGCAAACTGTCGCGTCATATGTTCCTCTGCGCGGGACCTGACTGCACCGATCCCGAGTCGGGCGAAGCTACCTGGACGTATGTGAAGCGGCGGATGAAGGAGCTCGATATTAGCGGCCCGGATGGCCCGTGCTACCGGACGAAATGCGCCTGTCTCCGCATGTGTACCAGCGGGCCAATCTGCGTCGTGTATCCGGAAGGGACCTGGTATCGCGATGTGACACCGGAGAATGCGGAGCGCATCATCCAGGAACACCTCATCGGCGGCCGCATCGTGGAAGAGCTATGCTTCGCGAGGAACGAGCTGTGACGCTGAGGAGAGGCGGTTTGAGGCCCGCCCCTCCGTTGACGAGCTGTGTAGCCTCTCAATGCAAGTAGCTGCGTAAAAGCGCGCGGACGCGTTGTGGTAGCGCTGGCGGCTTCATCGCACCCCGGGCCGCGGGAGCGCTTCCCCTCACCGGGGACGCCACGACAGCATGAATCTCGAACGTATTCAGATTCAGAGCAGTAGCGGCTATTTCCCCGGCGTTGTTGATCCCCGCCGGGCTGAGCAGATACCAGGTTGAATCCACCGGTAGGAGTTGATTCAGATCGAGCGGCGCCGCGTCCTTGTCCTCCCAGAGCAACGCGCGCTGATTGAACTGTGAATCCACCGAGAAGCCGACGATCTGTCCGCGATCGTTGACGTTGTTACAGCATGGCGCGACGGTCACGAACGAATCCGACGGGTAGGTTCCGAGATCCTGCAGTGCGCCGGCGCTCCACAGGAATGTGTGAATGGTTCCGTCCGTCATCACCGAGTTGACCGTAATCTGACCCTGATTGTTGATGCCTACAGCGACGTTGTCACCGGCTCCTCCATCGGGGTTGCCGAGGTCGTGGGGCAATCCGCGCTGGTCCCACATCACTGCGTGCGGCGCATTCGGTGGGATGAACGGTGGCAAGGTCACATTCGAGCAAAGGCCAGAGAACCCGACCACCTGACCTGCGTCATTGGCCGTGAACGCAAACGAAACGGTGTCGCCGGCAAGAGGCGGCAGGTGCGCCGGTACGCCATCCGGAGACCATTTCACGGCTTCGAAGCGCCGGACCTGGAACGGCGTGAGGCACGTACCATCGGGCGTTCCCGTCTCCGAGACACCAACGACCTGACCTCGATTGTTCGTGAAAAACGCCTCGGCGTTGTTGCCGCCGGGTAGCGGCTCGAGTGCGGTGAGCACGCCGCCCCGCCAGACAGCCGCGAGGCACTGACGATGCGTCCCGAACTCGCAGAAGTCCTCGCCATTCGGATCAAGGGCCGCAGTTTCGGAGATTGCCGCAGCCGTTCCGTCGGCGCTCACCGCGGAACCCTCGCTACTGCAGTCCGGGCAGACGGATCCAGCGAGGGTGCCGAGAGAGATCAGCGAATCGCCGGCCCATACGAATGCCGTTTGAGCGACGGGATCGTTCTGGCCTGACGTGTTCGCGCCTCCGGCGACGATCCCCGCGCTGTTGATCGCATACGCGAAGCTGTTGGCGCCGCCGAGCGTTCCCAGATCCGTGACCAGGTAGCGGGCGGGTGTGGGGCCTTGTGCGTCGGTCTGGGTTCCGGCCGGAAGGACCATCAGCGCCAGCAGCGCCGCTGGCGCAAGCGAGATCTGAAGCAACCTGCTCTTCATGTTGTCTCCTTTTCGTGACGCGGCGACGTCGAGGCGTCGCCGGTACGTGGTTTTTCCTTGCGCGCGAGCAGCGAACGGACGCAGATCAGCGCCGTGCCGTCGGGCCTCGTGGATCGGTGCACGTCTCCGGATTTCAGCCAGGCCGCCAACAGTGCGGCGTCAGGTCCGGAGATCGCCCCGGGCACCAGCAGCACCATTTCGGCTTCGGCTGAACATTCCGGGCACCAGGCACGGCACGCCTGCCGCGCCTGCACGATCAACAGGGACCTCGTCTCGATCGTGATCGTCGTCTGCTTCGCCATGGACTTCGCTTCGGTTCCGCGCAATGGAACTGCGCGCAATATGGCGAACGGCGGGGTCCGAAGTCCTTCGCTGTTGGATCCGAATTTCTTGGAATTTCTTGGAGTCTTTGGTAGGTTCGTCCCGTGTCTGCAACCCCAAGTCGCTCGGACACAGAAACTTACGAATTCGGTGCTTTTCGAGTCGACGTTCAGCAGCAGCGGCTGTTTCGCGGCGTGGAACCGATCGCGCTCACTCCCAAGAGCTTTCAGCTCCTCATCGTCCTGCTGCAGCACGGCACCGAAATCGCCACCAAGGACGAACTGATGCAGGCCGTGTGGCCGAACACCTTCGTAGAGGAAACGAACCTCACGCGCAACATCTTCGCGCTGCGTAAGGCGCTCGGCGAGACCGACCAGGATCGCTACATCGTTACGGTGCCCGGCCGGGGCTATCGCTTTGCGCGAAATGCCCGTTCCGCTACGCCCGCCGAAGTCAGTGTGCTCGCAGCCACTCATTCGAAGGTGGAAATACACGTTCGGGAAACGAGCCACTGGAACCGGATCGGGTGGGTCGTCGCGGCAGCATTGCTCGTGCTCTTCGCGGGCGCTGAAGCTCGAGTTCACCTGCGCCGGAGGCCGCCCCTGACCGCTAAAGACACGGTGGTACTCGCCGACTTCGACAATTCGACTGGGGAGGCCGTATTCGACGGAACCTTGAGGCAGGGCCTGGCGATCCAGCTGGAGCAGTCACCGTATCTCAGTGTCGTTTCCGACCAGCGCATCCGCCGCACACTGAAACTGATGAACAAACCGGCGGATCTGCGCCTCACTGCAGACGCGGCTGCGGAGATCTGCGAGCGCACGGGCGCCGCAGCCGTGCTGCAGGGATCCATTGCCTCCGTCGGCGCACGTTATGTGCTCGGACTGCGGGCCAAGAAGTGCCTCAATGGCGATGTGCTCGATGAGGAGCAGGCGCAGGCATCGCGAAAGGAGGACGTCCTGAACGCGCTCAGCGAGATCGCGAGCCGCTTCAGAACACGAGTGGGCGAGTCGCTCGCGAGCGTCGAGAAGTACGCCAAGCCGTTGCAGGAGGCGACGACATCGTCTCTCGATGCTCTGAAAGCCTACACCGCGGGCTGGGAGGTCCATGCCGTACACGGCGCCGTCGCGTCGCTACCGCTGTTCCGCCGCGCGATCGAACTCGATCCGAGCTTCGCGGTCGCGCATGCGTCCCTGGGACGCATTTACGCTGACCTCGATCAGCCGGACCTCGCGGTGGCCAGCGTCGAGCGGGCATGGCAACTGCGGGACCGTACAAGTGAACCCGAAAAATTCCTGATCACCGTGAATTACGAGATGCTCGGGACCGGAAACCTCGAGGCGGCGCAGCAAACCTGCGAGACATGGGCGCGGGCGTATCCTCGCGAGACGCACGTCCACAGCTTTCTGGCCGGAATGATCAGCAAGACCCGCGGACGCTACGATCGCGGTCTGGCGGAAGCACAGAAAGCGGTCGAACTCGATCCGGACGACTGGCCCGGGTATTACAGCGTTGGGACGAACAACCTGTACCTGGGGAGGACCGGCGAGGCTGCCAACGCGCTGCACGCAGCGAGAGCGCGGGGGCTCGACGCGGACGAGCTCATCATGCTGGCCTACGACATCGGCTTCGTCACAGGGGATGCTGCGGCTCTTCAGCGCGAAGCCGCGCTGGCGCGGGCGCGGCCCGGCGGAGACAACTGGATGTCGGCGCGGGAGGCGTTCGTCGCGGCCTATGACGGACATCTTTCCGATGCACGCGCGCTTTCGCGCCGTGCCGTGGATGAGGCGATGCAGGCGCAGCAGCCGGAGCGTGCGGCGTTGTGGGAGGCCGGCGCCGCGGTTCGCGAAGCGCTGTTCGGCGATCGACCCGCGGCCGTTCGCGAAGCCGCGGCGGCCTTGCGCCTCTCGCACGACCGCGAAGTCGAGTACGGCGCCGCGCTGGCGCTGGCGCTCGCCGGCGATGCCTCACGTGCGCAGAGTCTCACCGAGGACCTCGAGCGCCGGTCGCCTGAGAACACCGCGGTCCGATACAGCTATGTGCCGGTGCTGCGCGCGGTCCTTGCGCTCGATCGAAATGAACCGAGCCCTGCACTCGACGTCCTTCAAATCGCGGTGCCACACGAACTCGGGGTTCCGCTCAGCACCATCTCGGCCCTGTTCGGCGCGATGTATCCAACGTACTTTCGCGGGCTGGCGTTTCTTGCTGCGCACAAGGGGTCGGAGGCGGCGGCGGAGTTCCAGAAGGTTCTCGAGCACCGCGGCGTCGTCATCACCGATCCAATCGGCGCGCTCGCTCGACTGCAGCTGGGCAGATCATATGCGCTGGCAGGAGACCACACGAAAGCACGAGCGGCTTACACGGATTTCCTGAGGTTGTGGAAAGACGCCGATCCGCAAGTACCGGTGCTGCAGCAGGCGAGGGCCGAGTACGGGCGTCTCCAGTAGACGCAAGGCATCCCCGTCAGCTGTTCAGCGCGCGGACGGGGTCGACCGACAGGATGCGTCTGGCGGGAAGATAGCTCGCAGCTGCCGCAGCCAGCGCCAGTATGCCGATCACAGCTATGTAGGTAACGGCATCCAGCGGACGGACTCCGAAGAGCAGCGCGGACATGAGGCGGGCCAGCAGTGCGGACGCCGCGACACCCGGCGGGATCGCCATCGCGCCGAGCACCAGTCCCCACCGCACGAAGGCTCCTACGAGTGCCCGCGGCGGGCCACCGAGCGCAACACGGATCCCGAGCTCGCGCATCCGCCGCGTCACCGAATACGAGACCGTGCCGTACACGCCGATGATCGCGAGCACCAGCGCCATCGCGCCGGCCGCCAGCAGCGTCGTCATCGTGAACGACGTTTGGGCCATCGAGCGGTCGTATATCGCCTGCATAGTCTGGACGCCGGCGATGGCCAGGTCGGGTCTGACCGACCAGACGGCGCGCTGCACGTCCGTGAGGAGCGACCCGCTTCCCGCCCGCGGCGTCCTGACGACCAGCGTGATCGTCCGCGCGACATACGAGCGCTGCTCCCGGTAAGGATTCTGTTCGTACGCCGGCCAGTACACGATCGAAGGCGCGGGTTTCTGTGCGCCGTTTTCACGGACGTCGGCGACGACGCCAATCACCTCGTGCCACGGCGCGCCCGGAAGCGTTTGAAGCCGCTTGCCGATCGCGCCCTGTGCACTCCCCCACAACTCGCGCGCGAGATTTTCGGAGACGAGAATGACGCGGCTGGCGCCATTCAGGTCGGCCCACGCAAAGTCGCGGCCGGCGACGATTGGGGTGCCCATCGAGGGCAGGTAGCTCGGCGAAATCATTTTGAAGAGCCGGAGCGGCGGCATATCGGCGGCCGAAAGATGGGCGCCCTCCGGAATGATGACGTCCCAATCGGGCAGCGATCCTTCCATCGGAATCGTGGTCGCGAATCCGGTCGATTCGACGCCTGGAATGGCTCCAACACGCTCGACGATCCCGCGTTCGAGCAGCGCCACGCGGGCGTCGTCCGGCACGAGCACGTCCGGCACCGACATCCGCAGCACGAGCTGGCGGGACGGTTCCGTGAAGCCCGGTTGCACCGTGTGCAGCGCCCCGAACGTACGCAGCATCAGGCCCGACGCCACGAGGAGCACGAGCGCCATCGCCAGCTGTGCGACGATGAGCGTGTTTCGTCCACGCTGATGCCTGCGGCTCTCGGTGATCGTCCGCGTCCCACCGCCGGCGGCGTCTGAGAGCGACGGCATCGATCGAAATGCCGGCATCAGGCCGATCGCGACGGCGGCCAGGACTCCCACCGCGCCGGCGAACACGAGCTCGCGCATGCCGAGCGCGATCTCCCCTGCGCGCGGCAGATTTGACGGCGCGAAAGAGACAAGAGCCGCCACGATTCCAGCGCTGGCGGCCGCACCGGCGATCGCGGCACCGAGCGCGAGCAGCAGCATTTCCATCGCAATCGCGCGAACGATCCGGCCGCGCCCCGCGCCGAGGGCGACGCGGACCGCCAGCTCGTGATGACGCTCGTCCGTGCGGACGAGCACGAGCGTCGCGACGTTCGCGCACGCGATCAGCAGCACGATGCCGGCCGTTGCCATCAGCACCCACAACGCGGAGCGGACGCCGCCGACGATGTCGTCCTTGAGCGGGCGGATCGCGGGTGTAATCCGCCATGATTCATAGATGTGCGGGTCGACTCCTTTCGGCGCCGGCCAGGAGGACATCCAGATCGGCAGCATGCGCGCGAGGTCGGCGTTGGCCTGAGCGATCGTGACGCCGGGCCTGAGGCGCGCGACCCCGTTCCAGCCAAAGCCGGGCATCTGCGCACGCGCGCGGTCGAACCGTGCGGGCAGAATCAGATCCGGGTGCGAATCGGCGAGCGTGAACGACACGGAAAGGACGCCGGCGATCTGTCTCGGCTGCGCGTCAACGGTCAGCATCGAGCCGACGGCGCGAGGATCTCCGCCGAAGCGGCGCTGCCAGTAGCCGTACGAGATGAGGATCGTGCGCGGCGCCCCAGTCTGCTGATCGGATGCGTTGAGGAGACGTCCGGCTGCAGGAGCAATCCCGAGCGCCTGCAGTACGCCGTCCGATACGACCGCGACGCGGACTTCCTCGGGCTCGCCCCGTCCGGTCACGGTCGCTGTCTGGTCTCCCCAGATGCCGAACGCGTCGAAGACCCGGTTTTGCTCCGCGTACGTGAAATACATCGAGTCGGACAGACGAAGGTCTCCCGAGACGTCGGCGAGGCCGGGTGCGCCAGGCGCCGTGTTCCAGACGGCGACCACGCGGCCCGCGTCGGGATAGGGCAGTGGCGCGAGCAGGACGCCGTCGATGACGGCGAAGACCGTCGTGATCGCGGCGATTCCCAGGGCAAGCGTGATTATCGTGACGAGCGCAAACGTCGGCGAGCGCCGGAGCGAACGAAGTGCCTGGCGGACGTCACGGACGAGCGCCTCGACCGACGGGACACCGCGTTGATCGCGCAGCGACTCCATGGCCGACGCCACCTCCGATCGAGACGCGCTGCCCCGCGCGGCATCGCCGGCGAGCGCGACGTGCGCGCGCAGTTCCGCCTCGAGATCCGCGTCGGTGCGGCGCGGGCGCAGCACGCCCGACGCCCGTGCGAGCCACTCGCGAAGCAGGTCCATGGCGGTCTTCCCTTCCTCACTCCGCCGTGTTCAGCAGGGTGTTCATGATGGCCGCCATGCGGTCCCACTCCGCCCGTTGTTCGGCAAGGCGTCGACGGCCGGCCGTCGTGAGCGCGTAATACCGGGCCCGCCGGTTGTTCTCCGTCGTTCCCCAGGAACCGCGCACGAGCCCGCGCTGTTCGAGGCGCATCAACGACGGATACAGCGTCCCCATGTTCAGCCGGATCGATCCCGCCGAGACCTGCTCGAGCCGGGCGGCGACGGCGTAGCCATGCTGCGGACCCATCGTCGCGAGCGTCTGCAGGACCATCAGATCGAGCGTGCCCTGCAGGACGTCGGTCTTCGGCGGGTGTTCATTGGCCATTCCAATGGAGTCTGCTGCATCTCCATTGGGATGTCAAATACAGACCGTCCGGGCGGGATCGGCCAGTGGTCGGGCGACGTCTCCCCCGACGTGCGCGCGCACAACATCATGACGGCGCACGACGAATCCGGGCACATGGTCTACATCGACCGCCCCGCGTCGGCGAACATGCACGCGGATCTGGTGAAGTTCTACAAGGCGACGGAGGCGGAGAAGTGACGCGGCCTCGCCGGCGGTGCTTCGGGCCTGCTGCCTCGAAGGGGTTGAACCGTCACTTCAGCACGAAATTCGGCAACAGCACCGGACTATTCGACCATGTGAAGCTCTGCGTCCCGGGGCTGGAACTCTTGTAGCCTTTGGGAAGCGTCACGGTGACGGTGTACGCCGTACCGGCCGTCAACCCGCTCGGGTCCGCGAAGTAGTAGAAACCCACGGCATCGGTTGCAGTGGTCGCGACGACACTCTTCCGCGTATTCAGCAGATTGACCGTCGCCCCCGATAAACCGACATTCGCGGAGTTCACGACCGACCCGACGATGGGGTTCGGCTTGAGTCGCGTACCCGACGTGGCCTGCAGTGACTGTGCGTCCGCGATCAACGTCTGTCCGGCGTTGAACTGGTTTCCGCCCACCGGATCCGTGCAGGTGGTCGCGATGTGTCGTCCGGTTTGCCCCTGCACCTCGTATTGAAATGCCGCCAGGACGTTGGTCGCGCCCTGCATACGGCCGCCACTCGCGAGTGACTGATACGCATTGATTTTTGCGACCAGCGACTGGCCGACTCCCGAGCTGTCGATGCAGCCCAGGACCTGGTCCTGATTGATCATGTTCACGACGGCAGCCGATGTGGCCACGATCGTGACAGGGACAACGACGCGGTGCGAAAGGTCCCCGGAGACGCCGCTGGAAGATCCTGTGACCTCCTGCCCATACGCCTGTGGCGTCACGGACGATCCGATTGTGAGGCTGAGCGATGAACTCGCCGGGTAAGGTGCCGAAGTCGAATTCGGACTGACAGAGGCGCGCACGCCAGCGGGCGCGATACCGGCGGAAAGATTGATTTTGTCGGAAAAATCACCCAAGCCGACGGACGTGACAGTGCTTGACGCTGAACCGCCCAGCGGAATCGTCAGTGTGACCGGATTCACCGACATCGAGAAGTCGTGAAGCTGGAAGTTCGCCGTGATCGTACGATCCTGGTCCATCAGGACCGCGTTGGAGGGACGTGTCGGATCGTCGAGAACGCCTCCGGTCCAATTGACGAAATAATGCGCCTGGTAAAGTCCACCGCTGAGCGGAGTGGCGTTTAGAAACAATACCGCCCCGTGAGGTTCCAAATATGGTTCGAAAGGCGACGGATTGGGAATAGGTTCCGTGATCCCGCCATCTGGCGGCGACGCGAGAACCCTCAGCCTGAAGGGTTCAGTTCCATCAGCAGATTTGGGAATGATGCACTTCAGCGCGTCGGCGCCGCCGTCGCATGCTTCAAAGGCGCCAATGTCATATCCATGACCGTCTTTCGAAGGCCGCTGCTGCCCGCGCTGGTCGGCGGGCAGTGACGTCCCCGGATCGGCCGTGCCGTACGCCGGACTGCCGGTGGTAATCGCCATCGTGTTCGTGAATCCACCGTTCATTAGCAAGGGACCCAGCAGCGGGTCTTCACCATTTTTCACAATCCCCTCGACAGGGCAGGGATCCGCCGAGTCGTTGCTTTGAACCAGGTTTCCCGCGAACTCGCCGGCGAGAGTGGACGAGGCCACTCTCATCACGCATTCGTTGGTGCCGTTGGTCGCGATGATGTTGTTATCGAGAACGAACGTCGGCGGTTCAAACTGCTGCGGAACATCCTGCATCTGGAGGAAGAACACACCGCCCCCGGCGCCCGCAGCGGTTCCCGAGACGTGATTCCCGGCGATGGTCGAGTTATAGATCTTGAGGAATCCGTTGACCGCGAAGACCGCTCCGCCGGCATCAGACGCAGGCGAGGACGGCGAACAGCCATACTCGCTGGTTCCGTCGGGCTTCAGACAGCTGATGCCATCTCCCCTTTGCACGAAATTGCCATTGAACGTACTGTTGCGGATGGTGACATCGCCGCCATAACTGAAGATTGCGCCACCCAGTCCTGCTCCCGCACCACCCGAGCCGTCAACGTCGGATGCACCGTCACTTCCAAACATTCCGCCATGGCCGCTATCGCCTGGGATGAAGATGCCGTGCCCGCCGCCACCTCCTGCGCCGAAT
>Ga0310811_10004340_pt1 | contig 17813 bp, 18 predicted proteins | sample YCmetagenome_FD_207642 | JGI IMG/M metagenome (GOLD analysis project Ga0310811, IMG submission 207642) | Soil microbial communities from experimental microcosm in Duke University, North Carolina, United States - YC | ecosystem: Engineered > Artificial ecosystem > Soil microcosm > Unclassified ...
CCCCTTCGGCGTGATCGCGGGCATCCTCGCGGCGGAGCATTTCGTCCGCGCCAAGCGTCGGCTTCCCTTTGGCATCGATGTGCTCGCCTTCGGCGACGAAGAAGGCTCGCGGTTTCCGGCGACGCTCGCATCGTCATCGGCCTGCGCCGGAGTCTTCCGATCGGAAAATCTGCGCCTCGCGGATCGAAACGGCGTGACATTGGCCGATGCCCTCCAGGCCTATGGAAAGTCACCCGATGAAATCCCAACGGCGGCTTACCAGCGGGGCGAGGCCGCGGCCTATGTCGAGGTGCACATCGAGCAGGGGCCGGTGCTGGAGACCCGCAGCCAGCCGCTCGGCGTTGTCACCGCGATCATTGGACAGACCTATCTCAACATGGAATTCCTCGGCGAGGCCGGGCATGCGGGCACCGTGCCGATGCTCCTGCGGCGCGATGCACTCGCCGGTGCCGCCGAAGCGATGCTGCTCGGCGAGAAACTTGCGCGGGAGACGAAGGGCGAGGTGGTGGCGACAGTCGGCCGCATGGCGGTCGCGCCGGGTGCGGCCAACGTGATCCCGGCCAATGTCGTAGTCGTCTTCGATATCCGCTCCGGACCGGAAGCGGCGCGCGCGAAGCTTGCCGACGCACTCAAGGCTGGCGTGCGCGAGATCGCCGACCGGCGGCACCTCGGTCTCACCATTACGTCCACACGCGAAGTGGGGACCACGCCCTGCCATCCGCACATTCAGGACGCGCTCGCCGACGCCGTGCGCGCGCTCGGCGTGGAGCCGCTGCGGCTCGGCTCGGGCGCCGGCCACGACGGGCAGGCGATGGCGAAGCTCTGTCCGATCGGCATGCTGTTCGTGCGCTGCCGCGGCGGCATCAGCCATAATCCGATGGAGTATGCGAGCCCGCGCGACCTCGGCCTCGCGGTCGCGGCGCTAATCGGCTTCATCGAACGATTCGAACCGGCAAGCCTTACCGCTCGCTGACGTACGAGCCGTCCAGCGGCTGCACGCGCGGTCGGCTAAGCTTGTCGATCTCGTATCTGAGCCGCACCATTTCGCGTGCCTGCTTGGCGATCCGGCCTTCGAGGCAGGCGAGACGCGCCTCGACGCTGCCAGTGCATGGTTCGGACACCTCGAGCGCAGCTTGCAGACACTGCACACGGTCGACGTCGGACATCTCGCGCTGGCAGGCGGAAATGGCCCGATGCAGTCGGTCCGATGGGACGGACTGCGCTGCGGCTGCGTTCGCGACTACAATGAGAGGCAGGACCAGCGAGAATGCGCGCATTAATACGCTCCATCCGGCTGCCCCCGTTGCGGCATGGTGCGAAACTTCGTGACGGCAATATGGAACTTGTGCGGCTAGAACCCGACGGCCATGCCGTGCAGGTCGTAGTCGTCGGCGCGCTCGATCTTCACCGTGGCGATTTCGCCGACACGCAGCGGCCGGCGGCTTGCCACATAGACCGCGCCATCGATCTCCGGCGCGTCGCCCTTTGACCGCCCCTTGGCGACCGTCGGACCAACCTCATCGATGATCACCTGCTGGCGCGTGCCGACCTTGCGCTTCAGCCCCTTTACCGAGATCGCCTGCTGGTGCTGCATGAATCGATGCCAGCGCTCTGCTTTCACCTCATCCGGCACCGCTGGGGCGAGATCGTTTGCGACCGCGCCCGCGACCGGCTCGTATTTGAAGCAGCCGACGCGGTCGAGCTGAGCGTCATCGAGCCACTCGAGCAGCATCTCGAAATCCGCGTCGGTCTCGCCCGGGAAGCCGACGATGAACGTGGAGCGAAGCGTGAGGGCTGGGCAGATCTCACGCCAGCGGGCGATACGCTCCAGCGTTTTCGCCTGCGCGGCGGGGCGCTTCATGCGCTTGAGCACGTCAGGAGAGGCGTGCTGGAACGGGATGTCGAGATAGGGCAGCACCTTGCCCTCGGCCATCAGCGGGATGACCTCGTCGACGTGCGGGTAGGGATAGACGTAGTGCAGCCGCACCCACGCGCCGAATTCGCCGAGTTCGCGTGCGAGATCGATGAACTTCGCTCGCACCTCGCGCCCCTGCCACTGGCTCGCCGCGTATTTCAGGTCGACACCATAGGCCGAGGTGTCCTGCGAGATGACCAGCAGCTCCTTCACGCCCGCCTTCACCAGCCGCTCGGCCTCGCGCAGCACGTCCGCGGCAGGACGCGAGACAAGGTCGCCGCGCAGCTTCGGAATGATGCAGAAGCTGCAGCGGTTGTTGCAGCCCTCGGAAATCTTCAGGTACGCGTAGTGGCGCGGCGTGAGCTTGATGCCCTCCGGCGGCACCAGGTCGACGAACGGATCGTGCGCCGGGGGTGCGGCGCGATGCACCGCTTCGACCACGCTTTCGTACTGCTGCGGGCCGGTGACGGCGAACACATTGGGAAACTTGCCGGTGATCTTCTCCGGCTCGGCGCCCATGCAGCCAGTCACGACCACCTTGCCATTCTCGGCCATTGCGGTGCCGATCGCTTCCAGCGATTCCGCCTGTGCGGAATCGAGAAAGCCGCAAGTGTTGACGATCACCAGATCGGCGCCCGCATGTTCGCGCGAAAGCTCGTAACCCTCGGCGCGCAGGGTCGTCAGAATGCGCTCGCTGTCAACAAGCGCCTTCGGACAGCCGAGCGAAACGTAGGAGATGCGCGCCATCAGGTCGCCTTTGACGGCGTTCCAGGCTCGCCGAGATCCCAGTAGATCCCCGCCATGATGCCGAGCGCCTCGCGCGCAAGTACGGTCGGAAAATGTTCGTTCGGCGCATGCTGTGAGCAGCCGGGGTAGGAGTGGGGCACCCAGATCGTCGGCAGCCCGAGACCTTCGGAGAAAATGTCGTTCGGCAGCGAACCGCCGACATTCGGCAGCACAGCGGGCTTGCTGTTCGTGGTCTTGGCGATGGAGGTCGCGGCCCAGCGCGCCCACGGGTGCTCCGGGTCGAGCCGCGTCGCCCTCATGATGTCGTCGCGCGCCTGCGCGATCTGGACCATCGGAAAACCGTGGCGATCGAGATGCCGGCGCAGCGCGGGAAGGAATTGATCCGGATCGGTGCCGACGACGAAACGAATTTGCCCCCGCGCCCACGCGCGCGGCGGCACCGCGTTGACCGGGCTTGCCGGCACGCCCGATTCCATCGCGAGGATTTCAAACGTGCACCACGCGAACACCTTTTCGGCGAGCGTCAATCCGGGCTCGGCCCATTTCGGATCGATCTCTGGATCGCCCGGACCGGATTTCACTTCGCAGCCAGCGAGTGCGCGCTTCACCGAAGATGGAATGCCGTCCTTCGGCACCCATTCGGGAATGCGGATTTGCCCCGTGGGGCCCGTGATAGTCGAGAGCGCGTGCACCAGCTGGATCGCCGGGCTCGAGAGCAACCCGCCCCAGTTGCCGGAATGATGCCCGCCCTCGCGGGCATCGATCCAGATGTCGATCGGAAAGGCGCCGCGCGTCCCGAGCGAGATCGTCGGACGATCCGCGGTCAGGCGCGGCCCGTCAGAGCCGACCAGCGCGTCGGCCTTGAACAGGTCCTTGTTCTCGGCACACAGCTCGCGCAGGCCCGGCGAGCCGGTTTCCTCGCCCATCTCGATCAGCCATTTGGCGTTGAAGCCGAGCTTGCCGCGCTCGGCGAGCACCGCCGCCTGCGCGGCGATGTTGATGGTGTGCTGGCCCTTGTTGTCGACGACGCCACGCCCGTAGTAGCGGCCGTCCTTCTCGGTCAGTGTCCAGGGCGAGAGGCCCTTGTGCCAGCTTGCATCGAGCCCACGGATGACGTCGCCGTGGCCGTAGCCGAGCACGGTCGGCAAGGCCGGGTCCTCGATGCGCTCGGCATAGAGGAACGGCCCCTTGGCGCGTGTCTGCGTGAGCGTGCGGCACTTGAACCCGAGCTTGTGCAGTGCAGGCTCTATTTCACTTTCGAGATACCGAGCAAGCTCTTGGGCGCACTCCGGATTCTGGCTCTCAGTCGGGATCGCCACGCGGCGCGCGAGATCGGCTTTGAAGGCGCCGGAATCGAAATAGCTTTGAGCGCGAGAAATCGCAGCAGCACGGGTCATCAGAACCTCGGTGTGGCGGAAAGGGCTGGACTAGGCGAGAGGACCTTCTTCCCGGGCGGCTTTCAAGACCGCTACCTCAACTCGCTCGGCGACCTTCTCCGATCGCGCGTTCAATAGCTGAGAGGGCAGTAATTGCCAGCAGATTTTCTGGCGAACGAATTGTCCCCGGCATAGGGGCGCGGGCGGCCCTACGAAGTTGCATTTTGCCGATCCCTCCGCAGAATTGCCCGGATTGGTGCCGGCATCGGGGGATGCGCATGGACTTCGACTGGTTGTGGAGTGGCTCAGCTTCTGATCGAGCCGCCGCCGAGAACGCGCGCCAGTTCGCCTGGATAGCGTCAGTGCATGCGTTTGAATTTGCACGCGCCGCGGAACGGCGGGGCCTCAAGGATCTGTCGCTCGTTTTTGAAATGGCCGCCCTGCAGGCGACCGAAATAGAACGGCCACGAGGCCGGGGCGAGCGCACGGCGTCGAGGTCTCAAGGACAGCGAAATCTGCGGCGCTGGCACGTGACTCGTTTTGCCGGCCGCGCGGCACGCAACGTCGGGTTTGTCCATGCGGTCGATGCACCGCAAGCGATACGGATCGCGATCGAGAAGTTCGACATCACCGATCCGGAAAAGCGCAAGCGGCTCGCCGCGCGCAGGATCGCCTAGCCGGTTCCTGACTGCCCTAGTTCGCCACCACGACGCGGTCGTTGACGGAGATGCGATCGAAGAGGTCGGCGATGTCCTGCTCCCAGGACTGGATGCACCCGTTCCGCACCAGTTGCCCGACCGCCTTCGGATCGATCGCCTCATGCACCGCGCGCCCGCGGTCGAAATAGAGCGCAGGCGGATTGAAGTGCTGGTCGGGGAGAGCCGCCGCTGTCGGCGCCCGTGCCGTGGCGCTGTCGGCCGGGCGCGGGACCTTCTCGGTCACATGAAACAATCCTGCGACCTTGTCGCATTCCGAACCGATGCCGATCGCGTAGCGGATGGCGACCTGATTGGGCTGCACGAGGTAGAGAAATTTCTGGCTGGTCGACACCGTAATCGTGCCGGGCGGGTGGGTGGTGCGATAGAAAACCCGCTGACGGCGCAGGATGTAGGATGGCTGCACGGTGTCCTCAGCCGCGGCAACCGCCTTAGGGCCGGGCGCAGGGCGCGCAGGGACCGGGGCCGCGCGGTCTGCCGGCCGGTCCGCGGCGGCCGGGGCTGAGCCCGGTTTGAAATAGTACACGCTAAGACCGGCCGCCGTGGCGACCATCAGGAAGGCCGCAGCCATCGCGGCGCCCCATCGGCGCAGCGAGGGGGCAGGCGCCGCGAGCGGAGCCTGCGGGGGAGGAGGCGGCTCCTCCGGATGTCGCGCCGGTGGCGGCGCGGCCAGCTCCGGCGCTTGCGATCGCTCATCGCGCACGGCCCGCGTGGGTTCGCCACGTTTGCCGGCGAATTCGCGTTCGATCTGCGCCACGGCGCGGTCGAGCGCCTCGAGGTGCTGGTCGAGCTTCTCATCGAGAATGCCCGAGCCCCGGAGCTGATGGACCAAAGCCTGCCGCGCGCGCTCGTAAACATTGTAGCGTGCTGCCTCGCCCGGCCGGTCGAGGCGGTCGATCGCTTTGCGGAGCAGGGGATAATAGTCGGCCATTGCTCGTCACAACTCAGCGGATCGGCGGCGCATAGAGAATGCCGCCTGAGGTCCAGAGCTGATTGATACCGCGTGGAATGCCGAGCTTCGACTTAACTCCGATATTGCGCTCATATACTTCGGCGTAGTTCCCGACACGGCGGATGATGCGAACCGCCCAGTCGCGGGTGAGCCCGATCTGCTCCCCGAAAGTCCCTTCGGATCCGACCAGCCGCTTCCTTTCGGGGTTGGTCGAATTCAGAGCGGCGTCGATCGTCTCCGAATTGACGCCAAGCTCCTCGGCGTCGAGCATCGCGAAGTTCACCCACTTCACGATGTTGAACCACTGAACGTCGTCCTGCCGCACCGCCGGACCCAGCGGCTCCTTGGAGATGATCTCCGGAAGGATGTCATGATCGGCCGGCTGCGGCGTTTTGAGGCGCTCGCCGTGCAGCGCCGAGGTATCGGCGGTCAGCACATCGCAACGGCCCTCGACATAGCCGGCAAGCGCTTCTTCCGCGGTTGCGGTGGTGATCGCCTCATAGCGCATGCCATTTGCGGCGAAATAATCCCGCACATTGAGTTCGGTCGTCGTGCCGCTCTGGACGCAGACCTTGCTCCCGGTCAGCTCGAGCGCACTGCTGACGTTGCGCGCATGGCGCACCAGGAAGCCCTGTCCGTCGTAGAAATTTACGCCCGCAAAGAGCAGCTCCAACTCGGTCTCGCGCGCCATGGTCCAGGTGGAATTGCGCGACAGCACGTCGATCTTGCCTGACCGGAGTGCTTCAAACCGGTCCTCGGCCGACAGAGCGACGAATGCGACCTTGCTCGCATCATCGAAGATCGCGGCCGCGAGCGCGCGGCAAAAGTCGGCATCGATGCCGGTCCACTCCTTGGTCTCGTCCTGAGCCGAGAAGCCGAGCACGCCCTGGCTGACGCCGCAGGAGAGGGCACCGCGCTCCTTCACGGCCTTGAGCGTCTGCGCCGAAGCGGTGCCAGCGGGCAGGCACGCGATCGCGGAAACCAGAGCAAGCGCCCGCAGCGCCAGGTGAGCCGCAACACGACGCATCGAGCCTTCTCCATGCCGTCAGGGTCCGTCATGCTTGCTGGCAGCCGGGAGAGATCGGCAACTATACCTTGGGCTGTTCACCTTGGCGGAGTGGATGGTCTTTGCGCCGCGACCTGGTGAATCGCGGGGGCGAGGGGTGGCACAAAAGAAATAAGCCGCCGGAGGAGTCGGCGGCTTATTGGCTTTCCGGCGGGGGGATGGGTGCGGTGTGAGCCGGATCGCCTTTGGATCGGACGGGGTCAATGGGGGACGATCCGATCGCCTTCACATTGGACCTTCAGGCGGGCGCCGGCAAATCAGCAAAGGTGCATCCGGATCATCCCTTCGCATCATGGCGCCTGCCCCTACGGCAATTTTCCGTAATACGCGCCGCCTCGGCTCCGCACTCGGTTATCCAGCGTCTCATGAGGGATCAGATCATCCTGGAGATCGTTGCGAATCTCCTGCAACTGCGCGTCGGACATGAGGTGATCGCGACGGCGAACCTCGCGGATCGCGCCGTCATGATCCTGCGCGACATCGGCCGCTCCTATGCGCGGCGGCGCAAATACCGCTTTGTCGACATGACGAAGAACTGAAAGCGCGCCGGAGACCCGTAAAGCTGGCGGAGAGGGTGGGATTCGAACCCACGGTGGACTTGCGCCCACGCCGGTTTTCAAGACCGGTGCCTTAAACCACTCGACCACCTCTCCAAGTCATAGCGCTTGGTATTTGGCTGCTACCGGATTTGGACCCGTTTGGGCTACGCCATCACCGCCGCGCTTTCTATGGCTTGGGCCCGCGTTCGGTCAATGCGGCCCGGATTCGGCATCGTGGACGAGCTGGTTCAGCCGCGGCTTAGGCTTCCGTCTAGTCCGACGAGACTCTCGTCTCATGGACAACGAACGGCCGCCGCATGCGGATAGCTGCCCCGAGGGCGCAGGGGTTTCAGTGGCAGGAGGAGAGATGATCGGGCTGTCGAGGAATGGAAGCCGTTGGCCACGCTTTGCCGGGCTCTTTCTGATCGGATGCATGACCCTGCTTGGATCGGCGAAGCCGGGCATTTCCGCGCCGCAAGGCGATGAGGAGCGGCCGGGCTACGTGCCCACCGAAGAGGAGGAGCAGCTTCCAAACGAGTTGCGTCGCCAGATGGTTTTCTTCCGCACCACTGAGTCGCCCGGAACGATCGTCGTGCACACGCAGGAGCGTTTCCTCTATCTGGTGCAGCCGAATAACCGGGCAATCCGCTACGGCATCGGGGTAGGCCGCGAGGGGTTTCAATGGACCGGCCTGAAACGAATCGACCGCAAGGCGGAATGGCCGGACTGGACTCCGCCTCCGGAAATGATCGCACGCCAGCCCTATCTGCCGCGCTTCATGGCCGGCGGCCCCGGCAATCCGATGGGCGCGCGCGCCCTTTACATCAGCGGAACGGTTTATCGGATCCACGGAACCAACGCGCCGCAGACCATCGGTACGGCGGTTTCGTCCGGCTGCTTCCGGCTGACCAATCCGGAGCTGATCGATCTTTATGGAAGAGTGCCGATCGGCACCAAGGTCGTCGTCAAACAGGCCGCTACGCTCTAGCCGGGGGAAACCAAATGTCCCGCTTTGTATCTTTCGCGCGCACGGCCGCCTGCTGCCTTTGGGTCGGATGCATCGTGCATGTGAGCGATGCAGCCGCGCAGACACTTGACGCGGTCAAGCAACGCGGCACGCTTATCTGTGGCGTGAGCCAGGGCGTGCTTGGCTTCTCGAGCCGGTCCGAGCGCGGCGAATGGAGCGGCCTCGACGTTGATTTCTGCCGGGCCCTTGCCGCGGCGGTTTTCAATGATGCCAGCAAGGTTCAGTTCGAACCGCTCTCGGCCACCGATCGCTTCACCGCCCTGCAATCGAAAAAGATCGACGTTCTTTCGCGCAATTCGACCTGGACACTTTCGCGCGAGACCGAGCTTGGCCTCGCCTTCGCCGGCGTCACCTTCTACGACGGGCAAGGGCTGATGGTGCGCCACGCGCGCAATGTCAGCACCGCGCTCGACCTCGACGGCAGCAAGATCTGCGTCCAGGCCGGAACGACAACAGAGCTCAACCTGCGTGACTTCTTCAGGGCGAACGGCATGAAGTACGAGCCAATCACGGCGCCGAGCCTGGATGAAGCGCGCAAGACCTACGAGGATGGCCGCTGTGACGTGCTGACCGCCGACGCCTCCGCGCTGCACGGCGAGCGTCTCAAGACCGGCAAGCCGGACGATCACGACATTCTGCCCGAGATCCTGTCGAAGGAGCCGCTGGGTCCCGTGGTCCGGCAGGACGATTTCCGCTGGTTCAATATCGTGAAGTGGACAAACTTCGCGATGCTCGACGCCGAAGAGCTCAATGTGAACTCGGAGACGCTCAACGATGCTCTCAAGTCCGAGGAGCCCGACGTCAGGCGATTGGTCGGAGCGGACGGAAATTTCGGCGAGCAACTCGGTCTCACCAAGGACTGGGTCGTGCGCATCGTGCGCAACGTCGGCAATTATCTAGAAATCTACGACCGCAATGTCGGGACGAAATCGAGGCTGAAGATCCCGCGCGGCCTCAATGCATTGTGGACCAATGGTGGCATTCTCTACGCGCCGCCAGTGCGCTGACGCGCGGCGTCGAGCAGCGATTCGCGCGTCGCTCACTGCGGTTGCGTGCCCGAACGGCAGCCACATGGCGTAAAGGCCACACCTGCGCAAGCTTTGCGCTGGCGGCGCCCTTCGCCTCAGGAAAGCCTCAAAATTTCAATGCCCTGTTTACCACTGAAAACAGCGCCGGTTTGGCCTGGGGCCGGTCCGCCTGTATCTTAACCAATGCAGGGTAGGGGTCGGACTTTCGCGATTTCGTTTCGAAGTCGCGCGGGGAATTGAAGAGTAGTCGCGGCAGATGGGGTGGGACGGGGACTTCAGGGGCGCACTGCGTCTCGCGCGCAGGCCTGCGCAAGCAGCCGCGGCGGTGGTGTTGTGCGCGCTCGTTGCAAATTGCTCATCCTCCTCAAAGCTCACCAGCCGCCTTGACCCGCGCTACGGCGTCGCCGCGAGCCCGCGCGTGGTCGAGCCGGGCCAGCCGGTCCCGAAGGGTGGAGGCGTCTACCGCGTCGGCAAGCCCTACGAGGTCGGCGGACGCACCTACACGCCGGAGGAGAACAGCCGCTATCGCGCCGAGGGTCTCGCCTCCTGGTATGGCGACGATTTCCATGGTCGGCTCACGGCGAACGGCGAGATCTACGACATGGGCGCGATCTCGGCCGCGCATCCGACTTTGCCGATGCCGAGCTATGTGCGGGTCACGAACCTGGCCAACCGCAAATCGCTGATCGTTCGGGTGAACGATCGCGGGCCGTATCATCGCAATCGGGAAATCGACGTGTCGTCAAAGGCGGCCGAACTGCTCGGCTTCCGCCGCACCGGTACGGCGCGTGTACGCGTCGAGTATGTGGGCCTCGCGCCGCTCGAAGGCACTGACGACCGGCAGCTGATCGCGACCTTGCGCGAGGGCGCGCCGGCCCCTGCGCCGGTGGTGATGATGGCGTCCAACCGATTCCTGCCGAACTTCGGCCGACCACCCATGGCGCCGGTGCGGGGCGGAGCCCCAGTACCGCAGGAACGTCCGTTCGACCTTGGCGAGGGCGACGATCGCGTTGCCGCAAACTATCCGCAGCGCCAGAGTGCCGAGATGACCCGGCTCGCGAGCGAAGCCCTCGCGCGTCACCCGGTCGATCCGCGCTACATCGATATTTCGCCTGACACGGAACCGCCGCGCGCATTGGCCGAGCGGCTGCGCGCGCAGGAAGCGCGCGCCATGCGGGCGGCGGAGTTGTCCGCGATTCGGGAGGGTGGCCCCTACGTTCAGGCGGCGCCGATACCATCGCCCGTCACCGCCTATGCGCCGGTGCACCACGACGGCGCGCTCGCGGTCGCCAGCGGACGCGGGCTTTATTGAGCCCGTTCGTCCCCTTAAATCCGCGGCCTCGGCCGTAAAGACCCGAAATCCAGCCCGTTTCGCGCTTGTGCCCAGCGTCCGCGCGCCATTGATTTGCCGGACGGAATTGGCAAATTCGCATCCTGATCGATACATCTGAGTTATTGCAGCGCCGGAGCCATCTGATGGCGGTTCAGCCCTTGTCCCACATCGCCACTGCGCGCCTCGCGGCCTTCGTGCTCATGGCTGCGCTCGCATTCCCCGGCGCCGCACAAGCGCAGAAGAAGGACGAGTTCCAGACGAGCGCGCCCTACGCGATCCTGATCGAGGCCGACAGCGGCACGGTCCTGTTCGAAAAGAACGCCGACAAGCTCAATCCGCCGGCCAGTATGTCCAAGCTGATGACCATAGAACTGGTCCTGCACACCATCGAGCAGGGCAAGCTCAAATGGGACGACGAGATGACCATCTCGGAGAACGCCTGGCGCAAAGGCGGCGCCCCTTCGGGGGGGTCCGCGATGTTCGCGGCGCTGAACAGCCGGGTCAGCGTGCGCGACCTGATGCACGGCGTGATGATCCAGTCCGGCAACGATGCGTGCATTACGCTCGCCGAAGGGATCGCGGGCAGCGAGATCGCTTTCGCCGATCTCATGAACAAGCGCGCGCGCGAACTCGGCCTGACCCAGTCGCACTTCAGCAATTCGACCGGCGTGCACGAGCCCGATCACCTCGTCACCATGCGCGAACTGGCCAAGCTCGCGCAGCACATCATCAAGACCTATCCCGAGGCTTACAAGATCTTCGGCGAACGCGAATTCACCTGGAACAAGGTGCGCCAGCAGAACCGCAATCCGCTGCTCGGAATGGGCATCGGCGCCGATGGACTAAAGACCGGCCACACCAAGGAAGCAGGCTACGGGCTCGCCGCCTCCGCGCTGAACAACAATCTGCGCCTGATCATGGTGGCGAACGGCTTCAAGACCATGAAGGAACGCGCGGAGGAATCGCGCAAGCTGCTCGAGTGGGGCTTCCGCGCCTTCGAATCCCGCGCGCTGTTTGCCGAGGGGGAGACCGTCGGCGAGGCGAAGCTTTATGGCGGCGCGAAGGGCCGTGTGCCGCTGGTGAGCCCGACGCCGATCAAGCTGCTCGTGCCGCGCGCCCTCAACGAGAAGCTCAGCGCCAAGGTGGTCTACTCGGGCCCGGTGATGGCGCCGGTGCAGAAGGGACAACCGATCGGCAGCCTGAAAGTGTCGCGCGGCGACAATGTCGTGCTGGAAGTGCCGTTGCAGGCGGGCGAGGACGTCGGCAGCGGGAGCCTGCACCAGCGCGCCTTCGATGCGGCCGGCGAGCTTGTCATCAACGTGTTCCGGGCGGGTATGGATCGGCTTTAACTTCCCATCATAATGCGCGGAAAATTCATCACATTTGAAGGCGGCGAGGGTGCCGGGAAATCGACCCAGGTGTCGCTCCTTGCGCAACGCCTGGAAACGCTTCGCCTGCACGTCGTGGTGAGCCGCGAGCCGGGCGGCTCGGCCGGCGCGGAGGCGATCCGGCACGTGCTGCTCTCCGGCGCCGCCAAGCCGCTTGGGCCCCATGCTGAGGCGATCCTGTTCGCAGCGGCCCGCGCGGATCATTTGCGCCAGACGATCAAGCCCGCGCTCGAGCGTGGCGACTGGGTGATCAGCGACCGTTTCGCGGACTCGACCCGCATCTATCAGGGCGTGCTCGGCAACGTCGAGGCGCGCATGATCGCGCGGCTCGAAAAGCTGACCGTCGGCGAACTCGGGCCCGACCTCACCGTCATTCTCGATCTCCCGGCGGAGGAGGGGCTTGCGCGGGCTGCCAAACGGCGAGGCGACGCGACGGTCGATCGTTTCGAGGGCGAAGCCTTCGACTTCCACAAGAAGCTGCGCGAGGCCTATCTTGAGCTGGCCGAGCGCGAGCCGAACCGCTGCGTCGTGATCAACGCGAGCGCGGACGCTGCGACCGTGTCGGAATTCGTCTGGGCGGCGGTGAATGCGCGGCTCAATCCCGCCGCCGCGCCGATGGTGGCCGCCTCATGAGCGACGACGCGGACATCCCGCATCCGCGCAAAACGCTGTCGTTTTACGGACATCCCGGCGCGGAACAGGCGTTCCTTGAAGCCTATCGCGGCGCGCGCATGCCGCATGCCTGGCTGATCGGCGGGCCGCGTGGCATTGGCAAGGCGACGCTTGCCTATCGCATGGCGCGCTTCGTGTTCGCGCATCCGGCGCCTCCGACTGCGCAGAACACCGCGCAGAACGCCGCGGGCGTCGCGCAGAACGGCCCGAACCTTGCGCTGCCGCCGGATCATCCGGTCGTGCGCCGTGTCTCGGCACAGGGGCATCCCGATCTGCTCGCGCTGGAGCGCGTCGCGGACGAGAAGGGCAAGCTGCCGATGTTCATTCCGGTGGACATGGTGCGAAAGACCATCGGCTTCTTCGGCTCGACCGCAGGCGAGGGAGGCTGGCGCGTCTGCATCGTCGACTCGGCGGACGAATTGAACGCGGCCGGCGCGAATGCGCTGCTCAAGATTCTGGAAGAGCCACCCGCAAAGTCGCTGCTCCTCCTCGTCAGTCATGCGCCGGGGCGGCTGCTGCCGACCATCCGTTCGCGCTGCCGCCGGCTCATGCTGCGGCCGCTCGCGACAGACAATGTGGCGCACGCGGTGGCCGACGCACTTCAGCGCGACGCGGACGACGCCGAGATCAAGGCGGCAGCCGCCGCCTCGGACGGCAGCGTCGGGCGAGCCCTCGATCTCCTCGCCGGCACCGCGCTCGCCGTGCGCGAGCGCGTCAACGCGATGCTGGCGGCGCTGCCGGCGGTCAATCCGCGCGACCTGCATGCGCTCGGCGATGCGCTGGGGCGCGACGAGAGCGCGTTTGCGGCCTTCGTCGATGCGGTGCGCGACTGGCTGTCCGCGCGCATTACCGTGGCGGGCGCGGAGCCGCGGCGGCTCGATCGGATCGCGGAGGTCTGGGAGAAGCTCAACATCACGGCGCGTGATGTGACCGATTACAATCTTGAAAGAAAGCCGTTGGTCTTCAACGTGTTCGACTGGCTTGCCGCCGCCACGCGCGGTTGATACGTATCCCTCAACTCGTCATGGCCGGGCTTGACCCGGCCATCCACGTCTTTGCCACTGACCAAGACGTGGATACCCGGCACAAGGCCGGGCATGACGGAGCTACCTGAGCCGAGCTTCGTCCGATGGCTGAAAAGCCCCGCTACTACATCACGACCGCGATCGCGTACCCGAACGGGCCGCCGCATATCGGCTATGGCTACGAGGTCATCACCACGGATGCGATCGCGCGCTTCAAGCGGCTCGATGGCTACGACGTGTTCTTCCTCACCGGCACGGACGAGCACGGCATCAAGATCGCGCAGACGGCCGCGCGCGACGGCATCACGCCGAAGCAGCTCGTCGACAAAAATTCAGCGCGCTTCCAGGAGATGGCGAAGCTCCTGAACGCCTCGAACGACCAGTTCATCCGCACCACCGAGCCGCGCCACCACACGTCGTCGCAGGCGATCTGGGAGCGGATGAAGGCCAACGGCGACATCTACCTGTCGAAGTATGCCGGCTGGTATTCGGTGCGCGACGAGGCCTATTACGACGAGAGCGAGACGCGCATCGAGAACGGCGTGCGCCTCGGTGCGCTGAACACGCCGGTCGAGTGGGTCGAGGAGGAGAGCTATTTCTTCAAGCTCTCCGCCTACCAGGACAAGCTGCTCAAGCTCTACGCCGACGTGCCGGATTTCGTGCTGCCGCGCGAGCGGCTCAATGAGGTGGCGAGCTTCGTGCGCGGCGGCCTCAAGGACCTGTCGATCTCGCGCACCACGTTCGACTGGGGCGTGAAGGTGCCGGGCGACGAAAAGCACGTGATGTATGTGTGGGTCGATGCGCTCACCAACTACATCACGGCGGCCGGCTTCCCCGACGACCAGAGCGCATCGTTCAGGAAATGGTGGCCGGCCGACCTGCACGTCATCGGCAAGGACATCGTGCGCTTCCACGCGGTGTACTGGCCGGCCTTCCTGATGTCGGCCGGGGTCGCGGTTCCCAAGCATATCTTCAGCCATGGCTGGATCCTGAACCGCGGCGAGAAGATGTCGAAATCGGTCGGCAACGTGGTCGATCCGTTCGCGCTGGTCGAGGCCTATGGCGTCGATCCGCTGCGCTACTTCTTCATGCGCGAGGTCTCGTTCGGGCAGGACGGCAACTACAGCCATGAGGCGATCGTGGCGCGCATCAACGCGGACCTGTCGAACGACCTCGGCAACCTGGCGCAGCGCTCGATGACCATGGTCGGCAAGGCGTTCGGCGGGGCAATGCCGACGCCGGGCGCGTTCTCGGAGAATGACAAGGCGATCCTTGAGGCCGCCGACGGCATGGTCGGCAAGGCGCGCGAGGCGATGAACACGTGCGCGCTGCACCAGGTGCTCAACGCAGTGTGGGCCGTGGTCGCGGACGCCAACCGCTACTTCGCGGGTGAGGCGCCATGGGCGCTCGCAAAGACCGATCCGGCGCGGCAGGGCACGGTGCTCTACGTCACCGCTGAGGTGATCCGACAGGTGGCGACTCTCGCTCAACCCTTCATGCCAACATCCGCCGCGAAGATGCTCGATCTGCTGGGCATTCCGCAGGATGAGCGGGACTTCTCAAGGCTCGGCGGACAGCATCGCATCGCGCCCGGCGCCAAGCTCAGCGAGATCAAGCCGGTGTTCCCGCGCTACATCGAGCCGGAAGAAAAGACGGGGTGAAGACGAATTCTACTTGTGCGACTTCTTGTGCGTCTTCTGGTCCGTCTTCTTCTTCTTCGACTTCCTGTACATGCCGCCTGCGGTCGGCCCACCGCCGGGGTACCAGTAGGCTCCGGGTCGTTGGGACTGAGCCGGGGCGGACAGCGAACCGGCGAGCAAGGCCGCGACAGCAAGCATGGCCGCAAGCGCGAAGGACTTCATGGGATTCCCCCTGTCAGATCGCTTGAGCGCGACGGAAAGAATCCGGGTTCGCGCTCCTGCGATCATCGTCGCACGGTAGGGAGCAGCGGTGGCGACAGCCATTGTCCAGTAAGCTCCTCGGCTACGCCTTTGGGTCGCAGGGTGCGCATGCCGACGCGACTCGACGGCATTCAAGACGTCACCCGTCGCAAATTCCGCTCGCTGGTGCGCGCTCCAGCGCTCCGCTTGATGTGTTGCAGAGGGGCGAAATCGCGCAGCTGGCCCGCCAGAACGCTTCCGCAGGGCTTCCAAACTTGTACCCTGTTCAGATATTCTCCCTTATAACTCAAAGAGTTGTTTCAAATGCCCGACGCACGCCGGAATCCAGTTCCTATCTACCCTTTGGCCCTGGGTCCCCGCTTTCGCGGGGACGAGCGGCGCCCGGATTGAAATGCTCGTCGACAGCCATTGCCATCTCGATTTTCCCGATTTTGCCGCCGAGCTCGACGCCGTGGTGGCGCGGGCGGAAGCTGCGGGCGTTACCCGCATGGTGACGATCTCGACGCGTGTGCGGCGCCACGCACAAATCCTGGCCGTCGCGGAACGGTTTCCGAACGTGACCTGCTCGGTCGGCACGCATCCGCATCACGCCCATGAAGAGCTCGACATCACGGCCGAAGACCTGGTCGCGCGCGCGCAGCATCCGAAGGTCGTCGCGATCGGCGAGGCGGGGCTCGACTATCACTACGACAACTCGCCGCGCGAGGCGCAGGCCCAGGGCTTCCGCACCCACATCGCGGCGGCGCGCGCAACGAAGCTGCCGCTGGTGATCCACACCCGCGAGGCGGACGAGGACACCGCGCGCATCCTCGAGGAGGAAATGGGGAAGGGGCCCTTCTCGGCCGTGCTGCACTGCTACACCGGTGGCGCCGAGCTTGCGCGCCGCGCGGTCGCGCTTGGGCACTACATCGGCTTCACGGGAATCGTGACCTTCAAGAACTCGGACGCGCTGCGCGCCATCGCCAAGGACGTCCCGGCGGACCGCTTCCTGATCGAGACCGATGCGCCGTATCTCGCGCCGACGCCTTATCGCGGCAAGCGCAACGAGCCGACCTACGTCGTCGAAGTCGCGAAGGTGCTGGCCGAGGTGCGCGGCGTGACGGCGGACGAGATCGCGCGCCAGACGACCGAGAACTTCTTCAGATTGTTCTCGAAGGTGCCGCGCGGGGCGGCCGTGGCCGCATGAATCTGACCTTCACGATTCTGGGCTGCGGCTCGTCCGGCGGCGTGCCGCGGCCCGGCACCGGCTGGGGCGCCTGCGACCCGGCGAACCCGAAGAACCGGCGGCGGCGCTGCGCGCTGCTGGTCGAGCGCCGCCGCGGCCAGGACGTCACGCGCGTGCTGGTCGACACCGGCCCGGACCTGCGCGACCAGCTCGTCGATGCGAACGTGAACTGGGTCGATGCGGTGCTCTATACCCACGAGCACGCCGATCATACGCACGGCATCGACGACCTGCGCGGGCTGTTCCTGCACAGGCGCCGCCGCGTCGATGTCTATGCCAACGACGCGACCTCGCGCATGCTGATGACGCGCTTTGCCTACTGCTTCATGCGGCCGGCGGGCAGCGAGTATCCTCCGATCCTGACCATGCACGAACTGAAGGCGGGGCACCCGGTCTCGGTGCCGGGGCCGGCCGGACCGATCGAGGCACTGCCATTCATCCAGGACCACGGCGATATCTCGGCGCTGGGATTCCGGTTCGGCGATGTCGCGTATTCGGCCGACCTCCACAACATGCCCGACGCGAGCGCGCATGCGCTCGCCGGCCTCGATCTGTGGATCGTCGATGCGCTGCGCTACACGCCGCACCCGAGCCATTTCAGCGTGTCGGACGCGCTCACCTGGATCGAGCGCCTCAAGCCGAAGCGCGCGATCCTGACCAACCTGCACACCGACCTCGATTACGAGGCGCTGCGGGCGAAGCTGCCGCCGCACGTCGAGCCGGCCTATGACGGGATGCGGATCGACAGCCACGATATGGAATAAAATTCGAAGCAAATTCAGGAAGTTGGCGTCATTCCTGCCCCATCTAATAATATTCCATAATATGTCTTATGCGAATCGTCTCAGTTTTTGACGACGCGAGGGAACCCGGTTCCCCACCCGCGCGTAATCCTTCGTGAGC
>Ga0310811_10004341_pt1 | contig 17812 bp, 15 predicted proteins | sample YCmetagenome_FD_207642 | JGI IMG/M metagenome (GOLD analysis project Ga0310811, IMG submission 207642) | Soil microbial communities from experimental microcosm in Duke University, North Carolina, United States - YC | ecosystem: Engineered > Artificial ecosystem > Soil microcosm > Unclassified ...
CGACCGCGACGGACCTGCGCCGCAACACTTTCGAACTCGGCGGCCGCTACCGGCAGAAATTCGGCGCCCTCGGCCTCAACATGTCGGCCGCCTACATGACTGCGGCGCCGGTGGGCTATACCGGCACTGAGAAGGCGGGCCTGCCCTACCAGAACATGCAGGTCGGCAGTTTCGGCATGACCTTGAGCTACGCCGGCTTCATGGTCGGCGGCAACACCAAGTTCGGCAACATGAACGGCCAGTTCGAGCCCAATTATCAGGGAGGCGCGGACGCCGTCGGCTGGCTCGCCGGAGGTCTCTACAGCACCGGACCACTGACGGTTGGCGCCAGCTACTTCGTCTATGACAGTCAAGGTGATTGGTCGTCGCCGACGACCGAAGGCACCCGCCGCGAATACGGCGCCGCTGCCGGCGCCACCTACGTCGTCGTCCCCGGCCTGAAGCTCTTCGCCTCCTACCTCTACGGCGGCCGCCATCAGACCGGGTACGACTTCCTGGCCGGCAAGGCAGGTTCGTCCAACAACGATACGATGGCGCAGGTCTTCGCGATCGGCACCTGGCTTTATTGGTAGCTGACGCCACGATGCTGCGGCCTTCCTGCGATATCTCCTGAACGAGGTTTCCCATGTCAGAGAATGAGTTTCCGATCGGGCGCCGCCGTCTTCTGCAATGGTCTGCCACCGCCGGGCTCGGCGCCCTGGCACAGGCGGCGGCCTTCCGGGCGGATGCGGCACCTGGCCGCTCCCTGCTCAATGTGTCCTATGACCCGACGCGCGAGTTTTATGCCGAGTATGACGCGGCCTTCGCCAAACTGTGGAAGGCCAAGACCGGCGAGGATATCGCCGTCAAGGTCTCCAACGGCGGCTCCGGCTCGCAGGCCCGCGCTGTCATCAGCGGGCTGGAGGCCGATGTCGTGACACTCGCCCTCGGCTACGATATCGATGCTATCGCAAAGGCCGGCCTGATCGCGGCCGACTGGCAGAAGCGTCTGCCGCAGAACAGCACGCCCTATACCAGCACCATCGTTTTCCTCACGCGCGCGGGCAATCCGAAAGGCATCAAGGACTGGTCAGACCTTGTGCGCAAGGACGTTCAGATCGTCACCGCCAATCCAAAAAGCTCGGGCGGTGCGCGCTGGTCCTTCCTCGCAGCCTATGGTTGGGCGCTCAAGCAGAACGGCGGCAGCGCCGCCAAGGCGGATGCCTTCATCCGCGCCTTCTATGCCCAGGTGCCGGTGCTCGATGCCGGCGCTCGTGGTGCCACGCTGACCTTTACCAATCGCGGCGTCGGCGATGTGCTGGTCTCCTGGGAGGACGAGGCGCATATGGCGGTCTCCCGCGGCGGCAAGTATGAGATCGTGACACCCGCCCTCAGCATTCTGGCGGAGCCCCCGGTCGCGGTAGTGGACAGTAATGTCGATCGCCACAAGACCCGCGCGGCAGCCGAGGCCTATCTGCAAAATCTCTACACGCCGGACGCGCAGGATCTGGCGGCGCGCTATTTCTACCGGCCGCGCAACCCTGCGGTCGCCGCGAAATACGCAGCCCAATTCCCGAAGATCGATACCTTCGACATCGGCACCTTCGGCGGCTGGCAGGCGGCGCAGAAGCGCTTCTTCGCCAATGGCGGGGTCTTCGACCAGATCTATAGCGGTTGACGGCCATGCTTGCGCCGACCGCCGATCTCGCCCTGCCGCGCGGCCGCCCGGCCCGCAACATCCTGCCGGGCTTCGGCCTCAGCCTCGGCATCCTGCTCTTCGGTCTCGGCCTGGTCCTGCTGCTGCCGGCGGCCGCCATGCTGGGCGATGCGCTGACCCTGGGGCCCGCTGGCATCCGCCATCTTCTGGCCACGCCGCGCGTGCTCGGCGCCTTCAAGGTCAGCCTCGGCTGCGCGGCGGCGGCAGCAGTCACCTCCGCCGTGTTCGGCCTGCTCATCGCCTGGGTTCTGGTGCGCACGCAATTTCCCGGCCGCCGTCTGGCGGATGCCATGGTCGATCTGCCTTTCGCCTTGCCGACCTCGGTCGCCGGTATCGCGCTGTCAACGCTCTACGCCCCACATGGCTGGCTCGGCGCCCTGCTGGCGCCGCTCGGCCTGCGCGTCTCCTTCACCGTGCTCGGCGTCTATGTGGCGCTCACCTTCGTCGGCCTGCCCTTCGTCGTGCGCAGCCTGCAGCCCGTGCTGCAGGATCTCGAAGCCGAGCAGGAGGAGGCCGCCCATATGCTGGGGGCAGGCCGCTTCCAGACCTTCGCCCGTGTCATCTTCCCGGCCATTCTTCCGGCGCTGACGGCCGGTTTCGCCATGGCCTTCGCGCGGGGCTTGGGCGAATACGGCTCCGTCATCTTCATTTCCAGCAACCGGCCCGGCGTTTCGGAAATCGTGCCGCTGCTGATCGTGAATCAGCTCGAGGAATTCGATTTCGCGGGCGCGGCGGCCATCGGCACCGTCATGCTGCTGCTGTCCTTCATCTTCCTGCTCGCGATTCTGTTGCTGCAGCGCGTGGCGAGGGGGCGGCGCAATGGGTGAACGCGCACAGTTTCCGCGGCGGGGCGGCCGCGTCACCGATCGTCTGATGATCGTGGCGGCACTCGCCTTCATGATTCTGTTTCTGCTGCTGCCTCTGCTGACGGTTTTCGCCCAGGCCTTTGCGCAGGGATTGTCCGGCTATCTCACTGCCATCCTCGACCCCGCCACGCTCTCGGCGATCCGGCTTACCATCATCGTAGCGGCGGTGGCCCTGGTGGTGAACGTCGTCTTCGGCCTCGCCGCCGCCTGGTGTCTCGCGCGGTTTCGCTTTCCTGGCCGGCCGCTGATCCTGACGCTGCTCGATCTGCCCTTTTCGGTCTCGCCCGTGGTTGCCGGCCTCATGCTCGTGCTGCTCTACGGCCGCCAGGGCTGGTTCGGCCCCTGGCTGGAGGCGCATGACATCAAGATCATCTTCGCGCTTCCTGGCATGATCATGGCGACGATCTTCGTGACGCTGCCCTTCGTCGCCCGTGAGCTTATTCCACTGATGGAGGAGCAGGGCGCGGAGGAGGAGGAGGCGGCGCTGCTGCTTGGCGCATCGGGCTGGCAGATGTTCGCGCGCATTACGCTGCCCAAGCTGCGCTGGGGCCTGCTCTACGGCGTGCTGCTCAGCAATGCCCGCGCCATGGGCGAGTTCGGCGCCGTCTCCGTCGTCTCGGGCAATATCATGGGGCTGACGGATACGATGTCGCTCGACGTCAAGGCGCTGTATGACAGCTACAATATCGTGGGCTCCTTCGCGGTCGCCTCACTGCTGGCGCTCCTCGCCCTCGTCACCCTGGTCGCCAAAACCGTGCTCGAGCGACGCTTCCTCTTCTCATCCAGTGCAACAGGGGAAGCCGCCTGATGACCGGTCATGTCACGATTCGCAATCTGTCCCGCAGCTTCGGCACCTTCGCGGCATTGCGGGATGTCTCTCTGGAGATTCCGGCGGGCGAGCTCGTCGCGCTTCTCGGTCCCTCGGGTTCGGGCAAGACGACGCTGCTGCGAATCATCGCCGGGCTCGATCTGCCGGACGCCGGGCAGGTGCTGATCAATGGCGAGGATCGCATCGCGCGCCATCCGCGCGAACGCGGCGTCGGCTTCGTCTTTCAGCATTATGCGCTGTTCCGCCACATGACGGTGGGTGAGAATATCGCCTTCGGCCTGCGCGTGCGGCCGCGCGGAGAGCGCCCGACGCGCGCGGAAATCCGCAGCCGCGTCGCAACGCTGCTTGACCTGGTGCAGCTCGGCTGGCTGATCGACCGCTACCCGAGCGAACTGTCCGGCGGCCAGCGGCAGCGCGTGGCGCTGGCCCGGGCGCTGGCCATCGAACCGCGGCTGCTGCTGCTCGACGAGCCCTTCGGCGCGCTCGATACCAAGGTGCGTAAGGAGCTCGGCGCCTGGCTGCGCGATCTGCACCACGGCAGTGCCATCACCAGCCTGCTGGTGACGCATGACCAGGAGGAGGCGCTGGAACTGGCGGACCGCATCGTCCTCATGGCGCAGGGTAAGGTCGAACAGGTCGGCACGCCGGCGGAGCTTTACACCCGGCCCGCGACGCCCTTCGTCCTGGAATTTCTGGGCGAGGCAAACCGGCTGCCCTGCCGGCTCGGGGAAGGCGGCGCGGCGGTCCTCGCCGGCACCGGCGATGTGCTGGCCCATGGGCTGGAGCCCGATCATCCGCTCGCGCGTTCGGGGGCGGATGTCACGCTCTATGTCCGGCCGCATGATCTGCTTCTGGAGCCCGAGCATGAGGGCCCCGTCGTCATCACCCGGGTCCGGATGGCAGGCGCCTTTGCCAAGGTCGAGGCGCTGATGCAGGGCATCAGCCTTACCGCGCTGATGCCCTTCCACCGTCTCGGCGCATCCGGCCTGCGCGAAGGGGAGCATGCACGGCTCCGCGTCCTGCATGGTACCGCCTTCGCGGCCGAGGGGGTGGAACACCCGGCGGCCCTCCGTTTCGAGGCGCGCGGGGTGACCGTCCCGGCCTGAGCGAGGCCGAGGCTCGGGATCACCGGACACTCCTAACATTCTGGCGAACACAGCGCGGACCTCAAGCGTTCGTCGGTGACGGTCCGATCTCAATTGCCTGGCGAATGCATGACGTTCTGAGGACGGACACAAGTTCGGCACCGAGCTTGAACCGGACCGGAGGCCTTCTTACCCTTCACGGAGGAAGTGCATGCGTGACCTCAGATCCAATCCCCACCCTGCTTCGCGATTACTTCGAGCGCTCGTCCATCGCGCTCGCCCTGGCTCATGCAGATGACGATCATCCCCTCGTGCTGGTCAACGCCGGGTTCCAACGCCTCACCGGCTACCCGTCCGAAGAGGTTATCGGGCGCAACTGCCGGATGATGCAGCGTGGCGCCGAAAACCGCGCGGCGCGGGACAAGATCCATGCCTTCCTGCGGCAGGACCAGGCCGCCAACCTGCGCACACCGATCGTGAATTTCCGCAAGAACGGCACCCCCTTCGTCAATCTCCTCTACATGTCCAAACTTCGGAGCCCTGACCGCCGGATACGCTTTATCTTCGCCTCCCAGTTCGACATCAGCCGCTCCCAGCCGGACCTGCTCGCCGATTATGATGCCGAACTCGGCAGCACCCTGACCCGCCTCAGCCCCGTCCTCGCGGAAAGCGGCATCATCATCGAGGGCTCGTTGCTCACCATCGCCAATACGGCAGCCCTCATCGCCCAGGCGAAACTCACCCTTGCCGAAGCATCACAGGGTCAGGGGGAATGACGGCGGCCAACCTCGTCGCCCCCCATCAGGAGCGGCTCCCTATCGTCGGCATCGGCGCCTCCGCCGGTGGGTTGGAGGCGCTGCGCGACATGCTGGGTGCCGCCCGCCTGCCGACCGGCATGGCCTTTGTCGTGGTCCAGCATCTCGACCCCAATCACGAGAGCATGCTGGCCCAGCTGCTCGACCGGCAGACCGCCCTCGACGTGCTGCAATGTGAGGGCGGAGAGACGCTGCAGGCGGATCGCGTCTACATCATCCCGCCCGGGCGCGGCCTCGCTATCCGCGGGGGCCGGCTGGAACTCACGGATTTCGCGCAGCCCCGTGGCCTGCGCCGGCCGATCGACGATTTCTTCCTCTCCCTCGCGTCGGATCAGCAGGCCCATGGCGCCTGCGTCATCCTCTCGGGCACCGGGGCGGACGGCACCACCGGGTTGCGCGCGGTCAAGGAGAGTGGCGGTGTCTGCATCGTTCAGCAGCCGGACACCGCACGGTACGACGGCATGCCGCTATCGGCGGTCGGTACCGGCCTGGTCGATTTCATCCGGCCCTCGGCAGAAATCATCCCCTGCCTCGCGACGTTCTTCGCCAGGCGGGGGTCGGATGACCCTTTGCAGGCGGCCGATCTCGTCTCCGACTATGTCGATGATCTCTGCCAGGTCCTGCGCGCGACCGTCGGACATGATTTCAACGGTTACAAGCGCTCCACACTCGTCCGCCGGATAGAGCGGCGCATGCATGTGCTCGGCATCGCCACGGGGCATGCCTATCTCCAGCGCATCCGCCACGATGCGGAAGAATGCGGGGCGCTGTTCCGAGACCTGCTCATCAATGTTACCCGCTTCTTCAGGGACCCCGAGCTTTTCGAGACGCTGCGCAGCCGGGTGATCGAGCCGCTGATGCGGGAGCGCGATCCGCACGAGGATCTGCGCATCTGGGTGCCCGGCTGCTCGAGCGGCGAGGAAGCCTACAGCATCGCCATGCTCTTCGCCGATGCGGCACGTGTGCTCAACCAGCCGCTGGCGGTGCAGATCTTTGCGACCGATATCGACGAACAGATGCTGCAGATCGCACGGCAGGGGACCTATCCCGCCGCCGCACTCGCCGATATCCCGGCCAGCTTGCGCGACCGCTATGCCGTGCCGCATGGCGAGCGCTTCAGCATCGTCACTCCGGTGCGGGATCTCATCCGCTTCTCCAGCCACAGCCTGGTGAAGGACCCGCCGTTTTCACGCATCGACCTGATCTCCTGCCGCAATCTGCTGATCTATTTCGACGACCGGTTGCAGCAATCCATCATGCCGCTGTTGCACTACGCCGTGCGGCCTGGCGGTTTCCTGTTCCTGGGTCCTTCCGAAAGCGTCGGCCGCTTCGAGCATCTCTTTCCGGTGACAGACCAGCGTGCGCGGCTGTTCACCCGTTCGCCCGGCGCGCCGACCTATCCCATCGATCTTCCCGGCAGCCAGCGCGATCGTCCGCTCCCGCGGGAGCAGGAGGGGCGCGGCATGCAGGCCGCCCTCACCGATGAGAGCGTGGCGATCCGCCGCGTCATCGACCGCTATGCCCCGGCCTCGATGGTGTTGGATCAGGATGGCGGTATCCTTGCCGCCTATGGTCGGCTCGGCCGCTACTTCGATTTCCCCGTCACGCGCGCCGGCGGATCGAGCGCCATTACCCTGGCGCGACCCGGCTTGCGCCGCGTGCTTGGGCCGCTGCTCCGCCGCGGGCGCGATGAGCGCCGCCGTCTGGTCGCCCGTGAGGTTGAGGTCGAAACCGATTTCGGCATCCAGCCCGTCGAGGTCGTCTGCGATCCGCTGGGCGACGGCACCTTCTTGCTGATCTTCCGCGATGCGGGCGACTTTCGTCCCGCCAAGGACAGCGATCTCGGCGATCTGCCCCCGGACGAAGACCATATCGAGGCCTTGGAGGATGAGTTGCGGCTGACCCGCCACCGGCTGCGCAGCGCGGTCGAGGAGCTGGAGACCGCGAATGAGGAGCTGAAGAGTTCCAACGAAGAAATGATGTCGATGAACGAGGAGCTGCAATCGACCAACGAGGAGCTGGCGACGGTCAATGACGAGCTGAAAAGCAAGGTTGACCAGCTCACCACAGCCAATTCCGACTTGCGCAATTTCTTCGAATCGACCGAGCTTGCGGTAGTCGTGGTTGACCGTGCCCTGCGCATCCGCAGCTATACCGAAGCCGCCACCGGCATCTTCCCTTTGCAGCCGTCGGACCGTGGCCGGCCCCTGGCCGATGTCGCGAGCCGGCTGCAGGAAACCTCCTATCTCGAGGACGCGCAGCGCGTGGTGCAGGGCGCGCCGCCCGTGCAGCGTCGCGTTATCAGCCGGGACGGTACGCGGACCTTCTCCCTCCGCATCCTGGCCTATCGTAGCCAGAACGGCACTGCCGACGGGGCGAGCCTGGTTTTGACCGAGATCACGGACGCGCTTTCCCTCGAGCGGGATCTCGCCTCGGAGCGCGAGCGGCTCGATATTGCCATCAAGGCAGGGGGCATCGGCGTCTGGGAATTTTGGCCGGACACCGGCGCGATCATCATGGACGCCGTTGAGCGCAAGCTCTTTGACCTGCCGCCGGAGGGGGAGCTGGCGGTCGAACAGATGCTGGCGCGAATCGTGGACGAGGACCGTCCGGCGGTTGCGTCGGCGCTTGAGCGGGCGGCGCGCGAGGGCAGCGATTTCGAGGCAAGCTTCCGCCTGACCACGACGCGGGGCGATCTGCGCTGGATCAAGGGCTTTGGCCGCCTCGTCGATGGCCGCCAGCCAGTTCGCATGGTGGGTGTATGGATCGACGTGACCGCCGAATATGCCGTCGCCGAAACCCGCGAACTGATGCTGCGCGAGATGAACCACCGCGTGAAGAACCTCTTCGCGATCATCGGCGGCATGGTTTCGGCGGCCTCCCGCTCGCATGACGACGTGGCCACCTTCGCGTCCGATATCAGGGAGCGCATCGTGGCGCTGGGACAGGCCCATTCGCTCGCGTCCGCCAGCGGCGAGCAGAGCATGATCGCGCTCTCCGACCTCATCGACACGACGCTCGCACCCTATCGCGACCATGCCCGGGTCACCATCGAGGGCCCGCCCGTCCTGATCGATCGCGCGTCGCTCTCGCCGCTGGCGCTGATGTTACATGAGTGGGCGACGAATTCCGTGAAATATGGCGCGCTGGGTGATGCCGAAGGCGGGTCGCTTGCTATGCGCTGGTGGTTGGAGGGCGAGGAACTGGTGCTCGATTGGCAGGAGGAGGGGAGGCGCGCGTTCGAGGAGACGCCCAAAACCGGCTTCGGCACGCTGCTGGTCAAAACCTCCTCGCGCCAACTCGGCGCCCGGGTGCGCGGCACCGCGGAGGGCAACCGCTATATGATCGAATTGGTTCTGCCGAAGGAGGTCCTCGCCGATGTCTGAGATTGTCCTGCTCGTCGAAGACGAACTCTTTGTCGCACTCGATATACAGGCAACGGTCGAGGATGCCGGTTTCGTGGTGGACGGTCCCTATGCGACGCTGAAAGAGACGCTGGAGGCGATCGCGGGAAACGCGTGCCAGCGCCCTGCCTGCGCCATTCTCGATGTGCGGCTGAGGGATGGCGAGGTCTATCCGGCTGCCGACCTTCTGCGCGACGCCGGCATGCCGATCATCTTCCATTCCGGCCATGCCGACCAGGTGATGCTGGAAGGCCGCTACCCGGGTGCTGCCTTCTGCGGCAAGCCCTGTTCGCCGGCGGCGCTGCGGGCCAAGCTCGTCACCCTGCTGGCCGAAGGGCGGCCATAGCCGCCGCCGCGCTGTTTGGTGCATGCCTGCCATAAGGGCAGGCACATCCCGCAAGCCACCGATGCAGTCTGCGACGAGCTGGAGCGAGTCCTGCCAGAGTGAATGGCCGGGCGATCATCCGGGAAAATCAAAAGTTTCAGATTTAAGACATACCTTTTGGTTTCAGGGAAAAATGCTGCTCGGCCATGCGTCCGCCGCGTCCCGCGGGGTGCGTGCCTGAGGCGAGCTTTGTCGCGATGCCAGCACACGTCGCCGGGAATAAATCCTCTCTGCCGCTGTCCATGGGGACAGGCCGATCAGCTCACCGGAGCTGGCGGTCTCTCCGGAAAATCGGAGAGCATGCGTCAGGAGATTATAAATGCGTCGCTACATGTATCTTGTTCTTGCACTCAGCACGATTGCGCTGTCCGCCTGCGCGGGGTCGAAGCCAGTTCCGTTGAGTCTCTTGATGGCCCAGCCGGGCGATAACGCGGCTGGCAGCAACAGTTAACCGAGGTCCCGGGCGGCTCTCTTTGCAGAGTCGCCCGGGTCGGGTCTGCTCAATTCCGGTCCGGCACCGGTAGCAGGCGACGCCGCCAAGCCAAGAGCAATTGCTCCATCTCTCGTGCTGCCACCTCCGGCTCCCGTTTCGTCACCGCGTCGGCCACGCGCTCGTGCAGCGCCACGTCCTCGGCTGGATCTGCAGGCTCGCCCTTCTCCCGATCGAAGGACAGTCGCAGCGCGGACTTCACGGCACTGCCGATGGTGATGAACAGCCCGTTGCGGGAGGCGTTGATCACGGCAAGATGAAAGGAGAGCGCGGCCTCGGCGGCGATGCGCGCGGGCAAGCCCTTGGCATGAGCCTCGGCGATGTCGCGGCAATGGCGGCGGATGGCGGCATGATCCTCCTGCGTCCCATCGCGCGCCGCGAGGAAGGCGGCACGCGGCTCGAAGCAGAGCCGCATCTCGAAGATATCCTCCAGGATTTTGCCGTCGAACTTGGCCGCGAGACGCCAGGCGAGCACATCGCGGTCGAGCAGGTTCCAGTCACCGAAGGGGAGGACGCGCGTACCAACGCGGGGTGACACCTCGACAAGACGTTTTGAGGCGAGGGCCTTGACCGCCTCCCGCACCACGGTGCGGCTCACGCCATAGACCTCGCAAAGCTCACTCTCGATGGGCAGCGCCGTTCCGGGCAGGAACTCTCCAGCAACGATCCGCATGCCGAGGCTGCGCTCGATTTGCGAGCTCATCGTGCCGACCACCGTCAGATCGCGTTCGAGCATGCGCGCCGTGCCTCTCTCCCTGGGGCCTCAGACCCTCTTGGCTGTGAAAGGGGTCGACAGGGTTTCAGACCATATGATAATACCATTGGTCAAGAAGGGAAACCTCGCCAGCCAATGGGCAGGGATTTCCCCAAAATAGAAAAGATGGGGAGGGCACCGATGAAACGTGCTGGCCTGTGTCTGGCGGCCGTTTTTGCCGCATTATTCGGCATCACCGCGGCAGCCTCGGCCGCGGAAAAAACCCATGTCGTGTGGTGGGATTTCCTCAGCGGCGGTGACGGCGTGCGCATGAAGGCGCTGATCGCCCAGTTCAACGCCGAGCATCCGAATATTGAAATCGACGGCACCACCCTGCAGTGGGGCACGCCCTTCTATACCAAGGTGCAGACCTCGGCCGCCGTCGGGCAGGGGCCGGATATCATGACCTATCATCTCTCGCGCCTGCCGCTCGGCGTCTCCACCGGCACGCTCAGGCCCTACACGGATGCGGAACTCGCTTCCGTCGGCCTCTCGGCCAAGGATTTCTTCCCCTCCGACTGGAGTGCGGCGCATGTGGACGGCAAGCTCTACGCCATCCCGCTCGATATTCACTCCATCATCCTCTATTACAACAAGGACCTGCTGGCGAAGGAGGGGCTTCTGGGCCCCGACGGGTTGCCCAAAGGTCTCGATGGAATCGCGAATTTCGATGCGGCGCTCAAGAAGCTGACAGGCAAGAACGGCGCGGAATACGGTGTGTCTTTCGCAAGCTCCGACGATGACGGTGCGACCGATTGGCGAATCTTCTACACCCTCCTGAACCAGATGGGCGGCACCTTTCTCCAGGACGATGGTGTTCTGCCGGGTGATAGCGAAGCGAAAGCCGTGAAGGCGACGGAGACGATCGCCGATTGGGTAAAGCAAGGTTGGGCGCCGAAGCTCACCGACTATCCGGCCTCCATCGCGCTCTTTACCTCCGGCAAGGCCGCAATGCACATCAACGGTGTCTGGGAAGTGCCGACGATGATCGATCTCGCCAAGTCCGGAAAGCTCGGCTTTCACTGGGGAGCGGTGCAGATCCCCGTGCTTTTCGACCATGCGGCGACCTGGGCGGATTCTCATTCCTTTGCCATTCCCAACCGGCGCGGCAATCCCGTACCGCCTGAGAAGATCAAGGCGGATCTGACCGTTATCGCCTGGATCGAGCATCACGCCATCCTCTGGGCGGGAGCCGGGCATATTCCTGCCTACCGGCCGGTGACGGACAGCCCTGCCTTTCAGAAGATGCAGCCCAACGCGACCTATGCGTCGCTCGCGAAAACGGCGGTCTTCGATCCCCGCTCCAAGATTGCTGGTGTCGCGTCACCCATCTATGACGCCTGCAACAACTTCATCCAGCCGGCCATCAACGGACAGATCGCCGCCTCGGCCGCGATTGCGCAGCTGAAGGACGAACTCGAAGGGGACCTGCAATAGCATGGCCGGCGCGCAGTCGGCCCCCGTCGTGAGACAGGCCCGGGCCTCGGCAGACCGCGCGCCGGTACGCAGTGCATCAGCCGCGGATCCGCGGGCACGCCGCAGGGCTGGGCACGGCAGGGTGGCGCTGGTTTTCGTCGCACCCTTCCTCCTCGCCTATCTGGTGCTCTTCATCTATCCGAGCCTGCGCATGCTGCAGCTGAGCTTCACCAATGCGCCGCTGATCGGGGCTGGGCACTTCACGGGCGCGCACAACTACCTGCGGCTTCTGCGCGATCACATGTTTCAGGGGGCCGTGGTCCATACCGGCTATTTCGTTCTGCTGACGGTCATCCCCACAACTGTGCTGGGGCTTGCCATTGCGCTGATGGTCGCGCGGCTGCGCGGCTGGCTGCAAAGCATCATCCTCGCCTGCTTCTTCCTGCCCTATATCCTGCCGGTGACGGTGGTGACGCAGATCTGGCAATGGATGTTCGACCTGCAATTCGGCATCGCGCAGCGGCTGCTGCGGCTGATCGATCCGCATGGCATCGCCGTCTTCCATAATCCGGTCTGGGCCATGCCCATGCTTGCCCTCGTCACCATCTGGTGGACCAACGGCTTCAATGTGCTGCTGTTCATCGCGGGGCTGCGCAATATTCCGACCGATTTCTACGATGCCTCGGCGCTGGATGGTGCCGGGCGGATCGCCCAGTTCCGCCACATTACCTGGCCGCTCATCTGGCCGGTGACGGCACTGGTACTCACCATCCAGCTCATCCTGCAGCTGAAGATCTTCGATCAGGTCTATCTGCTGACGCAGGGCGGGCCTTTCAACTCAACCTATGTCCTGGTGCAATATATCTACCATCAGGCCTTTGTGCTCAACCATGGCGGCTACGGCGCCGCGGTTGCCGTGTTTCTCTTCGTGCTCATCGTCGCCTTCTCGGTGTTGCAGTATCAGCTGCTGCGTCTCAGGGGGGAGAGATGAGCCGCCTGCGCGCCCGGCCGGGCGCCCTTCTGCTCTCTCTGCTGGCCATTCTCTGCGCCGTCATCTGGGCCTTTCCGCTCTATTGGGCGATCGTCACCTCGCTGAAACCAGAATACGATGTGGTGAGACCCGGTCTGCACCTTCTCCCGAGTGTCTGGACGCTCGCCGGCTATTTCTATGTCTTCGCGCATACGCCGATCGGGCATTGGTACCTCAATTCCCTCGCGACATCGGTTCTGGTCACGGCGCTTGTCATCGGCATGAGTGCCTGTTGCGGCTATGCCATCTCGCAATTGCGCTTCCATGGCCGCCGGCTGCTGTTTGCCATGATCCTGGCGAGCTTCATGGTGCCGATACAGGCGTTGATGATCACGCATTTCATTCTGATGAATGATTTCGGGATGGTCGATCGCTGGGGCGGCGTTATTCTGCCGCAGCTTATCGTTCCCGTTGCCGTCATCGTCTACAAACAATTCTTCGATTCGATCCCGCGGGAATTCCGGGAAGCGGCCCTCGTGGATGGCGCCGGTGAATTTCGCCTCTTTGCCCGTGTCTATCTGCCGATGAACTGGGGAATCACCACCGCCCTTGCCATCATCACCTTCATCGCCGCCTGGAACAACTTCCTTTGGCCTTTTCTCGTGACCAGCACCGACCGCTCGATGACGGTCACCGTCGGCATTGTCCAGGTGCACGACGCCTTCGGGGTGCAATACGCCCGCAACATGGCCGCGGCCGTCTTGGCGGCCCTGCCTGTTGCCGTCGCCTATTTGATCTTCCAACGCCGCGTGACCGAGGCCGTGATGCTTTCGGCCGGCATTAAGGGATAAGAAGAAAGACCATGCCGCACGCCAGTCTCGTCGTCGATCGTGATTTCGTCGTCGCCGATCTCGACCGCCGCATCTTCGGCGCCTTCGTCGAACACATGGGCCGCTGCGTCTATACCGGCATCTTCGAGCCCGGCCATCCGCAGGCCGATGCACAAGGCTTCCGGCAGGATGTGCTGGATCTGACCCGCGAACTCGGCCCGACCATCATACGCTACCCGGGCGGCAATTTTCTGTCCGGCTATGACTGGCGGGATGGCGTGGGGCCGGTGGAGGAGCGTGCCGTCCGGCGCGACCTCGCCTGGTTCTCGACCGAGACCAACCGCTTCGGCACAAACGAATTCATGGACTGGTGCCACAAGGCGGAGATCGAGCCGATGTTCGGTGTCAATCTCGGCACCAAAGGTCCAGACGAAGCGCGGCAGTTCCTGGAATACTGCAACCATGCGGGAGGCTCCGCGCTTTCCGATCTCAGGCGGGCGCACGGCTGGGAGAAACCGCATGACGTGAAATTCTGGTGCCTTGGCAACGAAATGGACGGGCCCTGGCAGATCTGCCACAAGACCGCGGCCGAATACGGGCGCATAGCCCTTGAAACCGCCAAGGTCATGCGCTGGGTCGATCCCACCGTGCAGCTTGCCGCCTGCGGTTCCTCCCATCGCAACATGCCGAGCTTCGGCGCCTGGGAATACGAGGTGCTGGACCATTGCTTCGATGAGGTCGATTTCATCTCGCTCCACACCTATTTCCGCAACGATGACGACGACATGCGGGAGTATTTTGGCGTCATCGAACTCATGGATACCTTCATTCGCGAAGTGACGGCGATTGCCGACGCCATTGCCGCCAAGCGTCGCTCCCGGAAGCGTATCATGCTTTCCTTTGACGAATGGAACGTCTGGTACCGCACCCATCAGATCGAGCATATGCGCCGCCCGGGCTGGCCGGAGGCGCCGCGGCTGATCGAGGAGGTCTACAATGTCGAGGATGCGCTGATCGTCGGTGGTGCGCTCATCACGCTCATGAACAACGCAGATCGCGTGAAGGCCGCCTGTCTCGCCCAGCTTGTCAACGTCATCGGGCCGATCATGACGGAGCCGGGCGGCCCTGCCTGGCGGCAGACGATCTTCCATCCCTTTGCGCTCGCCGCCCGCCACGGCCATGGCCGCGTCATGCGGACGCGGGTCGAGAGTCCGGCCTATGCCGCGAAATCCTTTCCCGAAATCCCCTATCTTCTCTCATGCGTGGTCGACAATCCGGTAGACGGCACGACGACGATTTTCGCGATGAATCGCCATCTCAGCGAGACGCTTGATCTCACCGCTGAGCTGCGCGGCCTCGGCACCGAGCGGCGCTTGGTTTCGGCGCAGGAAGTGCATGATCCGCAGCTCAAGACCATGAACACGCGCGAACGGCCCAATGCGGTCGTGCCACGCGATCTTGGCGATGTGCGGGTGGAGGGCGAGCGCATATCCGCCCGCCTCAAGCCCGGCTCCTGGAATGTCATCGTCACCCAGGTGCCGCGCTGAGGCAAAGGGGCGCCTCGGCGCCCCTTCGCATGATCAGTCGAGGTCGGCGGCGCTATGCCGCTCGGCCAGCTGCTCTTCCTCGGGTCCCATCACCCGATTGACGCGCCGGCCGCGCTTCACGGCCGGCCGCGCGGCAATCTCCTGCGCCCAGCGGACCACGTTCTTGTAGTCCTGCACGGAGAGGAATTCGGCCGCGCCGTACTGGTTGCCGAGCACGAGCCCGCCGTACCAGGGCCAAATCGCGATATCGGCGATGGTGTAGTCCTCACCTGCGACATAACGATGCTCGCCCAACTGCCGGTCGAGCACGTCAAGCTGGCGCTTCACCTCCATCGCGAAACGATTGATCGGGTATTCCCACTTCTCCGGCGCGTAGGCGTAGAAATGGCCAAAGCCGCCGCCGAGATAGGGGGCCGAGCCCATCTGCCAGAACAGCCAGTTCAACGCTTCGGTGCGGCCAGCGGTGTTCTTCGGCAGGAGGGCGCCGAACTTGTCCGCGAGATAGAGCAGGATCGAGCCCGATTCGAAGACGCGGATCGGCGTCTCGCCACTGCGGTCGAGCAGTGCCGGGATCTTGGAATTCGGATTGACCTTCACGAAGCCGGAGGAGAACTGGTCGCCGTCGCCGATGCGGATCAGCCAGGCGTCGTATTCGGCGCCCTGGTGGCCGAGTGCCAGCAGCTCCTCCAGCATGATCGTCGCTTTCTGGCCGTTCGGTGTGGCGAGCGAATAAAGCTGCAACGGATGCTGGCCGACCGGCAGATCCTTCTCATGCGTCGGCCCCGCCACGGGGCGGTTGATATTGGCGAAGGCGCCGCCCGAAGGGGCGGGGGTCCAGACTTTTGGCGGCACGTAGCCGGTGGTCGTCTCTGTCATCTGCATATCCCTGATCTGGCATGGGTCGCCCGGGCGACCGTCTGCCGAGCTTAGGCGGTTCGGGGCCCCGGATAAATCCCGGACCAACGCGGTCTTCTTTATGGGCGTCATACGCGGGGCATTAACCTTTTTGTGATTCTGATGGGGCATGAACCGAATTAGGCAGTTCTCCCCTGGCGGTCTTGTCGTCTGGCTCTATCCGTTGACGCTCGCGCTCGGCTCGCTTCTCGCCGCCTTCGTGATCGCGAGCCGGCCGGCCGATCAGGGAGCGGTAGCGGCGATCTTTCCGCCCTGGTGGAGCGGGCTGCAGTCCATCTCGGCCGCAGGGCAGGCGGGGCCCGTCATCCGTTTCGGCGGTCTGCCCAACATCGTGATCGTGATGACGGAACGGGGCGGGGCAGAGGTGCTGCGCCGGGCCGGGGCCTGGGCGGTCCTCGACCCATTGGCCCTGGGAGGCTGCGGCGGGGCCGTCGCACAGCCAGTCGCACCGTAGACAGTAGAAAGGAGGGACGCCTGTGTCGGACCAACTGCAAACCCTGCGCACCACCACAAGCCGGTGGGTCGCCATCGGTCTCTGGCTGCACCTGCCGGTCGTGGCCGCGGTCGCGATCGTCTGCGGCCATGACTGGGTCACCCCGGTGGTGGCGGCGGCACTGCTGAGCCTCGCTGCCAGCCTGCCGGTCTGGCGCAATGCGGGCAGCAAGACGGCCCGCCTCACCCTCGCGGTCGCCTATGTCGGCATGATTTCCATCATCGTCGCGACCACAAGCGGCAGCCCGCTGCAGATCGACATCCATATGTATTATTTCGCGGCACTTGCGATCCTCACCGGCTTTTGCGACCGCGATGTCATTCTCGCCGCCGCCGGCGCCACCGCCGTGCATCATCTGGCGCTCAACTTCCTGGCACCCGCCCTCATCTTTCCGGGCGGGGAGAATTTTCCCCGCGTCCTGCTTCATGCCGGGATCGTGGTGCTGGAGGCGGGGGCGCTGGTCTGGATCACGCAGCAGATCACCGGCCTCGTCGCGGCCGTCGGCCGTAGCCTGCAGGCGGCGGAAACCGCCATGGCCGAGCGGCAGAAGGCCGAGGCGGCGGTGGCGGCTGAGCGCCTGCGGGCCGATGCCGAACGCGAAGCCTCCGAAGCGGCGCGCGCCCGCGCGGTGGCGGATCAGGCGGCGGTCGTCACAACTCTTGCCAGCGGCCTCTCGGCGCTGGCGGCGGGCGATCTCAGCCGCACCGTCACGGCGGCTTTTCCGGCCGAATATGAGGGGCTGCGGCGGGACTTCAACGAAACGGTGGGCGCGCTGCGGCAGATCCTCGGCGGCATCCGCAAACACACGGAATCGCTTAACGGGACGAGCGGCGACATCTCAAACGCGACCGATCGGATCGCCGAGCGCAGCGAGCGTCAGGCGAATACGCTGAACGAGGCAACGGAGACGCTGGGCCAGGTGACGGAAGCGGTGCAGAGCACGGCGACCAGCGCCGAAAGCGCCCGCAGCATCGTGGGCGCCGCGCGTGGCGATACCGAACGCTCCGGCCAGGTGGTGCGGGAGGCGGTGGAGGCCATGAATGGCATCGATGCCTCCTCCAACCAGATCACCCGAATCATCAGCGTGATCGACGAAATCGCCTTCCAGACCAATCTCCTCGCCCTCAATGCCGGGGTCGAGGCGGCGCGGGCGGGCGAGGCGGGGCGCGGCTTCGCGGTGGTCGCGACCGAGGTGCGCGCGCTTGCCCAGCGTTCCGCCGATGCGGCGCGGGAGATCAAGACCCTGATCGCGGGTGCCAGCACCCATGTGCAACTTGGCGTGGATCGCGTCGCCCGAACGGGGGAGGTGCTCGTGCG
>Ga0310811_10004342_pt1 | contig 17811 bp, 13 predicted proteins | sample YCmetagenome_FD_207642 | JGI IMG/M metagenome (GOLD analysis project Ga0310811, IMG submission 207642) | Soil microbial communities from experimental microcosm in Duke University, North Carolina, United States - YC | ecosystem: Engineered > Artificial ecosystem > Soil microcosm > Unclassified ...
CTTCGCGGGATTCAGCGATCCGAACGGATCCTGGAAGATCATCTGCACCTGCGACCGGTAGCGGAGGACCGAGCGCCGGCTTCGGTCGCGCGCGACATCGTCGCCGCCGAAGAGGATCGTCCCGGAGGTTGGGTCGTACAGCCGCGCCAGGAGGCGCGCGACGGTGCTCTTGCCGCTGCCGCTCTCGCCGACGAGCGCGGTGATCGCGCTACGGCGCAGCGAGAAGCTGACGTCGTCGACGGCGTGCACCCGGCTGCGCCGGCCGAGCAGACCGGTCGTGGCCGGAAAGTGCTTGCACAGGTTGCGAACCTCGATGACGGACTCGTTCACGACGTTCCTTCGGTGAGATGGCACGCGACGAGGTGCTCCGGGCCGGCCCTGCGCAACTCCGGACGCACGGTCGTCTGCCTGCGATACGCCGGGCCGTCGGGGATGCACAGCGGGCAGCGCGGATGGAAGCGGCACCCGGAGGGCGGATCCGCCAGATCCGGGGGCGAGCCGGGGATGCCGGCGAGCCGCTGCAGCGGCCCGGTGAGCGGCGGGAAGGACTCCATCAGGCCCCGCGTGTACGGATGGTGCGGGCTCGCGTGCAACCTGGCGCTCGGCGCCGTCTCGACAATCTCGCCCGCGTACATGATCGCGATCCGGTCTGCGAACTCGAGGAGGAGCGAGAGATCGTGCGTGATGAACAAGACGGCGAAGCCCAGATCGCGCTTGAGATCCTCGACCTGCTGCAAGATCTCGCGCTGGACGACGACGTCGAGCGCAGTCGTCGGCTCGTCCATGATCAGGAGCTCCGGCCCGAGCGCGAGGGCCATCGCGATGATCACGCGCTGGCGCATCCCGCCGGAGAGCTCATGGGGGAACGCGCGCACGCGCCGGCGGTCGATGCCGACGACGTCTAGCAACTCGCCGGCGCGTGCGAGAGCGGTGCGTCTCGACACCCGCTCGTGTGCGCGCATCATGTCGACGAACTGGTCACCGACCCGCATCACGGGATTGAGAGCGTTCATCGCGCTCTGGAAGACCATCGAGACGTTCTGCCACCGGTAGCGGCGGAGCTGCTCCCGCCTCCGCCCGACCAGGTCTTCCCCTCGGAAGAGGATGCTGCCGCCGGCGACGCGCGCGGGTGGTCGCAGGATCTGCATGACCGCGTTCGCAACGGTGGTCTTGCCGCAGCCAGACTCGCCGGCCAGGCCGACGACCTCGCCCGCGCGGATCGTGAGGTCGATCCCGTCGACGGCGCGCACGCGGCGCTCGCCGACGCCGTAGTCGACGGTGAGGTCGCGTAGCTCGACGAGCGCCTCGCCCTTCGCGACCGTCGCACCCTGCTCCACGGCCGGCTCGAGGACGCTGATCACGCCGCGGCTTTCCAGAGCCGCCGCCGGCGCACGTGCTCGACGCGCAGCCGCGGGTTGCTCACCTCGTCGATCCCGGCGAGCACCAGCGTCAACCCGAGGACGGTGACGCCGATTGCGAGCCCGGGGAAGACGAAGGCCCACCATTCGCCCTGAAGCACGCTCGAGTTGACCGTCGCCCAGTAGAGGGCCACACCCCAGCTCGGCTTCTGGAGATCGCCGAATCCGAGGAACTCCAGACCCGCGGAGACGAGGATCGCGATGTAGAAGACGAGCACGAACGCCGCCGCGATCCGACTGATCATGTTCGGCATCAGCTCGCCGAAGACGATTCGCCGGGTCGACTCTCCGGCGACCTTCGCCGCGAGAACGAAGTCACGGCTCTTCAGGGTCAGGGCTTGCGCGCGAAGGATGCGCGCCTCGAACGCCCAGAGCGTGCACGCGATCACGAAGATCATCACCGTCAGGCTCCGCGTATGCAGGAAGGCCGTGACGTCGATCAAGAGCGGAATCGTCGGGATGACGAAGAAGACGTTCGTGATCAGGTTGAGCAGCTCGTCGACGACGCCGCCGACGTAGGCGGCGAAAACCCCGAGTGTCGTGGCGAGGATCGTCGCGATCACCCCGGCGGCTGCGCCGAGCACGAGCGAGCGCCGCGCGCCCCAGGCGACCTGTGCGAAGACGTCTGTCCCCTGGTCGGTGGTCCCGAACACGTGCTGCAGGGACGGAGCCTGGCGCGCATCGAGCAGCGAGAACTCGGTCGCCTTGCTCGCCGGCACGAGGAGCGGCGCGAGCAGGCCGAGCAGCACCATCCCGAGCACGACGCCGAGGCCGACGCGAGCCTTCGGGCTCGACAGCAGGAGCACGAGCCAGCCGGGCAGGCGCGCGCGCCGGGGGCGGACGACGGGCGTCGCCGTGGGCAGCTCGACCATGGGCTGCATCTGGGCCATTGCGGCCTACGCGGTCCTGACGCGCGGGTCGAGGACCAGGTTGAGCAGGTCCATGATGAAGTTCGCGGCGATCGGGCAGAGCGCGAAGACGAGCAGCAGCGCCTGGGTCAACGGGTAGTCGTTGCCGAGTGCCGCCTGCTGGAGCGTGTATCCGGCACCCGGGTAGCTGAAGACGAGCTCGATGAAGATGACGCCCCCGACGGCGGTCGCGAACTGCGCGGCGAATCCGTTCAGCGGTGGCAGGATCGCGTTTCGCGCTGCATACCTCGTCATGACGCGACGGTCGCGGAGACCTTTGGCGTGCGCCATGGCGACATAGTCCTCGCTGATCGTGTTGATCATCACCGTTCGCATGTTCAACACCCAGCCGCCGGCATAGGCGAGCACGATCACGAGAGCCGGCAGGACACCGTGCCGGAAGGCACTCGAGATGAAGTGCCAGTTCGGTCCCGGCGTCGCGCCGTTGTCGTAGGCGTGCTGGATCGGGAACCACCCGAGCTTGAGGCCGAGGAAATACACGACGAGCAGCCCGGTGAAATACGCCGGGAACGCGCCGAGCGCCATGAAGACCGGCACGAAGATCGTGTCGATGCCGCCGCCGCGACGCCAGGCGGCGACCATCCCGATCGCCGTGCCGAGCAGGAACGCGATCAGGAACGCGATCCCGACGAGGACGAGCGAATACGGCAACGTCCGCGCGACGACATCCGAGACCTTCGTCGGATAGTTCGACGTCGAGATGCCGAAGTTCAACGTCATGACGCGGTGCAGGTATTGGCCGTACGCGTCCCAGATCGACTGGTGGCCCCCGCCGAGCAGCGCCTGGTACGTCTTGATGATCCCCGGGTTCGACTGGATCTGCGCCGGGCTCAGATGCTGGAGGATCCCGCCGATCGGGTCGCCTGGCATCAGCCGAGGCAGGAGAAACGTGATCGTCAGCGCCACCCAGGTGGCGAAGACGTAGAAGCCGAGTCGTCGCAGGAACCAGCGCATTGTCCGGGCGGTAGGCCGACCCTATAGCCGCCGCGGACGGGACGCGAAGTCCCGCCCGCGGTCGGCTCGGGGGAGGGTCCTGCTACCTCGCCGTCACGCGCCGGCCTTGCCGCCGGGGCAGATCCGCGTGAACGAGAGGATGTTGTCGGGGGCGGTCGTGAAGATCGGGTCGCCGTAGAAGTTCTTCGGCGACGTGAAGCAATGGAAGTACTTCGTGCTGTAGGTCGACCAGCGCGGCCCGACGAACAGCGGGATGATCGGTTGAACCTTCAGGAAGATGTTCGCCACCTGCGCGAAGAGCCTCTGCTGCTTCTCCGGGTCGAGACTCGACTTCCACTGGTTGAGGAGGGCCGTCGCCTTCGCGTCGTAGATGTGCGCCCAGTTGCCGGTGTTCGTGGCGTCCTGTCCGGAAGGCGTGAACTTCAGCTTCGACAGATTGCTGAGGAAGAAGGCGTACGGCGAAGCCTGCGAGGCGGTTTGCCACAGCAGGGTGGGGTTCTTCGTCGAAGATGCATTCGGATACCACGAGTTCCAGTCGGGCTCGAGAGCGACCTTCGAGTCGATGCCGATCGCCTGCAGGTTCTTCGTGATGATCTGGTTCGAGGCGACCCAGTCCGACCAGCCCGAGATCACGTGGATGTCGAGGTTGACCGGGTTCCCCTTCGGATCCATCAGCGCGGAGCCCTTGTACGTGAAGCCGGCCCCGGTCAGCAGCTTCTTCGCCGCGGCCGGGTTGTAGACCGCCGCCTTCTGCGCAGCGGCATGGACGGCACCCTTGTCCCACGCCGGGAAGATGTAGTCGATGCCGAGGGCGTCGGTCGGCGGCGCGTAGCCGTATTCGCCGAGCTTCGACACGTCGCTGCGATTGATCGCCAGGCTCAGGGCCTTGCGGAAAGCGACGATGTTGTACGGATACTGCGTGTCGTCGAAGACGAGCGACTGCGCATATGCGGTCGTCGCGTAGAAGGCGTGGTAGTGCGCCTTGTCCTTCGCGATGTACGCCTTCGCGACGTTCGGGACGAAGTTGTGCGTCCAGTCGACCTGACCGCTCTGGATCTGAAGGAGCGCTGCATCGTTCGAAGCGGCGGACGTGTACTCGAGGCACGCGATCTTAGGAGAGCCCTTGAGCCAGTAATGCGGGTTCTTGTTGAAGACGTAGTCCTGCGTCGTGAAGCGCCCGACGTTTGCGAACGGGCCGGAGCCGACGGGATCCGGGTTCGTGAAGGTAGCCGGATCGGCCACCTTCGACCAGATGTGCTTCGGCACGACAAACTGCAGGTTGAGATTCGCGCCGATGAACTGCGAGTCGACCGTCTTCAACTTGATCACGACGGTGTAGGGGCCGGACGTCGTGACCGACGCGATATTCGTGTCCGGTGACGCGTAGCCGACCATGTCCATCGACTTGTCCTGCTTGCCGGCCGTGATGCTGTAGGCGACGTCGGCCGAGGTGAGCGGCTGCCCGTCGCTCCATTTCGCGTTCTGCACGAGGTGCAGGGTCAGCGTCTTGTTGCCGTTGCTCCACTTCCAGCTGTGCGCGAGCCACGGATACGTATGACCTCCGCCGGCGACGCTCGTGATGATGAGCGGCTCGTAGAAGGCGCCGCGGACGAACGCGCCGCTCGGCAGCCCGGTCGCCGTGTAGGGGTTGAAGTTGCGGACGAATGCGGGGTCGCCCGAGCCCGCCATCTGGAGGCATGTATGTCCTGCCCTGGCGCCGGAGCCTGCGTCGGGCGCGGCAGGCGCCGACGCCGTCGCGAAGAGCGCGGCGAGCGCGGCGAGACCTGCGAGCGCGGCCACCCCTGCGAGCCGGCGATTGGAGCGAAGGTCACGTCCCATCGTGGAGTTCCTTTCTTGCCCGGAGGCGAGTGGACGCGGAGCGACCGTCAGTCGTTCCGGCAACGTTTCCGGCGGTTGTTACCACGGCCGGACGGCAGAAGTCAAGGCTGGAATGTAAAGTCGTTCCGGTACCTCTCCCGGAAATTCCCGGAACATGCTTCAATGACGGGCATGAGCGAGATCGGGAATGGACGCGCCACGATCCGGGAGATCGCCGAGCTGGCGGGCGTCTCGATCGCCACGGTATCCCGGGTCGTCAACGGGCGCGAGGATGTCTCGGCCGAGACCCGCGAGCTCGTGCAGCGGATCGTCCGCGAACGAGGCTACACGGCGAACCGCAGCGCGCGCGGCCTCTCCGGCGGCAGAACGGGCCTGATCGGGGCCACGGTGCCGATGGTCCACTATCCCTACTTCTCCCAGCTCGTGGGCGGCGCCGCCGAGGCGCTCTACGAGCAGGACATGCGCCTCGTCCTCTGCCCGACGATGCACGAGCACGACCGCGAGGTCTCGCTGCTGGAGCGCCTGATGCACGGGACCACCGACGGCGCCGTGATCATCCTCCCCGAGGAGTCGAGCGAGGAGCTCGAGCGCCTGCTGAACCATGGCTACCGGTTCGTCGTCATCGACCCGCTCATGCCGCTGAACGAGCGCATCCCCGCCGTCTCGGCCGCTCACACGGCCGGAGCAGACCAGGCGATGAGGCACCTGCACTCACTCGGGCACACACGGATCGCGGCGATCACCGGTCCGTGCGGCATGAAGGCGACCGACGACCGCCGGCGCGGCTACTACGCCGCTCTCGCGACCGCGGGGATCATGCCCGACCCGGAGCTCGAGGTCGAAGGAAATTTCGAGATCTCCGGCGGCATCACGGCGGCCGAGCAGCTGCTCGCCCTCCCCGAGCCGCCGACGGCGATCTTCGCGTTCAACGACAACATGGCGATCGGCGCGATGCAGGCGGCGCGCGCCCGCAGCATCGCCGTCCCCGAGGATCTCTCGATCATCGGCTTCGACGACCTCGAGGAGGCGGCGATCGTCACGCCGGCGCTGACGACGATCCGCCAGCCGCTGGCCGAGATGGGCCGGATCGCAGTCAGCCTGCTGATGCGGCTGCTGGACAATCAGCGCCTCGAGGCCCTCCATGTGGAGCTCGCCACCCGGCTGATCCTGCGCGACTCCACGGCTCCGCCCGGTCGCTGAGCCGACGCGGCTCGAATCAGGAGACGACCGAGAGCCAGAGGTCGCCGGACGACGGCGGCATGCCGGCGTGGATGCGCCAGCAACCCACCGTGTCGAAGACGAAGCCCGCCCCCCACTCGGAGCCGGGCCGGCTCCAGCTCGAGCCGACGTGCGGCTCCGCCCAGACCGGCACGATCCGGGTGCCGTCGGGGGCGACGGCGTAGAAGACGCGCGGGACGCCGCTCGTCATCCTGAACACGATCTTCGTCTCCTTGCCGACCACCCCGGCCAGCGTCGCCGCGCCGCCCTCCCCCGCCGCCGCGAACGGCAGCGCCCAGAGCTCCGCGCCGGCCGCCGTCCCGAAGATGTCACGGCCGCTCGACGGCGACTCGGGCGCACAGCCGGGAGCGCCGGGGGGACCGAAGCCGGCGGGCGGACGTGCGGCGACGCTCAGCAAGCCGCGGCCCGCCACGAGCCTCGAGCCGACGAGCAGGGCCGGGCGGTACACGTCGGCACGGAGGAGCGGCAGGTGGAAGACGAACCGGGCCGAGCCTCGGGGACCCGCGACGACGCTGCCGACGAACACGGGCTTCGTACCGACGAGCGGGTACACCTGCAGGAAGACGCGCAGCCGCACCATCGGGGCGGCTCCGGTGACGCGCGCGACGACGGCGCCGCCCGCCTGCACGGTTCCGCTCGCGACCCGAAGCGACGGCCCGCTCCGCTCCACACGCGCACCGCCGGCGGCCGAGACCGAGACGAGCGCGAGCAGAAGCGCAATCGAGCTGCGCATCGCGCCCGAACGATACGACAGCTGCGGCGCCTACGCTGGTCGCGTGAGACGGAGGCGCGACCCCGGCGGCGAGGACGAGCGCCCGCCGATCTGCCCGGCCTGCGGCGTCACGATGGGGATCGTCGCAGCTGCCGACGGTGAGGGCATGCGCTACGTCTGTCTCGAATGCGGCTTCTCCGAGGAGCCCTCGGCGAACGGGTCGTAGGCGCGCTGCAGGGCGGTCGCCGGGTCGTCGCCGCGCAGTCGCCCCGCGAGGCTCAGCTCGCGACGACGCAGAGCGAGACGCCCGGCAGCTCGTAGCCGCCGTCGACGGCAAACGGTGAAAACGCCGTGCGAAACTCGCCCTTCAGCCGCTCTTGCTCCTCCTCGGGCGCAGCCGCCCAGGCCCTCGAGAACATGCCGCCCATCTCGCTCGACCGGCTGACGTACTCGTCCACGCTCGGATAGTCGTTGCGGACCGGCACCTCCTCCGTGCGCACGTTCGCGAACCCCGCGTTCTCGACCAGCCGGCGGAGCAGCTCCTCGTCGCCGAGCACGAACATTCCCGGCTCGCCCGGCTCCGGAGGCGGCATGTATCCGTGCGCGACGAGGATGCGAGCGGCCGCGGAGATCCAGGGGTTTCGGTCGCCGCTCGCCCAGACCGAGCACGCGAGCCGCCCGCCGGAGCGCAGCACCCGCCTCGTCTCGGCGAGGGCCGCTGCCGGATCCGGCATGAGCATGTAGCCCCAGCGACAGACGACCCCGTCGACCGAATCGTCCGCGAGCGCGATCCGTTCCGCGTCCAGGATGAGGTGCTCGACGTTCGTCAAACCGAGCTCGGCGCTTCGACGGCGGGCGATGTCGGCCATGGCCGGGCTGAAGTCGCTCGAGATCAGGCGGCCACCGTCGCCGAGGACCGGGGCAAGCTCGAATCCGACGTCGCCCTGGCCGGCCGCGAGCTCGAGCACCGTCTCGCCGGGCTTCGGCGCGAGCTCGCGGACGAGCCACTCGGTCACGGGGGCCCCGACCTTCTCCCGCTCCTGACGCGCACGCTCCCAGCCCGTGGCCATCGACGACCAGTCCTCGAGCCTGACCCGGCGCTGCTCGTCGCGGTCCACGGCAGGATCGTAGACGCCCCGGTCGGCGCCGACGGCGAGAGCCCGCGCTAGGTCTTTCCCGGGCGCGGCTGCTCCGAGGAGCCTTCGGCGAACGCGTCGTAGGCGCGCTGCAGGACGGTCGCGAGATCGTCGCCGCGCAGCCGCAGGCCGCTCGGGCCGAGCCTCTTCAGCACCGCGCCCACCGGCAGCGGCCGCAGCGGTCGAGGCTCCGGGAACGTTCCGGCCCGCCACGGGTCGTCGTCCGCGGGGTCGACGGTCGCCTCGAGAGCCGGCGCGCTCGACGCTTCCTGCGGGAGCTCCGGCGCCGGCACACAGCCGCGCCAGCGGAGCAGGAGCGACGGATCGGCGTCGATTGCCTCGGCAACCGCATAGGCGAGCGCCGCGACGTGCTCGCACGGCAGGCCGCCGCCGTCGCACGAGCACGTTCGCCCCAGCTCGTGCGGTCGCGGGACGAGCGGCTCGCTCCAGTCCTCGATCATCACGTGCTCGAGCTGCGCCGACTGCACGCGGCCCTCGACCGCGTCTTCGAGCGGACGGTTGCCGCGTGCGAAGCGGGTCATCGTCGTCCAGATCTGCGGCGGCACCGGCACGGCCGAGATCTCGGCGGTGCAGCCCTCGACGGTCGCAGTGAGCGCCCCGAGCGTCACCTCGAGCTCACCGACCGCTCCCTCGCGCAGGAGCTCGCGGGCCCGCTCCGCCGGCGCCGCGCGCTCGTCCCGTACCACCGAGCTCGCAAGCAGCCGTGCCCAGGGGCCGTGCCCCGGCAGGCTCGTCACGCCGCCGCCTCCATCCAGTCGGGCGAAAGCGCGACGGCGGCACGGATCGCGCCGATGTCGAGCTCGCCGAGCCAGTCCTCCGAGCCGCCGTGGATCACCTTCGCCGCGAGCTCGCGCTTCGACTCGAGCAGCTCGTCGATGCGCTCCTCGAGCGTGCCGAGGCAGATCAGGCTGTGCACGAACACGGGCTTCCGCTGGCCGACGCGATGCACGCGGTCGGTCGCCTGCTGCTCGACCGCCGGGTTCCACCAGCGGTCGAAGTGGATGACGTGATTCGCGGCCGGCAGGTTCAACCCGCGGCCGCCCGCCTTGATCGAGATGACGAGCACCGAGGGCCCGTCCTCGGACTCGAAGGCGCGCAGCACGTCGTCGCGCTGCCGCGCCGTCAGCCGCCCGTGGAAGAACCCGACCTGTACGCCGAGCTGCTCGGCGAGATGCGGCACCAGCCGGTCGAAGCCCGGATACTGCGTGAAGACGAGCGCCTTGTCACCGTCCGGGACGCGCCCGAGCAGCTCGACGAGGCGGTCGAGCTTCCCCGAGCGTCCGTCCAGCGCCTCCCCGGTCGGGAGCAGTAGCTCCGGGTGGTTGCACACGCGTTTCAGCTGGCTCAACATCGCGAGGACCGAGCCACGGCGGCCGAAGGCTCCGTGCTGCTCCTCGATGCGGGGGAGCCAGCGGTCGACCGTCGCCTGGTAGAGGGCCGCCTGCTCCACCGTCAGCCGGCAGTAGTCCTTCTCGATCGTGATCGGCGGCAGCTCGAGCTCCACCTCCGGCGCGTCCTTCGCGCGCCGGAGCACGAACGGCCGGACGATAGCGCGCAGCCGCTCGAGGGCCTGCTCGTCGTGGAGCTCCTCGATGCGCCGCGCGAAATTGCGGTCGAACCGCTCGCGCGACCCGAGCAGCCCCGGATTGACGATGTCCATGATCGCCCACAGCTCGCCGAGACGGTTCTCGATCGGCGTGCCGGTCATCGCGACTCGCCGCCGCGCCTGCAGCCGGCGCAGCGCGCGCGCACGCTTCGTGGCCGGGTTCTTGATGTCCTGCGCCTCGTCGAGCAGCAGACGATCCCAGGCGACGAGCTCCAGCGTCTCGATGTCGCGCGTCGCGATGTCGTACGACGTGACGACGACGTCGGACGTCAGCACGCCTTCGACGAGCGCGTCGCCCTTGAGCCGCGCGACGCCGTGGTGAGACAGCACGCGCAGCGTGGGCGCGAACCGCTCGATCTCGGCCGCCCACTGCTTGACGACGCTCATCGGGCACACCACGAGCGTCGGGCCGATCTCCGGTGTCTCCTCCCGCTCCGAGGCGAGCATCGCGATCGCCTGCACCGTCTTCCCGAGGCCCATGTCGTCGGCGAGGATCGCGCCGACCCCGAGGTCGCCGAGCATCCGCAGCCAGCCGTGGCCGCGCTCCTGGAACGGGAAGAGCGCGAAGGCCATCGAGGCCGGCGTCGGCAGCGAGCGGAAGCGCCGGTCGTCGTCGCCGAGCAGCTCGGCGAGCGCCTCGTCGAGCGCGACCTCGCCCAGCTCGAGTCCGGCCTCGTCCGCGTCGAGCCCGGAGACGGCCCGGACGAGATCGACGATCCCGGAGCCGGTGCGGTGACGCTCGAGGAAGCGGAGCGCGCGCTCGACCTCGGGCTGCCGCAGCGCGTGCCAGCGGCCGCCGACGCGGACGAACGGATCCTTGGCCTTCGCTAGCTCGACGAGCTCCTCCTCGCTCAACGACGCGTCGCCGACCGCGAGCCGCCAGTCGAACTCCATGAGCGAGGCGGTCGAGAGCAGCCCGCTCGAGCGAGCGGCCGGGTCGCGGCGGCTCGTCGCCGTCAGGTTGACGCGCAGCCGGCTCGGGGCACGCACCCACGCGGACGGCAGCAGGACGGGCACACCGAGCTCCTCGAGCCGTGGCATCGCCTCGCGCAGGAAAACGCCCGCCGTGTCGACGTCGAGCCTCGCCTCGGTCGCCTTCGCGCCGTCGAACCGGATCCCGTGCCCGCCGAGCAGCGGCTCGAGCTCGGCGAGCCGGCGGGTCAGGTCCTGACGCGGATCGCTCGCGCGCAGGAACGAGAAGATGTCCTCGCCGCCCTCCCACACGAGCGAGGCGGGCAGGCTGAGCAGCGGGTCGTCCTCGGCCTGGAGCCAGAGCTCGAGCACGAGCTCCGTCTCGCCGCCGGCTGCTCGCTCGTCGAGGTGCAGGCTGAGCTGCCACGAGGCCTCTGACCCGCGTGCGAGCACGCCGAGCCCGTCGTAGACCCAGCGGGCCAGCTGCCGCCTGAGTGCCGCGTAGCCGGAGTGCGGCGGCAGCAGCGGCTCGGCCGCGGCGAGCCCGTCGACGTAGAGCTCGAGCGCCGAGGGCCGCATCGGCAACCGGCCGACGAGGTTGACGCGCTCGGCGCGGAGGCGGTCGCGCGCGATCGCGTCGACGACCACGGGGTAGAGGTCGTGAGCGGTCGCGGCGCGGTCGCCGCCGAAGGCGTCTGCTGCGACCACCGGCAGCGCGGCCGCGATCTCGGCGAGCGACGCCTGCACGGAGGCGTCGAGCGTGGCGCCCCAGAACGCGTGCCACCCGTCCTCGCCGTGGTCGAGGTATGGATGGACGAGCCCCTCGGCGATCGAGCGGTGCGCGAGCTCGACGATCGCGAAGACGCCGCGCGCGCTCCCACCAGGCTCGAAGCCCCGGGGCGGCTCGGCCGCGAGCGCGACGAGGTCGCGCACGCCGACCCGGCGTGCGTCGATCCCGGACGCGAGCGAGAGGTCGGCGCCGGCGAGCTCGCCGACCTGCAGGCCGTCGGCCGACAGCGTCCCGTCGGCGGCGCGACCGAACACGTAGGCGCTCGGGTCCTGCTGCCAGACGATCTCCAGGGTTCTCTCGGCCGCAGACATGAACCCTCCAGAGTAGGCGCAGGCGGCTGCTGTGCGCGTCCCCCGTTCCGGCAACCCGGTTGCTCGACTCGGCCCATTGTGAGACGAGCTCCAGGTTGCTTGACTCGGCAGCCGCAGGTTGCACAAGCGCGCCGCGCCGCAGTCGGGAATGGCTCAGCCCGCGGCGCGGCCGCAGAAGGCGCGGCTGAACGCGACCCGGGCCGCGTGCCACTCCGGCGGGAGCTCCTCGACCGAGCCGCGGCGCAGCGTCCGGTAGGCCGGCACCTCGAGTCCGTCCGGGCCGACGAGCCCGAAGCACGCGAGCACCGCGGGCAGCTGCGTGCCGGGATGCATCTCGTGCGCGTGCTCCCAGTACCCGACGATCTGCTGCACCGGCGCGGCCGGTGCGACCGTCACGAGCCTGCGATAGAAGGGCGCCGTCTCCGCGGCCTGGTCGGTGACGACGGAGTCGCGGCGACTCCACCAGAGCTGCAGGGGGATGCCGCTCCGCGCGACGGCGCGCACGAACGTCTCCGGGCTCCTTGCCCTGTACGCGTCGGGCTGTTGGGCCGGCGTACCGCCGAGCTCGAGCCGCGCCCTCGCCGGCAGCGCGTGCTCGCCGGGCGTCACGAACCACTTGCGGTAGCGACGCGCCAGATCGGTGACCGGGTCGAGGGCGGCGACGCCGGCGAGGCGGACGTCCGGTCGCGCCGCGAGCAGGAGGACCTCCTGCCCGCCCATGCTGTCGCCGATCGCGTAGACGCGCGCCGGATCGATCTCGAGCCAGGGGAAGGCGCGCGCGACCGCGGCCGGCATGCGGGCGAGATCGTCGATCTGTCCCGGATATCCCCACGAGTAGAACGGCAGGCGTCGTCCCTGCCCGTCAGGCGAGACGAGCGCGAACGGGCCCCGGGCGGGCAGGCCGCCCCAGAAGCGGAGGTTGTAGGAGCCGCTGACGCCGCGACCGTGCGGCGAGACGACGAGCGGGATCGGCGGATGCCGCCGCGGCCCGTACCACGCCGGCAACACGAGGTAGGCGCTCCGGGGAAGACCTGCGTTCGAGTCGTACGAGAAGCGAAGCACCCGAACGGCGGGCGCCGCCCCCGCCGGCATCGCGACGGCGGCCGCGAGGAAAAAAGCGAGCGAGACGAGCAGGCACGCGCCGGCAGCCCCCGTCTGCGTCGGCCGGGTCAGCGCAGCCCGTCTCATCCCGCGGGCCAGCGTATTCACCCGCTCCTCGGGGGTGAAGCGGCGAGGAGAACCACCGATGCAGGGATTCCATGAACCGGGGGCGGCGGACGATGATCGGCACCTAAGGTCATTGCGGCCCTCGTCCCAAGGAGAAACCAATGTCTGCGGCTCAGCTTCGGACGCTGTTCCCGGCAACGTGCGCTTCCGCCCTCGCCTCGCGGCTCGGCCGGCGCTAGAAACTGCCAGAGAGAAGCCCCGTGCGGCCGGGGCTCCCCTCTTCTCCTCGAGCTGACGACGAGCCGAGCGCGACGCGGCGCTTAGCCGGCGTCGTGCAGCTGGTGCTGCAGGTGGCTCACGCACTGACCCTGGTTCTTGAAGGTCGGGTTCGTGAACGACTTCCAGCCGCCCTTCTTGCATGCCTTCGCGCGGTCGCCCGAAACGTGCAGCTGAACCTGCTCGACGCCGTTCACGCTGATCTTCGTGATGTCGGCGGTGCCCTGGACGTCGATCAGGATCGAGACGCCGGTGATCGTCCCCGGGACCGGAGCAGGCGGCACGCCCGACCACACCAGGTTGGCAGCGGTGAACGAGTACGTCGCCGTCCCGTCGCCGTTCGTCGTCGGCGTCACGTTGTTGCAGCCGAGGAAGAACGTGCCGGTCGTCGTGACGATGTTGAACCGAGGCGAGCCGCCCTGGCACTGGCTCGCGCTCGCGAGCGTGAACGACGCCGACGTGAACGACTGGCCGTTGAGGCCCGTGATCTCCGCGCCGGCCGAGGCGTTCGCGGTCGTGACGCAGTTCTTCTCCAGGTGCAGGACGCCGTGCGAGTACGTCGCCACGGGGCAGCCGGTGCCGCTCGAGTCGCCGACGAACTCGAACGGGACGAGGGCCGCGGCGGCCGTGCCCGCGAGGGCGAGACCGCACGCTGCGACGACTGCGACGATGACCTTTCTCACGATTGCCCTCCCATGTGAGTTGATACGAGAGGGGTGCCCGGGTGGCGATACGCCATGCGCCCGGCGCGTAAGGGGCCCGTAAAGAAAGAGCAACGGAAAGAAAAAGGAGCCGGGGCGGGCAGGGCTGCGGCTCCCACGCCACCTCCCCGGCTCCCACGGCCGCAGAAACCGGAGCGTACCCGCTCTCAGCCTCCGCTGACGGTGCCGATGTAGAGCACGACCGCCGAGCCCGCCGGCGCCTGGCCGACCGGGGTCTCGTACACGACGGTGCCGTCCGCGACGGAGTCGGAGACCGGCCACTGCACCTCGATCGCGGTGAAACCGGCCGCCTCGAGATCCTGCTGGGCAGTCGCCGAGTCCTCGCCGCTGACGTCCGGCACGCTCGTCGCGGGCTTCGGGCTCGGGCCGGCCGACACCTGAAGCCGCTCACGGGAGCCGGCGGTCGAGCTCGAGACGACGACCCCGGCCGGCTTGCTCGACGCGACGTACTGGACGATCACCTTCTGGCGGCCCTGCGCGATCCGCTGCACGGCGGTCCGGACGCGAACGCCGCTGTAGTCGTTGCCGGACGGCGCAGTCGTCGTCTGCCGCCCAGTCGACGTCGCCGTGCTCGACGTCGCAGTGCTCGACGTCGCCGTGCTCGTCGTCACGCCGGATGCGGTGCCGCTCGACACGTTCAGCCTCACGGTCCCGCCCTTCGCCACCTTCTGCCCCGCCGGCGGGCTCTGCGCGACGACGATTCCCTTCGGCCGCGCGGAGGGCACCGGCACGACACGCGCCGAGAGCCCCGCCTGCTGCAGCGCCGCGGCCGCCTGCGACTCCGAGCGCCCGGTCACGTCCGGCGCCGCCACTGCCGCCGCGCCCTTCGCGACCTGGAGCACGACCTTCGTGCCCGGCTTGGCGCGCGCCCCCGGCCGCGGAGTCTGCGAGACGACGGTGCCCGGCGCCTCCTGCGAGGCGACCTGCCGAAGCGTCGGCGCGAGCTTCCGCGCCTGCAGCGCCTTGACGGCGTCCGCAGCCGCGAGGCCCACGAGGTCCGGCATCTTCACGCCGGGCGGCCCGTTCGAGACGACGAGCGCGACCGGGGTACCCTGCGGCACGGTTACGCCGGCCTTCGGCTTCTGCCCGATCACGATGCCGCGCGGCTTCGTCGCTGCGCGCCGCACCAGCCGCGAGGCGAGCTTCGCCTCCTTCAGCTGGAACAGCGCGGACTGATAGCGAATGCCGGCGACGTGCGGCACGGTCGCCTTCGCCGTGACGACGACCGCGGTGGAGTTCGAGTTGCCGTCGTGCCGGTGAACGGCGAACCAGACGAGGAACGCGGCGAGGCCGGCGAGGAGCACGAGCCCGAGGAGCCAGGCGCCCGCGTCGCTCCGGGGCAGCGGCGCCGCGGCGACGGTCTCGTGCCCGACGGGAGCGACAGGGCCCGTGCCGGTCAGCCGCCGCACCGTCTCGCCGATCCGCCGGCGGCGCGACCGGGGAAGGCGCGCCCGCTCGACCCAGCGAACCCAGGCGTCCTTTCGCTCTGCGGGCATCGACCAGAAGCGTTCGCGCGCCGCCGGGCTGGCGGCGAGCGCGTCTTCGAGGTCGGCTGGGACAGGGCGAGCCATCGTCCGTCTCGAAACGACGGAGCCGGACGCAGAGATACGCCCGGCTCCTTGTGCGGCGCGCTTACGACGCCGTCGCCGGCTGCGCTTCGGGCGCCTCTGCCGGCACGCCCTCCGAGGCGCCGAGGATCGAGCCGAACGCGCGAACCCGCTCTGGTCGCGTCGCCGTGAGCACGACGTCGATCGCGACGCCGGCCGCGAGCCAGATCAGCGCCACCCACGGCGCCCACTTGACGATGCCGGTGTAGGCGGGCGTCGGATGCAGCGACTTGTAGAGCGTGTACCCGCAGATCGCGATCGCCCCCGCCGGGATGACGAGGTCGAGCAGCGGGTTCCAGCCGCGCCGGTCGCGGGCGAAATAGACGACGCCCCCGAGCGCGATCAGGATGTACACGATCAGGATCCCGATCGTCGCGCACGTCGCCATCCAGATGAAGTACGTGATCGGGTCATAGTGGTGGGCGAAGATCGCGCCGAGCAGCAGCGTCACGGCGAGCGAGAACGCGATGCCGGTCCACGGCGTCTTGAAGCGCGGGTGCGTCCATGCGAAGACGCGAGGCAGGCCCCCCTCCCGGCCCATCGCGTAGAGCGTGCGCGACGTGAGGTGCAGCCCGCCGAGCGCGGCGATGAAGCCCGAGGCCGCGACGGAGAAGTCGATGATCACCGCGAGCCAATTGCCGACGTACCGGGTCGCGAGCGTGTCGAGGGCCGCGGGATCCTTGGCCCAGGCCCCGGCGTTGCCGACGCCGAAGCCCACGGCCATCATCCAGGTCACGAACACGTAGTAGACGAGCGCGACGAGCACCGCCGTGAGGATCGCCTTCGGGATCGCACGCAGGGGATCGGCGGCCTCCTCGCCGAGCACGGCCGCGGCTTCGAAGCCGATGAAGCCGGTGAACGTCAGCACGACGGCGAGGAAGAGGTTGCTCGTCGAGGTCGCCTTCGCGGGGTTGAGCGGCTGCAGGGAAAGCCCCGAGTCGCCGCCCTTGAGCAGGATCACGAGCGCGAGCAGCATGATCGCGCCGACACCGACCGCGGCCGCGACGAGCTGGATCCGCGTCGAGATGCGGATGTCGAGGAACGCGAGCAGCGCGAGCCCGCCGAGGAAGACGAAGAACCACGGGTACCAGCCCCAGTCGAGGCTCGTGTGCGCGCTCATTGCAACCGACATGAAGAACGAGCCGATCACGAGCACGAACGAGATGCCGACCGCGAACGCGCTGCCGTAGAGCCACCCGCCGAGAAAACCCGCACTCGGGTTCAGCCCGCGCGAGATGTACGTGTACAGCCCGCCCGCGCTCGCCATCCGGCGTGTGAAGCGGATGATCACCGACGCGAGGCAGAGGCTGCCCACGCCCGCGATCAGATACGCGAACGGCGCCGCGATACCCGCCTCGCCCGCCGCAGCGGACGACGCGAACGCGACACCGAGCGCCAGCGAGAGCAACGCGACCGACTGCGCGAGCGCGTCGAGCACGCCGAGGATCCCGTGCCGGAGCTCGCCCGCAAGTGATGACCTGCCTTCCATTGCCGTCCCTCCTCAGTCGGGGAGCAGAGCGAAGATGCGCGCGGGAGCGCCGTTCGCAGCGGCGACCCGCATCGGTGCGACGACGACCTGTGAGCGTTCGGGAAGCTGATCGAGGTTCGAGACGTTCTCGAGGATCATCCGGCCCGCGCCGAGCCAGATTCGATGCAGGTCGAAGGTGGTCGAGTCGACGGGGTCGGCGCTCGGCCCGTCGAAGCCGATCGCCGACACGCCGCGCTCGATGAGCGCGCGCGCGGCGTCGGCATCGGGGTACGACCAACCCGTCCAGTACGCGTCGCTGCCGTAGTTGCGCGCATTGTCCGAGTAGAGAAGGACGATGTCGTCCCGGCGGACCTTGTCGAGATGCGGCGCGAGCTCGGCGAGCGGGATCGGCCCGTGCGGCCGGCGATGCGAGACGTCGATCGTGAGCGCCTCCGTGACGAGCCGCTCCAGCCCGATCTCGTCGAGCGTGTCGCCGCCCGCGATCTGGTGCGCGGGCGCGTCGACGTGGGTGCCGATGTGGTTGAGCATCGAGTACCGCGTCATCGCGAAGCCGTCCTCCTCGACCTTCGCGATCGGCTCGAAGGACGGCTGCGGCAGGCCCGGGAAGACCGGCATGCCGTTCCGGAACGTGTGCGTGAGGTCGACGACCCGCACTGGAGAGAGTGTTCTACGCCAGGTGGACG
>Ga0310811_10004343_pt1 | contig 17811 bp, 25 predicted proteins | sample YCmetagenome_FD_207642 | JGI IMG/M metagenome (GOLD analysis project Ga0310811, IMG submission 207642) | Soil microbial communities from experimental microcosm in Duke University, North Carolina, United States - YC | ecosystem: Engineered > Artificial ecosystem > Soil microcosm > Unclassified ...
ACGAGAAGAATCCATTAAAGATGCGTTGACAGATAGAAGTTGGATCATTGATCTCGACAATCTCACAGCAGGCAATCGGAAAAACTCTCCTTTTGTGGTCAGATATGTGAAGGATTTGGATGGATCTATTCAAGCACATCGAAATGCCATATTGTGTCAACAAGCGCTCAATCCGCCTATTCCTGCTGTTCCTCCATGTTATCTTCCAAACGTCTCTGAAGAAGAAAAAATCATTGAAACATCCGAGAGCGGAGAAGAATCTTCGATGGAAGTTTAGAAAGGGACAAAAATAAACTGATTTGCGTTCGTTTTTATTAAAAATAAAAATGGCTTCTGCTATGGAAGACGATAGTGATGGCGCTGATGAGATCGACATGTTGTATAGAGAGTACATCGAGATGATGGAGATGTGTGATTGTTTGGAATATGATACTCATTATTTTTCGATGATCAAAGAGAAATTGATGCAGCTTTAGGATTTGGCAGTGGATTATCACTATTCTGCAGCGCGCGTCAGGATGATCGACAACATTTTCCTCGTGATCAGTCAACGTTTGGTGGAAATAACCGAAAGAATGTGTCTTTTTAAGCACGAAGATCCTGTCCAAGAGGATCCGAAAACGCATCATGATATCATTGCGCTGGAGTTTTCATTGTTTCAAAAATACAAGATGTTGACAGATTGTTTCAACTTCAGAACGATTCAAGATCCACGACTCAATCAAATCGCATTCAACGTCCAGCAATCAACAGACTATTGTGGAGAATCGATTTTGCTTCTCCCAGGAATAAGAGAGAAAAAGAAAAAAAGATCATTCTGGAGAAGATTGTTCAGAAGAAAGTGATTTTTAAATGCATTAAATTCAAAAAGAAATGGCGGTTCCTCTTGCTCTAGAAATCGAGTCACCTCTGCATGCGCTTCAGTTTATCCAATTCAGAGTGATCTATAATGTTGCCATCTCTTTCAAAGACAAACTCATCTTTTGTGTTGCCAGGCGAAATGTTATCGAAAATCTCTATGTCTACGTTCTTGATTTCGATCTAAAGATGGTTGCGGTGATCGGCAAGTTTGCGTGTTCTGAATACACACTCCTAGCGATCGATGACACCGGTGCCAACTCTTATCTCTACGTTTTCGTTAAACAGCGTATTCCAGAAAGACACAAAGAAACAACGATGCGCCTATGCATCATTTACAAAAAGAATGGTAAGAACAAACTGTTCTCTGGAAATTATGTCTTTGAAGACACGAAAGAGTGGACGAGAGAAAACTTCACTGCTTATGGACATTTTTCTCAACTCACTTTTATCAATCAACAGGTGTTCAATGGTTATGCCGAAACAACTCAAAAAGTGATGTTTTTAGCAAAATGGATAGCTTTGCATGACAATAGACATGAAGTGGATTGTCTTGACGAAAACATGACACGTTCTTTTGGATTTTTGTCATCAAAACGTGGTGTTGGAGGACGGTTTGAACAATATGCATATAATCCATTCAATCAACTCATCTATTCTGTTCATTCAAAACAGAAAGGATTGTTTGTCATTGCTCATGATCTGGTCTCCAAAAAGATCAAATACAGAGCAGCAGAAGTGAAAATCAGAAGAACGTTTTGTCGTGCAATCCATCTATTCGTAGATGCAAATGGTTTTGTATGGTTATCATACGCCGATATCACACATCCTCCATCAAGAGAAGTTTTGGATTTTCATGTTTTTTCTAGTGATCTGAAATACAGATCAAGTTGCAATTTTGATCTTTTTTCAACCAGTCGTGCAGCGATACCACCAGAAATCAATAATGCATCCACATCAGGATCTTTATTTCCAAGCATGTGTGGCGGTGCCGGCATGTTTGTGATCTGTTCTTCAAATTTAGTCACAAATCCTATCATGGTTCTGACAAAAATCAATGCCAAAGTGAATATTTGGGTGCCATCTCTCGCTCAGCTCTGCGCGCAAGCAATCGCCAAACATAATCTGGCATAATTTTGACAATATCATACGCATTATTTTTATTAAAAAAAAAGAATGGCTTCTGACGAGTTGGTGGAACAAACGCTAGATGAGATCAACCTCGCCAACTTTTTTGACATGAGGTCATCAGAACTAGAATCCAATCCTCTGTACAGCGAAATCCACATCAAACCGGTGACAGAAGATCACTGTATTAACATGTGTGAGTACGTGTTTGATCAGACAAAGAAGGCGCATTATGCCTTTGAAGAGCGAGATTGCACCTTTGCATTTGTCGTCTTCAAGCTATCGAACAAATCGATACCCATCCTTAGCGTCAAAGAACAGGTCATATTCTTCATGTTCAACTCTAGAGAAGCGTTTCCTGCATCCAGATTCATCATTACACTAGGAAAAACGGATACCAACGATCCGGTCATCGCCATCATCAACAAGGAAAAGCTAACAGAAGAAGAGATAGAAAAACTGACATCGAAAAAAACAGAGGATATTAAACATCATTAAAGATAAAAAACATGGCAGCTAAAGTGATCGAGATGACTGGTGCAAAGAAATCATTGAATGATTTTGGATTGAATGATTTTCAGGAGATGAAGATCGAAGACATCGCCAACGATCCACAATACACAAAGCCGTGCAAACCGCATCCATGTGATCATTTTCGCAGGATGAATACGTTGAGATTCTGTGTCGATCTTGCCAACAGCATCAAGAGCAGCATCAATGACGGCAAGCCTACGGTGCTCTTGTTTGTATCAATCGAAGGCGACCAGGATTTTGTCATTGGAACCGTCTACGAAAGGCTCGTGAATCTTCTTAGTTTACTGGATAGTCATCTAGAATTATCCAGATGCATCACGCGATTCATTGTCAAGATGGATGATGGCAAGCTCGGTGTCCTCGTTCTCAACAATGATTTTTTCGGAGAGGAAAAATTGAAACAGGCGATCGAAAAATTTGTCAAACCAAGGAAATAAAACGCCTCTCTATTTTCATTAATATTAAAGAACAATGGCCTCGCATTGTATTACTATTGGTGTTAAGGAAGTCGAACAGAGAACAAATGAGCATTTTGATTTTCCGATCATTGATCTGTCGAAATTCGATTCAGAAGCGAAATATGCACAGCCCGAGTTCGACGGTTATGAACAAATTACGCGTTATCTTTGCACAATGGCGACGACAAAGATATTGATCGATAGTGTAGACAAACATCTCTTTCAAGACGGCAAATTCGTCACATGTCTTTCTTTCAATTTCAATGATCATCTGACAATGGACGTTTTGTCCGTTCGCTTTCGCGTAGCTCTTTTTATACAAGAATTGTTCAAGAAATGGAAGCCGGAAGAAGAGATCGTTTTTCAGCTCAGAGAAAACGAAACAACGGTCTTTCTTTACGTTTTCGACGCCAAAAAGGTGGCTCACAAGAAAGCATAAAACCATTAAAAATAAAGAATGGCCATCGTCCGACCACGCATCGACATGGAGATCAAGACATTGGAGACGATCTATATGGATGGATATCATGAGGTGAGTCTCGAACAATTGAGTTGCCATAAAGCATACATTATGGCAAGCTGCCTTCCTGTAACAGCAGAACATGTGATCAACGCCATCTTTGTGGTGTCTGCATATTATCGTCGCATCAGGAATTGGATCGTTGAGCCAGATACTCAGTTCGATTACCTGATGATCGAGTTTCCTCTGCCCGACAGAACGATGAAGATGATGGATGTTGTCTATGTGATCAATTCTCTCTTGAAGATGATTCACGGAAGCTTAATGATATGGATCGATTACTTTATCGGTGTCGATCTCGATGGCAATGTGGCCATGTTCATCAAGAAAAATAATCAGTATTAAAAAAAATTAGCTTTTTTGAACAGAAAAAAACGAGACTTTGTTTTTCATTAAAACTCAAAAACGAAATCATGTCATCAGAAGAGAAAACCGCCAAACGTCAGCGCACCACGGATAGCGCCAAGAAGACGCCCGTGAAAGCATTCAATCTTGCCAAGTTTCTCAGTGCCAAGACGTCAGAAGGTAAGTTTTACGAAGCGCTTTATGACGATTCCAAAATCGATCTCAAGATGGCACGAACGATCATTGTCGAGCAGCGAAAGAAGATCACTGAGCTCAAGCAGAACCAGAAGCCGAAACCTCCTCGCGCCACGCCGAAAGTGCCCAAAGCAAAGGCGAAAGGAAAAGCTAAGAAGGCGTGATATCATCATTCTTTAATAAATTTTTATGTGATTCGAGCTCCTTTATAATGTTTGTGTCTCGGACAGTAGATGTTTGATTCTTTCCTGAGCTTTTGGCATCGTTTGCCAGAAAGAGTAATGGCATGGCATTGGAGCTTGACTTGCGATGAGAACACGCAATGATTGCAGATGCGACGGCCAGGATATCCGTAAGGAGTGGCATCTTTGCAATGGATGAAGCAAGTGTCTTGTTTGCAGATGATACAGGCAACCGTTGGTTCAATACGGTATCTGCATCCATGGTTGTATTTCAAGCATGTCAGACAGACATTATAAGATCGGAAATCAACTGTGGTTCTGCATCCATGACAAAAAATCACGTATCTCGTCGATCCAAAACACGATGGATTTCCACATCTGAGAACGTTGATCGTGTCATCTCTTTTGATGTGATAGGCAACACGCATTAATGTATGCTTGAAACAATATTGGCAGGCATGAGCGGAGGCAGCCATGGTGTCTTTATTTTCTTTAAATTAAAGCGTCTTTCAACAATCAGTTCTTTTGTGATACCTGTGAATGTGGCAAAAAAGATTGTCATTTTTGACCATTTTTCGACAACGCTTTCCATCTTTAGTGGTAGCATGGCATTTTGGTTCGATCTGTTGACTTTTGACACACCAATTGCATACGCGCCTACCAGGATAACCGATGTAGGTGGCGTCTCTTGAACATCGATAGTAGCATGTTTCGTGATGACACAGAATACAAGAAATCGTTGCGAGAGGTTGCCGAGCACACATGTGCTTGTGTTGCAAGCAGGCTTGACAGACATCGAGTTCGCAAAAAAGAACCATCTTGTTGCAAAAAGCACAAAAGACCTGCTTTTTATTGGTCCAACATGGAGGCATGGACGAGCATTCGAAAACATCAAATGGTCCGTGATTTCTGATGAAAACGACTTTTGGCACCAACGTGTCTTTCTGACAAATGAAGCAAAGAACACTGCTAGCGGCCATGAGATCTTTATTTTTAATCAAAATAGAGCTTTAAACATAATGAACATTTATTCCAAGATCCGTCGTTCGCATGCCTTTGTAGCCTTTATGGAGACTGCAAAAGACGTTCGTGCCTTTCACGTTTCGCTTGCAAGGCTCCATCATCTGTGTCAATGCACGACAATGTGGCTTTTCGATGCGCGCGATCTGAAGACAAAACATGCAGACACGGCCGCCCGGATGACCAATGAATTTCGCATCGGTTGAACAGCGGTCATAGCACGTCTCGTGTTTGCACAAAACACACGTGGTGATCGGAAAGCGGCTGAGATCTTGACAACCGTGATTGAACCTGAGACATTGATTACACACATCTGTTTTTCGAAAAGGAACGGTGGTTTTGCAGCTGCGGCAATGAATCTGATCATAACCATTGAAGCATTCAGGTCGAGTGCATCTCAAGACTGGAAAAGATCCATGTTCTCTCACTAAAATGATCCGTGAAATTAATGTGTGGTTGGAGCAAAAGACACATCGGTGCAAAAAAGAATCCATGATGTCCTTATTTTTATTTCAATAAAGATCTGTGGCATAAGGTCCTTTGTAATAGCGATGAGAAAAACAAAAGCGATTTGAGCCTTTCGCAACGTTTTGACACGGCTTGTCTTTCTCAGTGAACGCATAGCATTTTCCACGGATCTGTGTTCTTACCAAGCATCTCGTGCAATAGGTAAGTCTGTCTGTGCGTTGACAATGCTCTTCGCAAACAGATCGACAACATTCGAAACATCGTGGATATTGATATTCATGGTCGAAATCTTCGCATGGACAATAATGATGATGTTTAAGACACACAGGACAAACTTGCCAATAATGCAATTTGTGCATAAACTTGCACTTTTCGCATTTTGTGAACCGTTGACCTTTACACACAGGATTGATGCACTCGTACAATGTGATCTTTTCTGAATCGGTGTTGAGCACGCGATCACGTTTTTTATCGAGTGAAAAACAGTGACAGCAAGGACACTGAAAAAAGCTTTTCGAAGACGACGCCATTTATTTTCTTTAAGATAAAGACGGATTGAAAATCACCAGATCTGAGGAAAATCACGAGGAGTAGTGTGCAGCCACTTGCTGATGTGTCCTTTTCTTGGACCTTTGTAATATCGATGGACGTGACATAGCGGTTTCACGCCTTGAGTTGGAATCTGACAGACGGTGCCTTCTCTTGTGATGGCATGGCACTTGCTATATTCCTGTGTCTCCGATAGGCAGTTTGAGCAGATGTATTTGACACATTCTTCGAGGTACGGTGTCTGTCTCTTACATTGTTTACACACAGGAGATCGACAATGCACGCACGTTTGTCCAGGTCCATTGCACCGATAATGGATGATATTAGAGCAGACAACACACGTCTTCTTGTCATCCATGACGTGAAGATCTCCGCATCCAAGACATCGTTTTTTCTGTACCCATTTATGCGAACACGAAGGATTGAAGCATTCGTAAACTTCAATCGGTTTGTTGTCTCTATCGTATTTGGTTATACAATAGAGTTGCGGTGTCTTGCATTCAATGCAATATGACGGATTTGTCTTTGTCATTGCTGCCATTTTTTGACACAATATCAATGAAATAAAGATGATTTTATTAAAAAAATAATCAGATCGTGCAGATGAGCATCACTGAGCGAATATTTCCGCTACATGTGAGAGAAAGTGTTTGGAGACTGTTTCCTGCCAAAGTATTAGTAAATGTCGATGAACACGTATTCCTTGAAACTGGATTGGCCGTTGTAAATGTGAGATCGTTGTTGTTTCCACTGATGCACTGTGGTGTTCCGGATCCAGAATTGTTGGTGAGATCGCAATTGACGTTATTGGCACCAGATCCATAGATCACACATGATGATGGTGCAGTCGATGTCGATAGGATAGGCACCAATGATGTCCATCCAGGCCAAGGAAACGTTGCCGCATTCGGTGTTGCTCCTGTAGGATGTGACGTGATCGTATACACAACAGCCGTCTGAAGGATGGTAGACGCAAACGTGACATCTCCGGATACAGGACCTGTGATCGACATGCCGGCGCCTGCTTTAGCGCTATTCACAAAATAATTACCAGACGATCCTGATACCATTGACGTTCCAGTCGATCCAGTAACAGATGTGACATTGACTGTACATGAAAATGTTACGTCTCCGGATACAGGACCTGTAATAGACATTGCCGTTCCTGCCTTTGCGCTATTGACAAAATAGTTACCAGACGATCCTGATGTCATTGGCACACCCGACGATCCGCTTGGCACTGAGACGTTAACAGTAGAGGATATGGTCAATGTGCCAGACACAGGTCCTGTGATAGACGTTGCTGTGCCTGCTTGGATGTTGTTGACATAATAGTTACCATTCGATCCGGATGTCATAGCAACTCCTGTAGCGCCAACAGGTGACGAAACGTTGACCAGACAGTTGAATGTCACGTCTCCTGTTCCGGATCCAGTAATCGACATGGCTGTTCCTGCTTTAGCACTATTGACATAATAGTTGCCATTGGATCCGGATGTCATTGACACACCGGTAGCGGTTGACGGAGAAGAGACATTTACGGTACTGGTTATGGTGACATCGCCACTTGATGGTCCTGACACTGAGATACCGACACCTCCTTTGACGCCTGCAATCGACAAAAACGATCCGGATCCAACGATAACAAGAGACGATCCGGAAGACAATGACGATGTGTTGAGATACACTTGTTGTTGAGAGGCCACATCGTTCCATGTCAACACAAAAGGTTGAGTCGTTGTCGATGACGAAAGCACTTGAGATGTGGATGTCGGTGCGGATGTAGGAAACGTATAGTTGTACGAACCGATCTGGATCGTTTGTGGAAGTGTTAACGATCCGGATATGGACAACGTTCCTGGAACAATGGTAAGCGTGGTGGCAGTGCCGATCTGCACATCACCTTCGAGGTTGGTGTCTTGATTGACAATAAGGTTGCCGTTGACGAGTGCGTTCATGCCATAGGATGAACAGGTCACAATGGTGATCGAGCAGAAGATGAGAAAAGTGAAAAATATAATCTTCATTTTTTGTTGTTTTTGTTGTGTTTTTTATGTTTAATGAAATAAAGGTTTTCAGAGAATTAAGAGAAAAAGAAAAAATGGCAAATTGTCAAAAAGGTCAACAATGGTATGATGATTTGTTGTTTAAATTTCAAATCTATTTCAGAACACAAGATGAATCTCCTTGGAGACGAAAGCACGTTTGTAACGAATACTTTTATGTGGTATTCAATGTCATGCCAAGTGTTGTTGTCATTGAAGGACGAGAACTATCTGGATCTTGTTTGAACATATTCAAAATTGAAGTCGATGAACGACTGAGACGTCGAGGATATGGCACAAAGATCCTCCAATGGCTCAGAAAGAACGCAACTGCTGATTTCATTTTTGTGAAATGTGCAAATTCGGATGCATTGACTGCTTTATTCGAAAATAAGAAAGAAGAATTAAACGCATCGTCATTCCTTCCAGATGAAGGTGGATGGATTATGGAGAAATGATTGGATCGAGAAAAGGATTCGAAGACCAATAAACAGGACTTTTTTCCATCGTTTCGTTGAGATTTTGTGTGGAGATGATAGGATCTTTAGATCTATTGAATGAGATTATGGCATTTCCATTGATCCAGTCAATAACAAGGCCTTCTCCGACATGCATAACATTGGTTGACATGTTACCGAAAGAGTTGCGATGTAGATAGCTCGTCCGTGGTGGAAAGATGACCGACATGAGTGACTCTTCGTTAGGACAATGAAACATTCTATGATAGACATAGATTGTCAATAGAATAAAGAAAAATGTCTTCATTTTTTGATCAGACAATGTGATTTGAATTTATTGAAATCAAAGCTCAATTCTTATTTTACTCTAAAATTCAAAAATGTCGTCTGAAGAAGGCGTTTGGCAAATAACCGAAAGCATATTTTTGATGCTGAAACAGAAAAAGATCGATTTTCCGATTGAACATTCTTGTAAAAATTCGGCTGGCTTTTTCGAAGTTTGGTGTGAAAAACGTCGAGATTCTTCTGGAAAACAATATCTTTATCCTGTATTGAATCCGCATTACAAAATGTGTCCACATGGCAATCATCGTGCTGCTGATGGAGATTATCATCCGCGTCAAATCTTTGGCAAACCATTGACCAAGAAACCTTCTCGATTGTGTTTTGTCACTATCCGAAATGAAAAAGGAGAGGTGGTGGATTCATCTCTTGAATTAACAGATCAATACTGATCCAACAAAACGCAGTCTTCATTTCATTAAAAATAAAAACAAAGAAAATGGCAGCAGAAATGATTAGAGATAAATTACGACGTCTTTTGGATATCGAAGTTCAACAAGCATATGACATTGATCCTAAAAATGTTATCACCACAAATCAGCATTTCAAATGTTTTAATCTCATGACACATAAAATGGAAACAACATTTCGCGAGTTACACAGAAAAGATCTAGGCATGTACCATGATTGCGCAGGTAAATCGATGGTCATCGAGGCAGGCGGAATAATCACAGGCCAAGATCCAAAAGTGTTCGATTCGATTGATGGAACAAAGCGATACAAAGTAGACACCTATCTTGGTGTCAGCGATGTCAACGAAGGATGTAAACACAATTCATTGGAAATGGTGCCGTTGATCATTCCAGATCTCATCCGAAAAGCATTTTCTGTTGTCAAAAAGAACGTCATCACTGTTCATGAAAGATTCAGTTTTGTCACCGTCAGCAGAAATGAAAAGACAAACGAGATTATCTTTTTTGTTCATTACGGTTTCATTTTTTCATGATTAAAGTATTGATCTAAAAAATAGGTATTTCTTTCATTAAAAATAAAAATGATGGAAGCGGTGGTCGGCAACAAAGATGATTTCTTACATTACCGAAATTTCTTTCGTGTTCCGATGAAAGAGATCGTCGAAGATAAAGACCTTCTCGTTGATAAGATCGATCGCGTTGACGAAGGTTATGGTATTATTCTAGAAAAAGAAACAGAGCGTTTCATTCAATTTATCATCCACAACATGTTTCAATTGAGTAAAATCGGAAAAGGCTTGGTCTATGTAGAGATCACGCCTACATTGCAAGATCCTTCTGTTCTCTGCTCCAGCCTCAATCGCGCCTTCAAGATCATCAAAGAAGTGCAGATCAGATCTTTCGGTTCATTCTGGCACGAGACGATGAAAAAGTATGGATCGGACAGTTTTTTCTTGTTCTTTTATACAACTGCTTTTTAGCTTCTTTTTGAATAGAATAATAAATGTTTGAGACAAGACGTCAATTCGCTTCCTATTGTGTCGGCATCGTCTTGGCCAGCGCCTTTTGGATGTATGTCTCTGGAACATGGCGCAATAATGCAGTGACGCATCACACCAAATTCGTAGGCTATGAACCGCTTCCTGGTGTCGGCGCGTTTATCGCGTTTGTGATGATCAACCTTATCGATTTGAAGCGTCTCATCGGACCAGATAGCCAAGAAAGCGCGTGTCTAGATCGCTGGATTAGAGGATGGTGGTTCTTTTGGACGATGTTTTTCCTGATCTGTGCCGGCGGTGCGCTGTGGATATGGATCGATTTTTATTGGAACACATGGACAGGCATCGCGATTTTTTTGCAGACGATAATGATAGCAATCGATGCTGAGGTCTATCTTTGGTTGAGATCGGCTATTGTAGATAAAGAACCGGAATAATTAGCATTAAAAATAAAACGCATGGATGAACAATCACAACTTATGATAGAGATTGTCGATTCTTTGAATGAATCATCGTCATTATTTGCGCTCGCATTTTTGAAAATGGCAAAAGAAAAAAAGATTATTCATCCATCTTCGCCCGTGACGATAGAAGCTCGTGATATGTGTCATGACAAGGCGATTGTATATCGATATGAATATCACAAAGAAAGGTCATTTTCTGTACTTCAAACACGAAAAGCTGTGAAATACTTTCAATTCGAGATCCGCGATATCATAGCAGATATCATGGATAGAACATCCGAACTTCTATTTAATCAAATGAAATATATTCACTGTCATCCACGTGTCCATTTTGAGATGAATTTAGATTTCACTGGTTTTAATGTGTATTTTTCTTTCTGCCTTTCCAAGAAAAAACGATAGGTCTTTATTTTTATTAAACAATAAAGAACATGGCGGCCAAACCAAAACGTGAATCATCTACTCCAAACTACTATTTTACGCGTCTCGGTCTCAGTTACACCAGCGCCATCTCTGGACCAAATCGCATCGATATCGAATCTTGGGCAGATTTCTGTTTCACGCTCGATGATGTCATTGTTGAGATCGAATCGAGCAATGATGACGGCACATCGAAGACAAGAAAGACCATGAGATGTGTTTTCATCGACAATGAATGGTGCGTCGCGGATGACACAATGGATCACCTTCTTTTCAGAGGATTCTTTACCAACAAGAAGCAATCCGAAAACTATCGTGCTGCCATCGATGGATTGCCTGCTGTCGAAAAGACATCGAAAAACGTGTTGGTCAGTGTCACCAAGCTCTGGCATGCCATGCATCATTTTGTCAATCAGAACAAAAAGTCAAAGGCGTTCGAGCTCTTCCAATCATTCTCAAGGACGATCAATCCGGATTCCATTGCCGTGTTCATCGGAGAAAACATCGAAAAGGCCGCTCAGAATGCCATTATCCACACAATCCGTTGGGCATCTTGGCACAGACCTCACATCCGCGATCCACCATCCAACGCCAGTCAACAACGTGCTCTCGAAGACATTCAAAAGATCTTAGATGCTATCAAAACCGTCAAGAAGGCGCGTCCATTCATCCATCTCGATCTGGATAGAGAATTGCTCGGATCATTCATCAAGACCATTCACGACTTTTACGCTCTCTTTCCAGAATTCCATTAGAAAACCTGTGAATTCGTTGATTTTTACCTACATGAAAACCAATCTATTTTTAACACAGTCTAATAAACAAAGATGCTTCCTTTCTACACCGAAGCACAGCAGCTCGTCTGGTGGATCTTTTTCGGCCTCATCGCCTCGTTGATCAACATCGTTTTTGCGGACATCAAAGCGTTCAACAAGATCAGAGCAGACAATTTTATTCTCCTGAAGCCAAATCTCATCGTGATAGAAACGATATGGCTCGTCTTATTCGTCTTGACAGGACCTGCCAATTACTACGGTGTTCAAGTCATTTTCATGGATTTCGATGACCGATTGTGGATCTTTGTCGCGCTAGTGATCACATCCATCCTCATTTCTTTTACGCTTTTTACACCTTGGGAAGTTCTCTTCGTCGTGCCAAAGGTAAGAGATGTCGAGATTCATCTGTTATTGGCCATCTTTTTCACAGGCGCTTCATTCGGGCTCTCCGTCGCTGATACGATCGTCATCTGGCTCAAATCAACATGGGCAGTCGTCTTTTTGTTCATGTCCATCTTTTATTTGTATCTATTTTTTGTTCTGAGCAATGCAGCATGGACCAAGTGGAAACCAGCGCCGGAGCAACAGTATTCTCCAGTGAATGTGAATGAAAGAATTGTAGGAGGTTTCCACATTGAAAACGATTAAACTTTTTGCGATCATTGCTTCTTGCGTTTGTCTTTTGAGTTATGGAAGAGGCGGATGAGTTCTTTGTTGACCGCGATGACCTCGTATTTGGCCTTGATGATCGCCTCGCGTTGAGAAACGATTGCGGTGGTGTATTTACACACAAACTTTTTCTTGTTGTCGCGGTCAAACGCACCGTGTCCTTCATCACCGCAAATCGCGCAGATGTGACGGAAATCACAATCATCAGGACATCCGTAATCGTCATTGGCATGCCAGCGGTTGAAACGGACACATTTGTGGTTGCCTTTGTGGTCACGCGTGTAATTATAGAACGCCTTGAACCACTCCAAGAACTGTGGGTAATCGATGCGCATCAAGCTGCTGTCATTGTCGTTTTCTTCACAAGGCGCGAACCGTTCCCATTTTTCGTCGATGTAACGGAGATGTGACTGGCCTACCTTGAGGCGCACGAGCTCTGCCTTGACAACATCAGGAAATTTCAATATCCAGGAGCCTGATTTCGCAACGTACGCTGGAATGACGAAATCCATGAGATTGTTGCTCTCAGGAGGATATCCTTTTTGGAAGCACGAAATCGTCTCGACCAGCTTGACCGGTTTGGCAGTCGGCTTTTTCTTGGTGACCGCTTTCTTAACGAGAGCAGATTCGACGAGCGGATTGTTCCAAACACTGCTGCTAGAAGAGGCAACAGGCGGCTCGATGATGTCAAAGATCGTATCGGCAGAATCTTCAAACGCCTTCAATTCGTCCGTTTTTTTCTCTTCAATCACTGGCGATTGCAGTTGAGGTTGAGGAGATGCCGGCTGCGCATGTGTCAAAAAATGGAGCGCTGGTGGCAGATGATGCGCGGTCGGAGCAAAAGGCATCGTCATCTTAGGGATCACATAAGCAGTTTGGTAAAGAGGAATGTGTGAACTGACGTCAAGAGTGAAGACAACATCGCCATTGTGTCCGGCAACACACACAACCGTGTATTTCAATTGTTGTGACATTGATAGTTATCCAGATGTTAAAAAACGACGAATAGAATTAGGAATATTGTTCTCTATGTATCAATAAAATTAAGAGCTGCTTTTTAAATTTCTAAAAAAAATCAGATAAAAAATATTACGATGGGAGGCGTTTTCAGTGGCGGTCCGAGTGAGGCGCCGGTCAGACACCAGAGGCTAATCAATGAGGATATTGAAGATGAAGACGACGATGAGGTGAAGATGCGTGGAGGTGCTCAAAAATCAGACGTTGGTGGCGCCACTGCAGGAGCAGCAACTGGAACAGCTGCTGGTTTAAGCACAGGAGCCACAGCAGGCATGATTCTACTGAGCATCGTTCTAGGTGTTTTTGCCGTTATAGGTTTTATCGGCGCTGTCATGCTCTGGTCACAATGGAGTGCATTAATGGATCTCGAAGGAGAATGCAACGTCAATGCCGTGGACAAATACACCATTACGCGTCAATTTCCGGATGTCACCAATCCTGGTTGGCCGACTTGGAGCAGAGACAGGCAGTCTTCCAGGTACAATCCACACATCAGTGCCGATACCTCGCAGATCATGTCTATCAGAGGAGCGTGTGCAGGTGGTTTAAATTCATTCAACGTGTCCACTGACGTTGGTATTTCAACAACAAACACGATCAGTTACGAGCTAGGATTAATTTTCTCGGTAACTTGGGGATACCAGAACGGCACTGGAAGCCTCGTGCTTGCATATGATCCTAATTGCACAATCGTGTGGCAGCACCTCGCGAGTGATTATGCATCTCAAACTGGCGTTGGTGGTAATGACGGCAATGTCGGTGTGACGAATCCTTATACGACTGTCCGAACATCGCCGACGATTGTGACGAACAGAACTGGAGGCATCAATCTCATCTTTGGTGATCTTGGCACGACAAAACTCTACAATAATTCTTGGTGCACCAACAACGTGACCACCTGTGGAGCACGCGTTTATCTTGTGGAAGCATTGACCGGCACGTTACTTGCTCGTACGTTGGTCACTGAAGGTGCCGATGCTTACAATAATTACAACAGACAGTCTGATATCATCACGTCTTCTCCTCAAATCAATGCCGATTCTGCTTATTTTGGCATGTCTTCTTCTCAGAGCGGTGACGTCGTAAGAACTGGAATCATCAATTTCTATGGCCGCTACTTTGAGATTGACATCAACAATCTGGCCATCTTGAACATTGTCCGCACCACGAGCGATGCTCAGATTGCCGCTGGAAACTTTGGGTCGAGCGTTTGGGACTCTTCTCCACCGATCGATATCAAAGGCAAGCAAATCTTCTTTGGTACCTCCAACAACTACAACTATTCTGAATCGGTGATCGCTTGTTTGCTGGCCGGTCACAGCCGATTGTACTGCGCAGAAGATGGCATCAATGATGATTCTTTTATGGCTGTGAGCACCGTCAATTTTGAGAGGAAATGGATCAACTCGCCTCTCGGTGTCGATGCATGGCAAACCGCATGTGTTCTTCCTTATCCGCTCAATGTCACTTGTCCTCAGGAGCACGGTCCTGATTACGATTTTGGCACAGGCTGCACGGTTGTCGAAAACGAATGTGGCCAGCGCTACGTGGTCTGCCTCGAGAAATCCGGCGTGCTTTGGTCGTGGGAGGTCGATACTGGAGCGTTAAAGTGGCGTCGATACGTCGGACCTGGAAGTTATTTAGTGCCAAATTGGGGACCTAGTTATGACGGCGAGAACATTTATATTTCGATCGGAAATAAGAACAATGTGAATTTCTTGATGAAAGACGGCACGCTCCGATGCGATGGATTTTGGGCGGCTGTTAATGCATTCACTGGCAAGTTGGCATGGACAACAGCGGTGCCTTGTTCACGTTCGTCTGCAGATTGTATTGCTTTGAATAACGGCACCATTGCTGCGGATCCATTCTTGCTTGACACGATTCCTCTTGCAGATCTCTTGTATTTGGACCGCTATCCTATCAAAGAAGGTCCTGCGTTGACGTGCTATGGTGATCCAGCAGATGATTTCCGCAATGATGTCCTTGCCGGCGCTGCTTCTGCCAGTGGAGGCATCATCACCACGCACAATTTCATGTTTGCCGGCGATTACACAGGCCACATGAACATCTTTGACAAGAGGAACGGACACATCATCAAAAAACTTACTCGCTGTGACCAAGGTATTATTTACGGCAGTGCTAGCATTGGCATCATTCAATCCACTGGACAGCAGATCCTGACCTATGGCTGTGGCTACGGTCGCGTTGATTTCGGATTTCCGCTAGCAGCCAAAGGAAACCAGATCATGACATTCACCATTCCATCGAATTAAAAATTTTGATTAAATATAATTTAAAACGCCAAATATTTAAAATATAGTTAATATCTAAAAATGAATCATTGAACTGGTTTTGTCAAACCCAAAAAAGACGGAGATGAAAACAAATAGCTTAATATCGTTTTTTATGCATGCGTCTCATCTCAAAAGCAAAAAGAGGCAGGAGACCTCGATCGACAGATCGACGTCCTCAAAAAAGCAGCGCCGAACTATACCAAAATCATCACCGACGTCGATTCAGGCCTCAACTTCAAACGAAAAGGCCTTCTCTCACTTCTGGACCTCATCGAAGCATGAGACGTCAAGAAAAATGTGGTCACCTACCGCGATAGACTTGCTCGATTCGATACCGATCTCATTGAACGTACGCTCCGAGTGCATGGCGCAACACTCCACGTGGTTTCACGTGTTTCATACTCGGACAGCGAAGGATGCGACACCTACAACGAGCTCGCTGAAGATCTCCTCTCCGTTTGTAACTTCTTCGTGGCCAAGAACAACATCAAACGAGCAGCTGCCTTACGTCGAAGTCGACAGCCAAGGCAGTCTTCAAATTCCGAAGATGAAGACTCTTCCGGCGCCAGTGAAAGTGATGAAGATCAAGTTGCATGTGCGAAGAGAACAAGATCATGAAACGATACGTAAAATCTTAGGTACTGTACGATGGACTTATAATCAGTGTATAACGCACGTTTCTAATTTAAAAGAACATATTACGGAAAAAATGCTCCGATCATTGTTTGTGAATAATGATTCCGAAGCAGTCAAAAATAATCCTTGGCTTACTGAAGTTGGTTACGATATCAGAGCAGAAGCTATTAGAGAAATTTCATGGGCATTAAAAGCAAATCGAACAAAAATCAAAAAAGGTTTGCAAAAGAACTTTATTATGCAACATCGTGTGAAAAAGTCACAAAAATCTGAAACATTTTATATTCGCCATCGTTGGATACTACAAAGAAAGAACACCATCGTCTTGAAAATACCAAAGATGAAACCATTGACGTTTTGGACTGGAAAGAGTGGTTTTCGCGGACCTATTCTCATGGACTGTAAATTTCAAAGAACATGGACAGGTGAATACTATCTCTGTATTCCTCATGCATACCAGGTCGAGAACCAAGACCTGGACAAAAATGAAGAATCTTTGAGAGTATGTTCCTTAGATCCTGGTGTTCGCACCTTCCAAACCATTTTTGATGCTAACAATGACTGTGCTTATTCAGTCGCGCCTGGTGATATCAAACGCATTGTTCGGATGTTGATTGGATTGGATAAGCTTTATTCTAAAAGAGATAAAGCGCCAAACGCAAAGAAACGATATATCTACAAGAAAGCTTCCAGAAGAATGACCTATCGCATCCGCAATCTTATCGACGAAGTCCACAAGCAGTTATCCAAGCATTTAGCAAGTAAATAAGATCTCATAATGATCCCTAAATTTGAGACATCTCAAATGATCAGACGCGCTACGAGAAAGATCAGTTCTAGTACGGTCAGACAAATGACGAGTTGGTCACATTATCGCTTTCGTGAACGCTTGCTTTTCAAGTGTCGGCAGACTGGCTGCAAAGTTGCGATTGTGGATGAAGCATGGACCAGCAAAACATGCAGTGCATGTGGTAAAATCGATCATTCGCTCGCTGGAAGGAAACTGTATGCATGTGATC
>Ga0310811_10004344_pt1 | contig 17810 bp, 15 predicted proteins | sample YCmetagenome_FD_207642 | JGI IMG/M metagenome (GOLD analysis project Ga0310811, IMG submission 207642) | Soil microbial communities from experimental microcosm in Duke University, North Carolina, United States - YC | ecosystem: Engineered > Artificial ecosystem > Soil microcosm > Unclassified ...
TCGGAGCGGTCCATCACCCGTTCACGTCGGCCGTGCCGGACGACGTCGGGTTGCTCGACTCGCGGCCGGAGGCGGCCCGGGCGCAAGCGTACGATTGCGTCTTCAACGGCAACGAGCTCGGAGGCGGAAGCATTCGTATCAGCGATCCGCGGCTTCAGGCGAAGATCTTCACGCTGCTCGGCATCGATGAGGCGACGGCGAACGCGCGCTTTGGCTTCCTGCTCGAGGGACTTCGCGCCGGCGCGCCGCCGCACGGCGGAATCGCCTTCGGGTTCGACCGGATCTCGATGCAACTCGCCAATGCCGGCTCCCTGCGCGACGTGATCGCGTTCCCGAAAACCACGGCGGCGCGCGCGCTGTTCGAGGGAGCGCCGGCTCCGGTTCCGGCGGAGGAGCTGATCGATCTCCACATCTCCGTGAACGGAGAGGGCGCGGCGACGTGAGCGAAACCACCGTCACGCAGAAGCTGTCGACGGAGGGCGCTGATCCGTTGACGCTTGCCGGCGTCAATGACGCGAATCTCGTGGAGCTGTCGCGGCTCGGCGGGGTTCGAGTCACGCTGCGCGGCGACACGATGACGATCACGGGATCGACCGAGTTTGTCGAGCGGGCGGTGGTGATCGCCATGCGCATGATCGACGCGGCCAAGCAGCGCCGCGATCTCACGCCGGACGACGTCCTGCGCATGGGCGACGACATCGATCGCGGCGACGACCAGGACGACGGCTCCGGCAACGGCGTTCCGGGCAGTGCGGACACACGAATCGCGCTCCCCGGAATTCGCAAGGTCATTCAGGCAAAGACCGCCGGCCAGGCGGAGTATCTGCGAAAGATTCAAGACAACGACATCGTCGTCGGCATCGGACCGGCCGGTACGGGCAAGACCTATCTGGCCGTCGCCGCCGCGGTGGACGCGCTGACGCGCAAGCGAGTGCGTCGGATCGTTCTCGCGCGACCGGCGGTGGAAGCTGGTGAGAACCTCGGCTTTCTTCCCGGCGACATGCAGGCCAAGGTGGATCCGTATCTTCGGCCGCTCTACGACTCTCTCGACGACATGATGCCGTTCGAGCGCATCCAGCGCGCGCTCGAGCAACGCGTGATCGAGGTTGCGCCGCTGGCGTTCATGCGCGGCCGAACGCTCGGCGACGCATTCGTCATCGTGGACGAGGCGCAGAACGCCACGACGATGCAAATGAAAATGGTGTTGACCCGCCTCGGCGTGAACTCGCGCATGGTCATCACCGGTGACAAGACCCAGGTCGATCTCCCGAAACGTGAAGACTCGGGCCTGATGCAGATCGAGCGGATTCTGCCGGGCATCGACGGGATCGCCTTTCACTACTTCAACGAGACGGACGTCGTTCGGCATCGGCTGGTGCGCGACATCGTGCGTGCATACGCAGCCGACGCCGGGGAGTAGCCGCGGTGACCGCCGCGGTCCCGCCCGTGAGATCGCCCGTGGATGCGCCGGACCGAAGCCGGCTGGCATATCACGGCGCGCGCATCGGGTTGGCGGCCGCGCTGGCGGTGCTGACGTTCGTGCTCTTTCCCTCCTCGCCGGCGATCGACTTCCCGATCTACGAGGTCGGTTCGGTCGCCAGCGATAATGTCATCGCGCCGTTCGCCTTTCGCGTCCTCAAGACGCCGGCCGAGCTCGAGGCGGAGCAGAGCGGCGTTGCCCGGGCCGTAGAGCCGGTGTTCGACTATCGGCCGGCTGCGCTGGACAGTGCGCGACAGGCCCTGAGCGGCTTCGCCGGTGCACTGGCGGAAGCGGCGAACACGACCCCCGACATGGCGACGATCGCGGTCCAACGCGCTGCCGCGAGCTGGGGAATGCGCCTGACGACGAGCCAGGCGGCCTACCTCGCGACACCCAGGCGCCGCGTAACCGTGGTACAAACGCTCGATCGCGTGTTCGATCGCTGGCTGCGCGCCGGTGTGACGAACAGCGGCGTGCTCGATTCGGTCCACGGAGCGATCGTGCTGCGGAGCGGCGCCGAGGAGCGCCGTCTGCCGTCGGACAGCGTCGCCACGTTCGCGATGCTGGTGAGCCGCGCGAGGCTCGTGCATCCGGATCCGGGATCGGCCGTCGGCGACTCGGTGTACATGCGGCTTCTCGCGACCTTTTTCCATCCGACCGTCGTCGCCGATCCCGCGGCGACGCAGACGCGGCGCGAAGAAGTGAGACGGTCGATCGCGCCGGAGAAATATGAAGTCCTCGCCGGCGAGAAAATCGTGGGCGCCAACGAAGTCGTCGGACGCGAGCAGAACGAGAAACTGCGTGGACTCCACGATGCGGTCGATCGCTATCGCGGTCAGCAACGAGGGTCGCGGCGAGTCGTCGGCGCGGTGCTGTTCGATTTCCTTCTCGTCGCGTTGCTGGGCGTGGCGATCGTCGTGTTTCGTCCGGCGCTCTACCAGCGATTCCGCTGGCTTACGGCGGTCGCCGCGACGTCGGCCCTCGTCGTCATCGGTGGCGCGATCGTCGCCGGCTTCCAACCGCTGCGGCCGGAGCTCGTGCCCGTTGCACTGGCCGCGGTGATCATCAGCGCGCTATTCGACCAGCGTATCAGTCTGATCGCCGCGATGGTACTGACGACGCTCGTTGCCGGTCAGAGCGTCTTTCGCGGCACGAACGCGTTGTTCATCAACCTGGTCGGCGGCGCGGTAGCGGCGCTCAGCGTTGGTGAGATTCGTCGCCGAAACCAGTCATACCAGTGGATCGCCGCGATCGCCGCGGCGTATGTCGCCACGGCCGTCGCGATCGGTCTCACGCTCGACCAGCCGTGGCGTGTCATCGTCGTCTCGGCGGGGTTCGGCGTGCTCAATGCGCTCGGCTGCGTGCTGCTCGCCATCTTGCTTCTCCCGATGGCCGAGGCGTTCACCGGGATCGAGACCGACCTCACGCTGCTCGAGTGGTCTGATCTCAACCGGCCCTTGATGCAGCGGCTGAGCCTCGAGGCGCCGGGGACGTATGCGCACACGATCGCGATCGCGAATCTCGCCGACTCCGCGTGTCGCGCAATCGGAGCGAACGCGCTTCTGGCGCGCGTGGGCGCCTATTACCACGACATTGGGAAAATCGCGCGGCCGCAGTATTTCGTCGAGAACCAGCCGAAGGGCCGGAACCCCCACGACGCGCTGAAACCCGGGGCGAGCGCGCAGATCATTCGCAATCACGTCCGCGAAGGGCTGGAGCTCGCCGCCGAGTACAAGCTCCCGCGCGCCCTCCGCGCGTTCATCACCGAGCATCATGGTACGGGAACGATCACGTACTTCCTCGACAAGGCGCGTCAGCGTCCGGCGGACCCACTCGACGCAGCGGAGTTCGCGTACCCCGGGCCGCTGCCGCAGACGGCGGAGACGGCCGTCGTCATGTTGGCCGATGGCGTGGAAGCCGCGACGCGTGTACTCAACGAGCCTACGGCGGAGAAGATTCGCGACGTCATCGAGCACATCGTCCGCCAGCGGGTGGAACAAGGGCAGCTCGCGGATGCCCCGCTCACCCTCCACCAGCTCGAGACGATCAAGACGGAATTCACGCGCGTCCTCGTCGGGATGTATCACAATCGCATCGACTATCCGGCGGCGGCGGGCGGTGTGACCTCGGAGTTTGCGTCGGCATGAGTCTCGACGTCGACGTCACCGCCAATGGTGTGCGATCGCCGCTCGGTCGCGCCGCGATCGCCGACGTCGCGCGCACGACGCTCCGCGCGGAACGGGTCAAGCACGCGCTGCTGTCGATCACGCTCGTGAGCAGGCGAGCGATGGCGCGGCTGAACGAGGAACACCTCGGCCATCGCGGCGCGACGGACGTGATCTCCTTCGGCTTTCGCCGCGCGGCGAACGGTGCGGCCGATCCGGTGGTCGGCGACATCTACATCGCGCCGGAGGTCGCCCGCGGCAACGCGCGCGAGGCAAAGGTCTCGGTGCGCGAAGAGATCGCGCGATTGGTCGTCCACGGCACCTTGCACGTGCTTGGCTACGACCACCCGGAGGGAACCGACCGCGAGACATCCCCGATGTGGCGTCGGCAGGAGCGGATCGTTCGCCGCGCCCTGGAGCGGGGGAGGGAGCGGCCGCGATGATGATCGAGATCGTCGTTTGGCTCGTGGCCATCGTCGTCGCGGTGTTGGCCGGCGTTTTCTCGGCAGCCGACAGCGCGCTGCTCGCCTTCCATGCGTCCGACAAGTTCCCGGTGTCCGAGACGGCGTTCGCGGATCGCGAGCGAAAGCATCGCGCGCTCTCGATGGCGAGGGTTCTGGCCTATCTGACGGCGGGCGCGGCGCTGGCGTCGGCGCTCAACCTCGCCTCGCTGGCGTATCCCACGCGCGTCGTCGCGATGATCGTGACCGCCGTGCTGGGCTGCGTGCTCACGGAGGGAGTGGGACGGGCCGTCGGATACGCGAATCCGACGGCGGCGTACGAACGCCTTCAGCCGCTGATCGAGCTCGTGAGCCGCGTGCTTCGGCCCGCGGTCTCGCTCGGCGGCGCGATTGAACGCGCCCTCCATCTCGTCATCCCGCCGACCGAACCCGACGACGAGGAGCGCGAGACGCACGCCGAGCAATTTCGCGAAGTCGTCGCCGCGGAAGCGGAGGTATCGTCCGCCGAAGAAGAGCTGATCCACGGCGTGTTCTCGTTGGGCGAGACCGAAGTCCACGAGATCATGGTGCCGCGCGTCGACATCGTCGGCATCGATGCGACGACACCCTGGTCCGAGGTGCTCGATCGCATTCGAAGCTCCGAGCATGCGCGCTTCCCGGTGTTTCGCGAGACGCTCGACGAAGTGAGCGGGATTCTCTACGCCAAGGATGTCTTGCCGGCGATCGTCGCCGAGGAAGAAGAGCCGGCGAGCGGGTGGCTCTCCCTGGTTCGGCCGGCCGCGTTTATCCCGACGTCGAAGGGCATCGACGCGCAGTTGCGCGAATTCCAGGCGACCCGGACGCACATCGCGATCGTGAGCGACGAGTACGGCGGCACCGCCGGTCTGGTGACGATCGAAGACATCCTCGAGGAGATCGTCGGCGAGATTCGGGACGAGCACGACATCGAGCAGCCGCCGATCGAGCAAGAGGGAACGACCCGGTATTGGGTGTCCGGATCGCTCACCATCGACGAGCTCTCCGAGCGGATGAATGTGGATTTTGGCATCGATGACGTCACGACGGTGGGAGGGCTCGTCTACGCGCTGTTCGGCCGCGTCCCGCGCTCCGGTGAGTCGTTGACGCGGGCCGGCGTGCGCATCGTCGTCGAACGAGTGCGGCGCCGCCGGATCGAGCGTGTCTACTTCGAGCGACTGGAGCCGGTGAGCACCCCGGAACGCGAATGACGTTGAGTCTTCCGCTGATCGCCGCGCTCTTGATCATGGCCTGGCTCACCGCCGGGAGCATGGCCGTGCGATCGGTGAGCCGCATCTGGCTTCGCCATTGGGCGGAGCGCCAGCTGCGCGGCGCGGCGGCGGCCGTCGCGTATCTCGAGCGTCCACATCGGCTGTTGACCGGCGCCAGTGCCGGTACGTCGCTCACCTTGTTGCTTGCCGGGATGGCGGTGGGTCTCGCCGGTACCGGCGTGGCGGTCTTCTGGGCCGCGTTGGCATTCGCGGGAATCATCGTGCTCGCCGGACAGTTGATTCCTCGCGCCATCGCGCGGCGCTGGCCGGCGGCCGTAGCGCCCATCGTCCTCCCAGTCCTTCGCGTCGTCGACGTCATCACGCTGCCGATCGTCAACGCCGGAGAGGCGATCGCGCACATGTTCGTCCGTGAAAAGCGTCCGGCGCCCGACCTCGCCGACCGCGATGCGATTCAGGACCTGCTGCGCGAAGGAGAGCTGGAGGGAATCGGCGAACGCGAGGAGATCGCGATCATCAGCGGCGTCGTCAAGTTCAGTGAGAAAGTCGTGCGCGACGTCATGACGCCGCGATCCGAGATCTTCGCGCTGCCCGACGGCGTCGATCCGCACACGCTGGCGAGCCAGATCGCGCAGTCGCGTTACAGTCGCGTGCCGATCTATCACGGGACGCTCGACAGCATCGTGGGCATGTTCCACGTCTTCGACGTCATCAAGGCGCGTGGCGATACCCCGGAGGCTGTACGCCCGGTCGCGTTCTCCTCGCCCGAGGCGCCCTGCAACGAGCTATTGTTCCGCATGCTCCGCGAACGCCTCCACCTCGCGATCGTAAGTGATGCGAGCGGCAAGACAGTCGGACTCGTCACGCTCGAGGATCTGCTCGAGGAGCTCGTCGGAGACATCCGTGACGAGCACGACGAACCCGAGCCCCCGCGCGCCAAGTGACGGCCATCTCCCCCGCGATCGAGCGCGAAGCGCGCCTCGTCCAGGATTTCGAAAGCGGCAAGCCGGCGGCGCTGGCGCGCGCGGTCAGCATCATCGAAAACCATCGCGCCGGGTTCGACCGATTGCTCGCGAAATGGCAGCCGCAGATCGGACGCGCGCGTCGCATCGGAATCACCGGACCGCCGGGGGCGGGAAAAAGCACGCTGACGACGCTGCTCGCGCGAGCGTATCGGGACAGCGGGCTCACCGTTGGCATCGTCGCTGTCGATCCGACCTCGCCGTTCACCGGCGGCGCGCTGCTCGGCGACCGGATCCGGATGGAAGCGATCGCGCTCGATCCCGGCGTCTTCATTCGCTCGATGGCGACGCGAGGCTCGCTCGGCGGGCTCGCCGCGACGACGCGAGAAGTGGCGGACGTGCTCGATGCCTTTGGAATGGATCGGGTGCTGATCGAGACGGTTGGCGTCGGGCAAACGGAGCTGGATATCGCGCGGACGGCGGACACGAGCCTCGTCGTTCTCGTGCCGGAATCGGGTGACTCCATTCAAACGCTCAAAGCCGGGCTGATGGAAATCGCCGACGTGTTCGCGGTCAACAAGGCCGACCGGCCGGGCGCGGATCGTCTGCGGAACGAGCTCGAGCTCATGCTCGGTCTGCGCAACGGCGCCACGCTGAAGAACGTCCCGGCGCATCATGGCGTGGACCTTCGCCGTCCGATGACCCGCGACGAGCAGATGGCGATGAATCCGGGTCGTGCCGCCAGGGCAGCGGCCAAGGATGAAAACGCGGACGTCTGGACGCCACCTGTGCTCCGAACCGTGGCGGTCAAAGCCGAGGGCATAGCGGAAATCGTTGCCGCCCTCGACAGTCACTTTCGCTATCTTGAAAAGAGCGGCACGCTCCAACGGCGGCGCCGTGCCAGATGGCGCGAGCGGGTCGTCGATGTGGTGGAGCAGCGCGTTCGCGACCGTCTCTGGACGGACGCGGGCACCGGTCGATGGCTGGACGATCAGCTCGAGGCGTTGGAGGCCGGCACGACGAATCCGTTCGACGTGGCCGACGCTTTGCTCGAACGAAGCAGAACTCTCATCACGCGGACCAACGAATGACTTCGACCCGTGATTTCACGGCAGCCGTCGGCGACCAACGTGAAGAACTCGAACGGCTGCGCGCCGAGGTAGCCGAGTGGCGTCGACGCTTTGCCAAGGGCGAGTTGCGCGACATCGCGTTCAGCAATTCGGCGACCGACGTCGACCCGCTCTACACGGCACTCGACGTCGACCGGCAGACGGCCGAGAACCTTGGTGTGCCGGGTACCTACCCGTTCACGCGCGGCATCCATCCAACGGGCTACCGCGGCAAGCTGTGGACGATGCGGCAGTTCGCCGGCTTCGGCAGCGCGCGCGACACCAACGCCCGATTCAAGTTCCTGTTGCAGCAGGGACAGACGGGTTTGTCCACCGCGTTCGATTTTCCAACATTGATGGGCTACGACTCGGATCATCCACGATCCGAGGGCGAAGTCGGGAAGACGGGCGTGGCCATCTCCAGTCTCGCGGACATGGAGGTCCTGTTCGACGGGATTCCGCTCGACGAAGTTTCGACGTCGATGACGATCAACGGACCGGCGATCATCATCTGGGCGTTCTACATCGCGGCGGCGGAAAGGCAGGGCGTTTCGTCCGAGAAGCTGCGCGGCACGATCCAGAACGACATCCTGAAGGAGTACATGGCGCAGCACGCGTGGTGCTTTCCGATCGAGCCCGCGCTGCGTTTGATCGTCGACTGCTTCGAGTGGGGCGCGAAACACGCGCCGCTATGGAATACGATCTCGATTTCCGGCTATCACATTCGCGAGGCAGGGTCCACCGCCGCGCAGGAGTTGGCGTTCACGCTGGCCGACGGATTCACGTACGTGGAGCGCGGCATCGCCCGCGGCCTCGACGTGGACGAGTTCGCGCCGCGCCTGTCGTTCTTCTGGGACATCCACAACGATTTCTTCGAGGAAATTGCCAAACTGCGCGCGGCACGGCGCATCTGGGCGCGCCACATGAAGGAGCGCTATGGCGCGAAGAGCCCGCGCTCGTGGATCATGCGCTTTCACTCGCAGACGGCCGGCGTGACGCTTACCGCCCAACAGCCGATGAACAACGTCGTGCGGGTCGCGTATCAAGCGCTTGCCGCGGTCCTTGGCGGCACGCAGTCGCTCCACACCAACTCCATGGACGAGACGCTGGCGCTTCCGACCGAGGAAGCCGTGCAGGTCGCGCTGCGCACGCAGCAGGTTCTCGCGTACGAAACGGGCGTCCCGAACGTGATCGACCCGCTCGGCGGGGCGTATTACATCGAGGCACTCACTGACCAACTCGAGCGCGACGCCGAGGCGTTGTTCGAAGAGATCGACGGCGTGGGCGGTGTGGTGGCCGGCCTCGAGACCGGCTGGCTACAGCGCAAGATCGCCGAGTCGGCGGCCCGCCAGCAGTGGGAGATCGAGCAGCATCGCCGGGTCATCGTCGGCGTGAACGAGTTCGTGACCGATGAGCCCGAGCTCACGATCCCGATTCTCAAGGTCGGCCAAGACGCCGAAGAATCGCAGCGCGCGCGCCTCGCCAAGCTGCGTGCCGAGCGCGACCAGCCGGCGTGCGACGCGGCGTTGGAGCGATTGAAGCAAGCGGCGCGGGGCGAGGAGAACGTCTTCCCGTTCATCCTCGAAGCGGCACGACGGTATTGCACGCTGTACGAGATCCGCGCGGCGTTGGAGAGCGTATTTGGCGCGTATCGGGAGCCGGTGTTTTTCTAGAACGGCTCGAGATCTCGGTAAGGCGGACGGGGGCGTGCCGTAATAGCGATTGCGGCGGGACTTGGGTTCGTAGGTCTTAGGTCTCAGGTCTGAGGTCTCAGGTTGTAACGGCGGAGCAGTTCACCTGAGACCAGAGACCTGGGAGCTGAGACCTGGGACCTGAGACCTGGGACCTGAGACCTGGGACCTGAGACCTACAGCATCATGACTCGCGCGTTGCTCCATTAAGCCCATCGGAAATCCGGTCACACTAGCAACTCTATAGTGCGTCCACATACGCGGCCATGCGCGCGCGCGTCTTCTCGTCCGGCAAACGTCCGCGAGCGGCGGCCATGTCGTCAGTGAGATAGTCGACGCGGCCCACGCCGGGGATCGCGGCCGTAACGGCCGGATTCGACACGATCCATTTGAGGCAGAACTGCGGCCACGTCGTGGCGTCGAACTCCTTGGCCCACTCGGGGAGTGGCTTGCTCATCACTTTCGACAACACGCGGTTCCGACCAAAGGGGCTGTTCACCAGAACGGCCATGCCGAGGTCCTTTGCGAGCGGGATGATCCGCTCTTCCGCGCTCCGGTTGTCGATCGCGAGATCGATCTGCACCACGTCGTACTTGTACTTCTTCATCGAGGCTTCGAGGTCGGCGTACTGGCCCTTGAAACTGCTCGTGATGCCGGTGTAGCGGATCCGGCCTGCCTTCTTCATCTCGTCGAGCACCGGGGCGAGGAGCTCGGGATTGGAGACGTTCCAGATCTGCATCAGATCGATCTTGTCGGTCTTGAGCGCCTTGAACGAGTTGTCCATCTGTGCCGTCGCGGCCGCGCGATCGCCGCCGCCGCGGACGGATACCTTCGTGGCGATGAAATATTTGTCGCGATTTTTCAACTCGGACAGCAGGTCTCCGACGACGGACTCGGCGCGCCCATACGACGGTGCGGTGTCGATGATCCGGCCGCCGAGCTCGGGGAAGGCCCGCAACGTGTCGCGCAACGGCGGCATCTCATCGGGTTTCGGATTCTGATAGATGACGGCCGTGCCGATACCGATGATCGGCAGCTTCTCGCCGCTCGACGGAATTGGACGCTGAATCAGGGGGCCGGCCTGCTCGCCGTAATCGAATGGCGCGGGAAGCGCGAACGACTGATTCCGCGACAAGGTCAACAGGGCGCCGGCGCCAAGTCCGAGCTTGAGCGCGTCGCGTCGGCTGAGGGATCGATCGGTGGACATGAAGGCTCCGGTCTGTCGGGTGGGGTCGGGGTCGGCTCTTATCTTCATCGCATGCCAAAGCGCGCGCAACCGACGGAGTGGTGGACGAGCTACTTCGACGCACAATATCTGCTCGAGTACGAGCCGCTCTTCTCGCTCGAGCGCGATCGCGTCGAGGTCGCCCGTCTGCTCGACGTCCTCGGACTTCCGTCGGGGAGCAAGGTGCTCGACGTCCCGTGCGGGCAAGGCCGACACGCGCACCTTCTCGCCGAGGCCGGGTTCGACGTCGTCGGGTTCGACTACTCGCCGGAGCTTCTCGCGCGAGCGCGATCGCGCGGCACCGGTCCGCGGCTTCGATATCGACGCGGCGACATGCGCCGGCTTCCGGCACAATGGCGTGGCCGGTTCGACGCCGTCCTGAACCTGTTCACATCGTTCGGCTTCTTCGCCCATCCGCGCGACGACCGAACCGTGATTCGGGAGTTCGCGCGAGTCCTCCGTCCGGGTGGCGTGCTCGCGTGGCACGGCGCAAGCCGCGACGGTGTGATGGCTCGCTTCCTCGGGCGCGATTGGTGGACGACCGGCAATCGGACGCTGGTCGCTCAGGAGCGAACGTTCGATCCGCTATCCGGTCAATTGACGGTGGAATCGGTCTGGCGCGGACCACGCGGAATGGGATCACGGGAGCATCGCATACGGCTCTATTCGCCGACGCACCTGGCCGAGCTCTGCGCCGACGCCGGTCTCATAGTGGAGCAGGCATTCGACGGCTTCGCCGACAAGCCGCTCTCTCGCACGTCGGGCGAGATGATGCTGGTCGCGCGAAAGGGAAATCCGTTGCCCGGCTCGCGCCGATCCCGCTAGCTTGTGATCGCCATGCGTCCAATTCGCGTACTCGTCGCCAAACCCGGTCTCGACGGCCATGACCGCGGGGCGAAAGTCGTTGCCGCGGCGCTCCGCGACGCCGGGATGGAAGTCATATACACCGGGTTGCACCAGACCCCCGAGATGATCGCCGCCGCGGCCGTTCAGGAAGACGTCGACGTGGTCGGCTTGTCGATCCTGAGCGGCGCGCACATGACGCTTTTCCCTCGCGTGCGGGAGCTGCTGCATCAGCAGGGGCGCGACGACATCTTGATCACGGGCGGTGGCATCATCCCGAAGGAAGACATGGACTCCCTTCGTGATCTGGGCATCGGTCAGCTCTTCGGGCCCGGGACTCGGACCACGGATTTGATCGACTATATCCGCGACTGGTTCGCCGAGCGCGAGCGGCAGGAAGCGTGAGCAGCCGGCTTCGCGAGCTGAGTGACGAAGTCCGACAGCTCGAGGCACGACTGAAGCAGGGTGGCGGCGAAGACAAGATCGCGCGGCAGCACAAGCAGGGAAAGCTGACGGCCCGCGAACGCATCGCGCTTCTCTGCGACAACGACACGCGCTTTCTCGAGATCGGACTCCTCGTCGCCTACGACGAGTACGACGGCCAAGCTCCCGCCGCGGGAGTCGTTACCGGCATCGCGACTGTGGAAGGGCGGCGCGTCGTCATCGTCGCGAACGACGCGACAGTGAAAGCCGGCTCGTGGTGGCCCGAGACGATCAAGAAGATGCTGCGGGCGCAGGAGATCGCGATGCGCTGCCGTATCCCGATCATCTACCTCGTCGATTCGGCCGGAGTGAATCTCCCATATCAAGGCGGCGTCTTTCCCGGGCAGTACGGTGCGAGCCGGCTTTTCTACTACAACTCGATCATGCGCCGCTACCTGCGAATCCCCCAGCTGGCGGCGGTGATGGGTCAGTGTATCGCGGGCGGCGCATATTTGCCGGCGTTGTCGGATCTCATCGTCATGGTAAAAGGCACATCGTTCATGGGGCTCGGCGGCCCGAACCTCGTGAAGGGCGCGACCGGGCAGAGCATCGACGGCGAGACGCTCGGCGGGGCGGTGACGCACACCGAGGTGAGCGGCGTCGCGCACTACGCGGCGGACAACGACGAAGCGTGCATTGCGAAGTTGCGCGATCTCGTCGCGCGCCTGCCCGCGCAGCCGGGGGCGGGGGTCGCCACCAGCGAAACGACGAAAGGAAGCGCCGAGCGGCTGTACGATCTCCTGCCGGCCGATCATCGCATGTCGTACGACATGCACGAGCTGCTTCGCGTCATCGTCGATGACGGCGCGCTGGACGAGTTCCAGGGCAACCTCGCGCGCGAGATGATCTGTGGCGATGCACGGATCATGGGCATTCCGGTCGGCGTGATCGCCAATCAACGCGGCCTGATCAAAGGGCGCGCCGGAGAAAAGCCTCGCTTCGGCGGCATCGTGTACGCGGAGAGTGCCGACAAAGTGGCCTACTTCATAGACCGCTGCGACCGCGAGCGCATCCCGCTGCTCTTCGTGCAGGACGTCTCCGGCTTCATGGTGGGGCCGGAAGCGGAGCACGAGGGAATCATTCGGGCCGGCGCGCGGTTCGTCGAAGCGATGGCGACGGCGCGCGTGCCGAAGATCGTGCTGACGGTGAACCACGCCTCCGGCGCCGGCTATTACGCGATGGCCGGACAGGGGTTCGACCCCGATTTCATCTTCAGTTGGCCCACCGGCCGGATGGCGGTCATGGAAGGCGAGTCCGCCGTCCAGGCTGTCCACGGCCCGGCGATCGACGCCGCAAAAACGAAGAAGCAGCCGCTGTCGTCGGAGGTCGCGACGGCCGTCGAGGAGATGCGCGCCGACTACGAGCACCAGCTCGACGCGCGCTTCGCCGGTGCCCGTGGATTTATCGACGCAATTGTCTACCCTGAAGACACGCGCGACGTCCTCCATATCGCGCTGACCGCCGCGCTTCAAAATCACGGGCCGCACCTTGGCCCGTTCGTCCTTCCCGCGCACTTCGACGACGCATGAGCTCTTCCGATCGATCCGGCCGCATTGTTCGCGTCGCGGCGGGACAAGGCTTTTGGGGCGATTGGCTCGAGGCGCCGCGGCGCCAAGCCGAAGGTGGTCCGATCGACTACCTGATGCTCGATTATCTCGCCGAAGTCACGATGAGCATTCTGCAAAAGCAGAAAGAGCGCGACCCCAAGATGGGGTACGCGCGCGACTTCATCGGGGCGGTGGAGAGCATCTGGCCGGCGATCGCCGAGCGCGGCGTGCGCGTCATCGCGAACGCGGGCGGCGTGAATCCTCGGGCCTGTGCCGAGGCCGTACGCCAATCGGCCGAGCGCGCCGGCGTGTCGAAATCGGTGCGGATCGGCGTCGTGACCGGCGACGACCTTTTGCCGCGTCTCGACGAGCTGATCGCCAGTGGGCACGCGCTCGCCAACATGGAGAACGGCGATCCGCTCTCCAAAGTGCGAGATCGCGTCTTGTCGGCTAACGCGTACATCGGATCGACGCCCATCGTCGAGGCGCTGTCGAAGAAGGCGAACATTGTGATCACGGGGCGCTCGACGGACACGGCCCTCACGATGGCGCCGCTCCGGTTCGAGTTCGGCTGGGGTGCGGAAGACTGGGACCGCCTCGCGGCCGGAATCATTGCCGGCCATATCATCGAGTGCGGCGCGCAATGCTCGGGCGGAAATTGCCTGTACGATTGGCAGAACATCCCCGATCTGGCGAACGTCGGCTATCCGATTGTCGAAGGCTCGGCGGACGGCACGTTCGTCATCGCCAAGCATCCGAACACCGGCGGGCGCATCTCAATCCGGTCAGTGACCGAGCAGCTCGTGTACGAAATGGGCGATCCGCACTCGTACATCACCCCCGACGTGGTGGCGGACTTCACGTCGATTCAGCTTGAGGACGCGGGCGACGACCGCGTTCGTGTCTTCGGCATCAAAGGCCGTCCGCCGACGGACAAGCTCAAGGTTTCGATTGCCTATCGCGCCGGTTTCAAGGCGGTGGGTACACTCGTGTATTCGTGGCCCGACGCGCTGGCCAAGGCCCAACTGGCCGATCGCGTCCTCCGTGAGCGGCTCGACAACCTCGGGCTTCGCTTCGACAAGGTCCTGAGCGAATTCGTCGGGGCGTCGGCGACGCATGGACCCCTGGCCGGCGATCCGGGCGATCCGCCGGAAGTTCAGCTTCGCTTCGGCGTGCGCGGTGAGGACAAGGCCGCCGTCGAGCGATTCACGCGCGAGATCGCACCGCTTGTCCTAAACGGGCCGCCGAGCGTTACGGGCTTCGCCGGTGGCCGGCCGAAGGTCGAGGAGATCGTGGCCTATTGGCCCGCGCTCGTCGACAAGAGCGTCGTCCAGACGCGGGTTGAGGTGCTCGAATGAACGTTCGCTTGCTGGACATCGCGCATGCCCGATCGGGCGACAAGGGCGACACCGCGAATGTTGGCCTCATCGCGATCAAGCCGGAGTGGTACGCGGCGCTCGAGCGCTACGTGACGCGGGAGCGCGTCGCGGCGCATTTCCGCGGCATCATCACCGGCGCCGTCGAGCGGTACGAACTTCCCAATCTCCACGCGCTCAATTTCCTTCTGCACGGAGCGCTCGACGGCGGTGGCACGCTGTCGCTCAAGACCGACGCGCAAGGGAAGGTCTTTTCGACGGCGATGCTCCGCATGGTGGTGGAGATTCCGGACGAAGAGGCAAAAGCGATGAAGCTCCCCGGCTCGAAGCAGTGGCCGACGTATCAACGCTCGCCGAAGGAATGAAGCGTCGAACGGAGCTCCAGCTCGCATTTCTCGTGATGGGCCTAATCGTGTGGGGCTACGGCCAGCGCACGGACGACTCTCATCTGACGTGGATCGGCTTGGGCTTCTTCGCCGCCGCGACGATCCTCCGTTTTTTCAGGAAGCGGCCAGAGCCGGAATCGGACGAGGACCCCCTAGACGAAGACTCCAATCGAGGGCCGTAAGCCGTTATATTTCAAGGCTTATGGCGCGTCGCCAAATACCGGAGCTACTCGCTCCGGCCGGGTCGTTGGATGCTGTTCGCGCTGCTGTCGCGAATGGGGCGGACGCCGTTTATCTCGGGGCGTCGCGCTTCAATGCGCGCGACGAGGGCGCGCAGCTCAGCCTCGAGGAGCTCGGCGAAGCCTGCCGCATCGCGCACGAGCGCGGACGCCGGATCTACCTGACGCTCAACGTCCTGATCAAGCCGAACGAGGTGGTCGACGCCCTGATGTTCCTCGGCGAAGCGGTCGACCTGGGTATCGACGCGGTGATCGTCCAGGACATCGGGCTCATCACGCTGATTCGGAAGCTCTATCCGTCGCTCGAGGTGCACGGCTCGACTCAGATGACGGTGCACGACGGCGCCGGTGCCGCGGTCGTCGAATCGCTCGGCGTACATCGCGTGGTGCTGGCTCGCGAAAACACTCTCGACGACATCCGCGAGATCCGCGCGTCCGTGCCGAACCTCGGGCTCGAGAGCTTCGTGCACGGCGCACTCTGCATTTCGTACTCCGGTCAGTGCTTCATGTCGGGGATGATCTCCGAGCGAAGCGCGAATCGTGGATCATGCGCCCAGTCCTGCCGTAAGGACTATGTGCTGACGGACGCGACATCCGGCGACGAGCTCGATCGCGGCTACCTCATCTCGGCCAGGGACCTCGGCGCGTACGAACACCTCCCCGCGATCGCCGACGTCGGCATCGTCTGCCTCAAAGTCGAGGGTCGAAAGAAGCGGCCGGAGTATGTCGCGACCGTCACCAAGACCTATCGAGATCTGCTCGATCGCGTCGAGCGCGGAGAGGACGCCACGCCGGCCGAAGAAGAAATTCAGCCGCTCGTCCAGATCTACAGTCGTGGATTCACCGGTGGCATGTACGGCGGGCGGCAGGGACGCGACTACGTAACGCGCACGCAGCCCGACAATCGGGGCACGGTCCTCGGGACGGTCGTCGGGTATGAGCGCGGCGCTCTCATCGTCGAGGTCTCGCAGCCGATACAGGTCGGCGACGGGCTCGGTTTCGAGGCGCCGGCGAGCGTCGGCGGGCCGACGGTCGGATTCTCGGTGAGCGTGATCCGGACGCTTGCGTCGCGCGGCATCGTGCGCCAAGCGATCGAAACGCGAACGCGCGTCCAGACCGGATGGCGCGTTGTGCGGACGTCCGAGGCGCAGTTGCTCGAGCGAGCACGCGCGAGCTACGCGAAGCTCCCGAACGCCGTGCGAGCTCGTAAGAGCCGTCTCGACGTGCGACTGTTTGGTGGGGCGGGAACACCGTTAAAGGGCGTCTTCACCGCGGACGGCGAGTCGGTCACCGTTCGAACCGAACTGACCTTGGCTCCCGCTACGAAACGTGCACTCGACGTTGCCGCCCTCCGCGAGCAGTTCTCACGGCTCGGCGAAACGCCGTTCGTTCTTGGCTCGCTCGACGTCGAGGCGCTCCCGCCGGGCCTCTTCCTGCCGGTCAGCGAACAGAATCATCTGCGGCAGCAGGCGGTCGAGCAGCTCATGGTGAAGCGCGACTGGGCGCATCACGCCGCTCACGCCGAGCGGGAGATGCGCGTTCGCGACGCGGTCGAGACGCTCGACGTGCAACCGCCCCGCGCGCGAGACGATCGCAACGGCGAATTCCGGTTGACGGCCCAGGTCTATCGCCTCGAGGATGCCGACGCGGCCGCCGACGCCGGTGCGACTGAAATCTGCTTCGATCCATTCCTGCGCCATCCCGCGCCGCCGTTGTCGCGCCTGCGTGCGCTGCGCGACAGGCTGGCGGAGCGGGGAATTGCCTTACGGCTGCGCACGCCGACGATCGTACGCCCCGAGGAACGTCGCTCGCTCGACAAATGGCTCGACCTCGGCCTGCCCATTTTATCGGGGCACCTCGGGCTCGTCGCCGAGCTGTCGCGGAACGGTGGCGACGTGACCGCCGACTATGCGACGAATGTCTTCAACGCGCACACCGCCGCGCAGCTCTTTCACATCGGCGCGTCTCGCATCGTCGCGTCGGTGGAGCTCACGACCAACGAGATCGCCGCGCTCGTTGGCCCATGGCGCGGCGAGGGATTCGACGTACTGCTCTACGGTCGCCCCGAAGGGATGACAATCGAGCACTGTACGTTGTCCGCGGCCTTCGATCGCCAAGCGACAACCTGCCGCGATCTCTGCGTGCAGAAGCATACGAACGTGGAGTTGACGGATCCGGCCGGCTACACATTTCCGGTCGCGACAGACGCTGCCTGCCGGAATCGCCTACTGCACTCGAGGCCCGTTGACGGCTCGGAGTTCTTGCCTTCGTTGTGGGTCTCCGGAATTCGCGGATTTCACCTGCTGTTCAACGTCCCGCAGGATGACGTCGCCGCGATCGTCGCCCGGTACCGCGCCGCGCTCGACGCTCTGGCGAACGGCGCGACGCCGGACGTCGCTTCAGTGCGCGCGCTTTTCGGCTCGGAGTTCACGCGCGGCCACTTCGCGCGCGCGGTGTAATGCGCCGCCATGCGTCGTGTCGATGACGCGGCCGCGATCGTTGGTCGGCAGCCTAGTCGCATGACAAACGCGACAAGCGCGACAACCGCGACGTCCATCGAGCAAGCACGCGCGGCGCTCAAGGAACACTTTGGCTATCC